>ERZ1026858.1689-NODE-1689-length-10791-cov-5.335600_pt1 | contig 10791 bp, 9 predicted proteins | sample MGYA00380159_ERZ1026858 | MGnify/ENA primary metagenome ERZ1026858 (study PRJEB33269, sample SAMEA4719795) | human gut metagenome | biome: human-associated habitat; feature: organic feature; material: feces | place: Cameroon | collected 2013-10 ... | reverse complement strand
AAGTAAAAAACGCTCCGCGAGTATGCGCACTGCGGCGTATAAGGTACATGTCGCAAGCGACCGTCGCAGGCGCGAGAATGAGCCAAGGCACATTCTTTGTGTTATAGCAGGCTGGAAAGGAAAGACCATGGAATTATTTTTGGGCGGATGTTACCAGGGAAAAAAGGAATATGTGTTAAAGCTTCACCCGGAATGTAAAGGTCAGGTGATAGAGGGCGAAAACCTTCCTGCAGACTGGGATGGAATGATAAAAGAACTGCAGGAATTTGAGAATCCGGTCATCAACCATTTACACCTGTGGGTCCGGAAATGTCTTGAGCAGCAGACAGATGTGGAGCTGTTGGCTGATAAACTGCTGGAAACATATCCGGGACTTATTTTCATCTGTGATGAGATTGGAAACGGAATTGTACCGATGGATGCTCTGGAACGGGATTACAGGGAGCGGACCGGAAGACTACAGATCCGGATTGCCGAGAAGGCAGAAAGGGTAGAACGCATTGTATGTGGAATCAGCCAGAGATTAAAATAAATTTAACGCTTATCCGTCATGGAAAGACCCCGTCAAATCGGGAACACCGGTATTTGGGTGTAACAGAAGAAGCTTTATCCGGGGAAGGCAGAAAGCAGTTGGAGATTCTTGCAGAAAAAGACATTTTAAAAAAACCATGGCTGCTTTTCATCAGTCCGATGCTGCGCTGTCAGGAGAGTGCTGGTATACTTTTTCCGGGAAAGAAAGCTTATCCGATAGAAGAATGGCGGGAGATGAATTTTGGCGCATATGAGGGAAAAAATTACGAAGATTTGAAAAATGATTCCTATTATCAGAAATGGATTGACAGCAATGGCACACTGCCTTTTCCGGAAGGCGAGAGCCAGCAGGAATATATAAAACGCTGCCATAGAGGACTTCTTACTGCAACAAAAATCATAGAGGAAAAGATTGCCAGAGAAGTAGCAGATACTGCAAAGACGTCATCAGCGAATGAGATAACAGAACTCCGGGAGCCTGAAAAACAGATAGCAGAAAGTCAGATGATAGAAAATCAAATAGCAGAAAATCAAATAGCAGAAAATCAGATGACAGAAAGTCAGCCCCGGAACGTGACAGCGGTTGTACACGGCGGCACAATTATGGCACTGCTTCACATTCTTGCAGGCGGAAATTATTTTGATTATCAGGTGAAAAACGGAGGCGGCTACTGCTGTAAGCTCAGACTTTGCGGGGAAGAATGGAAATTAGATTCCCTTGAGGAGATTACAATATGATTTATCACATGATTGCGTTCGGACTGGGATTTTGCCTGGACCTTCTTTTGGGAGATCCATACTGGCTGCCACATCCCATCCGGGTGATTGGAAATTTTATAGGGATATTGGAAAAAAGAATGAATAAAAAGGAGTGCAGTGAGAAATACCTTGTAAGAGCAGGCAGTGGAATGGTTGCGCTTGTTTTGCTGACAGTTCTTATGGTGACCGCACTTCTTCTGATTCTTGCGTACCGGATTCATCCGGTGGCAGGTGTTATCTTGGAAATGATTATGACCTATCAGATTCTTGCTGTAAAATGCCTGAAAGTAGAGAGCATGAAGGTATATAAGTGTTTAAAAGAGAATGACCTTTTAGCAGCAAGACATGCCGTTTCCATGATTGTAGGCAGAGATACCGAGCGGCTGGATGAAACCGGAGTGGCAAAGGCTGCCATTGAAACGGTGGCAGAAAATACTTCGGATGGAGTCATTGCACCGATGCTATATACCGCACTTGGCGGACCGGTTCTGGGCTTTTTTTATAAGGCAGTCAATACAATGGATTCCATGGTAGGATATAAGAATGAACGTTATCTTCATTTTGGCAGAGCTGCCGCAAAATTCGATGATATCTGCAATTATATCCCATCCCGTATCAGTGCATACCTGATGATTGCAGGGACGTATTTCCTTGGAAAGGAATATGACGGAAAGCATGCATATTACATTTATAAAAGGGACCGGTATCATCATGCCAGCCCTAACTCTGCCCAGACAGAGGCAGTTTGTGCAGGAGCACTGTCCATACAGCTTGCAGGAGATGCCTGGTATTTTGGCAGACTGGTGAAAAAGCCATTTATCGGAGATGCACTGCGTCCGGTGGAATACGAGGACATCAGAAGAGCAAACCGGCTTTTGTATGCGACTGCATTTTTATGTGAAGGCATTTGCCTTTTGGTGATGGGATTGTTATTCTTTATATGATTGAAAGGATAAAATTCAGGAAAGGAACAGGAATATGGTACATGGAGGAGACATCTACCGTAATTGCATATCGTTAGATTATTCTGTAAATACCAATCCTCTGGGCATACCGGCATCTGTAGAGGCAGCCCTTAGGGAAGCGGTGTCTTTATGCAGCCGGTATCCGGATATCAGGCAGGAGAAGCTGAAGGCAGCCATTGCTGAGATGGATAAGGTATCGGCAGATGAGATATTGTGCGGAAATGGAGCTTCTGAACTTTTTCCTGCAATTCTTCATGCATTAAAACCAAAGAAAATACTGATTCCGGTTCCTTCTTTTTATGGTTACGAGTGGGCTGCCGGAACGGAAGCGTGTGAAGTAAGTTATTTTCCATTGCGGGAACAGGATAATTTTGTGCTGGGAGAGGACTTTATCGAGGCATTAGATAAAGAAACGGAACTTATATACCTTGCTAATCCCAATAATCCCACCGGACAGTTAATTCCACCGGAGATTTTAAAAGGAATTTTAAAGCGGTGTCAGGAGCTTGATATAATAGTGGTAGTAGATGAATGCTTCCTGCCGTTTTGTGAAGAAGCAGAGCTTTATGAAGAAATGGAAGCTGGCATGAAATGTGGGAATCTGATTCAGGTGAGAGCATTTACCAAGACCTTTGCCATACCGGGAGTCCGGCTGGGTTATCTTATCTGCCGGAACAGGGAAGTCTGTCAGAAGATTGCAAGGCAGCTTCCGGAATGGAACTTATCGGTATTTGCCCAGATGGCAGGATGCGCTGCAGCAAAAGAAACGGAATTTATCGGGGAAAGCAGAAAACTCATAAAAGAGCAGCGGAGTATTCTGACAAAAGAGCTGACATCCTTAGGCTTCCGGGTGTATCCGTCTCGGGCAGATTATATTTTATTTTACACAGAGCTGCCATTATATGAGTTGCTTTTAAAGAAACAGATTTTGATTCGAAATTGTGAAAATTACAGTGGTCTGTCCAAAGGGTATTACCGGATTGCAGTAAGAGGGCAGACAGAGAATGAGCGGCTGATAAGCGCATTAAGAGAGGTGATGGGAAAATGAATCCAATCGAATTTGTATTGCCGGGAGAGATCGAAAAACGTAGCTTTGAGATTATTTCAGAGGAATTAGAAAAGCGTCAGATTGTATTGCCTAAGGAGCAGGAGCCTGTTACCAAGCGTGTGATACATACCAGCGCAGATTTTGATTATGCAGAGACAATGTGTTATTCTGACCATGCAGTAGAAATTGCAAAGGAACTGATTCTTAAGGGCGCCGATATTGTAACGGATACCAACATGGCACTTGCCGGAATCAATAAGAAAATACTGGCTTCCTTTGGCGGAGAAGCCCATTGCTTTATGGCGGACCCGGATGTAGCACAGCTTGCCAGAGAGCGGCAGGTAACAAGAGCCACCATCAGCATGGAGAAAGCCGCAGCTATAGAAAAGCCGGTTATCTTTGCAGTGGGAAATGCACCGACGGCGTTAATCGAGCTTCACAAAATGATAACGGAGGGACGCTATCAGCCGGCATTTATTATCGGAGTTCCGGTAGGCTTCGTAAATGTGGTACCGGCAAAAGAATTGATTATGGAAACAGAAGTACCTTATATCATTAACCGGGGCAGAAAGGGCGGGAGCAATGTTGCCGCAGCTATCTGCAATGCAATTTTGTATCAATTAAGACGATAGTAAAATCAGGGGGAAGAAAGATGCAATATGGGTTTACCTCCGGAAGCTGTGCCGCAGCCGCAGCAAAGGCAGCAGTCTATATGCTGCTGAGTGGAAGAAGAAAAACAGAGATTACCATTGAGACACCAAAGGGAATTCCCTACCATGCAAAGGTGGAGCATATCAAAATTCAGGAAACAGAAGTTTCCTGTGCGGTACAAAAGAACGGCGGGGATGACCCGGATGTGACAACGGGGGCATGGATTTATGCAGCGGTGAGCATTTGTGAAGAAAATAACAATCAGATAGAAATAGATGGCGGCATCGGTGTTGGCAGGGTTACGCGGCCGGGATTAGACCAGCCGGTAGGAAATGCCGCAATTAATACGGTACCACGGCAGATGATTGCAAAAGAAGTATCAGAGGTCTGCCATCTGTTTGATTTTCAGGGCGGAATCAAAGTCGTAATTTCAGTGCCGGAAGGAGAACATCTTGCGGCGCAGACTTTTAATCCGAGACTTGGAATAAAGGGCGGAATCTCGATACTTGGAACCAGCGGGATTGTGGAGCCTATGAGTGATAAGGCATTGCTAGATACCATAGCAGTGGAATTGAAACAGAAACGGGCAGAAGGTCATTCTATTGTTGCCATATCACCGGGCAACTACGGATTGGAATTTATGAAACGGACCTATGGTTATGATTTGGAGCGCAGTGTAAAATGCAGCAACTTTATCGGACAGACCATTGACATGGTAAAAGAACTTGGATTTTCCAAAATGCTCTTAACCGGTCATATCGGAAAGCTGATAAAGGTATCCGGCGGCATTATGAACACCCATTCCAAAGAGGCAGACTGCCGGATGGAGCTTCTGGCGGCGGCAGCAATCCAGGCGGGCGCAGAAGTGACACTGCTTCGGGAAATATTAGACTGCATTGGTACAGAGGATGCGATAGACCGGATTAAAAAAGCCGGATTTTTAGAACCTGCCATGGAATATGTCATGGAAAAAATTGAAGACCATCTTAAGCATCGTGCCGGGGATGGACTGGAAATAGAATGTATGGTTTATAGTAATGATATCGGACTTTTAGGTGTAACGCCGGGAGCAGAGGCATTATTAAAAGAACTGTTGGAGGAAAAGCAATGATTCATTTTGTTGGAGCAGGGTGCGGAGCACCGGATTTGATTACCGTAAGAGGAATGCATCTTTTGGAAAAAGCGGATGTGATTATCTATGCCGGTTCACTGGTAAATCCTGAGCTTTTAAATTATGCCAAAGCAGACTGTCAGGTATATAACAGTGCAGTGATGACATTGGAAGAAGTCCTTGCAGTTATGGTGGAGGCAGAGCAGGAAGGAAAAGATGTGGTGCGGCTGCATACCGGAGAACCAAGCATATATGGAGCAGTGCAGGAGCAGATGCAGGAGCTGGATGCAAAAAAGATAGCCTATGATTCTACGCCGGGAGTAAGTGCCTGCTTTGGAGCAGCGGCAGCCATGAATCTGGAGTATACCCTGCCGGATATTTCCCAGTCCCTTATCATTACCAGAATGGAGGGACGGACGGCGGTTCCGGAGAAAGAAAGCATTGAGGCATTTGCTGCCCATCAGTGTTCCATGGCAATCTATTTAAGCACCGGAATGTTGGAGAAGTTATCTGAGCGTCTGATAAAGGGCGGCTATTCAAAGGATACCACTGCGGCACTGGCTTATAAGGTAAGCTGGCCGGAGGAAGAAATATATATCTGCACGGTAGAAACATTGGCACAGACAGCGGCAGAACATGGAATTACCAAAACGGCACTGGTTCTCGTTGGAGATGTCATTAACAAGAGCGGATACAGCAAATCCAGACTGTATGCAGAAGATTTCTCCACAGAATTCCGGGCAGCAAAAAAATCATAAGAAGGCGGAAAGAAAATGCAGTCATTGAAATGGAGTGTCATCAGCTTTACCGAAAAGGGAGCAGAGCTTGCCGAAAAGATAAAAAGACTTTCCAAAGAGCAGCAGCTTCCCTATGAAATTCATACTTATCATGGCAGAAAACAGGTGGAAAATCTGAACGCGTGGACAAAGGAACAGTTTTCCCTAAGAAATGCAATCATTTTTATCGGAGCATGTGGAATTGCAGTGCGGACAATTGCCCCATTTCTTAAGGACAAGCTGACAGACAGTCCGGTGCTGGTACTGGATGAGGCGGGCAATTATGTCATTCCTCTTTTATCCGGGCATGTAGGAGGCGCCAATGAGATAGCACTGCAGCTGGCAGAGTTATTAGGAGCAGTTCCGGTAATTACCACAGCGACCGACATTAATAATGCCTTTGCCATAGATGTATTTGCAAAAAAGCATGACCTATCCATTGATAAAAAAGAAGGCATTAAGAAAGTTTCTGCAAAGGTGCTGGAAAAAAAGAAGCTTTCCATGACAATCGCTCCGGAATATGCCGCAAAAGTGGATGTGGCAATCGGCACACCAGAGGATGGGCAGAAGCCGGAACCATTGTTGACCTTAATCCCCAAAGAATATATTCTTGGAATCGGATGCAGAAGGAATAAAGAAGAACAGGAACTTAAGGCATTTGCAGAAAGCTGTTTAAATGAAACCGGAGTAGACTGGAAACAGATACGGGCAATTGCTTCAATAGATAAAAAGAAGGATGAAAATGCAATTCTAAAACTTGCGGCAGAACATGGCATTCCATTTCTCACCTTTGATGCAGAAACCTTAAGCCGTGTGTCCGGTACCTTTGATTCATCGGTATTTGTGGAAAGCCAGGTGGGCGTAGACAATGTCTGCGAGCGGGCAGCCATGGCAGCCTGCCGGGATAATGGAAGGCTGGTGCTTCAGAAAAAAGCGGAAAATGGAATGACACTGGCAATAGCAAAAGAAGATTGGAGACTGACTTTATATGAAGAATAAAATATGGATTGTTGGAATGGGACCGGGAAATGAAGAGATGATGACAGGCAGGGCCATCGAAGTATTAGAACAGGTGGACGTAATCATCGGATATACCGTATACCTTGATTTGTTAGGAGAACGTTTTCAAGACAAGGAATTTCTTTCCACGCCGATGCGGCAGGAAGAAAAACGCTGCAGAATGTGTTTTGAGGAGGCCGGAAAAGGCAAAAGCGTGGCAATGGTATGCAGCGGCGATGCCGGTGTCTATGGAATGGCATCACTGATGTATGAGATCGGAAAAGAATATCCGGCACTCTCACTGGAAGTGATACCGGGAATTACCGCAGCCAACAGCGGAGCAGCGGTTCTTGGAGCACCATTAAATCATGACTACTGTGTAATCAGTCTCAGTGACCTTATGACACCATGGGAGTTAATTGAAAAGAGGCTGATTATGGCGGCACGGGGAGATTTTGCTATTGCACTTTATAATCCGTCCAGCCGGAAGCGGGCAGACTATTTGGAAAGAGCATGCAAAATTCTGCTTCAGGAGATAGAACCGGAGCGCGCATGCGGTTATGTGGAAAATATCGGAAGAGACGGAGAAAGCACAGTTACCTGTACATTAGAAGAATTACAGAGTAAATCAGTAAATATGTTTACTACCGTTTTTGTTGGAAATTCCAGAACCAGAATTCAGGATGGAAAATTAATCACACCAAGAGGCTATAAGATAGAGCAATGAAAAAAATAATCATTTTTTCAGGAACAACAGAAGGAAGAAAATTATCGGAGCTGATGGCGGCAGCAGGCATAGCCCACACTGTATCGGTGGCAACCGATTATGGAAAGCTGGTTATGAAGGCGCATCCAGAGGTGAAGATTCAGGAAGGACGCCTTTCCAAAGAAGCTATGTCAGAATATCTAAGGAAAGAATCCTTTGACCTTGTAATCGATGCCACTCATCCCTATGCGGTGGAAGTGACCAGAACCATAAAAAGCTGCGTTGCCGGAATGAAAGAGGATGGACTTGAGGTCACTTACTTACGGCTGAAACGGAGCATCCAGGCGTCAGAAGAAGCAGGACTTCGTTTCTTTGACAGCAATGAGGCCTGTGCAGAAGCATTAAAGGAAATCAAGGGAAACATTCTTCTTACTACAGGAAGCAAGGAACTTTCCGTATATACCGCATCCGAAGAAGTAAAAAAACGTCTTTACGTCCGGGTACTGCCGGGGATGGAAAGTCTTGAAATCTGCCGGAGGGAAGGAATTCTGCCACAACAGATTCTGGCACTGCAGGGACCTTTTTCTGAAGAATTCAATGATGCACTGATTCATCAGTACGGGATAAAATGTATGGTAACAAAGCAGGGCGGCATTACCGGAGGCTTTTTAGAAAAAAAAGAAGCAGCTTTAAAAAATCATATCCCGCTTTTGGTCATTCGTCGGGAGGCAGCAGAGGAAGACGGACTTTCCTTTGATGCAGTCTGTGAGAAAATCGAAACATTAACAGGGGTAAACCTTTCCTTAAGACCGGCGGAGCTTATGATTACGCTGGCAGGAATCGGACCGGGGGATGCAGATATGATGACCGTCCGGTTAAAGGAAGCATTGGCAGAAGCGGACCTTGTATTAGGTGCGAAACGTCTGATAGAGGCGGTGACACCGAAGCTTGAAAAAGAGGCACTTTATCTGCCGGATAAAATCCTTACATGGCTTAAGGAAAAGAGCAGACAGTATGCGGTGCATGAAAAACTGAAGGTAGTCATCCTTTTTTCCGGGGATATTGGTTTTTATAGTGGCTGGAGCAAGGTAAGAATCTGTCTGCAGGAAGCGCTGCAAAAGGGCATACTTCATGGAACCTTGCAAAGCATTCCGGGCATTTCTTCCATTCAGATGATGGCAGCAGCCTGTGGTGTAAGCTGGGAAAATGCCGGAATTTACAGTATACATGGCAAAACAGATACGGATGGCTGGCAGGCAGAAGTGATACGCAGGCTGCATGAAAATGGGCGGCTGTTTCTTTTGGTATCCGGAGCTGAAGATATCCGGAAATTAGGAGCACTTTTTTCGGATAAAGAGAATTGCAGAATTACAGTGGGGTACCAGTTGTCTTATCTGCAGCAGAAGCTGATGGTGCTTACACCGGAAGCGTGCCGGGAGACAGCACAGGAAGGATTGTATGTTGTTATGATAGAGAAGGAAGAACAGAAAGCGAATGAAGAATGTGCGGAGCAGGGAAAGCGCAGGGAACAGCAAGCGCAGGAAGAGCCGGCAGCTTTGTCACCGGGAATCCCGGATGAAGCCTTTATTCGCGGAAAGGTCCCAATGACCAAAGGAGAAGTGCGTCAGGTCAGCCTTTGCAGCCTGCGGCTTCAGAAAGATTCGGTGCTTTATGATATTGGAAGCGGAACGGGTTCGATTGCTGTGGAAGCAGCCCATTTATCCAGAGGAATCAAAGTCTATGCCATTGAAAAGAAAGAAGAGGCGCTAGCACTTCTGGCACAGAATAAAGAGAAGTTTCAGACAGCAAATATGGAGATTATCCGGGGAACGGCACCGGAGGCATTCAATGGATTAGAGGAGCCAACCCATGTGTTCATCGGGGGAAGCGGTGGATATCTGATGGAAATTTTAGAAGTACTGGCAGCAAAAAAGAGAAGAATAAGAGTTGTAATGAATGCTATAAGTCTTGAGACGGTGGCAGAATTCAAACAGGTAAAAGAACGGTTTTCGGTATGCAATTTTGAAATGATTCAGATGCAGGTCAGCCGTTATCATGAGCTTGGCTCTTATTATATGCCAAAGGCAGAAAATCCGGTTATGATATGTTCCTTTGATTTGCAGGGAGGAGAAGCGGATGCAGAAGCGTAAAGGAGTAGTTCTTGCAGCACCCAAAAGCGGTAGTGGAAAGACATTGATTGCCTGTGCGTTAATCGAAGCCTTGAAAGAAGCAGGAGTCAATGTCTGTGCATTTAAGTGCGGACCGGATTATATAGACCCGATGTTTCACCGGACGATTTTAGGCGTACCGGGTGGGAATCTGGATACTTATTTTACCGGCGAAGCAAAGACAAAAGAGATATTTATGGAAGAGACACCGGAAGATGCATTTGCAGTGGTAGAGGGTGTCATGGGACTTTATGACGGACTTGGCGGAATTTTTGAAGAAGGTTCCACCTATCATCTGGCAAAAGCAATTTCTCTGCCGGTGATTCTGGTAATTGATGCACATGGCATGGGAAGAACAATACTTCCGCTGATACAGGGACTTTTATCCTATGACAAAGCCGGAATCATAAAGGGCGTGATACTAAACCGGGTCAGCAAAATGTTCTATGCGTCATTAAAAGAGTTAATCGAAACCGAATTATCCATAGAAGTGCTGGGCTGTTTTACCGAACAGAAGGAGCTTCATCTGGAGAGCCGCCACTTAGGCTTAAAACTTCCGGAAGAAAAGCGTGATTTAAAAGAACAGGTATGCCGCGGGGCAGACAGCTTAAAAGAAACGGTATCGATAGAGCGGATTTTAGCAATTGGGGGAGCCGGAGAAAAGGATGCGGCATCCCCAGAAGTTGATAGTTACGAAAACAAAGTGACATATCAGAGAGCAGATATCAAAGAAAATGACACCCATGAAAGTAAACTCCGCCTTGCCATCGCAAGAGATGAGGCATTTTGTTTTTATTATCAGGAGAACCTGAAACTGCTTTCAAAAAGGGGCTTTGAGCTGGTGCCGTTTTCTCCCCTGCATGATAAGAAATTGCCGGAGCATATCAGCGGATTACTGTTAGGAGGGGGATATCCGGAACTTTTTGCAAAGGAATTATCCGAAAATGACAGCATGAAGACAGCCATCCGGGAAGCCATCCGGGGCGGACTTCCGTCACTGGCAGAATGTGGGGGTTTTCTTTATCTTCATAAATCACTGAAGGATATGGAAGGCAGACAATATTCCATGGCGGGCGT
>ERZ1026858.1687-NODE-1687-length-10807-cov-4.601283_pt1 | contig 10807 bp, 10 predicted proteins | sample MGYA00380159_ERZ1026858 | MGnify/ENA primary metagenome ERZ1026858 (study PRJEB33269, sample SAMEA4719795) | human gut metagenome | biome: human-associated habitat; feature: organic feature; material: feces | place: Cameroon | collected 2013-10 ... | reverse complement strand
GGTGATCTCCGCCTTGAGAGGGCGGCGTCCTAAACCGCTAGACGAACGGGCCATATGTAGCAAATGCAATGGCTGGGATGGAGGGAGTCGAACCCCCATTGACGGAACCAGAATCCGCTGTCCTGCCATTAGACGACATCCCAATGACTGCATCGCTGCGCTCGGCTGTGCCTTTGCGCAAGAAAGAAATATACGGGAAGTCCCGCCGTGGCGCAAGCCCCAATTTTGACTTTTTTAAAATTCGGTCAAATTCGGCCGGCTCGTGAAGGACCTGTGAAGTGATACCGACATGCAGGACACCAGCGTCCGTATATCATTCCGCAAGCGCCGCTGGTAGATTGCAGCAATGCGGCACTCGCGGCAGATGGAACAATCGAACCATCATTATTACGCGGATATCGAGGCGCCATGAATGAAGAGCTTGATTACCTATGGGAGACCCTCGGCCTCGAGATTGCCATTGGCCCTTGGCCCGACCGCGGCAAAATCCACCCCACGCTGCGCCCCGCCATCACGGTCATGCAGGCGACATACCGCCACGCCTCATTTTTGATCATGCGGACGTCTTGGCACGCAGGACTCCCCGACCTCAAGCGAATCCAGGCAAGCCTCGTCGAGCTCTCCGGCATGCCGACCGTCATATCCGAGGCACATTTGGAGCAGCGCCAACGCGACCGCCTGCAAGCGCAACGGATCCCGTTCATCTGCCCCGGCGTTCAAGCATATCTGCCCTTTATGGACGAGGAGTACTGGGGCGGTATGCCCAACAAACACGTAAAGATCTACAACCCACACGAGTGGGCACAGCTGGAGGACTGATTAAAGCAACGCCTCAGTCCAAGCCGCTTCCCTAAAGCCGGGGATCGCAAAGTCATCGCCCACCAGTAGCGGACGCTTAACCAGCATGCCGTCGGTCGCCAGCAGCTCGCAGCATTCCTGGTCCGTCATACCCGCATCCAGGCGCGCCTTCAGGCCCAGCTCTCGATATTTCATGCCCGACGAGTTAAAGAAGCGTCGCACCGGCAGCCCCGAACGAGCAATCCAGGTCGCAAGTTCATCGGCTGTAGGATTATCCGTAACGATATCGCGGTCGATATACTCAACCCCATGTTCGTCCAACCATGCCTTGGCCTTTTTACAGGTCGAGCACTTGGGATATTCAACAAACAGTACGGTCATGGGAATCCCCCGAATATAGATCGGCCAACGCAGGTGCGCACCATACGAGGCGCCTTAGCATGATGGGCCAATTGTAGCCCACGGGTCACACGCTAAACGAACCGTACCCCGAATCCGCGTTTGATGAACGGCAGCAGCTCCATTGCCTCGGGCGTGATATGGCCCGCAACGTTCATGCGCTTGTCACCGGGAAGATCGACCCGCGCAATCTCAAGCTCGCCTTCGTAGCGCCCATAGCCGCTATTGCTCACAGCGATCGACCCCGTCTTTCGCGGCAGGCCGGCACCGGTATCCGTCGGCACAGAATCCGGCTTAAGCGTCGTGCGCGACTCCTGAGACCTAAAGATGAGGGTACTCGAATCGGGCCGGTCGTGATGAATCTGCCCGCGCACATAGGCATAGCCGGGGTCAAGCTCGCATTGCAAATCCACGTATCCGGCGGAAACTTGAGCAAACTGCGCCCAGCCAGCATCGGAAAGATCGGGGTCGCCTACCAACACAATGTCGCCATCGGCGCCATGTGCGAGCTCAAGCATGTTGAGGGCAACCTTTGACGCGCGACCGCGCTGCTCCTCAACCGTCGGCAGTCCTTCGAATACCGGCCCGCGAACGTTGGCATCACCCGGCACAAAAGCCATGATTTCGAAGCCAAGCGCCGCAAGACGAAGATTCGTCCGAGCAATGTCTTCCAGAGCTAAACCGGTATAAGGCTTGGGATAAAAATTGTGGCAGGCGGCAAAACGAGTCACATCGGCACCGGCTTCTCGCCACGATGCGATTTCATCAGAACTCACCGTCGATGCATTGACCACAATGTGAAATACACCGGACAACTCCGCGACCCGCTGGGCGCTAAAGCCATAGTCCAAACGAAGATATTCGAGCCCCAGGTCACGCAGATCCTCGATACGCTCAAGCCCGAGCAAATCGCACGTGCGCGGCCCCACATCGGCAATGAGCGCAATGCCGCGGGCGGAAAGCAGCGACAGCACATGACGGACCTTATCGGCATATGCCGCTCCCCCATCCTCGGGAATATGCAGCGAGGTAAACGCATAGCGCGCACTCGCCGCGGCACCACGCTCAATCGTCCGCTCAATATCCTGCAGAGGGCTGGAAAGATAAATCGAAATACCCGTTTTCACGCTTCAACGCTCCTTTAAAAAAGGCCGGCGGAGCAGTTAGCCCCGCCGGCACAACCATAGCATCAAGAGATCTGCGGCACGTCAAGACGTTCGAATGACATGGCGCGCAGCATCAAACTACTCGCCAAAGAACTCGTTGATCTTCTGCTCGTCGACGCCAAAGAACCACGTCAGGACAAAGCCGGCGGCATAAGCAAGCAGCATAGCGGCAACGTAGCCGAGCTGCTGACCAGGAACGACGATCAACAGGCCAAACAGACCGGAAACGCCCTGAGAAACCGTGCCGATGTGAAGCAGCGCCGCGAGCGCGCCGCCAAATCCAGCACCCAGGCAGGCCGTCACAAACGGACGAACGAGCGGCAGCGTAACGGCATACATCAGAGGCTCGCCCACACCCAGGATTCCAACGGGAATGGACTCTGCGACGTACTTCTTGAGCTTGGCGTTCTTGGTCTTAAAGTACAGCGCCAGACCGGCACCGACCTGGCCGCCGCCAGCCATCATAAGGATGGGCAGCAGGTAGTTGATGCCCTTGGTAGCCCCGTCGGGATCGTTGAGCATAGCGTGGATCGGCGTGAGCGCCTGATGCAGGCCGACGGACACCAGCGGCAAGAAGCCTGCCGACAGGATATAGCCGCCCAGGACGCCCAGCTTCTCGAAGATAAAGGTGAGGACGCTAAAGATGGCAGTCGTCAGCCATGCGCCAACCGGCTGGATGACGAGCATCAGAGCAAAGGCGCCGATGATGAGCACCAGCAGCGGGGACAGGAACGTATCGAGCGCGTTGGGCATAACCTTGCGAATCTGACGCTCCATCCAGGCAAAAAATGCGCCAGCGATGAGAGCCGCGATCATGCCGCCCGCTGCGGGGTTGTACTGCGCATTGGTGAGTGGCAGCAGAATGGCAGTGGCAGGATCAGCAGCGCCAGGCGCAAGCAGGGGCATGGCGCTGTTGGCGATACACATCATGCCGGCGATACCGCCCAGCGCAGCGGAGCCACCAAACTCACGTGCCGCGTTATAGCCCACCAAGATGGGCAGATAGGCAAACAGGGCCCAGCCCATGGAACGAATGCCCTGGTACCACCACTCGCCTGCAAGCGCGCCTGCCGTCGAGACGTTAATGACGTTGCAGATACCGTTGATGAGGCCGGCCGCAATGATGCCGGGAAGCAGGGCGACGAAGACATTGGAAATCTTCTTGAGGAAGGCCTGAACCGGCTTGGACTCGTACTTGGCCTTCTGCGCGGCCTTGTTTGTGGCCGCAGCGTCAACCACGCTCTCGTCAGCAACGCCTTTCGCGAGGCCGGTGAGCTTGGAGAACTCCTCGAGCACCTTATTCACCTTGCCCGGACCCAGCACGATCTGCATCGTGTCGTCCTCGACCAGGCCCATCACGCCGTCGAGTGCCTTAATACCCTCCGTGTCGACGTTGCCCGTGTCTTTGACGGTCACGCGCAGGCGCGTCATGCACGCCGCGTTTGCGAGCACGTTGTCTTTACCGCCCAAAAGGTCCAGCAGCTTTTGAGCCAGCTCTTTGTTCGTCATAACTCCTCCTTGTATTGGGTATCTCTTCTTGATGTCATATCTGCTCACGCCGTGCACCTATTGGGCATCGGCGTTGCCCTTCTCATGGCCACTCACCGCAGCACGGACATGGCCGCGCGCCCGCTCGAGAGCCACCGCAGCCTGCTCGACATCGCAGTCCAGCAGCACCGAGACAATAGCGGTCTTTACGTGGCCGCCGGCATCTGCAAGCGCCTGAACAGCGCGCTCGCGCGTGCAGCCGGTCGCCTCCATCACGATGTTCTGGCCGCGCACCACCAACTTCTCGTTCGTCTGCTGCACATCGACCATCAGGTTTTGGTACACCTTGCCAATCTTGACCATGGCACCGGTCGAAATCATATTGAGAATGAGCTTTTGGACCGTTCCCGCCTTGAGCCTCGTTGAGCCGGTCAGCACCTCGGGACCGGGCACGGGCTCAATGGCAAGATCTGCACTCTCCCCGATCTTCGACCCTTGGTTACAGGCAATTGCGATGGTCTTGCACCCAGTTGCTTTGGCGTACACAAGGCCGCCCACCACATAGGGAGTACGACCGCTTGCTGCCAGGCCAACGACAAGATCCTTGTCCGAAAGTCCACGCTCCCGCAGGTCGCTCGCGCCAAGCTCCTCGCTGTCTTCGGCACCTTCGACAGCCTTGATAAACGCCGTCTCGCCTCCGGCAATGAGCCCGACAATCAGATCGGGTGACACACCAAACGTGGGCGGGCACTCCGAAGCGTCGAGCACGCCCAGACGACCACTGGTGCCTGCACCCATGTAAAAGACGCGCCCGCCGCGCTCGAGCGCCTCAGCAGCCCAGTCGATTGCTGTGGCAACCTGGGGCAACACTTTCGTGACCGACTGGACGGCACGAAGATCCTCATCGTTCATCGTCGTGACGATTTGCAGCGATGTCATCGTATCGAGGTCCATTGACCTTTGATTACGCTGTTCAGTCGTGAATTTTGTTAAATCGAGCATTTCATTCACCTCATCTTTCCTGTTTCTCGATGTAGTTTTGCTTAATGACATGCGTCGCCCGCTCGTAGTCGCTGGCAACGTAAGCAGCGTACAGGGCATCGACAACCATAAGCTGGGCCATACGCGAGGCCATGGCACCGCTGCGGACCAAGGGCTCGCTTGCAGCAACGCCGAGCACGGCATCGGCCATGGTGGCAAGCTTGGACGATCCGTCTACCTTGGTCACGGCCACAACGGGACAGTTGTGACGTTGAGCCTCGACGGTACAGTCCAGCACTTCTTGCGTTAAGCCCGAGTAGCTAAAGGCGATTGCCATATCGCCCTCATGCATGTTCTTGGCACACAGGAGCTGATCATGCCAGTCGTCGTACAGATGGCACTCTTTGTCAACACGCATGAGCTTTTGCGCTAGATCGTGCGCGACCAAACGAGAGGCACCGATACCGAACAGATTGACCGCGCGTGCCCGTTTAAGATGGGCCGCGCATCGCTCCAAGACGGTGTAATCGAGCGTTCGCGCCGTCGCCTCGATTGTGCGCACGTTGCTTTTCATCACCTTCCCCACGATACGTTCGACGCTGTCGTCCATGGAGATGTCCTCGAGGGCAACGTCTTTCTTGTCACCCAAGAGCGCCAGTTCGGCAATCAGTTCGCGCTGGAACTCCTTGTAGCCCGCAAAACCCAAGCGCTTGCAAAAACGCAAAATGCTCGAGGGCGAGGAGAACGTGGCATCGGCAAGACCGCGGACGGACAGCCCGACTACCTCATGCGGATGAGCACTCACGTATGCAATGACATTGCGTTCCGCCGGACTCGCGCTGAGCTCACGCTCGCGAAGCCTTAAAAGCAATCCGTTTGTCATCTCAAACACCTCCGTTGAAAAGAATTAAAGACCAACGAATGATTCGTACCGGATATAAACAGCTTTTACGGTACATTGTGCCGCATCGTGGCGCACAAGGGGCGAGCGTTCTACCGCTCGCCCCTCAAATCCGACCGCTCGGAAATACGCGCGACGCAAAATGATTCATCGAGGTCGCATTATTCGTAACAGGGTTGTTAACGACGTTTCGTATGGGCGCCAATGGGACAGGTCGTGCGCTGAACCAGCACGGCGGCCAACAGCACCAACAGCATGGCGGTGACATAGCCCGCGGCATCGAAACCCAGGTCGATCATGTCGAAATGACGACCAGGAACAAAGATCTTGTGCACTTGGTCACCGACAGAGCAGACGGCGCAAAAGAGCAGGGCGAGTACGTACCGGAATCGCGCGCACGGCAGGCACTCGCCCAGGCACGCCACTGTCGCCGAAGCAAACAGTCCTACAAAGAAGAACTCAACGGTATGTGCGACGCGACGAATGTTGGCACCCATCCACAGACGAACGGGCGCAAGCGGGTCGGGATGAACGGTGGCAGTCGTTGAGCCCGCGTCCCCGACGGCATCTCCCGCCTGGGTCTCCCCCGCAGTCTCGGACTGCACGCTGACGCTTTGTCCTTCCACCGCGCGCGCAGTGGACTCGCTGAGCGACGACGTCTGCTCCACGTTTTGCTCCGTCAGCATCCAAATACTTGCCAGCGTCACGACCAGCAGGACAACCGAAATCCATCCGACTATGTGCTTCACACGCGCCAAGGGCTAACCTCCGTCATTTTTTGAGCAGCAGCGAGTGTACCCCCAAATGCAGTTGTCGCCGTAGCGAAATCCAAAATGTTCGAATCGGGGCGCCAAAGGACCGTGGCGCCCCTACTCCATCTCGCGCATCCAGCGATCGAACGTCCCCACGCACACGCCTAGCCGCTTTGCCGCCTGACTCCGCGTGATATCACCCGCCTCGTAGGTATCGCGCACCAGCTCGAATTGCGGAGGACAGGGCTTGCGGGGCCGGCCAAAGCGCACGCCGCGCGCTCGTGCCGCCGCAATGCCCTCGGCTTGGCGCCGGTGAATGTTCTCGCGCTCCACCTGCGCTACATAGCTCAGCAGCTGCAAAACAATATCGGCAATCAACGCACTCGTCACGTCCGACCCACCACAGTCTCTGGCGCGCGTGTCGAGCAATGGCATGTCCAGCACCACGATGGCGGCGCCGAGCTCTTTGGTTATGCACCGCCATTCCTCGAGGATCTCGCTGTAGTTACGGCCCAGCCGATCAATGGAAAGTACCACCAGCACATCACCGGAATCCAACGCGCACAGCAGCTCGCGATACCGCGGTCGATCGAAGTCCTTGCCACTCGCATGGTCGGCAAAGATATTCGCCGGTTCCACGCCATAGGCGCCCAGCGCATCCAGCTGCCGATTCAGATTTTGATCACGCGAGCTCACCCGCGCATACCCGTACACCGTTGCCATCTCATCCCCGCTCTCTCGTAAACCTCCCAAAAAGGGACAGGTTTATTTTGGTAGGTTTTATCTCCCCTATAGCAGGCGGAAGACGCAAGCGCGCGAGCGACAAGACGATTGAGGCGCCACAAAAAAGGGCGGCCCCGAAAGACCGCCCCGTTCTCTATCAGCCACCAAATTCCGGCTAATGAATAAGCCTAAAATCCAAGTGCCCGCGTGTGGTGTTGACGCGCGAGACCTCGATGATCACGCGCTGCCCCAGCTCATAGCGAGTCCCCGTGTCGGCACCCGTGAGCGTGAGCGCGTCCTCATCAAACTCGAACCACTCGTTGCCCAGGCTCTTGATCGAAACCAGACCCTCGACCTGTGTCAGGTCCAGGCGCACAAAGAGGCCCATGCTGCTGACCCACGAGATCGTTCCGGCATAGCGCTCGCCCAGGCGGTCCTCGTAGTACTGGGCGATCTTGATCTTTTGCGTCGCATGGCTGGCGGCGTCGGCCGCACGCTCGGCATCGCTGCACGCGCGGCAGATTTGCGGCAGGATGCGCGGCAGGGACTCGCGACCCTTGCCAATCAGCCGCGGCGTACGCACCAAGGCGTCCTTGCCGCCCAGCTGCTCGTAGGCCAGCTGCAGCTTGAGTACGCGATGCACCACCAGGTCGGGATAGCGGCGAATGGGACTCGTAAAGTGGCAATAGCACGGCGCGGCAAGCGCAAAGTGGCCCTCGTTGCGCGGCTTGTACAGTGCACGCTGCATACTGCGCAGCAGCAACGTGTTGACGAGTGGCGCGTTGGCCGTACCGGCTGCGGCATCAACCGCCGCCTGCAGCTCGTCGGGACTTCCCAGCGCAATGCCGGCCGCGCGACGGTCGTCGATAATCCCCAGTTGCGCCAACGCCACGGCCGCACCGTGCAGGCTGTCGGGGCTGGGATCGTCGTGCACGCGATAGCAGGCCTCGATATCGCGGTCGGCCAGCCACTCGGCCACGCATTCATTGGCCAGCAGCATGGCTTCCTCAATCAGCGACGTAGCACACGAGCGCTCACGGGCCACGATTTGCACGGGCACACCGTCCTCGTCCAACAGCGCACGGATCTCGGCCGTATCAAAGTCAACCGAACCGCGTGCACGACGAATACGACGGCGAAGCTCGGCGAGCTCGTTGGCAGCTACGAGGAAATCCCCCAAGTCGACGTTATAGCCGCGAGCGGTTTCCTCGCACGCAAGCCCGCGCTCGAGCGCTTCCTCGCGCGAGGCTTCAACCGCGGCAACATCCTCGGCGGCACCCTCCAGCACCGAATACTGCACCGCACCGGCACGCACCAGCAGCGCCTCGGCGCCGTCGTAGTCCATACGCACGCGCGAGCGAATCACGCTGGGATAGGGATCGTAATGGCGCACGCGACCCTGCGCGTCGAGCTCAATATCGACGGTAAACGCCAGGCGGTCCTCGTCGGGACGCAGCGAGCACAAATCGTTCGACAGGCGCTCGGGCAACATGGGCAGCACGCGATCGGCGAGATATACCGACGTCGTGCGATGGCGGGCTTCCAAATCGATATGTCCGTCCCAAGCAACATAGTGCGAAACGTCAGCAATATGGACACCCAGCTTGTAGCCGCCCTCCGGCGTGCGCTCCAGCGAGATGGCATCGTCAAAGTCGCGCGCGTCAACCGGGTCAATCGTAATGACAAAGCGGTCGCGCAGGTCTCGGCGGAGCGGGTCCTTGAGCGCCGAGGCCACATCGAGTGAAAGCGCCTCTGCCTCGGCTAGAGCGGCCTCGGGATAGCTATCGGTATAACCATAGCGCGCCATCACATACTGAACGCCCAAATCGGGCGCATCATCGCCGCCAATACGGCGCTCGATCGTCACGGTACCCGATTCCAGGCGCGTCGGATACGTCAGAATGCGTGCGACGACCGCATCACCCGGATGAACGCCCAGGCGCTCCGCCGAGGTGTCCTCCGGCAGAATAAAGAAATCGGCCTTAAGGCGAGAATCAAGCGGCTCGATCACCCCGAGCGGACCGGCGGTCTGGTACGTGCCCACCACACTAATGGCTGCGCGCTCGACGACACCCTCGATTACGGCGCGGCGCTCGCCGTGCGGACTGTTCTTAATGCTCACGGCTACGGTATCGCCGTCCATGATCTCACGCTTGCCGCGGCCCATGACCTTGTAGTCGCCGTTTTCGGTTACAACGTAGGCGCTGTGCTCATGGAGCTGCACGCGTCCGGTCAGACTCGGGCGACGCTCGCTGCGCACCGGCCCGCGCTTATTGCGAGCTCCACGCTTATGCTTGTTGTTGCGCCCCATGGCGCCTCCTTACTATCGATTGCAAACTTCAAAGAGTCTACCCAAATGGTCCGCAATCCTGCCGTCGCACTGGAAACAAAAACGGGCCACCCCGGAAAGGGGCGACCCGTTGCAAGCAATATGTCCGCAGCGTCTACACGCGCAGATAGCGGCGCATGGCGATGGCGGAACCAAAGAGACCGATCAGCACGCCAACCAAAATGAGCGCGGCGTAGGTCACCAGGTAGTACTGCATCGGCAGCGCAAACGACATCCAGCCGATGCTCTCCTGCAGGCGCGGAACCATCAGGTTGCGCAGCAGCTCCAGCACGCCGATGGAAAGCAGCGAGCCCAAAATGGCCTGCAGCACGCCCTCGGTAATGAACGGCCCGCGAATGAAGCCGTTGCTCGCGCCCACCAGGCGCATGATCGCGATCTCGCGACGACGCGCCGTAATGGACAGGCGAATCGTGTTGTTGATGAAGATGAACGCGATAAAGGTCAGCAGGCCAACGAGCACCACGGCGGCGATACGGATGTAGTTCGTCACCTGGAACAGGCGGCTCACTTCCTCCTGGCCATACAGAACGCTCGCGTTAACGTCGCCGTCATCCGCGATCTTCTGGAAATCGGCGTTCTTCTTGAGCTTCTCGGCCGTGCTCTCGACCTTGGACGGATCGTCCATCTCGATGGCAAACGAAGCCGGCAGCGGGTTCTGGCCGTCGAGCGCGCTCATGGTAGCGTCGGCGTTGCCCGACATCTTGCTCGTGTACTCGGCCAGCGCGTCGTCCTTGTCCTTGTACGTCACGGACTTGACGTTGCTCCACGTCTTGAGTTCGGCCTCAAAGGCCTGAACGTCTGCCTGGTCGGCGTCATCGCTAATAAAGGCATTGATGACGACCTGATCCTCGACGGTGCCGATCACGGAGTTCAGCATCGCGGAACCCATAATGAACAGGCCGATGATAAACAGCGAAAGGAAAATCGTGATGACGGCGCCGAGCGAGGTGGTCCAGTTACGGAAGAAGTGGCTGATTGCCTCTTTGAGCGAGTAGCCCACGTTAGTTGGTGCCATAGTTGCCGTAACCTCCCCTCTCCTGGTCGCGGATTACGTGGCCGCCCTCGAGGGCGATCACGCGACGGTGCATGCTATCGACCATCTCGCGGTCGTGCGTAGCGACGATCACGGTGGTGCCGGTGCGGTTAATGCGCTCGAGCAGCTTCATGATGCCCAGCGAAATCGCCGGGTCGAGGTTGCCCGTGGGCTCGTCGCAGATCAGCAGCGGCGGGCGGTTGACCATAGCGCGGG
>ERZ1026858.1685-NODE-1685-length-10808-cov-5.817911_pt1 | contig 10808 bp, 9 predicted proteins | sample MGYA00380159_ERZ1026858 | MGnify/ENA primary metagenome ERZ1026858 (study PRJEB33269, sample SAMEA4719795) | human gut metagenome | biome: human-associated habitat; feature: organic feature; material: feces | place: Cameroon | collected 2013-10 ... | reverse complement strand
AGATCTAGTACGGTCTCGTGGGCTCGGAGATGTGTATAAGAGACAGCTCTATAATCAACCGATAAAATATCTTCTTTAAATTCATGTAACCTTGAATATGCCTTTTCAGACTTAATACAATATTGAATTCCCAGTCCACCCAACGCAAGCAATTCTTCGAGTATATCCATATCAATATTGTCTCTTACAAATTCTTTGGCTATATAAAAATATGATGCATTAGCTCTCCAGCCTTTAATAACATCATATTCACTTGTATCTATACCATATTTGTTAATAAATTTTTCTGCAAGCATTCTGTATCGCTTAGAGTCCGCCGCTTCTCTATGTTTCATCAATTCCGCTAACCATGCCAAAACATCTTTCTGCTGAAAATCCAGTATTTTCAAGTCATCATATTCTAATTCATACTTATGAACCCAGCCATTAATCTCATTAGGTCTGCATACTGCCCATTCTTTAGCCAGTTCAATATTTTCCGTAAGATAAAATCCTTTTCCATAATCATGTTTATCATCACCGCCACCAAACACTGGATTTACAACATAATCAGGAGTTCCATGATACAAAATAATTGTTCCCATTTTACATCCTCTCCTATACACCTTTATAAAAAGCACTACCTTCCCGATATCGCACTCTTAAACCATCTTCCGGTCTCAGACAAATCGCTATCACTCCAACCGCTCTTCGCACTGCAGCCTGATGATATAAGTGCTGAGGTTTCCGCTTTATTGCTAAGACTCCATGCAATAAAACTCAGCTGATTGCTGTTCATGAAGTCAAGCCACTCATTGGCTGACGCATAATCTATTCCACCATTGCCTGATGCATCACATATACTGCACTCACTGATAAATACAGGAACGCCTGCGTTAAGTGCTGTGCTTATCTTATTTCTTATATTTTCTTTATGTGTTCCCGCATAAAAATGTGCCACATACATAACATTTCCATCATCAAGCGTATTGCCAACTACGCTGTCAACATCCTGTGACCAAGTGTTAGTTCCAACAAGTATAAGTGCATGGTCATCGAATTGTCTTATTGTGCCTATTACAGTCTCTGCATACGGCTTAATGTCTGAATTCCAGTCAGCGCCAACAGGTTCATTACATATTTCATATATTACATTGTCATGGTCTGAATACTTAGATGCCATTTCTGCGAAGAAATCGCACGCTTCCTGAGTGTGTCTTGATGGTGCATAATTAAGCACATGCCAGTCTATAATTACATACATTCCAAGCTCTGTTGCATAATTAACTCCATTATCAATTATCTGCTTTAATGAATCCTTGTCCCCACCTGAAAGATATCCATTATATTCTTCAGGATACATAGCAATTCTCACTACATTTGCACCCCAGTCATTCTTTAATGTTGCAAATGCATCATAATTAACATAGTCTGGAAACCATGATATTCCGTGTGTACTTACCCCTCTTAGCTGGATAATGTTACCTGATTCGTCAGTTAATTTCGTGCCGGATACCTGAAGTTTTCCTGTAGGAACTGTTGTGACTATGCCTGCATTGCTTCCTGTATCAGAGTTATTTCCTGAATCATTTCCACCCGGCTGTGCTGTGTTCTCATCTGCCTTAGCTGCCTCTGTCACAGAATCTGTCTGTTTCTCATTATTCACCGTACTTTCTGCATTAACATTTTCTTTATGTTTCCCTGATTTTGATAATACTGCAAATGTAACGGCTAATCCTGTTACAATTATAGCTATAACTATTATTATACATAATTTCTTTTTATTCATCATATGTTTTCCCTCCCCCATGCTTCACACATAACAACCGACTCCCCTTTCTTCATTCTGTTAATTTCCAGCATCTTCTCATTGGATGTTATCTTTCCAATTAGCCAGAATAATTCACCATCAACTTTTGTCCCATCATACTTCGAATATATGTAATCTAAATTCTTCTTATAAATATGGCTGACCACATCAAACAGTATCTTTACATCTTCATTATGAAACAAAAGGCTTCCAGAATCAAGCATCTGCACCAAGCGTTCCTCCGATTTGCGGAATTTATCGTGTACTAATTATGAATGGTTTTGAGATAGAAATAAATCCTCTATTTTATTTAGCGCTTACGATATGCCACACCAAATTATTGCTATTCCGCTATTAAAATTAAATGTGTCTTTGTAACAACCCTTCGCAAAATGCAAACAAAAAAGCCACCGACAAAAAGGAATGTAAAACCTTTATGTTGAATGGCTTATACAGATATTTCCGACCTCTCCATTGAAGGATACTTTTTCGCAAGTATAACTAATGAGTATGATAGTTGATTACATTATGAAAATTGTTTGACTTTTCTCATTTCTTCGTCTTAAAAAAGCATAAACACCAATATACCGCAGACAATGATAATATTTCCGAGAATTCGCTTTTTTGTAACGGATTCTCGCAAAATGATATGTGAAAGCAACATAACAAGGACGGTTGACATTGAGTTTATCACCACGCCGAATCGATAATCAACTTTTGTATATATAAGTACATTCAGTGCAAGCACACCCATATAGCAAAAATATGAAAGCAAAACATACGGATTTAAGTATTCAAATACAATGTTTTTATACGTTATGTCTGCACTTTTTTTTAGAATAATCTGCGAAAACGCTGTAATAAATGCACTTATTATCATCAATAAATAAAATATATAATCAATCACTTTGTATCACCCAAATCCCTGCTATAATCAATATAGTTCCAAAAACATTACCGAATGTTATTCTTTCTGAAAATATAAGCACCGCCCACAAAAGACTCCATACATTGTAAATTGCTTTATGCGCATATGCGACATTTACATCAAAATGCTTTAGGTTTTGCTGCCAAAAAACAGCATATATACCGCAGTTTATAAGCATAAGAACCGCAAAAAACATTGTGTGAATATTAAATATACCGTTTTCCGATACGCTGTTTGCACAAAATTTTGAAAAAATTCCGGTAAAGGAAAACATTAGTATATTCAGGTGCAGAACAAACAGCCGCTTTGTTTTTTGCATGATTATTTCCCCTTAAAAAATGAGTATATATTTTCCAAAACATAATTAACATCATCTTCACTCAAGTCTTTATACATCGGAAGTCTTACAAGTGTTTCGGAAGTTTTGGTTGTGTATCTGTCATCTCCGCAAAAGCAGGAGCACTTTCTGCCGAACGGCGAGGAATGCAGCGGAACATAGTGAAACGCGCATAATATTTCTCGCTTTTTCATAAATTCGATAAAATCACATCGTTGCTTTAAATTTTTTGCTTTTATATAAAACATATGCGCATTATGCGTACAACCGTATGGGATTTTGGGCAAGGATATACACTCTCTTTTTTCCAGCTCTTTTAATCCGGAATAATATTGATTATATCGTGCCAGACGAGCATTGTTAATTTGCTCCGCTTCATTCAGCTGCCCATATAAAAACGCTGCACCGAGCTCGCTCGGCAAGTATGATGAACCCTTGCTGACCCATGTGTATTTATCCGTCATGCCAAGCAGAAATTCCGCTCGGTTTGTCCCTTTTTCTCTTATAATTTCGGCTTTTAAAACATCGTCATTATTATTTATTATCAAAGCTCCGCCCTCACCCATAGTGTAATTTTTGGTTTCGTGAAAGCTGTATGTGCCGAAATTTCCGATTGTACCGAGTGCTTTTCCCTTATAGTAAGCATTCACTCCCTGTGCGGCATCTTCAACCACTTTTAACGAATATTCTTTTGCAATGGATAATATAGTGTCCATTTCACACCCAACACCGGCATAGTGAACGGGTACGATAGCGCGGGTTTTGTCCGTGATAGCTTGTTCAATCAGATCTTCATTAATATTTTGCGTATCGGGTCGAATATCGACAAATACAATTTTCGCACCGCGAAGAACAAATGCGTTTGCGGTTGAAACAAATGTAAATGACGGCATAATCACCTCATCTCCGGGCTTTATGTCGCAAAGCAGTGCCGCCATTTCCAACGCATGTGTACAAGACGGCGTTAAAAGTGCTTTCCTTGCACAGTATTTTTCTTCAAGCAATTTGCTGCATGCTTTGGTGTAAAAATTATCTCCGCACAATTTACGTTTATTTATCGTATCTTTTATATATTCTTTTTCCGTACCGACAACCGGCGGTATGTTAAATGGTATTTTCATAATCAACACCTCATATTTGTTTGTTCAGTTCCCTGAAAGCATCGACCAAACTATATTGACATACAAAGCCAAGATCGTGTTTTGCTTTTGTTGTATTATAATAAAAAACAGACATATCTTCTTTTTTATCTCTTTGCACATCAATTTCGGAGGATGAGCAAAATCCGTCAATTACCGCATTTGCAAGCTCAGCATTTGTTGTTCCGATTCCGGATCCTATATTGAAAGTGTCGCTTAAGGCATAGTTTTGAAGTGCAAGCCATATTGCGTGGCAGGCATCCTTAACATAAATATAATCACGTCTGCCGACCGAATTTCCAAATACAGAAAGAGGGTTTCCTTTTGCTGCATTTTCAATATACTTGCTTATCAAATAACCATTTTTATCATTGCCTATAACCTGAGAAAGTCTTAATACTTTTATGTTTGCTCCGAAATTACGGTTGTAATACTTGCAAAGTAATTCACCTGAATATTTTGAAAGTCCATAATAATTAATAGGTGAGATCTCTCCGTTTTCGCTGACAGGCGATTTCTGCAAATTTGAATACACGCATCTTGATGAAAGATACACAATGTTTTTTATTCCAAGGCTCATACAGGCAATCAGTGTGTTTTCAAGTATTTTAACATTATCCTCATACAACATAAGCGTTTGTTTTTCGCTTTGGCTGACTTTCTTTGCAGCAAATATGGCAACGCTGTCGCAGCCGTTCAACGCCTTTTCCAATTGTTCGGCAGAATATTCGCTTATCGTGCTGTTTTTTTTTGAAACATCTACAAGCTCTGCTTCGTTTGCATACATACTTTGAAAACATTTTCCTATAAATCCGCTGCCGCCGACCAAACCAATTTTTTGGGGCGAACGGAAAATTCTGTAGCCGCATTTTTCCATATATCCGTTAATCTTTTTGACAACATCTCCTCTGCCGTAGTAAAACTGCTTATAATCGGCAGTGTATTTCTCGTACTTTTCGGAATCAAATACTGTATCCGGCGGCTGACAGAAAAATTCAGTATGAACAGGTTCTCGGTTGACATCATACTGTGGTGCATCTATATTTTTTCCAAGCAAATGATTCACCGTCATTTCCAAAAGATTTACACCGCAGTATTCCTTAATCAGCCGCCACATATGACAGCCATCAAGGCGTGGAGTAACCTCTATGAGATACGGATGTCCATCGGATACTTTAATCTGAAAATATATCGGACCGTTTTCTATCTCAAATTTTTTAACCGTTTCACTCACAAGTTCGTTTATTTTTTCGTGCGTTTTTGTTCCCTCAAATGCAGAGGGCAGATGGTGCGCTTTTATAATTCCTCCGGGCATATTCTCAAACGATTCTCGGTCTGAGAGCATTGAAAAAATAACCTCACCGTCTTTTACATAAGCATTGACCGAAACCTCACTGCCGTATATATATTTTTCAAGAATAACTTTTTTGCACCTTGAATACTGCATAGAACAATCAAATTTCTGCATCAATTCTTCAAAGTTTTCAACTCGAAAAACGCCTCTTTGCCCCTGTGAATCAACAGGCTTTATCATAAGCGGATAAAAGTTTTGCTTTTTTGCTTCATCAAGCGTCGAACAAACCGAAAAAGGCACATTAAATCGATTATCCGCACCGAGAATTTCTCGCATAAGGTGTTTGTTGCAGCATACATCGGCGGTTCTGCTTGATACAAAATGAAACATATTTAGATTTTCAGCAACACTGCAAAATGTGGGTACAGCAATATCGCTTCCGACAGAGTATATGTAATCTATTTTGTTTCCTTTGACATAGCTTTCAATTTTTTCTGAATCCACTATATTTATTTGTGCAAAAACATCTGCCTTCCCAATGCCTTTATCGTTATTTGAATAACTGCACACATAAACCTCAAGACCGATATTTTTTGCGTATTCTATTAAATCAATCTGTGCGTTACCTGCACCTAATACCAGCAATTTCTTTTTCATACATTTCGTCTCCCGTCAAAGTATCTTGTCTTATGATATATTGAGGCTCTTTTGTTACCGTCATAAACATTCGGATTACATATTCGCCCACTGTTCCGACAGCCGACAGTATTAAACCTGAAAATGCACTTATTTCGGCATAAACTTTATGTTCAAAAACGCTGCCTGAAATACAAGCAATTATCAAATATATAAGTCCTATAGCAAAAATTAAAATGCCCGACTTTAATATCAGCCGAATCGGTTTTAACGAGTAATTAAGCAGCGATGCCCACAGATGTATCAGCTTTTTAAAATTATATCCGCTTTTTCCGAAACGTCTGTCAAAATGTTCTATATCAATATTTGCTATTTTTGACGACGTGCGCAGAAACAATCCCTGCAAATTGGAAAAGCTGCTTTCGCTTTTTATAATTTCATCACGCACAAAGCGGCGGATAAGATACATTGGACACGCTTTGAGGTCTTTTGGCTTATCCAAAAGATAACATACCGAAATATGGCTTAAATAACTTATAATATTTCTGAAAAATCCGTGGTGACGTTTTGAAAATCTGCCGTAAACGATGTCATAACCCTCGTTTAGCTTATAGATAAGCCTTTTTATTTGCGATGGGTGGGTTTGAAAATCATCATCCATGCCGAGAATATAATCGCCGCCTGCGTATTTCATTCCAGCAAGTATTGCATTGTGCTGACCGCAGTTTTTGGCTAAATCCACACCAATCACAAAGTTAAATTTTTCGGCAAGCCTTTTAATTTCCGAATATGTTCCGTCATTCGAGCCGTCATTTACCAAAACAAACTCATAATTGCAGTATTCATTAAGTTCCGCCGCCGTTTTCTGTACAACCTCCGCAATTGATTTTTCCGAATAATAACAAGGTATTATAACGGAAATTTTATAGTTATTCATTATCTGTCACCTCTTAATTACACGGAATAAAGGTATATATATAAATGTTGTTATTTTCGTAAGGTATGGTTCTCACGATAACAGGTTCCATGTTATAGCGTTCTTTCATCGTTAATGTAATTCCGTTTTTTAAATTTCCGATTGCCACATAATATATATTTTTATTTGCGTCTATCAACCCGTCGATGGAATTTCTTATTCCGTATTTTTCATTTCGCTTGAAATAATCCACAGAATTTATATACCAATTTCCGAGTGAATCCGTATTTACAATATCGTCATATACTGCAAAAGTATCCGACGAGGCGGCTATAAAATCATAGGCATCATAAAAATAAAACATTTCTTTATCGTTTGATGCAAACGTATTTAAAACCTCAAGTCTTGAATTTATCTGCCGCTGACCGCTTACTTTGTTACAAACATCGTTTTGGCTCAAAACCGTTACACAAGCCGCAAGCAGCACAATACAAAGTTTTGCCGCACATTTATAAATATGAAAGCTTTTTGTGTATATTGTTTCGTTATCGGTGTTTTGAAATGTATCCGTCAACGCAAGTATGCAGGAAACCGATATTGCCAAAATCATAACCTCTGTTAATCTGACCATAACTCTTGAAATATAACAAAGATATGTCATTTCAAGCAACATTCCAACTGCCGTGCAAAAAATAAATGTTACGGCTGCATATTGTTTCTTACGAAAAAGAACAAATGCTACACAGACAAGCAATACGGTGCAAAATGCGGTTTGATATAAAACGCCCGATTCCAAAAAATACGCCGGTGCTTTGAGTGCGGATTGCATCAATCTCAAAACATTCGAAAAACTCGAACGGTGCGATTTGCTTATGTCTGCAACCGCTCTCATTTTTTCCGTTGTAATTTCGCCATCCAAATCCAAATAACGTGCGGAAATATCGTAAAACGTTGTTTCATCTATACCTGCTCGATCGTAAAATGCCTTGTTTTCATTGTATGCCGGAATTGCTCCGAAATCGTAGACCAGCGAACGTGCAGTGTTGAAAGATTTATATTCGGTATCAATGTGTTTGTTATCAAGTATTTGCACAGAAAAACACAAAACCACTGTTAAAATCATAGAGGTAATGTATTTTATTATATATGTTTTATCAGAAAACCTATTATTTATTAATTTAACTGCGATTATAAGCATTGCGACAGGGAATACCATCATAAACACCTTCATGCGTATTGAAAAAGATATCACCGCAAAAAGACTTATACATATTAAATATATCGAACTTTTTCCTGCTTTTGGCATATACCAAAGCATAGCAAGCCAGCCGATTGCCATAAATGCCGCTGTTAAAGTAAATTGCGGCAAAGCAAGATGCTTTTGGACAATAAACAAATAAAATAAGATATATAGCGTTAGTCCGTATTTGGTATTTCCCGTACGGTTTGCGTTTAACATAATAAAATAACATATCAAAATTGACGGAATGAGTATGCAAAGTATGGAGGCAATCCCATACCATGGCACCGCCTGCGTTATTCCGTAAAGTTTCGATAAAATCCACGCAATCGGATATTTCATAAAAACAAGTGTGCTGCTCGGCTCACCTGTATATGCACCTGAAACAATCAAGCTCATTCTATAATCATCATTTGTTGCAAACACAGATCCCCAAAAAGCAAAGCTCAGCAAAAACAATACGATGTTCAATAAGAATGAAAATGTAAAGAAAAGTAGTTTTTTCTTTTTTTTAGTTGAATTCATTTGTCTAACACCTTCCTGATAAATCTCTTTACAATACAACGTTTACGCTTTCTTTAATTTGGGAATCATCAAGTTGTTTTCTCCGTTTTTTTCGTATAATGAAATACACGGCAGTGCTGAAGAAAAGTGTGAAAAACACAGCCGATATAACAAGTGCCGCCGCTTGAAACGCACTGAATACAGGCGTTGTTATATAGGATTTACGGTAGAAATCAAGTACATATATGCTTTTTCCCAAGGATTCATCATCAGGGTTACTTACAGTTATTGTCATTATGTTATGCTCTGAATCGGTTACAATATCGGTTCCGGAAATTTCCACAATATTATTTCTTTCCTCTGCCAATGCCTTAACATCAAGTTTTTTGCATTTTCTTGAAACGGCAATTCTGTAATATCCGTTTGTTTGTTCAAAAGCAATCGGGATTTGTCCGTTGTTAATTTGAATATTCGACAGCAAAAACGATCGGCTCACATTGGATGTCACCTTTGCTTCCCGATAAATGTACAGTGCATACTCATATTTAACGCCGTCTGAGTCTGTTATATTCAACATAACTCTTTTCCGCTTTCCTTCAGGCAGTTTTTCATTTCCGACAACTTCCACCTGTGCCTTCTTGTCAATCATTCTTATATCAAGCTCTGCAGCATCACATTCATTTGGAAGAACAATATAAAAATTCCTTGCGGAATCTCGAAATTGAGGCGACATAGTTCCGTTTTTACAACGCAAAAATTCCAGTCCGCCTTTTTCTCCTTTTGCGTACACTTTTAAAGTGTATGTCGCAAAATCACCTTGCGTATTATGTACCGAAACGATAACGGTCTGCTCCATGCCGGGATAAACCTTTTGATCGTCACCGTCAATTTTGACGGTACAGTCTTCGTTTTTCGGAACGGCAATAATTTGCGGCAGGCTTTCTCCCTCGTCAAGCTCTACCGTATAAAAATGAGTGTCTTTGTCGTATTGAATCATAAAACCGTTTGTAACGTCCAAATCTTTAAGCAGAGAAACATATTCCGCACTGACTTTTGTATCAAACATTACACTCATTGAAAACAGTAAAATACAAAAACAAATTTTACGCATAATTGTTACCCCCCCATTACATTTGAAATCAGCGGCACTGTGCTTAGCAATAAAGCAAAGTGCCACATATAGTCTTATTCGGCAAAGCAAACCGTTATTTCATATGTTCTTGTTTTTCCGCCTATTGTAATATCTGCCGAAACAGTTGTTTCGCTTATGACGTCCTGTCTCATAATATAATAGCTGCCGGAATTCTTCTTAACAAGCGAATTCATTTCATCTGTAATCGTCAGCTTTCCGCCGTTGATAACGCCTGTCTGTGCCATGTATAACGCAATATTTTTTGCGCCCTTGTCTGCCGAAATTTTGATTTTTTGTGTATCGTGGTCTATACTTATTTTGGAAGCTCTCAGCGTTCGGATAGTTTCAAAATCAAATCCGTTGGAGAAATTAACATTTAAAGTATATTGCTTTGTAATCTTTCCTATCGTAATATCAACCAAAACTGTTGCCTTACCCGTACCGTCATCTTTGATATAAAAACTTCCGGCGTTTTGAACCACGCTTGAGTTTTTCGAGTCGGAAAGGATAATACTGCCGCCCTTTATAATATCGTTTTGCACTTTGTACACCACAATGTTTGAAACTATTCCGTCAGAGTTAACAGTAATAGTCTTGTTTTTATGGTCAACAACTGCATTTTTTGTTCGGAGCGTGCGTATGTTCGTAAAATCAAATGCGTCTACAAAATTAACTGTAAGCGTATATTGTTTTGTTATATTACCTATGCTTACGTTTACCAAAACCGAAGCTGCGCCGCCGTTATCCAAAATATAAAAGCTTCCGTCGTTTTGCGTTATATCTGCATTCAATTTATCCGCGAGAGTAATCTGCATACCGCTTTGTTCTCCGAGCTGATATTTATAAATCGCAATATTTGAAACTTTGCCGTCCGAATCCATAGTAGTCGTTTT
>ERZ1026858.1674-NODE-1674-length-10839-cov-20.795623_pt1 | contig 10839 bp, 11 predicted proteins | sample MGYA00380159_ERZ1026858 | MGnify/ENA primary metagenome ERZ1026858 (study PRJEB33269, sample SAMEA4719795) | human gut metagenome | biome: human-associated habitat; feature: organic feature; material: feces | place: Cameroon | collected 2013-10 ... | reverse complement strand
GGGCCAACTTTCAATAACCGCTGGTGGAATGACCGAAGGGAATGGAACCTGCGGACAACCAATAGTAGGGAGAAAGCGTCCCCAAAGGGGGCGAACCACATCCAGTCTTGCTCCTTTTCGCCCCCTTCGGGGACGGTAGAATGCTACTTGCGAAACTTCAGTTATTTTCTATATAAAAAAAGCATGCGACCCGGAGTGGGGCGCATGCCTTTTATCTATATATATTTTAACTTTTATTTCTTGATCAATTATTTCTTGATCAATTATTTCTTGATCATTTACTTCTTAATCATCTTCTTGCTCTCGCCGTTGGTATACTTTACAATGTAAACCTGGCCACTCTGCATGCTGGTAACCTGCTGACCTGCCATGTTGTAGATGGCCTTCACGCCATTAGGCAAGGTGATGGTCTCGAGGTTCTTGATGCCAGTGGTGTAATCCTTGAAGGTGATGGTGCGGGTTACGCAGTTCTTCAAGTCGTTGGATGTAACGGTGAAGCTTACGTAAGTATCAAAACCGTCGCCGGTAATCTTCTTCGTAACATAGGCACCTGCACCGATAGCCTCCAACTGGAAGTTGTTGATATCCAAATTCTTATTGTAGCCTTCAATCTCCAACTCGCCGGCTTCATCAAACTTATTTGTAATGTCCTCACCATCCATGGTAACCTTCTTTACGCCGGCATTGTAAACCATCTCTACATCGTCTACATACAAAACGTCTGGATTGGTCTCGCTCTTGCTGCCGCCGCTAGGCACAGCGCAGGTTGACATGGTAACCAGGGCTGCCTTAGGCATTTCCTCAGCATTGTCGTATGTAAATGGGATGGTAATCTCCTGCCACTCGTCCTTGCTCTCGATAGAAGAGTTCTGGGCACGGGCGATGATGTTGGCTGCATACTGCTCGTCCTCTGGGTCCTGAGCCATCTTGCCGTTGGTCAAGAGGGCGCTGATGGTAGCCTTAGGATTCTTGTTGCCGTCGCCAGCCTTGAACTTCACCCAAACCTTCATGGCATCAGGCTTGTTGTTGAGCACAGCATAGAATGGATCGCCGTTGGCATCCACATCTGTAGAGCTGAAATCCAGGAATGAGCAGTTCTTATTGCTTGTTGCATCTGCGCTGCCTGCCTGCAGACGACCAGTGGTGATGGTACCATTGGCAGAAGCAAAGACAATGTTACCCAATTTCACTGGAGTAGAAACTATCTTCACACACTGCTTGTTGTCTTCTGCTGCGTTCTCGCGCACCTCAGAAGAAGCATAGGTATGTACAGCTGCTGAAACCATGCTTGCCATGCTGCCCGTAGAGCTCATGAAAGAGTGCCATCCGTTAGGCTCCTGGCTCTTGGCGCTGCCATAGGATGCTTCGTGGAAATTCTCGAAACCGGCGTTTGGCAACTGACCCATTTCGTTGCAATTCTTGCCGAGCTTTACGCCAACAATCATGTTGCCAGCCAATGGAATATTGAGGTAGGCATTGAAATTGTCGCCCTTCAGTTCACCCTTCAGGAAGATGTTCACGTTGCCGAGACCTGGTCCCATCCATTCTACGTTCTCATCGTCACCCTTGGTAATCTGGATATCCTTTGCTGCATTGAGCATGATGACGTTGCCACACTTGGTAGCTTCTACATCCTTGATAACGATGTTACCAATCTGCATGAAATCGTTCATCTTGAAGTTGAGCAGGCTCATGGTGTATTTGCCGTCTTTCTGCTCATCCACGCTCACCTTGATGTCGCCCACAGGCATGTCCTTTCCCACCAAGTTAACCACGAGAGGGCAGGTGTAATCCTTTGCCATCATCGACATAGAGCAGAGAGCTGCTGCTACTAAAGTAAAAATTTTCTTCATAAGTTTTCCTTTCTTTTATTATGATATAATTGATTTTTCTCTCCTATACATTATTATATATAAGATATTCTGGAGCAGATTTCCTATTTCAGCTGATAGCTCAGTCCGATGGTGCCGTAGATGGGATACATCGACTGCTCTATCACGTGGAAGTCTTTCTTGAACACTTCTGATAAGCCCCAGGTTAAGCCCACGTAGCCGCCCCAACGCTTCGAGAAATTCCAGTCGGCACCTACGTCGATGCCAAACTGCCAGTTGCGCATATCGTCCGAGAAGTCGTATTCGCCACGCTCTCCGTCCTCATGTCCCAGTTCTACCTTGGGTCCCGTAGGGTCGCCCTGGCGCAGGTAACCGTCGTAGGCGCTGCCCTCAAACTTATGCGAGGTGACGTAGGAGAAGTAAGGACCCAGCTTCAGGCGAAGCTTCTCGCTCACGTCGTAAGTGGCTTGCACTGGGATCGTTGCGAGACTCTGGTCAACCTTTGTTATAACGTTGCCCGTGAACACGCCATCCAGCTGCTCACCACCTTTCACCATGGTCATGTGGTAGTTCTTTACGCCCGCATCAATCTTCATGCCCTTGCCTTCGAAGTGCAGACCGAACATCAGTCCCCACTTGTTGTCCAGGGGATAGTGGGCGTCGATGCCGAGCAGCAGGTTAGGCTGCAGCGTGTAGCTGTGGAGGGTGCGGATGGTGGCAGGCATGCCGATAGGGGCAGTGCCGCCCAGGTTGTAGCCGATGCGTGCCTGGTAGGTGAATTTGTGGAGCAGTTCTCCCAGATTCTGTCCCCATGCCTCAGCAGAGCAGAGGCATAGGATTGCGGCTGATATGATGAATGGCTTTTTCATTGTCTTGTCTTCTTTTTTCTTGTTATTCCTTTTCGCAGGCGATGCGGAACTGATCCACCCACAATGTACTTCCGATGGCTCCCATGAACGAGGCGCCTTCTACGCTCGATGAGCAGACGATGGCCATGCTGTAGCCCATGTTTCTGAGTTTCTGGGCATCCACCTCCTTCTTATAAACGAAGTCGAGGTCGAAATGGGTCCACTCGGGCGTGTCGTCGATGTCTGGCAACTTGGCGATTGCCACCACCTGAGGGCTGGTCTGCACGTTGTCGCCATAGAGCACGATGCTGTTGCCCTCGGCGTCGTGGTTGTCGTAGAACACGGCATAGATGGTGCCGTAGTCTTTCTTGCCTTCCACCACCTTCTTCTGGCGGTTGGTGAACACATCGCCACGCTTGTATCGGTAGTAGCCGCTGAATTTGGTGGGCTTGAAGCTTACGGGCACGCCAAACTGGGTGGCCTTCATGGCATCCTTCAGTGCCTGACTGGCGTCGAACTTTCCGATGAAGAGGTTGCCCGCAGCGATAGGCATCTTGGCCATTGCGCCAAACTGGTCGGTATCGCTGGTGGTGAGCTTCACGCAGGCACCGTCGTAGCCTTGCTCCACAGGTACCGTTGGATATTGGTCTGGCTTGGCTGAGCTTCGGCTCATGTAGAAGCCCGGATTTCCCGTAGCCCAGTTGTTGGCAAGCGTACCGTCGTCGTTCTTGTCGCTCCAGACATAATATTTATGAACGGGCTTGTTTTCGTTGAGGAAATAGTTTTCGAAGTCGTACTTCATCACTTCGTAAACCACGGGCGGGAAGGTGAATCCCACTCTGTACTGCCGTTTCCAATTGCCATCCTCGGAAGTAACGGTGTAGGTTACTTGCCCGTTGGTGAAATCCTGCACCGAACCGTTGGCAGGCGATAGGGTAGCGCCTGGTGTAATCTGGAATTTCGGTGCGAAGTGCGAGAGATCGGTTCCCTTTTTTACGAGGAAGCTGATTTCATTTTCCGTAGACATCACGTTCTGCAGGGTATCAGTGGCTTTGAGGAAGCATTCTTCCCAGTTGCCGTTGTTGGGGATGAAGGCCTGCTCAATGTCGCATTCGGCATTGAGAGGTTCGTCCTTGAAGCATGAAGTGAATGTCAAGGCAGATAGTGCTATCGCGAGGATAGGTATAAATTTTGAATATCTTTTCATAAATGTCTCCTTATATAATATGTATAGGGTGCAAGACGTTGCACCCTTTATGATGATTCGGGTGCAAAAATACGCAGAAAACCCGAAAATACCAAATATTTTTCTCTTTTTAGATATATTAGTTCCGAAATTAAACAAAATTAAGGCGGCGAAGCCCCGGAGACTTCGTCGCCTTTCAATTTTCAAGCCAGAGGAATCTGTTGGCTAGAGTACAATGTGCTCGTTGTCGCCAGAGCTATCGGTGCCCTTGTTGTCGCCAGAGCCTCCGGTGCCCGTGTTGTCACCCGTGCCTCCAGTGTCCTTGTTGTCGCCGGTGGAACTTCCTCCAGAGTTGCCGCCGCTGTCGGAACCGCTGCCTGATGTGCCGCCTGATGTGCCGTCAGAACCGCTGTCGAGACCGTTGTACTCGGTCATCTCCTCCACCTTCACGCCACGGAGCATCGACTTGATGCGCTTGTTCATGTACATCTCGATGGCTGGTGCGAAGACCACGTGGAAGCCCTTGATGTTGGCGGTGGTGAACTTCTTCGGGGTATCGGCAGGGGAGGTGCTGATGCCCACCTTGAAGGAACCGAATCCGTCGAGAATCACGCGCTTGCCGTCGGCGAGGGCATAGGCGATTTCTGTTTCCAGTGCGTTGATCACGGCGATGATGTCTGGCTCGGTGAGGGTGCATCGCTTACCGATTTTCTCGGCGATTTCCTTGGTGCGGATCACGCCGTCTACTACGGCTTTGCCGTAGATTTTGCCGCGGGTAGCTGAGCCCTTGCGGTTGTTCTTCACTTTTCTGTACTTTACGCTCATAATACAAAGATTTAAAGGGTTAATAAAATAATTTATCTGATTTTTCCGACCTGTTCGGTCGTTGGGCATACGCCTGACGTGATATGGTCACGCAGATTTCGCAGATTTCGCAGATTTTTCTACCTGTTCGTCCGTAGATTCTTCTATAGTAGGAACTCTGTTTTTCCCCAGTTTTTACGGCGTTAGCCCTTGGCCGTAAGGCCAAAAATCTGCGTAATCTGCGAAATCTGCGTGACTTTATATAATCCAGCGTGACCATATATTAATCTGCGTGGTCATACCTGTCAGCTCATGCACGAGCTAACGCCCAGCGATGTGGCGATGGCTGTGAGCACTGAGATAACAATCTGAATCACTGTTTTCCATGTCTCTTTCTTCATAGTATCTCCTTTCTTGTCTTGAATCATTAAAATAAAATCTGATAGCGGTTCTTCCTTCGCATCGTGTAGCTCACATGAAGCCAGCGCTGCGTGCCGGGCGAGGCACCACGAGGCTCCAGAATCATCTGGTCGAAATGGCAATGCTCCTCGATGAAGCCGGAATACTTCTTCAGAATCTCATCGCTGGGGATGAAGAGGTCGGCAGCCTCGCCCAGGGTGTGCTGACTGCCCGGCACGCCGTGCACAGCCAGGTTCAGCTGCGGACAGCGATAGCCACTCGTAACGGTGATGACTCCGAAATTCTTTCTCAGGGGTTCCAATACCTGCTCGCAGAGCATCATCAGGCGGATGATGATGATGGCATTCTGCGGCGTGTTGTCGATGCCATACTTGATGGCGGTGCCCGAACGGAGAAACTCTCCTAGGGTGAAGTGGGTGGAGAGGAGCATCTGCTGCATCCTCTCCAGTTCCAGTTCTGTGTGTTGTTCCATACGCATTAGATTATTAATTTGTGAATCTATCTTTTACCTACTACTTTCTTCTGAATTACACTGCAAAGATACAAAAAAAAATGGCTCTTGTCAAGAGTTTCAGGGTTACATTGTGGGTTACATTGTGGGTTACATTGTGGGTTACATCGTGGGTGACATTTCAGAGGCAAGCTTTGCGCCAACAGGAAGAAAGCCTTACTCCAAGCCGGAGTAAGGCTCACTCTGGCTTGGAATGAGCCTTACGTAACGTTCATTTGAGCCTCACCCCGGCTCGGAGTAAGCCTCACTTCAGATTCAGTCTGGCTTTACTTCAGCTTCATCTCAGTTCATCACCATGAGCAGTTCGATGATGCGGCAGGGGGGATTCTTCTGCATCTCCTTCATGTAGAACAGGGTGATGCTGTCGGGGAAGATGCGGCAGCGCTGCTCCATGGTTCTCAGCTTGCTCAGTGCATTGGCGGGGTGTTGGGGCACGGGGATGCCCACCTGCCCGCAGATGTCCTTATAGAGCTGCTGCAGCGACAGCGGACGGAAATGTGCGTCGTGCCAGGTGTCGCAGAGGTCCTCTTCTTCCTCCCCGCTGATGCTCTTCAGCGAGGCGATGTCTCTCACGTCGTGCACGAACTCGATGAGCCAGCACTGCGTGTGGGTCCACTGATACCGCTGCGGTTCCTGCTGCAATATCCACTCGTAGTCGGCGAGCATCATCTCGTGTGCTCGCCCCTTCAATTCATTATATTCTTCTTTTGTCATAGGATTATCGTCTTGAAAATGAGATTGTTAATAGAAAAACTCTCAACTATTAATTATAAATTATTAATTATAAATTATTAATTATAAATTCTCCCACGGCTCCTCGTCCTTCGGCAAAACCTTGGCATACAATACCTCGGCGATGCAATCCTCTTCAGATGCTCGCTCGTCGTATCTGCCGCAGGGCTGCCTCATGTAGAACACCTTGCCCGGACGGCAGAACTCCTGGTCTCTCACCTTCAGCATCTCAACGATGGAATACATCTTGCCTTCCTGAGGCTTGTTCACGCGAGTCACCGTGAGCAGATAATCCGCAAGGTTCGCCCACTGCGCACTGCCCGCAATGCTGTAGAGATCCAGCGGCGGGAATGCCTCGTGGCCGTCCTTATACTGGATTCTCGGGTGCGCCACCACCACCGTCCAGATGTGATGCGCACGGCTCCACTGCTGCAGTCGGGTAAGCATCAGCTTCACCTTCTCCGTCTCCGTGGCACGGCTGCCGCCCTCCGTCACGTTGATGAATACATACGGGTCTATCACCAGGAAATCAATCTTCTGCTTCTTCTTCCTCATCTCGCTCTCGGCAAGTTCCGTGATGTATTTGCTGTCGGGCAGACGGCTCTTGGTGTCGAAGTCCACCATGTGGTTCATCAGGAAACTCAGGGCGTGGCGGTTCACCTGGCGCGCCTCCTCGGGCGATTCGTTGCCGTCCATCGTCTCCGTGTTCTCCACGCCCAGTGCAATGCGTGCTATCTCCCTCACGTGCTTGCCCTTGATAGGCTTCTCGAACGAGAAGAAGGCCACGCGCTTGTTGCAGTTGTACATCAGATGCGCCATCATGCAGTTCAGGAAATCCGTCTTTCCCGAGTTCGGGCGACCCGTCAGGATGATGAGTCCGCCATCCGAAGTGGGGTGGAAGATGCCGTCGGTGAGCTTGCCCATGCCCACCTCGTAGCCGTGGTCGTAGTTGCCCATCAGGATGTCGAGCACCTCGTCGGCATTCTCCTCCAGGTCGTACACGTCGCCCTCGTTAGCCGGCTTGGCTTCGCTGATGATTCTCGCCACCTCGTCCCTGCCGAACGCCTCGTACACCTCGCTGATGTCTTTCTTGCCGCTGGGCAGACTCGCCACCTTGGCACGGGTGGGATATTGGTTGATGAGCGACTTGACGAGCATTCTTCCCGGACGGTCGGAGTCGCCGCAGATTACGATGTCCTCAGCCTGCAGAATCCATTCCTCAAAGGCCTCGTGGCTCTCGGCGATGTTGGTGGCGGCGCCGTTGGCCACGCTCAGCACGTAGGGGAATCCGCAGCTCATCAGGGTGAGGCGGTCTTTTTCGCCCTCGGTGATGATGATCTGTCGGATGATGCCGGCGTCGGGGCGCAGGTCGTTGATGCTGTCGATGCCGTAGGGTGCGCAGGGCTTGGTGGGCGAAATCTGGGTGAATCCCTTGCTCCATTCGCCGGTGACGGGGTTCTGCTGCACGCTGCGGAACTTGGCGTTGATGATTTTTCCGAACAGATGGTTGCAGTATACGATGGCGGGCACTTCCTCCACGCCCTTGGGGTCCTCGCTCTTGGCGTCGTTGGCGGGCTGCATGATGAAGGCGCACATCACGCCCTCCTTTCGGATGACATCGGGCGAGAGGTTCATCGCCTGGATGTATTTCTGCACCATGCCCTGGAGCGAGAGGATGCGCTGCGGCGGGAGCATGGGTTTCGCCTTGGGGTTGCGCTGGGCAACGTTGGCGGGGTGGAAGTGCTCGATGAACCGTGCCTCCTCCTCGGGGTCGTTGAAGGGGTAGATGGGGTAGAGGATGGAGCGGGTGGCGGCATCGATTTCCTTGTAGTCGTCGGTGCTCATGGGCACGTAGTTGTCGGGCAGGTCCTTGCCGTTGCGTTTCTTGGCGGCGTTGGAGTAGCCGTCGGGGTTGAAGCTGCCGTCGGAGTTGAAGCTGCCGTCGGCTCCCTGCTGAGCGTTGTAGCTGCGTGATTTCATCTCGTCGAGTTGTCCCTTCATTTCGCACGAGAAGCAGTAGATTCTGCCGTCGGAACGTTTCACGTAGCAGTGTTTCTTTCCGCAGGTAGGGCATGTCACACGGATGTTTACAGGCTGCTTGGGAATCAGGCTGATGGCGTCCTGGGTAATTTTTCTGAGTTGCGCCAGGGTTACCTTTTCGGAGGATGCATCTGCGGATGAAGAATCATTGCTGAAAGATGATGCATTGCTGAAAGATGATGCATCTGTGGATGAAATCGATGCATCTGTGGATGATATCGATGCATCGCCTTTTCCGATACCGTGGAATTGTTCCTGGTATCTCTGATAGAGAACTCTATCCGCCTGAGAAATTTTCTCAAGGATTTCGGGGAAGTCTGTTGCATAGTATCGAGGCTTCTCTCTCTTGTTTAGTTGCTGATTGCCAGTCATAAATTATATATTTATTTAATTTCAAAAATTCAGTATTGTAGTTGTTTTGATGAGAGGATGTTTCATCTTTTACGTCTTTCCATCTTTCTCCGCCTTCTCCATTTTCCATCCGTGAGTAAACTTGCTCCAGGTGGCTTGGTCGGATGGTCGGGGTGGGGCTTCTGTCGGGATGCGGTGCTGCACGATGGCACCATTGGGCAGCAGGGTGTCGTAGAATCTCTGCTTCGACGCCTGGTCCTGATACTCGAATCGGGAGATGGGGCGGTTCTGTCGGATCATCTCCCCGGGATGCTGTGCCAGATACTTCTTCGTGTCGGCGATGGCCAGGGTTATCTTCTTTTGCATGAACTCCTGCTTAATCAGGTTCTTGAGCCATATTGCCTGCCCCTCTTCGCTATCAATGCTCATCAGCTTTTCATTGTGCTCCAGAAGATAAGGCCAGATGTAACCGTTGAAAAACTGGATAGTGGCCATTGTCATGGGATGCATTTCCGAAGTGTCTAGATAGAGTCCTGGGATTTCAGCCATCGTCTCCTCATTGATGGGCTTGATGATGGCATTGTAAGGGTCATCATGCTGTGCAATATGGTTGAGAAGATTTCTGGCACAATCTGCAATCACTTTTTCTCTCTCTTCGGAATTTTTTGCATCCTGGAGAAGCTTAGCATACTTGCTAGATATTTTTCTTTTATATATTTTCTTTTTATTATTAATATTATTATCTATATAAGCATCTCCAGCATGCATTTTTTTCTGCATATCCTGCAGATTTTCCATGTCATTCTCTTCAGCCTGATGCCAGATGGGGGAGTAGAAAGCTTTGAGATTTTTGGGTTGATGCCCGTCTTTCCCGTTTTTCCATATTTTCCCGAATCCGTTGCATTTCAGCAGGGTTTCAAGCAGGCTGTCTTTGCTTCTGAACTTGAGTCCCTGGGCTATTTGGGTGAACATGTGGCTGTCGTATATCTTACTCATGTTCATCCATGCCGGCTCCCCGAAGTAGAGCTTCAGCATTTTGAGAATCTGCGAATCCGAGAGCCCGGCTCTCGCCCATGAGGCGAGAAGCTGGCGCTCGGTGATGATGTCGACGCTGGTGGCGAGTGGCTTGATGGTGAAGTCGCTTGCATTGCTAGTTGTGTTGTTTGTCATTATAATTCTGAATTTTGTGATTGAATTTGTTGAAGTAGAATTTATTCAGGTTGTTAACCGCCTCGAAGCTCTTGACATCTTCTGTCAGATAACTGCCAAATGTGCCGAATGCCTTGCTAAACTCCTTTCTCAGATTTTCGAAATCTTTATCATTCATGCAGGGAATCACCCCATTGAAGTTTGTTCCTGCTTTCTTGCAACTTTCGATAAATTCGCTGTTCTTGTTGAGCGGAGGCTCCAACAGGATGATGCATACGGCCATGCGGTCGATGGCATCTCTCGAGAGGCAGTGATTATCGGGGATATCGAAGTATTTATTCACTGTGCTGTTATTCATGTTAAGGGTCATTTCAAACACATTCTTGTGTATGCCATAGTGCTTGTGCAGCTTTCGTACAAAGCTGCTAACTTTGCTACTCTCCTTTTTCAGAAAGACCCATCTTTCCAAGTAGAACGGATCTTTCTGATCCATCTCTACATCGTATGTGATGTAGATGTTGCCCAATGAGTCATCGGGCTTTCCTTTTCCTTTTTCCATTATTCTTTTCTTTTCACGAAGGCGACTTTGCCTTACGCACCACAAAAGAATTAAAAAAAACTGACATAGCCAAAAAGCTCAATACTTCATCTACTATAGTCGTGAAGTATTGAAAATTGTTTCCGACCCAACTTTGTTTTCAGTATGAAAAACTTTGTTTTTGTAATAATAAATCGTAACAGAATTTGCGCAAGTATCTCCTCCACACGCCCTGAAAGGGCAGAAGCTCCTAGCCCAGGGCATCGCCCTGGGTAATGATGGAAGCAAGCCTGTCGCCCTGTAAGGGCAAAAGCTTTTAAATACCGGCAATATACAAAGCTTTTGCCCTTACAGGGCGCTTTGCTGATTGCTATTATACCCAGGGCGATGCCCTGGGAGGGCACTGAAAAAGTCCCTTCATGGGTTAT
>ERZ1026858.1670-NODE-1670-length-10851-cov-5.323175_pt1 | contig 10851 bp, 8 predicted proteins | sample MGYA00380159_ERZ1026858 | MGnify/ENA primary metagenome ERZ1026858 (study PRJEB33269, sample SAMEA4719795) | human gut metagenome | biome: human-associated habitat; feature: organic feature; material: feces | place: Cameroon | collected 2013-10 ... | reverse complement strand
AGGGTATATCGTCTGCCGCTCACTCCGACAGGACAAAAGAGCAGATAGCATGTAAAGGGTTTATACAATGTATAAAGCATGCAGGGGGCTGTTGCACAAGCCCCAATAAAAAGACCAGGGTTATTTAGCCAAAAGGCTTTACAACTCTGGTCTTTTGCTTTAACGTTAACAGTGCAGAATGAAACGGATAAAGCAAGAACAGCATAGGTATCGTCCTGCTCCTGTGCCTGATTCCGCTGGTCAAGGGCATTAAATAAATCAAATCCGTTTAATGGGCAGCGGCTTTTCAGCCGCTGCCCGGTTTTTTATTTCCTGAGCGAATTAACAATTCTCAAACATTGCGGCAATGCTGCTTTTATATGATATAATCACTATAAGCAGAGGGAGCAAAAAGAATGGAACAATTCAAACGGCTGTTACGAAAGCTCCTTTTCCCAAAACCGTGGATGACGCTTCTCAGTATTCCTGTTGCGGCCGTACTGCTGATCTACACATTTGCAGGCGGACATAAAGAGGACTGGATTGCCATTCCGGCGTATGTCTTTTCTGCGTACAGCTTGTCACTGGTCTGTGCCAGAGTTGGATTGCTGGCCGGACACGCGAAAGAAGATGCTCAGTTGATCATCGACAAAGTGCCGCTGGCACATCGTTATTTCAGCGATGTCTCCTTCAAGCTGCATATCTCCCTCTATTTTTCCCTCGGCCTTAATGTGATATATGCCGTGATGAAATTCACATTCGGCCTCCGGTATCATTCCGTTTGGTTCGGGACGCTGGCAGTCTATTATTTCCTATTGGCCGTCATGCGCTTTCTTCTGCTGCATCATGCGAACCGAAAAGGCTTTGGCACAGACAGAATCGGTGAGCTGCAAAGCTATCGCTTATGCGGTATGATTCTGATGGTCATGAATATTTCCCTTACTGGTGTCGTTGTGCTTGTGATTCGCAAGAACGAGGGATTTCAGTACGCCGGCTATCTGATTTACATTATGGCGATTTAACTCGGTCTGACCAGTAGAACCTTCCTGAACTGCACAACAGCCTGGAGCGTTTGAACAAAGCTCTGCCATCGGATGCCATAGCTGTTTGCAAACTCAAAGACTTTGATGGCGGCAGCCTTGTGCAGAAAGTCAAGCATGCGCATTACAAAAAGGGAAGGACCTGTTCCTCACAGATTCTTCCCTTTTATTTTTTCTACCCTGTTTACTTCTTGATCTCCGCCGTCTCCACGATGAACTTTACGCTGCCGGTATCTCCGTTGTGCAAGCCGCTGAAGGTCTGGTAGTTTTTGCCCGCCTGCTGGACGGCTTTCAGGCGGCGGACTACGTTGCGCAGGCCGCCGCCCAGGTCGTCGGAAAGATCGTCGGTGTTTTTATCGCTGAACTCCTGCACGCCGTTGTGGAGTTCTGCTGCACCATCGTGGAGTTCAGCCAGGCCCTCGTACATGGCGTCGCTGGCGTCGTCCAGCTTGGCGCTGCCTTCGGCCAGGGCGTCGGCCCCCTGGCTGACCTGGCCAACCGCTTTTACGTAGGTGTCGGCACCGCGGGCCAGCTCGGCACTGCCGCTGGCGAGCTGGTCCAGGCCGGTCTGCAGCTGGCTGATGCCGCTGCCAAGCTGGCCCATGAGGACCCCGGAGACCGTACCTGCCACGTCCTGCACCATGGCAGGGGTGTCGTTTTGCAGCGCTTTGCCCATGGCCACGCCTACTGCGCCCAGTACGGCCTGCTGCTGCTCCCCGGTAAGGCCAGCCGCCGTCAGGGCGGCCAGCAGGTCCGCATCGGTCACGGTATCAGTTACCACGGTCGTGCCATAATTGGAAATTACCGGCGCCAGCTGCTCGTTCAGCTGGGCCATCATCTCGTCATTGTTGCCCGTATCGCCGGAGGTCATCCCACCGACGGCTCCGCTGACCGCACTCAAACCGTCCCGCAGGGCGTTGGCACCGTCCACCAGGGCCGTGCCGCTGTCATACAGTTGGGTCAGGCCGTCGGCCAGGGCTTCGGCGCCCTCGTTCAGGCCCTGCACGCCGTCGGCGTACTCGTGGAAGCCATCATACAGTGCCTGCACGCCGTTGGCCAAAGCGCCGGTACCGTCCTCCAGTTCGTTGGCGGCGTCGGTCAGGTCGTCCAGCGTGTCGCTCAAATCGTCCAGGTCGGACAGGTCGCCGGTGTCCAGATCATCCAGCGCCGAGGGAGTCAGGATCGTGGCCGTAAAGTCCAGCGAGAAGTCGGTCACATCGGCGCTCACTTCAAAATAAGCGGGGATCTCGGTGTCCTCCAGCGGCTCAAACTCGGTCAGGCGCAGGCTGTCCGCCAGGCCTGGCATCGCGGTGCCCAGCACGGCCGTTGTGCCGTCCAGCTCCATAACCTTGCCGTTGTCGGCCTCAATATTAGAGAACTTGTCCCCGTCCAAAATCACCGCTGTGATGGCCGTAAACGGCACGCAGACCGTGTACTCCTGCCCATCCACCGTGACGGTCTCGCGGGTGTGGTTGGTGTAGTCAAAGCGGATGCGCACCCGGCCGCTCTGCCCGGCCAGGTCGGCGGGGGCGGTTTCCACGCCGTTTAAGTAGTAGGTCACCCGGGTGGTCACCGGCAGGGCGGCGTCGGACTTGCCCTCGTAGGTGATGGCATTACCGCTGTTCTCCCAGATCAGGGCGTTGTCGGCGCCGGTGGTGTACGCCTCATCACCCTCTTTGTTGATGATGTCCCGCAGGGCGGCCACGTCTTCAATCGTCGCGCCGTCGCGGGCCTTCAGCACAGCTTCCACCGTGGTCTCGGTCACGGTGCCGTCGGCGTCGGCCTTGGCGTAGACGGTCTCGGCCTTATCCACGCCGCCGGGCGTGGTCTTGGGGGCAGAGGTCTGCGCCGTCGTCTCGGTCACGGCAGCAGGGGCGTCCGCCGAGGTGGTTTCCGCCGTGCCGGCCGCCTGGCCGCAGGCCGAAAGCAGCAGCGCCGCAGACAAAAGTATCGGTATCGTTTTTTTCATATCCCATCACTCCACATTCTTCAGCGCTTCGTCCATCGGCACGTGGATGATGCGGCGGTACTCCAGTACCGCCACCACCGCGTAGGTAGCCAGGCCCGCCGCCAGCATGCGCGGGTACAGCGTGGGCGAGACCCACATCTCGATCCAGCCGGTCATGCTTTCCATCATGACAGCGCGGAAAAGGAACTTCATCACGTATACTTCGATCGGCAGGCTGATGACCAAGCACAGCACGACCACCACCGTGGTGGACAGCAGATACAGCCGGGCAATCTCGCTGCCGTTGTAGCCTAAAATTTTCGTCATCGAGATGGATTGGGCGTTCTTCTCGATGATCATCTTGCTTAGCAGGTAGACGACCACGAAGAAGATCATCACGGCAAAGCCGTTGACCAGCCCCATGGAGGCCCCCATCGAGACCATCAGCTGGCGGGAAACTTTCGTCAGCTGGTCCAGGTCGATGACCGAGCCGACGTATTCATCCTTGATCTCGGTCAGCGGTGCGTCGGAGAAATAGCCGCCGTAGTAGCCGTCGCCCAGGTCGAACACTTCGTTCAGCTTTTCCCGGGGCATAAAGACGGCCAGCGCACCCATGTAATCATACACGCCGTCCACCGTAAATGTATAGGTCGTATCTTCGTACTTTTCCCGCAGGGTGATCGTGTCCCCTGCGCCCAGTTCGTACTTGTCGGCGTAGGCCGAGGACAGGTAGACGCCATCCCCCGGCAGCTGCACGTAACGGCTGTCCGGCTCTACACCGTACAGCAGCACGCTCTCGCTTTTGGCCGCGCCGCCCTCGTCGGTGCCCAGGGTCTGCAGGCTGTAGGCGCTGAACTTTTCGGCGTTGTTTTCCTCGGTATCGGTCTCCATGCGGAACCGCAGCATCGAGAGCAGGGCATTCAGCTTGCGGTCCTCGTCCATGGCGCTGTAGGGGATCTGCAGCATCGTCTGGGTGTTGCTCAGCATGTTGTCCGCGATCGTATCACTGTAATGGTTCAGCGCATCGGGCAGGATCATGCCAAAACTGAGCAGCAGATTGGCGAACAGCACGCCCACAAACAGCACCACATAACTGCCCAGGTTTTGCAAAATCACGCGGGTGCGGAACCGCCCAAGAAACGGCAGTGCCGACGGCAGGGGCAGGGCATGCTTGCGGTTAGCGTGGCGGCTGAGGTCATGCCGCAAAAATTGCAGCGGCGAGATGCGCATCGTGCGGGAAAGCACCAGCCAGTTGATGAAGATCATCAACGCCACCGGGATGACTGTCGTCATCCAGAACGCATCGGCGTTCCAGCGTGTGACATAGGTGGGCAAGCTGTAACTGCCATAGTACATGCTGACGCAAACGTTTTTGAGCACCGTGTACCCCAGTACATTGCCCACCGCCGCGCTGATAAGGGTGACCACCACCGGCATGGCCATGTAGTGGCGCACCAGCTCGCCCCGGCTGTAGCCGGAGGCCCGCAGCGTGCCGATGACGCCTGCCTCTTTGGCGATGGTATTGGACGTAGTAACGGAAAACACAAAGGCCATAATGGCAATGACGATGTAGAGCAACACGGCAATCATGGCGCGGTCGCTGCCCAGGTCGTCACCGGTAAAGATGATGGCCTGGTTCTCATACTCGGGCACAAAATCCTGCAGGGACGCCGTTTTGTTGACGACTTTCATAAAGTCGGTGGCTGCGTCCTTCTCGGCGCGGTCGTCCGCCGGGGCGGTGTCGTACTGCCAGGCGTAGTTCCAAGTCTGCTGTTCTGGCAGGGCATCGAACGCCTCCTGCGTGACGATGGCCACACCGAACTTGATGGCGTCGAACATCGTGTCCGTATTATCCTTAAACAGGCAGCTGTAATCCGGCAGGGCCACATAGCCGGTGACGGTCCAGGTCTGGCCGTTTGTGTCGGTTACGGTATCGCCCACCGCGATGCCGTTGTTCTCGGCATACATGCGGTCCAGGCCCATCTCACCGGGGGCGGCAGGCATGGCACCCTGCATCAGGCAGACAGTGTTGACCTGGGTGCGGTCCGGGTAGATGCGCAGCGTGCTGCCGTTTTCCATGGCGGTCTCACGGTAGTGCAGGTCGTACAGGGTCACACCTGCGCCGGTGATCGCCTTAAGCTGGGCGCGGTTGAGCTGCTTTTCCACGCGGAAGTGGCCATCCTCGATGTTGTATTTCTCAAAGCCTTCGTTGTAGGCGGCGATCATGCTGGAGCCGGCCACAAGGAAGCCCGACACAAAGCCGATGGTGGCGATGAGCAGAATGGCGATGACGGCGTACTTGCCCATCTCGCTGCGCAGTTCGCGCAGCATGCGTTTGTTTAAAGGGTTCTTCACGCGCAAGCCCCCTTTACCATTCCAGGTCCTGCGCGGGGACCTTGACCGCATTGGTCTCGTTGCTGCGGATGGCGCCGTCGCGCAGACGCACCACGCGGTCGGCCATCAGGCGGATGGCGTCGTTGTGGGTGACCATGATGACGGTGTTGCCGTACTTCTGGTTGACGGTCTCTATGAGCTTCAGTATCTCCTTGCTGGTCTTGTAATCCAGCGCGCCGGTAGGCTCATCGCAAAGCAGGATGTCCGGATTCTTAACGATGGCACGGCCAATGGAGGTGCGTTGCTGCTGGCCGCCGGAAAGCTGGTTGGGCAGTTTTCCGCGGTGATCCCACAGGCCCAGCAGGTGGAGCAGCTCGTCCACATCCAGCGGGCGGCGGGAGAGGTAAGCGCCCACCTCGATGTTTTCCCGCACGGTCAGGTTAGGGATGAGGTTGTACATCTGGAAAATGTAGCCCAGATGGCGGCGGCGGTAGAGGGTCAGGGCCTTCCCGTTCATATCGGCCATACGCTCGCCGTCGATGAGAATGTCGCCGGAGTCGGCGCGGTCGATGCCGCCCAGGATGTTGAGCAGCGTGGACTTGCCGGAGCCGGACGGCCCCAGCAGCACGCAGAATTCGCCTTTTTCCACGGCCAGGTCGATGCCTTTCAGCACCTGGACCCGGTTTTCACCGCTGCCAAAGGACTTTTTGATCTGATTCAGTTCAAGAAACACAGAGATGCTCCTCTTTTAGTTAGTCTATTGTAATTAGCATACACTAACAGTATAAAACGGAAGCCCCAATGTGTCAATATTTTCGTAAGTTTTCGGTGCATTTTAGCGGCAAAATGCCATTATAAAAGGCCCTGCCGCAAGGTGGGCAGGGCCGATAAGGCACATATTAAAAGCAGAAATCAAGCGTAATGATACCGATTCCGGTTCTTGACCAGCAGCGCCGCCGAAACGAGCAACGCCGCAGCCTCGGCAAAAACCAGGGCATACCAGATGCCGTCAATGTCCAGCACCATGGGCAGCACCAGCACCGCAAACACCTGAAACACCAGCGTGCGCAGGAAGGAGATCGCCGCCGAGATGGCACCGTTGTTCAACGCCGTAAAGAACGCCGAGGAGAAAATGTTGAAGCCGCACAGCAGGAAGGAGAACGCGTACAGCTTCAGCGCATGCTCGGTCAGCTCCATCAGGCCAGCGTCGTAGCCGACGAACATCTTCGCCAAAGGCGTGGCCATCAGCTGGGCACTGGCAAACATCGCCACACCGGCAATCGCCAGCATCGTAATGCTCTTGTGGAACAAGTTCTTCAATTCATCGTGGTTTTCAGCACCATAATGGTAGCTGATGATGGGCGCACAGCCCTGGGCATAGCCGATGAACACCGCTGCAAAGATAAAGCCCACGTACATCAACACGCCGTAGGCCGCCACGCCGTCGGCGCCGATGAGCCTCATCAGCTGCAGGTTGTACAGCGCACTGACCAGCGAGGCCGACAAGTTGGTCATCAGCTCGCTGGAACCGTTGGCGCAGGCCTTGCCCAGCGCTTTGGCGCTGAACTTGGGCCGTACAAAGTGCAGCAGGCTGGAGTTTTTGCGGTTGAAAAAGTAGAACATAGGGCCGATGCCGCCCACCATCTGGCTGATGACGGTAGCCGACGCCGCGCCAACGATGCCGCCGCGCAGCACACCCACCAGCAGAAAGTCCAGTACGATGTTGGTCAGGCCCGCCAGCACAGTGAAGGCCAGGCCCAGCTTCGGCTTTTCGGAGGTGATGAAAAAGCTCTGGAAAAAGAACTGCATCATAAAGGCTGTCTGGAACACCAGCAGGATGCGGCCGTACATCAGGCAGTTCGGCAGCAGTTCCGGCGTAGCGCCCAGCAGCTGGGCGGCAGGCTCCAGCAGGAACCAGCCAATGATGGTGGAGACAATGCCCATCACGATCGTGGAGGCAGCCAGCATCGAGAACAGGTTGTCCGCCTGCTTTTTATCGCCAGTGCCCAGTGTCATGGCGACCAGCGCGCTGCCGCCGGTGCCTACCATGAAGCCAAGGCAGCCAAACGCCTGCAGGAACGGGTAGATCAGGTTCAAAGCAGAAAATGCCGTTTTACCGGCAAAATTCGAGACAAAAAAGCCATCCACCACGCAGTACACCGAGGTGAAGATCATCATGATAATGGGCGATGCCACAAAACGCAGCAGGCGGCCGGTGGTAAAATGGTCAGATAACTGGATACGATCTTTGCTCATGGGTTCTCCGTTTTATGTCCATCTGTTTTTTCTTTTAACTGTGTAAATTCTTCCCGCAATTTCTGCAGGTATCCCTGCCGGATGGCAAGGTCTGTTTCCATGCGCTCCAGCCCTATGCGGCATATGGCTGCCGCCTCCGCCCGGACAACCCGCGCTATGGTTTTTTCGGCCAAGGCGCGGCCCGCTTTGGTCAGGTTCAGGTTCTTGGCACGCTTGCCGCCGGGGGCCGGGGTCAGCACCAGCAGCCCCTGTTCCACCATGCTGCGCACCGCCGAGTTGAGGGTCTGCTTGGGCAGGCACCATTCGGCGCACATCTGCACCTGTGTAAGCGGGGCGGCACTGCTGTACAGCGCATACAGAATCCAGAATGCTGTATCCGACAGGCCGAACTGCACCGCCGCCGCGTGATATAATGCGTTTGTTTCGTTATACTGTCGGTTTTCCTGTTCAATCAGGCTTTTGGCAGACAGTGCAGCGTTCTCTTCCAAGGCGGGTTGTCTCCTCTCAAAACAGCAATAATCCGAAATCGGACTCTGCTATTATAGTCCGATTTCGGATTACTGTCAAGCGGTATTTTGCTTTATTCCACAAGGTTGACCAGCTTTTCGCCTTTGGCAAACGCACGGGCATTTTCCATCGTAGTTATGGCAATACTTTGCAGAGCGGTGCGGGTAAAAAAAGCCTGGTGGCTGGTGATGACCACATTAGGAAAGCTGAGCAGTACCGGCACCACCACGCTGCGCAGCACGTCGTCGGAGTAATCCTCAAAAATTTGGTTGTCCTCGGTCTCGTAGACATCCAGCCCCACCCCGGCAAATTTGCGCTGGCGCAGCGCATCGATCAGCGCGTGGGTATCGATCAGCCCGCCCCGGCTGGTGTTGACTAAAATAGCGCTGTCCCGCATCATTTTGATGGCATCGGCGTCAATCATGTGGTGGGTCTCCGGCGTCAGCGGGCAGTGCAGGCTGACGAGGTCCGCCGTGCGCAGCAGTTCCTCCAGCCCGACGTACCGCACCAGGCCCTCCAGCGCAGGGTTGCGGTACTGGTCATAGGCCAGCACGGTCATGCCGAAGCCACAGCAGATGCGGGCCATGGCCGCGCCGATGCGCCCAGTGCCCACGATGCCAGCGGCGGAGCCGTACAGCGTGTGACCCAGCAGGCCGTCCAGCGCAAAGTTATTGTTGCGCACCTTGATGTAGGCTTTGCAGATGCGGCGGTTGGCGGCCATGGCCAGCGCCATGGCGTGTTCGGCCACGGCCTCGGGGCTGTAACCGGGCACCCGCAGCACTGTGATGCCGCAGCGCTTGGCGGCGTCCAGGTCCACGTTATTGAACCCGGCGCAGCGCAGCAGCAGCAGTTTTACCCCGACGGCAGCCAGCGTTTCCAGCACCGGAGCCGAGCCGTCGGCGTTGACGAACGCGCACACCGCCTCGCCCCCGGCCGCTAAGGGGGCGGTGTCCTTGTCCAGATTAGCCGCCAAAAAGCGGATGTCGCACCCATATTCAGGATCGGCAGCCAGTACGTCAAAGTATAAATGGTCATAGTCTCTCGTGCCATAAAATGTAATTTTCATAGAAAAATCCCCCTGGGGTAAGTATGCGCAGGTCGTACTTTTCTTATAAGAAAAGTACGCAAAAGAATTTTAAGATCACTGCGTGAGCAAGGGGGATAGGAGCGAAAAGTTCCTTATGGCATAAATAGGGGATACAATAAAAAGGCCCCCTCGCAGAGGGGGGCTTACTATCACACCTGCTTAATTTCAACACAAACAATTTCCGTGCGGCCCTGGGTGCGGAATTTGTAGCCCCAGGTGCCGGTGCCGCCGCTTACGATGGCAGTGCAGGTATCGGTGATCTTCTTTTGGCCGTAGTTGCGCTCGTTTTTGGCGACCATGCCCACCGCACCGGCAGGCCAGACCTGCCCGCCGTGAGTGTGGCCGCTTAAAATCAGATCCGCACCGGCAGCTGCGGCATTCTTAAAGTCCCGCGGCTCGTGGTCCAGCCAGACGGTATAGCGGTCGTCCGGCCCGCCGGGAATCAACTGGGCGGCAGTAAAACGCTGGCCATTCGTATACAAATAGTCTTTGCGGCCCACGATGCGCACGCCGCAGGGCAGCATAACGCCGGTATCTTCCAGCAGGCGCACACCCGCTTTGGCCAAGCCCTGCTCCAAGTCCGCACGGCCGAAGCTTGGCTCCCGCCAATGGTGGAACAGGTCGTGATTGCCCAGCACGTAGTATTTGCCCAGAGGCGCGTCGATCTCGCCGAACAGGCTGCAGAATGCTTCCAGTTCCTCCGGCTCGGTGAATTCGTCGAAAATATCGCCGGTCAACACCAGCAGGTCGGGGCGGCAGGCGGCAATTTTCTCCTGCAGTTCGGGGATGCGGGTGTGATCCATGGCTGCGCAGGCGCGGGGGTGGACATCGCTGATCTGCACGATGCGCAAAGCGCCATGGGGCAATCTTTTATGCGTAGTTATATTATATTTTGTGGTACACAGTTTCAGGGCGCGGCGGCGGCCCCACCACATGATGAAAGCCGTCAGCAGCCATGGTGTTATGCCATCCAGCCAGAAAATGCGCCAAACGAATTGCGGCGTACCACCCACCCGGCGCATGAGCAGCGCGATGACGGTACCGATGCAGTAAAAAGTGACCAAGTGCCCGGTGAACACGATGCCCAAGCCCAGCGGGTCGCGGCTGATGTAGGCCAGCAGCAGCATAAGCAGCAGCGGCAGGCCGTAATACAGCACCGGCCATGCGCTGACTAGCTGCAAGGGCGGCAGCTGCAAAAAGTTTACATACAGCAGCACATCCAGCGCCGCCTGGCCAATACGCGGCAGGACGAATTGAAAGAAAGGATGATACATGGTGGATACCAGCTTTTGTGTATTTCTATTGTAGGGGCAAAAAGCTCCCCTTGCGCGCAGCGGGTGAGGGGGGGACTTTAGCAGCGAGCGGCACACGGGCCACCCCTCAGTCACCTTCGGTGACAACTCCCCTCAAGGGGAGCCTTATGCTCTACTTATTAGTATACCATTATATCCCCCAAATGTGACGAAATATTGAAAGTTTCTTTGCTTACTTTCTTTGAAAAGAAAGTAAGACCCCGTACCTTTTAACAGTACGGGGCCTTACCCTATGCGTTATAAATTACTTCTCTTTGCCCATGATGGCGGCATCGATGGCACGGGCGGCTTCCTTGCCGGCGCCCATGGCCAGGATGACGGTGGCAGCGCCGGTAACGGCATCGCCGCCAGCGTAGACCATCGGGCGGCTGGTCAGGCCGTCAGGGC
>ERZ1026858.1668-NODE-1668-length-10855-cov-6.433519_pt1 | contig 10855 bp, 12 predicted proteins | sample MGYA00380159_ERZ1026858 | MGnify/ENA primary metagenome ERZ1026858 (study PRJEB33269, sample SAMEA4719795) | human gut metagenome | biome: human-associated habitat; feature: organic feature; material: feces | place: Cameroon | collected 2013-10 ... | reverse complement strand
CGCACGGCAGTATGTTATACTAAAGTCATCAACTGACAAAGGAGCACTGCAATGAGCGACCTGAATCGATGGATGCAAAAACACAATCTCTGCCCGGAAAACATTTTATATCTTTACCGCAGCGACCGGAAAACGGTCCTTCACCGCACGGACGGCGGGGAAGCCGCGCTGTATGCGCCGATGCACGGCGTCCTGTCTGTTCTGCCGGAAGATCAATTCCTGAACATCAGCAAGGGAATCGCAGTGAACCGGAGCCAGATCGTAAACATCGGCAACGATGGCGTTTATACCATGTCGGACGGCCGCACGTTTCAGGGACGCAAGCGCGGCCTGAGCAGCCACCGCCGCCTGCGCATGGAGATTGGGCTGTCCGACACGAAGCCTCGCCCCATGAGCATGAGCCTGCTGGAAAAATGCAGCCTGCTGGACGATATGCCGCTGGCGTTCTGTGTCATCGAGCTGGTCTTCAATGAAGATGGACACGGCGTGGATTTCATCTTCCGCTATTGCAATGCGGAAATGGCCAATATCGAGGGTGTGCCGGTGGAGGAAATGCTGGACCGCTCGTTTTACAAGGTGTTCCCCAATGGGGACAAAAAGTGGCTGGTGTCCTATGCAGATGTGGCGCTGAACGGTACGAAGCATACCCTCCATGATTACAGCCCGGAGGTGGACAAATACCTGACCATCCATTGCTATCAGCCCGAACCGGGGTATTGTGCCTGTGTGCTGCAGGCAAACGAGCCCTGAAGCAACAGGTGGCATGGCCCATACAACGGGTCATGCCGCCTTTTGCTTTTGTTTTGGGCCGGTGCGCATGGCTATGGTATTTCTATCCACGCCCTCCGCAAGGAGGGCGACCGCGCTTTCAGTGGAAGGGTCATAGACCATATACTATTTCTATCCACGCCCTCCGTGAGGAGGGCGACATGATGATAAATTCGGAGGCCTCCGCCAATGGAATTTCTATCCACGCCCTCCGTGAGGAGGGCGACACTGCGGCTTGATCACTTCCGGGGGAGCATCGTTATTTCTATCCACGCCCTCCGCGAGGAGAGCGACCATATCACCCCCACGTTCACCTGATGATAGCTGTATTTCTATCCACGCCCTCCGCGAGGAGGGCGACCCCTACGAGTACCGCATCTTCCACACCAAGCTGGTATTTCTATCCACGCCCTCCGCGAGGAGGGCGACTTCAGCCAGCGGGTGTCCAGCAACCGGTCAAAAGATTTCTATCCACGCCCTCCGCGAGGAGGGCGACCCTGTTTCTTGACGTACAGCTTTTTGCTCGTGGAGTATTTCTATCCACGCCCTCCGCGAGGAGGGCGACTTCCCGCAGCGGGCCAACGTCCGGGCGAGAGAAATATTTCTATCCACGCCCTCCGCGAGGAGGGCGACATCTCTCTGCGGGAGAGCAGGCCGCCGCCATGGGCATTTCTATCCACGCCCTCCGCGAGGAGGGCGACAGCAAGCGCCAGAACTTGGGCACCCATACGGCGCGATTTCTATCCACGCCCTCCGCGAGGAGGGCGACGGCATCGCTGCCGACAACTTCACCCGGATCAGTGCATTTCTATCCACGCCCTCCGCGAGGAGGGCGACTGTTCCTCATAGCCCTTATTCAGAGCTTCCAGAATTTCTATCCACGCCCTCCGCGAGGAGGGCGACTGCAAAATTCTCGCTGGAAAACACCGCACTGTTTATTTCTATCCACGCCCTCCGCGAGGAGGGCGACGTGATAAAGGAGGTGAACGAGAATGACGGCGAATATTTCTATCCACGCCCTCCGCGAGGAGGGCGACCTCATTACCGGCGGCGCAAATTTCCCGGTTGCGAAATTTCTATCCACGCCCTCCGCGAGGAGGGCGACCATTGACCGCGCTCTGATCTACGACTATAAGCCATTTCTATCCACGCCCTCCGCGAGGAGGGCGACCATTGACCGCGCTCTGATCTACGACTATAAGCCATTTCTATCCACGCCCTCCGCGAGGAGGGCGACCTTGAACAGCTGGGCGAGGAATGCGCGGAACTGGATTTCTATCCACGCCCTCCGCGAGGAGGGCGACCACTATGTCTGATGAAATCAAGACCACCGATACTATGATTTCTATCCACGCCCTCCGCGAGGAGGGCGACACGCGGATAAGGCGGTGGCGGACAGGCTGGCGGTTATTTCTATCCACGCCCTCCGCGAGGAGGGCGACCCGGGCGCGGCTCCCAATCTGCAAGTGCTGGCAACATTTCTATCCACGCCCTCCGCGAGGAGGGCGACCTCGGACAAGGGAATCAGCCGGATCGACGAAAAATTTCTATCCACGCCCTCCGCGAGGAGGGCGACGAAGTCCTCCAGACGAAATACGGCAAAGCCTACCAATTTCTATCCACGCCCTCCGCGAGGAGGGCGACAGCAAAAACGGAGAAAAACATCTCCGCTTTTGTTTCATTATAAAACGATCTGCACAGATTTGGAAGAGTTTGTCCAAAAACATCCGAAAAAACAGCTGCGATCTGCACAGAACGGCTTGAAAACATGGTGCGAAGGAGACGGAAAAGGGGTGAGTGCTTTCCATTCGCACCGAGGGAACAGGCTAGAAAATCAGCACGTCTCCGGATTCAAACAGGGGATGCACCCCGATGTGCTCGACCTTGGTCTTATAGTTGTTGCCCAGTTGATAAAACCGCAGGCTGTCCAGATCGGGGTCGATGAGGGCGGAAAGCTCGGACTTCAGAACAGCAAACTGCGCGGCGTCCAGCAGGCACTCGAAGACAGAATTCTGCACCCGCTGCCCGTGGTCCACGCACTTTTTGGCGACTTTGCGCAGGCGTTTGCGCCCAGCAGTGGTCTCGGTGTTGACATCGTAGGTGATCAGGACCAGCATAGACGCACCTCACTTCCAGAAGAACGGTGGATACGGTTCCAGATCACCGCGCAGAGTCCGCGCCAGAAGGAGCGCCTGTACGTAAGGCACCAGTCCCCAGGGCAGTTTCTCTTTCAGGAAGGGATGGGTGATCTGCTCCTGCTTTTTGGTCTGCCAGGCTTTGAGAAACGCGTGGCGGCCATCGTCGGTCAGGAGGACAGCACCAGTCTCCTGTTTCTGAAAGTGCTTCGCTGTCAGCAGTTTCTGGTTGATGCAGGACAGCACGAACCGGTCTGCGGAAACGGCGCGAAGCTCTTCCATAAGGTCCAGCGCCAGACTGCGGCGTCCGGGACGGGCGCGGTGCAGGAAGCCGACATACGGGTCCAGCCCGACGCTGCTCAGTGCGGAAGCACAGTCGCGGGCCAGCAGAGAATAGGCAAAGGAGAGCAGAGCATTCACATTGTCCAGCGGAGGCCGACGGTTTCGGGACACGAACGGAAACGCTTCATGCTGCTGTAAAATGAGGGAGTCGAAGCAATCGAAGTAGCGCTGCGCTGCTTCCCCTTCCAGACCGCGCAGCTGGTCGAGATCGTCACACTGTTCGATGAGCGGGAGCGCCGCCGCAAGCTGGGCACTCGTGCGTTTGAATTCCTCTACGGGTACGCGCTGCGGGTGGTCGCGGGTGGCGCGTTCCAGTACCCAGCGGGCGTTGTAAACTTTGCCAAGGATGAAGTACCGCGCATAGCGGCAGCTCAGCGCTTCGCTGTCGGAGATGCGGTACTGGGTCTGCCGCAGCAGGACATTGCCGCGCTCTTCGCCGACGGTGCGCGCCAAAAACTGGCCGTAGGGGCTGAAAAAGCAGAGGTCGATGCCCTTGGCCGCGCATTTGCCCATGAGTGCCGGGCTTGCACCGGAGCGGCTGAAGCAGACGATCCCTTCCAGCGTGTGGAGCGGGACCCGCCCGACCTCGGTCTTCTGGCGGCTGACCACGACATTTTCGCCGTCGAGCGAAAGATAGGCGTCTTCCGAAGTGACGTAAAGCTGGGTCAAAAGCTGTCTCATGGAGTGTCCTCCGCTTGCACTTCGTCCAGATAGGCTTTCAGGTAGGCCCTGGGGTCGGCGCGTTTGTACAGTGCGGGCAGGCAAAGCTCTTTGAGGGAGCAGGCGTTGCAGAAGGTTCCCGGCTTGACTTTTGGCGTGTAGCCGCGGGCGAAATACTGGTTCATCTCGTCGGCCGTGGCCTGTGTTTTTTGGCGCAGCGCGTCCGTCAGCGGGACGAGTTCCCGCCGTCGTGTTTCCTCGTAGAAGAGCGCGGCCTGCGGGATATCACAGGCCAGCATCTCTTCCAGAGCCATGGCCTGTGCGCAGAGCTGCAGCCGGTCGGCGTCGTTCTCCTTGGCGCGGCCATGTTTGTACTCCACCGGCATGGGCTGCCAGCGGCCTTCGGTGTGCTGCAGCGGGATGCCCTCCGGGTCCGCCCGGAATTCCACAACGTCGCAGTCTCCGCTGAGCCGCAGGCGGTGGCTGACGACCTTCATCCCACGCGTGATGAGCAGATCGCCCCGCCGTTCGGTCTGCGCGGTATCATGGCAGCGGGTATGTTCCAGCCGCCCCTCTGCAGTGCGAAGGTTCTCAGACCATTGCTGTTCGAGGTGGATGAGCGCCCACTGACGGCGGCAGAAGCAAAAATGCTGGATGCCGGACATCAACAGGTAATCGTCCGGGGCGGACATCAGGACATCCTCTCGCAGGTGACTCCTTCCGGAAGGGCGTCGGATACGGTGACAGTGTAATCGCGGTAGCTGCGCGCCGGGGTGGTGGGGTCTTTGCGTTGGACGGTCACGGCATCGAACAGCTTGTAAGCGGGGGCGTTGCCCAGCTCCGAAGAATGTTTGAAGACGATGAGCTCCCGCACGGCCATTTTACCGCGCGCAGCGCTGTGATCGTTTTCGAACATGTTCAGGATGGCCTCCCACAGCAACTGCAGGTCATCTTCCGAGAAGCCGGTGGTCTTGCGGGCGAGATTGGCGGAAACATAACCTTCTGCACGGTAGAGGGCATAGGGGACGATGTACTTGCGGCCCATTTCGGTGCCCTTTTTCTCAGCATCGGCCTCCGTGGTGATGGCAACGCGGGTGATCGTGACTTCCTGCGGGATGATGGTATCCACCGAACGCGCAAAGCTCAGCTGGACCGGGCCGCGGACCTGACCGCAGTTGAGCGCGCCCTTCACAAAGGTGGTCATAACAGCGCCAAAGGTGCGGATATCGTAGTAGTGCTCACACATGTAATTGCGCAGACGGCGATCAATGTCCGGGTCACTCTTCTTGGCGGCCTTGAGGTCCTCGCTGATGCCAAGAGCTTTGATGGCGTCGGCGTCGCTGCGGTTCAGAGGGACGGTATCCTTGATGTAAATGCGGTAATTTTCGTCATTTTCCTTGACCGTCTCCACATAGTTGCGAATCTTCCGCTTCAGGCAGACATCGGTCACGAGACCGTAGCCGGTTTCCGGGTCGATGCGGGGCATGTTGCCTGCGTCGGGGTCACCGTTTGGGTTGCCGTTTTCAACATCGAACAGGATCACAAAATCATAGCGGTTTTTGATAGGCTCAGACATGTCAGTTCCTCCTTATAATTCAAACATTCTCAGTGGAATCAGCGGGGGCTTTCTTCTGGAAGCGGGCCTGATTCTGATAGTAATAACCCAACTGGAACGAACCCTGGCTGGCGGGGTCAAGATGGGGGGGATAGGATGTGCCGACGCGGATGGAAAGCTCTTCCAACTGGCCTTGCAGAGAACCGGCCAACTTTGGATTGCTGCGGCGCAGGACCCGAAGGTGGCTGACGGAAAGTTTGCCCAGAAGGTTGAAGACCTGGCTGGGATTCGAAGAAGCCGCATTGAAATAGCGGTCCTTGATGGTGGCGTTGATGTTGGAAGAATTTGCCTTGGCCGCAGCCAGCTGGATCTGTTCGTATAGCGAGAACATCCGGCCAAGAGTATAGGGGATATTGTTGCATGCTACATTCAATTCAGGCATATCCAAAACCTCCTTTGGAACCTGTGGATGGGGATGGCGGCGGTAATAAGCCCGGATGATGGCCGCACGGCCGCGTGTGATCGTTTGTTCGGCGCGTATCCGCAGTTCCGCTCCATTCAGAAGTGTAGCTGGATAGGGGGTGCCCGTCAGAATAGAGCGCAGAACATCACCTGCAAGCTGCGGCGAAGGCTTTTTATCACGCGAGTTCTGGTTGACAGTCTCCTGGACCAGCGACCAGACGGAGAGGGTCTCACGCTTGTCAAAAGCGGGGTGGATCACAGTGATATCCTCTGCATACCGCTGCAGCCGCTGTGCAAACACCTGGAAGGTGTCACGCAGAAAAAACCGTACCGAAATACGTGCCGCGTTGGGTGAGAGCCCCAGTACATAAAAGTGCTGGCCGGGCTGCAGATCTTCGCCCATCCAGCTGCAAGGCTGCCCTTTGGCAAGGTTGTCCAGCGCTTTGCTCAGGTCGTCTTCGGTAAGACCATGGTTTTCCGGGATGCCGAACATGGCCATCATGCCGAGGGAGGAATAGCTGGGGGACGCGTTTTCGGCCCAGCAGACCACAGCGGTATCGCCGAGGATACGGCAATGATCCCGGTCGGCCAGCAGCGTGTTCAATGCAGTGGTGTAAGCAAAGGCGGCATATTCGCTGACAGGGGCATTCTCGCCCTGCTCGTGCCCATAGGAACAAAATGCCGGGGCGTTGAAGGAAACGAGCGCGGCTCCGGAGCTCTGTGCGCCGGGAACACCCTTGATGGAGGGATGCAGCCGGGCGGCTGGGGCCTGCTGGCCGGTCACGAGACACTGGACCAGTGGAGCGTCGGGCGAAGCGCTGCTGTAGTGCTGCTGCCATGCCGCTCGGATCGCTTCATCTTCAGTGGACAGGATGCTGCCCTCCGGCCCTTCATAGTCGAACAGAAGGTTGGCGTTTCCGGTGATATCCTTCCAGCGGTCAGCCAGTAACGGGTGGGCCGATGCTTCTTCGGGCTTCCAATGGTCAAAAAACGCAAGGACCGCTCTGGCCGCAGGGGAATCGACCCCATCCAGAATGGCATGGTGCAGCTTTGCACAGGCTTCGAAGCACTGGATGGAGCGCTCCGGCTTGCCTTTTTCGTCTGCACCCAGCAGATAGGTGGAATTGTCACACAGAAAATTTGCAGCAATGCCGGAAGCTCGTTTGACATGGGCAGGAACTGCCATTTCCCGCGGGGCGAGCACTTCTTTTTTACCGCGCGGAACCATCTGGCGGCAGTCCACGAGGTCGATGAGCTGGCCTTCCGCGTTGATGCGGAGCCAGTAGCTGACCTTGAACTGATTCTCCCAGCCGGGGGCTGAAATCTGTCCGGTGCGGAGCAGCTGCTCATAATAAGCAGTCAATGCCTGTAAGATCATGTGAACACCTCCACATCCCGGCAATCCATCACCCCGTTGACCAGCTTTGCCCGGAAGAACTGCGAGCGGATGTTGGCCGGGTCAGAATAATCCAGATCATACAGCATGAATCCGAGGTCCTGCGTGGCTTCTTCCAGTGCAGGAATGTCGCCGCCGGGCCACTCCCGGAAGTTGGCAGGGAACTCGCGGCAGCCAAAGCAGGGCTGATGATAGCACTGGCCTTTGCTCAAACGGCGACGAAGGATATCCTGGAATTTTCCGGGGTTGTCGCCGGGGGCTGCCTTGTCGGTCATGATGAAGTGACACTCGATGACATAGTGGACGTTCTGCAGGACCATAGCGGCGCGCTGCTGGATGTCCTGGCTGGTGTAGAGCACCGGCGGCGTTCCTCCCTTGGCGGCAGACAGTGCTGCGGAAGCCAGCAGGGTGGAGCGAACCTCGTTTCGCCGGATGTTGGTGAACTGAATGGGACTCAATAAGTAGATGCGGTCGATGTGGTACTTCAGGCCAGGATGCCAGTAGATCGCTTCAACGAGCCCTCTTGCGGCCGACGGTGTGATGATGTCGTAACTGACACGTTCGGTCTTCATTTCGGGCCTGGAGAAGCATCCATAGGACCCCCAGACTTCAATGCGCATGGACATGCGCATCACCTCCTTTCAAACGGTTGTCGGACTTTCTGGCGAACATCGAATTTGCCCATTGCAACCACCTCTTTGCTGTTGACTTCTGTTGTATGTTATTTCTAAAAACTCCTTGTGGCTTTAGTATAGCACACTTTTTGCGAAACGCAAGATGCTACTTGTATAAAATCCAAATTCAACCTATAATAAAGGAGTCATTCGGAGAAAAACGAATGTGGATTGAAATTGTTGGATGTTGTTTCAAGCAATGGGGGAAAAGCAGTGGAGTCGTGTGCTCTGCTGCTTTTTCCTTTTCAGAGGATGATCGCCCTGCCTTCTTCGATCTCCATCGAAAGGCCGGTCCTGCGGCTGTACAAGTCTGGATCAGCGAGGATGGCGGAATCATCGGGGAAATCCGGAGAACGTTCCAATGCACCGGCGGCGTCCAGCGAACGGAACTGCTTTTCATAGCATTCTACGCTGTAAATGCCCAGGCGGCGGAGCTGAGCACGGCTGATGTGACCGCCGCGAAGCGATGCGCAGAGGTCGGCACCTTCCTCAATGGGAAGATAGATCGTGTAGGTGTGGTTATCAATGAGGTGGAACTTTCCGGCAACCTGTGCAAAGGGAAACTGACATCCCTTGATACCATGCTGAAAAGCGTCCAGAATGTTCTGTTTGTCAAGCGTTGCACGGGTGCGATAGAAGGATTCAAAATAGCTGTGAATGGCATCCGGTGTGTCGAGCAGGTCGTAGGCCCGCTCGGTGGCATTCATGGCGTTGACATTCTGCGAAAGCATGGGGAGCGGTGCCAGACCTTCCAGCTGGAAAGAAGCAACGATGCTTTTTTTCGGGTCACGTCTGCCCTCCCGGTTGCAGCGCCCGGCGGTCTGGAGCAGGGAATCCAGCCCGGCGGCTTCACGGTAGGCGAGCGGAAAGTCCACATCGACGCCTGCTTCGATCAAGGAGGTGGAGACGACCCGGCAGGGAAGCCCCGCCTTGAGCCGTTGGCGGATCTCGTCCAACTGTCGGCGGCGGTCAGCGGCACAGAGGAAGGTGGTCAGGCAGTAGCTGCCTTCGGCGGGGAGCTGTGCAAACAGATCCTGGGCGGTCTTGCGCCGGTTGACCACACAGAGCACCTGTTCGGCAGACGAAAGCTGTGCGCAGAGAGCCTCAGCGGAGAGGGCGCCCAGATCTTGCCGGGTCACGCGGCGAAGGACTTCATAGAGGTGAGCCGTGTCGGGGCTGAGTTCTTTTGCGGTCAGGCCGGGGGCAAGCTCCTGAAGCAGTGGCGTCAAAGCGGGCTGCGTTGCGGTGCAGAGAACGGCGGTGGTGTGGTAGTGCTGGACCAGCTGTGCGATGGCGGAAACGCAGGGCTTCAGGTAATCGGTAGGGAACGTCTGTGCTTCATCAAAAAGAATGACGCTGTTGGCAATGTTGTGCAGTTTGCGGCACCGGCTGCTGCGGTTGGCGTAGAGGGATTCGAAGAACTGCACAGCGGTCGTCACCACGATGGGAGCGTCCCAGTTTTCGCTGGAAAGCAGTTTCCGGTACTGAGCAGGTGTCAGGTCGTCTTTTTCGGTCAGCTTGTAGTCTACACCGGAAAAGTGGGCCAGCACATTGTCTTCTCCCAGAAGATCTGCGAACGTCTGCGCCGTCTGGTCGATAATGGAAGTGTAGGGGATGACGTAAATGATGCGCTCCATCTGCGGCTTTTGTGCCACAGCATGTTCCAGCGCAAAGGCGAGGGACGCGAAGGTTTTGCCACCGCCCGTGGGAACTGTGAGCGTATAAAGCCCCTGTGGTGCATGAGTACCCTGTTCCATGCAGGCCCGCAGTACTTTGTTCCGCTCCTGCGCGACAGGGGAAGCGGCAGGGCTGTCAAGGTAGCGTTTGGCCTGTGCCCGGACTTTTTCCAGCAGAGCGGAAAGTGGTTCCCCCATCCCACGCGGGGCTGCTTTACCGTCCATGAAGGTCTCGGTGTCGATGAAATCGGCATCGACCAGGCTGGAGTAGAGCATCCGGGTGAAAAAGGCCATGGTCAGGTTGTCCGGCTGGCGGAGCAGCCACGGCGGCAGAGCGGCTTTGGCAGGGGAGATCTCCTGTTTCCACTGGGAGCAATCTTCGATCCGCCGCTTGGAGCGGCCGACCAACGTGCTTTCGTCGGCAGTGTCATGCGGATTTCCGAGGTCGGGGATGCCACTGTGGTGTCCGGCAATGGCCAGCGCGGCGGGAATGTTTCCGTCCTGGATCGCGGCCTTGGCTCCAGCAGTGGAGTGGTCAACGGGCGGGCCGCCCTGCAAGCGTTGCTGGAAACCAGCGCTATATTTTCCGATGTCATGAAGCAGGGCGGTATACGCTGCTTCTGCTTGTGCGCCAAACGCTGCGGCAAAGTTTCCGGCCAGTGCAGCCGTGCTGGTCAGGTGTTCTTCGATGGTCTGTGTGCGGGTCTTGTCATCACTGATGTGCGCGAGCAGCTTCATAAGAAATCCCTCCTGAACGATATGATACCGTTACCATACGAGAAATGGAAGTTGTTGTCAATTGGCATCCTTCCTATAATTTCAGTATAAATTCTGTTGTATCCCATAAATCGTACTTCCACGCTCCCTTCTCAAAAAATCTTGCCTTTTCCCCAAAAAAGGCTTACAATAGTCTCGGCAAACCGAAAAGACAAGGAAACAATTTCGGAGGACAGAGCAATGGCTTGTACTACAATCTTAGTCGGCAAAAACGCATCATACGATGGCTCCACCATGATCGCCCGCAACGACGATTCGGGTTCGGGGCATTTCACGGCCAAAAAGTTCGTGGTCGTGCAGCCGGAGGAGCACCCGGCCGTCTATCGGTCGGTGATCTCCCATGTGGAGGTGCCGCTGCCCGGCCATGCGCTGCGGATGACGGCCATGCCCAACGCGGTGGAAGGCGAGGG
>ERZ1026858.1654-NODE-1654-length-10923-cov-11.444884_pt1 | contig 10923 bp, 8 predicted proteins | sample MGYA00380159_ERZ1026858 | MGnify/ENA primary metagenome ERZ1026858 (study PRJEB33269, sample SAMEA4719795) | human gut metagenome | biome: human-associated habitat; feature: organic feature; material: feces | place: Cameroon | collected 2013-10 ... | reverse complement strand
TCATTAATATCATCAACAGTAATATTCTTAGCATTCTTTACCCTCACCTGAACTTTTCCCTGTGCAAGAATGCCTTGCGGAGTTTCTCCATCTTCAGCAGTTGTTCCAAATACTAAATAAGAAAAAATATCCGAAACATCAGCTACTTTTTCCTGACCTTTATAAAAAACAACTTTAAAATTATCTTTTGTTAATTTACATTTTATCTTTTTCAAATCATCATCAGATACATTCCAACCATAATCTCTTGCAACAGTTCCTATTTGTATATAAGCCTGATATCCTGCTGCACTAATATTATCATTCATGGCCCTGATATAAGGTGTTGCTACATCTGAAATATAGCTTTTAAGAGAACTAAGCTGTGTCTCTCCACTTGGAGCATTCTCAATTATCTTATCCCATGTAATAACGTCTTTATCTGAATTAGCTGTATCATATTTTCCAATCAAAGGTCCAAATACATCATATGTATCATCCGGCACAATCTCCAATATTGTCATCGGATTATCAACTGTGTATTCTTTTACACCGATTGTTACCTTATCATTATCAGCACTAGCCTCTGTTTTTCTGGTAGCAACGATAAGTAATACAACAAGGCAGAATACAACAACAGATGCGATTGCTGGTAATATTCTTCTTTTAATGAACTTCTTAGAATTAATCTTCATCTCAATTACCTCCTACTATCACTGTTTACCAAAGTAACAATCCTTCTGGGCTGGTGTGATTTCTGTTCCAACAGTTAACATTGTGAGTTCCTTTTCTGTATCAACATCACCCGATATTGATTTCCCAATCTGGAAACTTCCATCGCCAGAATTAATTGTATTTCTTGCTGAATATTGTCTTACTACGGTTCTTTCCCGTCCCATTCTGCTGATTGTAATACTTACTATTATCTGCGGTTTCTTAACTATAGAAGTTATCTTAGTATTATCCCATTTGATGCCATCTTCATTAATAAGAACATCAAAACGACTAACATTATCACACACAAGACTCATCTGGTCTGGATTCAGGGTATCGTCTGAATAATACAGCTCTTTCTTTTCACTATCATAATAATAGCCCCATTCACTCAAAGTAACTGTCTTTTTATTACCAGAGGCATCTATCTGTTCTTCAGTAGTTCGTGTTGTATATAATTCAACATCAAATGAACCACTTGGCTTAACACTCTTTTTAACTTTAATTTCATTAGCTTCCATTACATTCTTCTGAATCTGATTCAGACTAATATCAGCATCACTTTGTATCTGCGCCAAAGCTGTCTGCCTGCCGTAACTTTTTACGGACTGTGTAATAAGAAGGACAAGTGCTGTCAACACGATTCCTGATATTGCAATAGCTATCAATAATTCTACTAATGAAAAACCCTTGTTATCCTCTTTCATAACTCCTGCTCCCGTTATACCATGTAGTTTTCAATAATTAATTCTGTGTCGTTACCCTTCCTGTCTTGTACCACAATGTTGATTCATATATGTTTTTTGACACTGAAATAACAAATGTACCTTTGTTACCATATTTAGTACTATCCAACAGATTAGTTCCATCGGAAGACTCTACTTTGTTGCATGAACCATCTGACCTGCTGAAACTAATCTTAATAGATTTATTGTCATCTATCTTGATTGTATCAGTATCATCTGATTTCAGATTGGTTTTATAAGCAATCGATATCCTTGATGAACTGCATTTATAAGATTCCTCAAGAGTAGTTTCTGTTCCTGTAACCTTCCCATCTGCATCTTTCACCTCAGTTACCCTGTATGTATTGATTTCATACTGGTTTCCTGACTTCTTTACCTCCATATACCAGTCACCTGTCTTAGACATTGTTGTTGTCTTAAGAGAACTAAGTGTAGAATAAAGATTCTTATTCACTTTTTTGGCATTACCCTTGGATATTACGGACAAACTGACAGTTGTCGCTACAGAAACAACAACTATTATTGCCATAACAATAAGTAACTCAAGTAATGAAAATCCTTTATTATCCAGTTGTTTTCCATTTCTAAACATCTTACTCTTCTTCATACTTTCTCCACTGACTAAATGTTACCATATCCTTATATGTCATATCTGCCACATTAAGTGAGCCATCATCTCTCTCTTCCTTGCTTGCATTCCAGAATCTAAAGATATCTTCGAAATATTTGTACTGTTCAGTTCCAGGAATCTGTTTCTTAAGGCTTTCTCTGTTGTTCTCAATAAAGTTCTTAAATTTTTCACCTTTTTCATCTGAGAAATATGTATTCTTTACAGTGCAATTAGTACCCACACTGATAACTTTATTACTGAGAAGTATTCCATCATAATCACATTCAAGATCAACATTACCAGAGCATACGATAATTCCACCTGTTGTACTTGGAATTGTAAGTCTGATATTATTGCCCTCTGTTGTCATTCCTAATGAACCTCTGCTGATAATAACTGTTCCTACCGTGTTATTAATAGCAACAACAACCTTGCCATCAACAATTTTTAAAAATGCTCCATTATTAGAATCACCTGTTACATACTTTGTAAAGTCATTAAAGCCATTCTTTCCATCTGTATTAATAACATTATAGAATACATCCTTTGAAACATATTTATTAAGCTCAATTCCATGACTAATATCTGTTCCGACCTGCATACTGTTCAGATAAGACTCAGCTGCTGCTGTTGTAAGATATTTGTCAGCAGACGTTGTTAATGCACTCATTTCTCCACTATTGAGTACATCCTCCTTACTTAATGGCATAAGAATCTTACTGAATACATCATATCTGTTAATTCTGTCTTTTCGTGTAGTATCAAAATATAATCTCATCTTAGTAATGTCAGAAGAGTCAGCAAATACAATCTTGCTAGATGTTGCTGTTGGAGGATCAATCTTTGAATTAGTTGAAACAACTGATTTCAATATTTCTGCTCTCAGTGCAACTGCCTTTCTCTTTCTGTCTGATGGAAATCCTGATATATAATCATTAAATTTATCACTATCATTAATAAGTTCTGCATATCTGTTTCTGCTGTCTGAATCTTTGAAATTGAAGTAATAATAATACTTTTCGATATTACCTGTCTCCTCGTTCTTGACAGCCTTGCTTACATACTGTGTATCAGTTGCAAGTAAATCATATCCGAAGAAATTATCTTCTGTAATCTTAACACTGAATGAAGTATCATCTGACTTAGATGGGTTAGAACCATTTCTTATCAGTGTTTGAGGTATAAGATATATTTCCTGATTAATATTAACCGAATACGACTCACCTGTAGGATATATATCGTATTTGTTGCCGCTTGAATCCTTATAAGCAACATATGCTCTACCGGCAATAACAAGTTTACTTAATGCACTGGAGAATTTTATGTTAGAACTTTCTCCATTAATTATAACTGAACTGTTATTATCAGCTGAATCATTATTATTACCTGTACCATAACCTTCATATGATGAAGAAAATGTTACACCAGAATTATTACCTTCTATAGTTGTATCATCACTAGCATATACATGAGATGATATTGTTACTGTGTCAGAACTTCCTACAACAATATTATCAGCCCATACCTGATTGCCTGATAATGTTACATTGCTGGCATCCTTAATATTAAGCTTACCGCCGCATACAAGGTATTTACCACTGAATGTCATATTAGAACCATTAACATAGAATCCATTTGATGAACTTGTGTTATCACCAACACCTGCATATGCATTACCACTAATATTAACTCCTGATACACCATTAAATGATATACCGGCATTACCTATTAATGAGAAATTACTAAAGAAAAGTGTTCCCGCTGGAACTTCATCCTTAAAATCAACATATATATCAGGAAGTCCTACCGCACCATCAAATGTGATATAAGAATAATTTCCTGATTTGTCATCTTTGTACTCAACTACACAATCTGTGAATTTAACTGTATATATAGGAAGATTAGCCTGTGTTGCTCCACCTGCTGACGAATTATCAATTGTTCCGGTTGTTGCAACTTCAATAGCTAATGTCTTAATAGACTTAACATTTAATGCAGACTCGTCACCTTCAATATATTTATTAAGCTTACTAACAAATTTCTCTCTTTCAGTCTGCTTTTCAGGATTTTCCGAATCCTTAACATCAGTAGTATCATTCCATTCATATGGAAGGACTTCTTTAGGGTTATATCTTGTAATGCTAAATGAATCTATAAGATTAGATATATAACCTTCTCGTAGATTCTTATTAGCCTTCTTATTATCAACTACAACTGTAGTACCGTTAACTACACTCGTACTAAAAAGCTTGGTTAACTGTTCTTCATAAGCTTTATTAAAAGACTGCATTGAAGTCTTTCCTAATGCAGCATATATCTCATCGACAGCTTCCTCAGCTGTATAGAATGATTTAGTTGACTGACTCGCCGCAATCTTCATTCGCAAGTTAACCATTGTTGTAGTAGTAATCAATGTTGCAAGTATCAACACAAAAGATGTCATTAAAAGTACTATTACAATTGTGGAACCAGAATTATTCTTTTTCCTTCTAAATAAACCCTTTTCCATATGCTATCTCCCATTCTTAAGCCAATTAATTTTCCTTTGTTGTTGTTACTCTGGCAATTCTGTTACTTTCGGTATAATAATCTGCATCTTTTCCTTCTGACCATGCCCATACCTCAACAGTCATTCTGAACAATGAATCGGATGTCTTGGTTGTGTCTCCGGAATTCCATGTTGAATTACCACCTTTAATAGTAGAGTATACCTTTACAGTATCTTTCAACGTACTATCATCAGCTAGTGATACCCCTTCAAGTGTTGTTGAATTTCCATACACTCGTGCAAGCTTGACTTTATTATTTCCATCTACAACAATCCTGTTATTAGAGCTGTCTACCTTTTCCTGCTGAAGAATATATACATTAAGATCCTTATATACAACCTCTTTAGTTCCATCACCAGAATAAGTAGGCATTGCATATCTTATCTCAATCTCATCCTTAGCATATTGTTCATTCTCTGTACCTGTTGAAGAACCGCTACTGTTAAAAGGTGTATAGAACACATACAGATTCTTGGCATTATTCTCTAACGCACTATCAACATTATATCTTGATTTGCCACTATTATTAGATGGATTAATATCCTCGTCCAACTCGGCTGAAAATGTATAATTCCTCATTGTTGTTTCACTTTCATATGGAGCATAACTGCTTGAACCTCCGCCATATGTATATGTAACCTTAACTGACATCTTCTGAACATATGTAGGAGCACTCTTATCATCATTAAGATATTCGAGACTTATCTTAATAAGAGTTTTCTTAGTTATCTGCTTCTCATCATAACTGCCATATACAAGAGATTTGAAATGCTCTCTGGCACTGTTATCAAGACTGTCATCACGATATACATAGTTATTATTCGAATTAATATCAGTATACACTGACAGGCCATATGAATTAATGTCATTGGCTGAATTAGCATTTCCCGTAGTCTTGGCAGTATATTTATTCTTATCAAATGTTGTCTTGATATAGAATTTCTGATTATTAACACCGTTATAATATGCTGCACCTTTAGTCTTTACAATATAATATGGGTCACCATTGTTCTCTACTTCTGTGTAAGTATACTCACCCTCACCTTTTAATAGGTCTTTAAGTGGAGTTATCTTGGCTTCCTCAACAATATTGTTGATAGCAGTATTGGCATTCTCAGTTCTTCTCGCCTTGGAATTGATTCTTGCAGCATTAGAAAATGTGCTTAGAACTGGTAGAGATATAATTGCCAGAATTACAATTGCAACAAGAACTTCTACCAATGAAAATCCAGAATTATTCAATTGTCTTTTCTTATCTGTTACTCTCATATCCCTCTCCCAAATATTTCAATTAGTTACCTGACGAAAATATATTACCTGTTCCTGTCTGTACATCAAATGATGGTTCTGTAAACTTACGGTCGCCACCCTCTATTGAATAAAGTGCAATAGAAGCTGCACCTGATACAGTACCTGTTGACTCATTATATGAAGCCGAAAGTGACTCGATAGTACTCTTATTAGCATATGTATTGATATACTTAATAAAATTCTTCCACTGGCTGTAGTCGCCTTCGTAAGCAATACTGATAAGTGACTTATAACCAACAAGATTAGAAGAATATGAACTTGAGCCATTAACATTACTTGATGATACCTGTCCGAACTTGTAAAGAACTGTTGTTGGCGATAAAGCCAGGCTTCGTACCCATGTTCCTGTTACAGACTCTGTCTTAATAAAATAATTAATTGTATTAGGCTGAGTACTTCCAGAATCATACTTAGTTATAAGAGTATTGTATTCCTTCTCATACTTACTTGTATCTGAAATGTATTTATCTTTATTATTGTTCTTTTCTTTTAAGTCTCTCTGAGTTACCTCTAATGACGACTTCTTAGTAGACAATGTATCTGCCTGTGATGAAAGATTCTGATATCCAAAGAAATAAGCAAGGACTACAATTAATGCAGCTGCAACTATAAGCAATAACTTTTTATCTCTTTCAGATATTTTTAACATACCTTTTAACTTATCCATCGATTAACCCCCCTACTTAGTTGTATTCTTCTGTGTTGTTGCTTCACCAATGTATGAGCATGATAATGAGAATGTAACTTCTGTTGCACCTGCATTATCTTTATTCTCTGTGATTGTAGGAACATCTACATTCAGAATAGATGAATTAGCCTGAAGCTGCTGTATAAGCTTGGCAACTGATGCCTTACTGTCAGCCTTACCACTTATTGAAATAGAACCTGATGCCACATTAATACTCTGGAAAACAACATCACTTGGAATACTCTTTTCCATATAATCAATCAGATTCTGTAAAGTATCATCACTATCAGCTGTAAGTGCTGCAAATGCCTGTACATCATTATACTTGTCTTTAGCACTGTAGTAATCATTAACAACCTGATTAATTGAACTAAGCTTGTCTATACTCTTATTAAGCTTAGAAATCTCAGCATTAAGCACAACCACTCTTCCTAGAGGAACAAGCACAAGTGCTGCCGCTACAACTGCCGCACCAATAAGTGCGATAACAAGTGTCTTAGTATTCTCTTTCTTTACACCTGAATCAATCATTCTCTTAGGAACGAAATCAACAGGATCAACTACCGCACCTAAGTTAGTTACATAACTTGTAAGAGTTGCCTCTTCAACATACGCTTTCTTGTCCATTGCAATATTCTTAAGTCTCTCGACCTTCTCAATTGGCATATTAAGCTCATTAGAAAGAAGTGTTGCAAAGCCCTTAATAGATGTAGAATGCCCGATTAAGTATGCCTTCTGGATTGATACTCTGTTACGCGATACATAATAATCAATAACTCGATTAATATTACTTGCCATATATCTTAATGATTCTGTAACCTCATCTCCATCAAATCTTGAGTGAAGAAGTGTTTCATTCTGAAGCTTTGCAGTAGCAGCATCGTATTTTAATTCATATCTTTCCATAACTGCATTAACAAGCATTGATTTACCATATGGAACCATTCTCTGGAGCTGTAACACATTTTCTTTGAATATATTGATTACTGTACTGTCGTTCTCAACCTGAATAACAAGACTGACTTCCGGTCCAATCTGCTGTTTCATAATCTGATATGTACTGTTACCTACATAATCGATAAATGCAATCTTGAGGCCCAAAGTCTTAGCAAGATTATAGTATGATTCAGCAACTTCCGAAGGAACTGCCGCTACCATGAGCTTTAACTTGTCCTGTCCTGAATCTTCTATTTTTTCAAGAATTGTATGCTGGATAATATACTCATCCATATTAACAGGGAAATATTCTGTTGCATTAGCCTGTACAATCTTACCGACTTTATCTCCCTTTACATTAGGAATAAGTACTTCCTTAGTAGCAAGTCTAGGAGAACTTATTGAGAATGCAACATCTTTAGATGCAAATCTGTGCTCATCCATTACTGCTTTAATAGCACTTGCAAGATTAGGTATATTTTCAAGAATGCCATCCTCATAGCATCCTTCAGGAGTAGGTATTGTTACTGTCTTATGAACTATAACATTCTTACCTGTTTTAGTGATTTCACATATCTTAATATACTCGTTATTAATAACGATACTTACCAATTTACCTTTGGCTTTAACTGCAGCCATAAAATCCTCCTATCCAGCTCCCCACATAATAAGCTATTCATTCTAGTTAATAAATATATATATAAATTCGCTGTTCTTTCTCTCATGCTTAGAACGCCATAAGTGAAAGATACCAGTTAATTATATTCGTACCAAAAAGCATGGCTATTGTAAGCCCTGCACACAGATATGGTCCAAAAGCCAATACATGCTCAGCTTTTGTGACCTTCATACGGATGGAATGAATGACTGCACCCAAGATGCAGCCAATCAGAAATGCCAGGATAATGCACTTCCATCCTAAGAATAATCCTGCAAACGCCATCAGCTTGATGTCTCCACCACCGAAAGCGTCAATGCCTTTAATTGCCCGTCCGATATACAGACATATGAGCATAAATCCACTTATAATACAAAACCCTATTAGATAGTCTAATAGGTTTTTGTAATCAAGTATGATTCTTATTACCGCCAAGACACCAATTGCAATATTAAGTGAAAATGGTATCTCGAACGTTCTCCAGTCAATGACTGAGATAACAAGAAATATTGAAAACGCAAAGCACATAAGTATGCTTAACGGATTAAATCCATTCACAATAAAGATTATCACGTATGCAATCCCATTGGTCGCTTCAATGATTGGATATTGCTTTGATATCTTTGTCTTACAGTGTCTACATTTTCCTCCAAGTATTATGTAGCTCACCAGTGGTATGAGATCATACCACTGGATTTTCTCGCCACATGTCATACAATGCGAATGTTCTGTAGCTATATTCTCTTTTAAAGGTAATCTGTAAATCAGTACGTTCAAAAAGCTTCCGAATACGGTACCGTATAGAAAGATAATGAAGTACAGTAATAATTCGTATTGCATAATTATTAGGTCCTTAGGTTTTATGTATCAAAATTATTTTACTTCCATAGCTGTCTTTGACTTAGCAGCTGTAACTACACCTGATCCATCTTTTACTGATACAGTAACTTTTCCATCTGCAGCAATTTCAATTGTAACATCTCCACTCTGTCCTGATTTAGACTTCATAGAAGCATCTATAACGCCATCATCACTAAGTTCAGAATTTAATAATCCTAAAAATGTTGATCCTGATGCGCCAGAAATAGCAGCTAATGTTGTAGATGTTGATCCGCTTAACTGAGAGTTAACGCTTTCAATTGATAATGCTGTTGATACTGAGCTTCTGATTGAATCAAGTGTCTGAAGATCTGTAGACTCTCTTGATTTTTCAACGTTTCTGATAAGTGTTGGTGCAAGTACTCCGACAAGTACTGCCATGATTGCGATAACTACGATAAGTTCTACTAAAGAGAAACCTTTGTTACCTAATTTTTTCTGTGTCTTTTTCATGTTTCATATCTCCCTTTTGAAATATATTTATATAAACTTGCTATCATAAACTGCGACATGCATAGCAAATTATATACATTAATAAAATTATGCATTTCCCAATGTATTGTAAAGCTGAATCATAGGCTGATATATTGCCATGATAAGCATTACAACTACCAATGCCATAAGTACGATAATAATTGGTTCCATAAGTGATGTAAGTGTCTGTGTCTGAACTTCTACTTCTTCCTCATAATATGTAGCCGAATTAGTAAGCATTTCTTCTACATTACCAGTCTCTTCGCCGATGCCTACCATATGTACAACCATCGCCGGAAACAACCCTGTTGACTTTAACTGATTAGAAAGTGGTAATCCAAGCGATACTCCATTCTTAACCTTTTCTAAGCCATCATAAAACAAAACATTCTTCATAGTTGAAGCCGATATCTCAAGTGCATCAATCATTGGCATACCTGCCTGAAGGAGTGTGCTCATTGTTCTTGCAAATGAAGCACATGCTGACTTAGTCTGTAATAATCCAAATACCGGTATCTTGAGCTTAAGCTTATCAAGGTTGTGTTTTCCATTGTCTGTACGCTTGTACATCTGTATACCAACAACTATTCCAACTACAACAATTATGTATATATACCAGTAACTCTTTAAGCTGTTACTCATAGCAAGAATTGCTTTTGTTGTAACCGGAAGCTCACTGTCAAGATCCTCGAACATTGTCATAAAGCTTGGAATAACGAATGTAAGCATTACTATAATTACGCCAATCATTACGCATAAAAGAACTATAGGATACATCATTGCTTTCTTAACAATTCCATTAAGCTTGGCATCCTTTTCAAACTGTATAGCCATTCGCGTAAGAGAATTCTCCAAACTACCTGATGCCTCACCAGCTCTTACCATATCAATAAGAATACTTGGGAATGCATCATTCTGTCTCATAGAATCAGATAAGCTCTCACCTTTTTCTACATTAGACTGTGTATTAACAATTGCTTCTTTTAATTTTTTATTCTCTGTCTGTTCTGCAAGCATCTCCAACGCATTGATAACACTTACACCAGCCTTCAATATACTTGCAAACTGTCTACAGAATACACTCATGTCTCTTGCAGGTATCTTTTTCCCTTTAAATATAGGAATATTAACATCTTTATCAAGTGCTCCCTGCTTACCGATTGATACTGGAATCAAGCCTTGTTCCTTAATCTTTCTGGCAGCTTCTTCCCGGCTTTCAGCCTCAACTGAGCCTTTAACATCTTTTCCCGCGGCGCTAACCGCTTTGTATGAAAAACTCTCCATACCTCTCTCCTCATCATTACTTGGATTTATATCCCGAATTGTGCTATTAGTATAACAGCACAATTCGGGATATAAATCCAAGTAATGATGAGGAG
>ERZ1026858.1653-NODE-1653-length-10926-cov-6.701683_pt1 | contig 10926 bp, 10 predicted proteins | sample MGYA00380159_ERZ1026858 | MGnify/ENA primary metagenome ERZ1026858 (study PRJEB33269, sample SAMEA4719795) | human gut metagenome | biome: human-associated habitat; feature: organic feature; material: feces | place: Cameroon | collected 2013-10 ... | reverse complement strand
AGTGTTGACAGATTGACTTAAATGTGGTATATTGTATGTGAAAAGAATTTTGGCCAAAAGGAGTGATTTTATGGGTGAAAATGGCCTGAAATTTGAGGAATTTGCTTATACTACACAAGGCGTTAGAACCGCAAGTGATGGAAATATGGTTTGGTTTGTAGGAGCGGATATTGCTAAAATTTTAGGATATAAGCGACCAACGAAAGCGATTACAGACCATGTAGATACGAGCGATAGGTGGAAACTTACAAAAGAAACTCAGTCCCAATTCGGGCTTGAGTTAGGGCAACGGGGCGGTTGGCTTGTTAACGAATATGGTGTGCATGATTTAATTTTGAGTAGCGAGCTACCAGAAGTAAAGCAGTTTAGACGTTGGATAACTCATGAAGTTCTTCCTTCCATTCGTAAAACAGGCCAGTACATTGACACAGAAAAGAAGTTTGATAAATTTTGCCCAGTAAAATTTGACCGGGCAGGATGTTTTGAAATTGCTAGAAGAAAAATTCGTGAACAAGGGTTGAATAATACAAATGCAAACTTGCTTTGGCGGCAATGGTATATTGACTTTAGTAAAGAAATTGGCTTTAATATCGATATTAAAGCAAAGCAAGAAAAGATATCTAAAATTGAATGGCTAGATAAGTATGGCCTTTTGGAAGATTTTTGTAAATTTATAGAAAAAGAAGCGAGGTGATAGATAAGTGTTATGGCAAGAAATGAGTTATCAAACATATGTTCAAACTTCTGATGAGATGGAGCCTGAAGTATGGGATAAAGAAAACGAACCAAGTATTGAAGATTGGGCGGTATGGTTGAATGAGTTTGTCTAAACAGGTACACGCATTTTCCATTGGAACAGATGCTTTTTATGATGAAAAAGAGCAATATTATCATCAGCGATTGTTAAAGCTATACAAGGCAAGAAGTGAGTATAAAAAAGAAGAAAAAAAGCAAAATAAAGCCATTTGGTGGCAAGAATCCAAAGAATGGCGAAAAAAAGCTATCAATCGTGTTTTAGCAAAAGAAAAAGAAAAATTATCTAATATCCTTGACGAAAGAGCAAAAGATAGAACACCTAGAGAATTAAACCCAAACAGTTTAAAAGAAAAAAATATTATCTCTTTGTTTTGTTCGAGTTTAACACGGGCTTTGAATTTAAAGCCGAATGAGTTGACTGAATCAATAATTATTGTGAATGTATTTTTCTTTCAAGTGTTTAAAAATCTTGTACTTGATGGATTTTTGTATAAAGGTGAGAAATATATCTTTTTAACTGCGTCTGCCGGACAAATTCGACAAAAAAAAGCAGTTTTTATTAAAGATTCCGCTTATGAAAAAGTTAAAGACAGATTGACTTGTGGCCTCGATTTTGAGACAATTAACTTTTATGGCGGTGTGAATCAGAATAAATATCTTGCTTACTTAGCTCTTAACAATTCTGCTACCGATGTTTGGGAAGATTTTGATATTGATAAGGCCATTGTAGTAGATGATTTTGAAACTGATGTTCCTGGCCTTGTTGATTATATCAGTGATATTACTTACGAGATTGAGCGAAAGCAAATGGGCGTTACTATTCCACATATGGATGGTTGCGGAATTATGCTAGGCGAAAAAACTCGAATGGTAAGAGGGCCTTGGATAAAAGGGCTTTTAGTGGAATTCCCGTTTGATAAATTTATTCAAGAGAAATGTGGTGGTGAAGCTACCGTTTATGATATTTATGGGGATAAACATAATATCATTGCAGAAGATATAAAATATATATTCACAAAAAGTCAGTTTAAAATGGCAAAATATTACAGTAGCTGGAATTGTTACAAAGCAAAGTTTAAAAACTTCGGTTGTGAAATTTGTTATTGCAATATTGAAGAAGATTATATCCCAAAAGCCAGAATCAATTACCAGATGCTTCAAACTTTGACTGATATGACCGATGATGAAATTGGAATTATCACAAAGAAAACTATTGAAGAAATTGATTCTATCGGGAATGATTATCAAACTACGATGAGATTGCTTGGCGCAACTGATTATAATACCAATAAAAGCAATTTTCAAGAAGCTCTAATGATTTATCCTGAGTTGTTTAAAGACCAATATTCAAGAGATGTCTTAAAGCAAACCAAAAAAAGTTTGGTTAAGCAAGCGAAAGCTGGGCGACTTAGAGTTAATGGACATTATACCTTTCTTAGCCCCGATTTGTATGCGTTTTGTGAATGGCTGTTTCTAGGCGAAAAAACCCCAAAGGGATTGTTAGAGGATGGTCAAGTTTATTGCCGAGATTATTGTGACGGTGATGAGCTGGCTTGCTTGAGAAGCCCGCACTTGTACCGCGAATGGCCAATTAGAAACAATGTTCGGAATGAAGAACTGGATAAGTGGTTTGGTATGACAAAGTGTGTTTATACCAGTTGCCATGACTTAATTACTCGATATATCATGTGTGATGTGGATGGAGATAAGTCATTGGTAATTAAAGACCGAACCCTAACAAAAATCGCTAAACGTAATATGCAAAACATTGTTCCTTTGGCTTATGAACTGAAGAAAGCAAAAGGTAATATGTTAAACAACGAGGTTATGTATGAGGGAATGATTAAAGCATATACAACCGGAAACATTGGTCCGGTGTCAAATAATATTACTAAGATTTGGAATCATGAAGAAATTACTAAACAGGAAATTGACGCTGTAAAATGGTTATGTTTTGAAAATAACGCAGTTATAGATTGTGCTAAGACCGGTTGGTTGCCTACCCGCCCAAAAGAAATTGACAAAATCATTAAATATTACACTAAAGCCGATGTTCCGTATTTCTTTCAATTTGCTAAAGACAAGTTAGAAACGCAGTGTGAAAAAATCAATGACTCAGCAATGAACCGTCTCTGCAATAGCATTCCTTCATCCAGAATCAAGTATTGTAAAACAATCGGCAAATTCGATTGGCGAATGCTTTTAAATCAAGATTATGATTATACTGTTCGAGAAAACAGTAAAGTAATTGAGCTATATAATCAATGGTTAAAAGACCAGTATAGATTTGGCTATGGTGATGATGAGCATATCAATGAGAATGAGCTTTATAAATATCAAACGATTAGAAATGATATAATTAACAAGGTTGATGAAGATATTGATTATGCTGTGAATAGCCTTGTGGTTTATGCTTATACGGTAAAAAAAGGCAGAAATAAAAAAATGCTTTGGGCTTGCTTTGGTGAAGAAATTGTACAGAATTTGAAGTGCAATGTAACCGGAAATGTTTGTCCAATTTGTGGTAAAAGATTTGAGCCGAATGTTCATAATCAAGTTTGCTGTGGTGAACAGTGTAAACGAAAATTGGACGTGCAGAAAAGGCGTGAAATAAGATAATAGTTGTGGCGAAAAATCCTTGAAACCGTTGGGGCACAATGGATTGACGATTTTACTCCCTTAATTTAAAGTCCTTATTAGGGAACAATAAAGAAAAATAGGTGATTTGAAATGGCAAGAACAAAGCCAAGATTAACATATAGAGAAATTGAAGCACAGATTTTTAAGCGTAGCGGTATCCCTATTGAATTTATTCGTATGGTGATGAATCTGTGGGATGAAGTGGCCGAGGAAGGTATGTATGGCGGCATGGAAGTTCCTGTTGGCCAATATGGTTTTCTCACCTGGAAACAAATTCAGCCAAAGAAAAATGTTGCGCTTTGGAATATGAGAAAAAAGTGTTATGATGAACCTCAAGATACACCGGGGTATTGCAAAGCTAATTTTAGATTTAGTACGAAATGGAAACAAAAGCTGAAAGAGGCTACGCGGTTTGAACTTGGCGAAGTTAATTCTATGTTGTTTGGTATGGAAGATGATTGCCAAGATGACAAAGAAATTGATGAAGAAGTAGAGGAAAACGAAGATGGCGAGTAAGCAAACAAGTCACGCCATGATGATAACTAATAAAGAATTTTTTAAGCAAGCCTGCCGATGGAAAGATACAGATTCTATCCAAACCGCTACAGAGTGGTGGGCTGCTTTCCAAGAAGTTATCATTAGAGAAGTTTTTTATAATGGCAAGTGTCGTGTCCCTGGTTTAGGTACTTTTACAGTACGAGAAGAAGAGGGCAAGATGCAAACTCAAAAACTGAAAAATGGTAAAATTGTCCAGTATAGGGTTCCTCCAAGAATTTATCCTCTGTTTGTACCAGAAGATGATTTTATCAACGATATCAATATGCAAGGGGTCACTAAGGCTTATAGAAAGCGTCTTAAAAAGGGTGAGTTAAAGGCCCGAGATTATGAGCGTGAACTCCGTGCTGAATCTATTAAGATGATTGACGTTGTTGACGATATGGTTGAAATGCGTAGAGAAAAGGCGCAAGAGGAATTTCAAGAGCTTATGGCTCAAAAACGGAAGAAAAAGGCCGAAGCAAATAAGCGCAACGAAAAGAAAACAAGTAATGCTGTTCCGGTGATTCAAATGGATTTAGATGGAAATGAAATTGCTAGGTTTGAGTCTATGAGAGAGGCCACAAGAGCAACAGGAATTGATGCTACTCATATTTCCTGTGCTTGTAGTGGACTTTATGGCCGAAAAACGGCAAATGGTTATAGATGGAAATATGCTGAAAAGGAAATAGAAGAAGATGAGTTATCTAACAAAAGTAAAGATAGCGACACAGAACCTTGAAGATAAGATAATTGACTATCAAGATTGGGCTGAGATTGTTCTTGGCCCAGACTATAAAAATATTTTTTCGGATGAATATTTGCGTAGAGCTTGCAAGGTATTTAGCATCTTTTTGAAAAACGCTGAAAATCAAGTTGGTGATAAAGATAACACGGAAGAATTAAAGCAACTGCTTGAACAAATTAAAGCCGAAAGAATCAAGGTATCCACAGCAAATCTTGAATATAATGCAATTCAACGAGCAGAAGCTCGAAATGATATGTTCAAAGAAGAATTGATTCGAGCTATTGAGCGGCTGGAGCCACTAAAGATTCCAAAGCATGAAAATACTTATGAAGTTAGTGACTCAACTTTGCTTATCACATTATCCGATTTTCATGCTGGTTCAACATTCACGGTCAAGGGCGTATTTGGAGAAGTTGTAAATCAATATGATTATAACATCATGTGGCATAGATTATACAATTTAATCGACCAGATTGAAGCTGATTGTATTGATTTTAAGGATTGTAAGGTGGCTATTCTGGGAGACTGCTTTGAGAATATCATTCGCTCTTCGTCTTTGTTAAAATTGCGTGAACCAGTGATTGATACTGTAATTAAATTTTCTGAAGATTTGTGCCATTGGCTTGTTCATTTGAAAATGAAACTTGGTATAAATATTGAAGTGGTTACAGTTGGAGGAAACCACGACACACAACGTCTCCTCGAAAGTCGTCCCAACTTTGAAGATGAGAATTTAACAAAATTTGTTGTTGCTTACGTTAAACAACGATTTGAAGGTATTGCCGGATTTGATATTGATGATTATCAAGAAATTGCCATTAAAAATATTCGTGGTACTAACGTGATGTTTTGTCATGGTGAAGATAAAGACCTAACTGCAACCATGGATTATTTCAGTAATCTATATAATGTTGATATTGATGAAGGTTACGGTGGTCATTTGCATCGGCCCGAAAGTAAATCTGTTGGTATTACCGAAGTGGGAGACAGAATGTTCACACGAGTTGGTTCCATAGTAGGAATTGACACATTTGCCAAGCGAATTCGTGTGTCGGCTCGGCCTTCTGCTTATGTAGCTTTGTATACTGATAATGGCAAGACTTGGAGCCGTAATTATTATCTTTGATTCAATATTTGCCCTTGTTTAAGTTGATTACGTTACAGATGCTTGTGGGGCCTGTGACGGGCAATGGCAAGTTTGAATATAATCTCAGACCTTTGATAAAGCGATGGTGTCTAAGAAGATTGTGGTGTCTTAGACTTGGTTTGGGATAATAATACAATGAAGCAAATGCTGTTATGGCAGTATTTGTGGAGACACAAGGTACGTTTGTGATATAGTCGGAACCATAATTAAAATCGCATGGGAGCACTACAATGTCCTACGGGCTTGTAGCCCCAACTGAATTTGTCAGCCGAAAGGTAAGACACTTAACTAAATAAAACCAACAATGATTACCGTTGACCGATACACGGTATATAAATGTTCGGGGTGTAAGTCTTTATAAGTGACGGTACTAATCATCGCCGTCTGGAATTTTCTCGAAAGAGAGGAGGTCATCTGCTTGCGTCCAACTGTCTGTATTTATCAGACTAAAGTATGAAAGGAGATGATTCGGGCATTGCCCATATCTCTGATAAGTGGTCTAAAGCCAAACTGTCAGCAAAGTAGGCGTAACGCCGTTCGCCCTTGAGAAATCAAGGTATCAAAGACAACTGAATAATTTGAAGAAAGGCGGTAGAAATATCGTCTTTCTTCATACCTGAAAATAATGGAATTCCTTCATAAGTAAGGCAGGACACCACTCTTGCCTTACAATTATGAGGAGAAAGGGAAAATATGGCAGAATTTAATAGAGCCAAAGAAAATTGGTGCCCTGGCTGCATGTCGGCCAAAGAGAATAAATATTTTATTCAAAGTTTAAGTCCTGTCCATGATAGATTTCTGCCGTTATGCCGTACTTGTCTTACAGCAAGGTTTAAAAGCTATAAAAGCGTATTAAATTCTGATGGCGGAGCTTTATGGTGCGTTTGTTCTGAAATGAGTTATCCTGTTATTAAAAAATATTATGATATGGCTTTGGAAAAGAGTTCTAGTGATACTAGAAATCTCTTTATGATTTATCATGGTGTTTTAAAAGATAAAGGGTTTCAAATCAATGGATTCTGGCAAAGCGATATGATGCTTGATGATATTATTGAACTAGATACCAAAACCGATGAAATGGCCGAAGATAAAGAAAAAGCTATTGATTTGGCAGAGCAAGAAAGAATTTGGGGTAAGTTTGAAGAAGAAGATTATGAGCTTTTGAATGATTTGTTTGCTCGGTATACTAAGGATTTGTTTAGTTTAGATACCGTTGTTGAGCTACGATATAGAGATTTATGTAAAGCTGAGCTGAGCAAGCGCAAAGCAGATGAATCTGGTGATATTAACGCTATTGCAAAGGCTCAAGAAAATATTAAAAAAATGCTTGAATTGTTAAAATTAAATAATTTTCAAAGCAACACCAAAACCGAAGTCGAAAAGACACTTGAATATCAAATTGCTATGATGGAGAAATATAAGCCAGCAGAACTTGAAGATATTAGTGTTTACGAAGATTACTGTGGTTGTCATCATCTGGAAGAACAACTTATGCGGCCTTTAAGAAATCTCATCGCAGGGGCACGAGAGTACCCTACTGTAACGAAGGAATGATATTATGGCTTTTGTTTCAAATGCGAACGAGATAGCGTCTTTTAAGACGTACAAATTGGCAAATGATGATGATGGTAAAAAATTTCTTGGGTATGCTTCCAATGAAATTGAAGAAAAACAAATTGATTGGACAACGTTATTTAGATATAATCCGGGTATTTACGCCGAATGGCGATTAAAAATGAAACTTTTGCCTTATCAACACTATATGCTGTGGCAAATGTTTAATGCTCAAGTTACATTCGATATGTGTAGTCGTAACTCGGCCAAGACTTACGTTTTGGGACTTGGTGCGGTTATCAGATGTATGCTTTTTCCAAATACAGAAATTGTTATTACCGCTTCTACAATCGACCAAGCTAATAAAATGATTGAACGTAAGATTCGTGATGAAATTATTATGAAGCATTCAGAAGTCTTGCGCCATTTTATGGAAATTGGTATGATTCAGATTAAACGTGATAATGATATTGCTATTGTATTGTTTCCGTTTAATGGGTCAAGTATTCGAGTGTTGGCTATGGTCGATTCATCGAGGGGCGAGCGCTGTTGTTGGTTAATTCTGGAAGAAGCTATGCAATTAAAGAAACATATTATTTCTTCTGTATTTAATCCTATGCGTCGCCCCAGGCAAGCTGACTTCTTACGGACAAATGAAGAATTTAAAAAAAATAAACGGTGGATTGAGCAAGCAAAGGTTACATATATTACTTCAAATAGATATAAAGCAGATTGGGCTTATAAGGAATTTACTAATTGTGTTGCTGGATACTATATGAGCCAAAGAATTAGTTATAAAGTATTTGCTTTTGATATTTTTAATGTTATTGAAGAAGGGCTAAAGACTGAAGAATATTTAATTGAATCTTTGCGAAATGACCCAGAAATTATTGTTCGGCAAGAACTTTATAATGAAGCCATTGGCGAAGCGGAAGATTCTTTCTTTTCTTATAAATATTTTAACAATAATCAAATTATAGAAAAAGCATTTGTTCCTCCTAGCAATATTGATTTGTATGTTCAAAAAGATTTGGGCAATGCAGAAAAACAAGACAATGAAATTCGTTTAGTTGTGACAGACTACGCTTTTGCGAATACAACTTCTAATCAAAAGAACGACAATACAATTATTTTGTTAATGTCTTTACATTGGAAAGGCAATAGGTTTGAACGTCATATTGATTATATTGAAGGCCACCCGGCAAGTGATAGTTTAGGTGCTGCTGATAGGGCCAGAGAATTGTTTTGGGACTATCAAGCAGATTATTTCGTGCCCGATATTAGGTCGGGAGGAGAGACATTGTATAATCGTATGACGATGCCATGGGAAAATGATAAATGTATTGGTGATAGACGGGCTTGTGGTCTTACTGTAAGTACGGAAAGAGAATTGCAAGTTGTTCCTGATAATAAAATTCAAGACCTTGTAGACCGTGCCGTAGATAAAAATGCTTTGCCTTGTATTATTCCAATGATTGGTACGAGCGAATTAAACGCTCAAATGTGGATTGAATTAAAGAAACAGCTTGAAAGCAATAACATAAAGTTTTTGATTCCTTGCCAAGATAAGCAAACTCAGCTTGAAGATAGCGGAGAATACTTTGATATGACAAGCGAAGAATTTGCTGATACAATGTTGCCTTACGGCCAAGTTGAATCTTTAATTACTGAAGCTATCAATTTAAGCGCTGAATTTAAAGATGGTCGAGTGAAATTAAGAGAGCCGCGAGCTGGTACAAAAGACCGTGCTGTTTGTCTTGCTTATGGTAACTATATTGCAAGCAAAATTGAAAATAAATATAATCAATCTGCTTATAACGAAGTCATAGATTATGAAAACATTCAATTAGTTTGGTGAGGATAGAATGAAATATTATAAACAAAATAATGTGAACATTATTGAATGCTCACCAGATGAGCTAAGTATTGTGATGAAAACACAATACAAAAAGAATTTAAAAGATTCTACATATACCAATGGCAATTTCTTTGCAAAGTTCAAAGAAAAAGGGCAACTATTTACTTTGCCTGTTGGCCATTTGGTGTGTGATATAGACGGGATTAACTCCCCATGCAAATACGAATGTCAACAAAGGGGCAAGTTTCAAGGTAATAAATATTGCTTTGACAGTGGAAATTTTAGTTATAATAATCCGCTTTATAAAAAGGCCGTATCTACGTTTGTTATTCAAAATGGCGTAGCTAAAATTGTAGACTTGACTCATGTTGACTTTTCTTACCAATATGCTGTTGCTGGCGTTCCCATTATGAGGAGCGGTAAAGATATTAAGTTTGCTACTTACGTTCGGAATCAAGGCTGGGATGCTTCCACTCTTTATGCTACTAAGCATATCTTTGTTGGGCTAAAGAAAAATAATAGTAATATTTTTATTATGGGGTGGAAGTCTAGTACGGGAAATATGATTTCTAGTGGCGAAGCGTATAGAAAATTTTCTGCTATGGGATTTTATGATGTGATTAAATTGGATGGCGGTGGCTCCTATCATATGAAATATAAGGGGGCTACGGTTGATACGATGACTGAAAACCGCATGGATAACGCATATTTAATCATCAAGGAGAAAGCCACCGTGAATAACAATACAACTACTACAAATACTAAGCCTACTCGAACTTTGTATAAAAATGACAAAGGCAATGATATTAAGTGGGTTCAAGAAAAGCTAAAAAAAGCTGGATACAATCTGGAAGTGGATGGGTCTTTTGGCCCTGCCTCTTATTGGGCTTTTCAAGATTTTTGCATTAAGCAACTAGAAAAACTATAATCGAATAAAACGAAAGGAGGTGCAAAATGCCAACGGAAAAATTAACTCAATCTCAGCTTCAAGATGTTATCAATTTTGCCGAAACGATTTATACCGCTGAAAAATATGGCCAAGGTTTCTACTCGCCTTGGATGAGCAATCAGCTGTTAAACAATCTTAATAATTCTGCAAAACCGTTTACAATGAATGATTTGCGTAAGGCTTTGAAGTCTTATAAGGAAAATGCTTCAACGTTGCAAGATTATACAGAATTTATGAAGCATTGGGACATTATTTTTGCAAGAACTTTGGAATCTTATGCAAATGTTTTAGCTTTTGACCTCCAAATCGTTTGTACAAATGCTTTTACCGATGAGGAATATCAGTCTGACGAGTACAAAAAAGATAAGCAACGTGTTTATCAATTTTTGAATGGGTTTGATTATAAAGCTGAGTTTAGACGTGTTGTACAGCAGTGTATGACTACAGAAGTTGGGTACTATTGGTTTAGAAAAACCAAGTGGGGTAACAAAGGCATGAAATGCACTCTGCAACTTTTGCCTCAAGATTTTTGTATGTTGACTGGTTATTGGGAAAAAGGTCTATTATACGATTCGTATCAGAGTCGGCATATATAGTAATATGTATGAAAAATAACTAATTGAATTACTGGAAAACCCTAAAGCTATTTTGGCTGAAACGGAGAGATGAAATAAGCTCATACGGAATAGCTATGAAAATAGAAAAAACAAAATAGATGACATAAGGTTAAACCCTAAGTG
>ERZ1026858.1652-NODE-1652-length-10928-cov-4.512370_pt1 | contig 10928 bp, 6 predicted proteins | sample MGYA00380159_ERZ1026858 | MGnify/ENA primary metagenome ERZ1026858 (study PRJEB33269, sample SAMEA4719795) | human gut metagenome | biome: human-associated habitat; feature: organic feature; material: feces | place: Cameroon | collected 2013-10 ... | reverse complement strand
CTTAATCATACTGAAGATACATTCGCTTTACTACATCCATATCTGGGAGCAGAATCCTTTTTGCGAAACCGTTCTGTAACAAAAGGAGTCCCATGGATCGCAAAAAAGCAATCGCGCTCTCATTTTCCGTTCCCGTCGCATGGGGCTTTTCGTACCCCCTCATGAAGATCGGCATGGACAGCATGAACGCCACGAGCATCGTCGCGCTGCGTTGCCTCATCGCCTTCGCGGCCTGTCTGCTGCTCTTCCACAAGCACGCGTTCCGCATCAACCGCGACCTCATGGTCCGCGCCGCCATTATCGGCGCCATCATGGCAACCGAGCTCACCTGCATGTGCCTGGGCTCCAGCCTCACCTCTGCCTCCACCGCCGGCTTTTTGCAGAGCCTGACGGTCGTGATCGTGCCGTTTGCCAATGCCGCCCTGCTGCGTCGTGCCCCGGAGCGCAAGGTACTCGTCGGCACCGCCATCGTCACCTGCGGCATGTTGCTGCTCTCGGGCGCCGACTTTACCAGCCTCAACCCCGGCGCGATCATTATGCTGTTCTCCGCCTTTGTCTATGCCGGCCATATCATTGTTGCCAAGCGTTTTGTCGAAGAAGTCGACCCGCTGTCCCTGGGTGTTTGGCAGCTGGGCTTCGGCGGCCTGTTCTCGGGCATCGCCGCATTTGTCTTTGGTGGCTTCACGCTCCCCAGCACGCCCGGCGAGATCGTGGTCGTTGTTGCCCTCGCGCTCATCTGCTCTGCCTACGGCTTTATCACGCAGACGCTCGTGCAGCCTCACGTGCCCGCCGAGACCACAGGCTTTGCCTTCTCGCTCGAGCCGGTCTGCTCCGCCGTCTTCTCGTTCTTCCTGGTTGGCGAGGTTCTGAGCCCCATCGCCTTCTTTGGCGCAGCCCTCATCCTCACCGGCGTCATGGTGGCAACGGTCGAGCTTCCGCGCCTTCGTGCACACGGCCACGCTCGCATGGCCGGAGCACCCGAACGCGTTTCCTAATCCCTACCCAAAGCGCAGTCGCAACGCAAAGGCCTCCGGACGCCCTTACAATAGATGCCAGCAAAGCATCTGCCGTAAAGGAGCCCCATGGACACCGCAACACGCGACCGCAACATAGCAACTTGGTTGGGCGATGCGCCGCAGCCGGTACGTGACACCACGAACCAGCTGCTCGAGCGCATCGCCCTTTTGCGTGCCGAGCAGACGATCTACCCAGCACAAGATGACATCCTCAACGCGCTCGCTTACACGCCGGCGGACCAAGTCAAGGTCGTCATCTTGGGCCAAGACCCTTATCACGGGCCCAACCAAGCCATGGGGTTATCGTTCTCGGTTCCCGCGACACAAACCAAGCTGCCGCCGAGCCTGCGCAACATCTATAAGGAACTCAATGCCGATCTTGGCTTCCCCATTCCCGCCACGGGCGACCTAACGCCATGGGCGCAGCAGGGCGTCTTGCTCCTTAACACCACGCTCACCGTGCGCGAACACGCCGCCAACTCGCACGCCAAGCTAGGCTGGAGCATCTTAACCGACTACATCATCGAGCGCTGCTGCCTGCTGCCGCAGCCCGTGGTCTTTTTGGCATGGGGCCGCTTTGCCCAGCAGATGGTCGAAGGCAAGCTCGCCGCAACTGGTGCGGGCGAGGCGACCAGCAAGTTCTGCCTGGCATCCACGCACCCCTCGCCGCTTTCGGCCAACCGGGCCACGGCGGAACTCCCTGCTTTTATGGGGTCGCGCCCCTTCTCGGCTGCCAACCACCTGCTCGAGCAAAACGGCAGCAGCCCCATTACCTGGGGCTGCCTGAGCTCGTAATCCGTTTAGTCTGCAATCCAACAATCGGGATACTTATTGATATCAATGGGATTGGACAGCTCACCGATATCGCCAATGGCCTCCATGCCCATCATCGCGCGCAGGCGATTCTCGCACTCCATGATGGGCCCGTTGACAGCCTTGTTGAGCACGTCGAAGGTCGGAGACGTAAAGGTGTCCATATCGACATTGCCAAACCACTTGCTCCATACGTAGTTCTCTTCGTCATCGCCACCGAAGACCCCGACCATCTGGCGTGACCAGGTCCCAAGGAGAGCTTCGCGGTCCGCCTCGGCAACATTAAGCGTCACGCTGCCGCCAAACGAGAATGGCATGCTCTCCATGCCACCCAATAGTATCGGCAACGGGCAGCCGGCAGGCACCGTCACCGCAGTATCGCCGCAGCCCATAAACGCACCGCTCTGGATGCCGGCGACCTGATCGCACAGCACGATCTCGCTCAAATTCGAGCAGCGCGAAAAGGCGTTCGAGGCAATCACGGTCGGGCACGTAAGCATGCTTGCCAAGTCGACCTTCTCGATATTGGACGGCGCCGAGACCAACGTGGCGGTACCGTCGCCGTTATCCTTGATGTTCCATTCATCGCTTTCGGACGCGTCGTCATCCGTTTTGATGACCGTGGATGCTTCGACCAGCGGCAGCCCCATCATGGTACGCAGGCGATTCTCGGGCTCCAGCAAGTTCTCGGCCATCTTGGCGCGAACATTCTCTGTCGTCGGCTCCGGCCCCTCTCCCATGAGGGAGTCCATGAGCATGCCAAAATAGACCTCGTCGTAGTAGGTATCGTAGTCGTCGTAGCCAATAAAGCCGTAGACCCAGGCGTTCAGGTAGTCCTGTTCCATGCCGCTCGGCACCGACAGGCGAATGCGGCTGGCCTCCTCCTCAACATCGGTTGCGCCATCAAAAAAGAAACCCACACCCGGCGACGGATAGCCCAGCGTCGCAATGCCGGCGCCGACCGTCAGGCTCGTAAAGTTAGCATCACTGCCAAACACCGAGGACGCCAAATAATTCTGAGAGCCCAAGCCCGTAGCCTTATCGTAGTCGCCATTGCCGTCCGCCACGAACGATGCACTCGTGAGCCTCAAGCAATTGGCGAACGCCTGGTCGTTGATATCGAGGGTAGCCACATGGAGCGACGCGGACGTCAAATTCGTGCAGCCATCAAACGCCGATACGCCAACCACTATATCGTTGTCGGGTAGATCGATGTTCAGGTCGCCAGCGATACCGGAATTCCTAAAGGCATAGCGATCGATATATGCCAGATTGAGAGCCGAAGACCAATCGATATCCCACACGCCACCGGTTCCCTCAAACGCACCGGGCAGGTCTCTGGTGCCGGACGAGGAATAGCCGCCAAAGATCTCAACCGTGCTCGGCAGTAGCTCAATCGTGCCGCTGAGCACCGAGGGCGCACCGAGCAAGATGCTGGGCTTGCCCTTCTCGTCATCACCGTAGTAACCGTAGAGCAGGACTGCGTCATCGCTCTGCGCATCGCAGTCAAAATCGTAGATACCGTTAATGGTGACAAAGCGGCTGTCATAGCCCTGAACCTCGCCATCGGGCGCATACCAGGTGCAGCCGGCCGGGTTAGGATTCTCAGTCGTCGCAAAGACACCCTTTTTGGCACGCGATGCCACAAAGCCCAGGCCCGTGCAGCCCTTAAAGGCGTCGGCGCCGACCTCGATGCTATCGGACGTACCGATAAACACGCCCTGCAGGTTCTCGCAGTTCTCGAACGCACTGCGGCCGATCTCGCTTGTGCTCTCGCCCAGATTGACAAACATGAGCTTTGCATCGCCCGAGAAGGCATACGGCGCGATAGCATCCACCGCAAGCTGCTCGCCATCATCCGTATGCAAGGTGCCATCAAAGGTCGCAGGCAAATTGCCGTCCTCATCGCCCACGGCAGACAGCAGGATCGTCTCGCCATCGTTGTCGTAATACAGGTATCCCTCCTGCGACAGGCTCATCTTAATAACGCGCGCATTGGGTGCACCAGCGGCGGCCTTATGTTGTTCAACATAGGCAACTTGCTCGTCCGTAGCACACACGATGGTTTGTACGGAACCGCCCGCAAGACAGCCATCCTCAAGCGTAATATCGTCGCCAAACCGCGGCATGAGCACCAACGTATCGACCGAGGTGTTGCCCGCAAAGGCACCCTTCATGATGTTGTTGGAAATCTGCACCAGCGCGATGTTGGAGCCCGTATCGAGCACGTAGTACAAATCGCTTTCGAGCTCCGAATCCAGACTGTACATAAGACCTTGAGAGTACATAAGCTGTACGTCGGGATTACTCGCAGGCGACACATAGACGCCGTGGGCATTCTCCAACTCTTCCGCATGTTCGGCAATAAAATCGAGCAGGATGTCATCGTCAACCACAAGGGTGCAGTCCCGTAGCTCGCCCACATCGATCTGAGGCAGCTCGACCTTTTCGGACGCGTGCAGAACAATACGATCCAGCCTATTGCGGTCGGGCACGACAACATTGGTAATGTCAGCGGGAACATCGAGCGCGCGCGTATTGTACGGAATGCCCAGGTATTCTTTACCGTCATGAGAGGTCAAAATGCCGTCATCCGTTGCAGCGTAAACGGGGTTGTCGGATGCCACACGATAGGCATCGAGCACTTGAAAACCCGCATCGACGTTGACGTAGTACACCGAGGACGGCAACTCTAGATTGTTGATCTGCCAAGTAAAGCCCTCACGTTGACGACTGTCGGTATAGGCATCGACTGCCTGCACGCCCTGCGGAACACTCAAGGTCTCGACATTGCCATCAACCGACACGACCGACTCGTCCACGTCAACGAGCGTCTGCAGGCGCGAGCTATTGGGGCTGGTCGGATCATCGTCGAAGCGATAGCCATCGTCGAGAGCATAGCCCTGAAAGCGCACCTTGTAGGCGGGGTCGATGGACACGACATCGCCGGGAACCACCACATGGCGACCGGGCGTCAGTGTGTAGAAATACGGGACGGGCGTCTCATTCTCGCGCCATCCCAGTAGCAGAGCATTGAGATAGCCGTCCGAATCGACGTGGCCCGCCTGCTTCATAAAGGCTTCTTGCGTATTGACGCTCAGCAAGTTCTCCTTAGAGCTCAGCGTGCTCCAAATCACGTTACGCTGACCCGTCGAATCGGGCTGGCCGACCACAAACAGGCACGACTGAGCCGGTTGGATGGTAACGGTACGGGTCGCCCACGCCGCATCCTGCGATAGGCGCAGCGAGACGCTCACCGTTAGCGGCTGGCCTGAGCAAAGCGCCGGATTCTGCTCCCCGGCAGTATTGGTCCATGAGTTGATGCGGAAGTACGGGAACGTGGCGAATTCATCCTTGCTACAGGCAAGGTAATAGAGACCGATGTCATCGCTCCAGTGCACATCCATGGCGCAAAACAGCGTCCAGGCGTCGAGCACCTGACCGTCGTAGATTGCATCCTCCTTGGGAGCGATTTCCACCTTGCTCGGATCGATCACACCGGCGCCGCCGCTAAACTGCGTAAAAAACGTCGTGTCACCCATGGGTGCGCTTTTTTGGGGCGTGGGATCCTGCAGTAGATACTTATAGGAATTCGCTGTCGAGTTGGTCGAGCCGCCACCGGTGCCGGAACCGCCGTTGCCGCCGGCGCCGCTGTTGCCGCCCGCGCCGCCGCCAGCGTTGATAACAGGGCCAAGAACGCCACCAGCAGACGCACTGCCACCCGTCCCGTTTCCGCCCGCGCCTCCTGCAACCGTCACACCGGAGCCATCGGCGTTGCCGGTAACGTTATAGGCAGTCGTTCCGCTTTGACTTGTCAGATTTGCTTGCGTCGGCACATCGGCAAGCGAGGCCTCCTGTTCGCGGGCACTCGTATCTTTATTGTCGCTCTGGTCGTCGTGACGATTCGCCTCGGCATCGGTCGAGGTCGAACTGATTCGATAAGCCTCATCAGACGCCGCATCACCATGGGCGTAGGTCGCAATATAGGACGAGGGGTCAAAGTTCAGGCCATTTTGCGCCAGCTCAAACGCGCCCACGCCCAATGCGCCGACCGCCGCCACCGAGGCGGCAACGGCCACCATGCGCGAGGCGGAGGGCAGCACGATGCGGCGCGCAACGTTATCGACAACGCGCTCGCCGGTACCCTGCAAGCGCTCACTCTGGGGCTTTTTAAGTCGTGCGCTGGCAGCGCTTTTACGCGAGGCCATATGCTGAAACTTCTTAGATATCACGTAGACCTACTCCCTCTACAACGCATGCAGCACGCAGCGGCGGAAGCGTTCAATTACATTCTTTGGCGCCGGCATGTTTTGATGCAGGCGTTCGGAAAAACGGCGAAGGGTACGCAGCTCGTTGGGTTTAAGCGCGTGCCCGCCAAAGACATAGGCCTGGTAGAGCCGAATGACTCGACGATACTCCCAAGGATCGACCGCGGGGAATGCTTCGGCAAAGGAATCGAGACATTCGAGTGGCTTGGTCTCGTCAAAAGCCGCAACTCCGCTCTGCTCCATCACGAGCACCAAGTAGCTATAGAGCGCCGGGATGCAAATGTCCTGATTGTCATTCGAAAGATCCCACGCGCGTCGATGGCGCACCACAAGCATGCGGCCAAGCAGGGCAAGCGACACCAAGGCGACAAAGATAAGCGCGGCGGCACCCGCCTTTACCGCGACAGACGCCTTGCGCTCGTTAACCGCAGCCTTATCGCGCTTTTTCTGGGCCCTGCCGGCAACCGCGCCCACGTCGAGTGTCGAATCATCGGCGCCGTTACTCCACGCCTCGCCCACGTCAACGATCTTGTCCGCATCGAGCGTTTGGCTGTAATATCCAGGCGTGACCTCGACAGGGGTCCAACCCTGACCATCCAGGTACACCTCGGTCCAGGCATGGGCATCGGCTGCCGTCAAGTAAAGCGTGCTGCCGGAATGATATGCGCGGGCGACCCGTTCATCCGAAGCCCGATACCCCTCGACATAGCGCGCCGGAATCCCCTGCGACCTAAACGCAAGCGTTGCCACCGTGGCAAAATAGGCCGAATTACCCTCGTGGGCCGTACCCAAAAACCACTTGGCAAACGCCGCGCTTCCGGTATATGCCGGCGGACAATCCGTATCGCTTGCAAGCGTGGATAGCATGGTGCGCACACGGCTGATGACCGCCGCGTCCGATACATTCGCGTTCGCATCCCAGTTATCGCTCGCGAACAGGTACTCCTCGACTGCGCTGCGCTCGTCATCGTCTATATCCAGATAATGCTCGCGAACAAACGAGGCATACACCCGCTCGCTCTTTGCATAAACACTCTCCGACGATGCCAGCCACGTCGAATCAGTAATAGCGCTCGCCGCGGGCACATCGTCCATGACAACCGCATAGGTCGCCGAGGGCATCAAGCCGGTGCACGTAATCGTAGAACTCGTGAGCGATGCATCGACACCGCTCAGCGAGCGCAGCGTATAAGGCGCATAGGCGTATCGACGGTTGGCGCCCGAAGCGTTGACCGAGATCCTTGTCGTCTCGACGACGTCTTTACCCTCGTGCTCCGCCACGGTATCAAATGCCGCACGCTGCTCGGCGACCGTCAGGCCATTCTTCCGCATCCATTCGCGCACACCAGACCATTCGCCCTCATAGGACACCCAATCCCCGCGATGCCAAGAGGTGCCGTCAAACGTACTGCCCACAAAGCCCTTCAGGAGCAGGTCGTCGCCAAGCGTCCCGTCCGTCGTTAGCGACAGCGTGGTGGTCGTGCCCTCGTTCATATCCGACGCCTGGGAAAGGTCGCCCTCGGGCAACGTATCGCTACCAAATCGGAACTCCTCGATGGCGCCGACAACCGCCGAAGACATGGCGGACAACGCAGGAATAGGCTGTACGAAAGCAGACGTCAGCGAAAAAAGAACGCCGCAGGCGGCGCAAAGACCACCGAGTCCGACAACAACCTGGGCCAGCCGAACGGTAGAGCCCCGCAGCTCATACGCGCGGCACTGGACCAACCATCCTGCTACGCCCAGTGCCATCGCTACCGCGGAATCGCCAAGCTGCAGCACCATGGATTCGACACCGCAGACAACGACGACTAAAAGCGTGGGCCATGAAACGCTCAAACTTGCAAACAGCCAGCTGCACGAGCCAGCAAACAGGCCGCCCAGCAGGGAAAACACCATCGATTCGCACAGCAAGCCAGCACCGGCGACAAGCGGAAGGTACAAGCCGAATATCGAATTGAGGTGGGCGATGACAACGTTAATGAACGCATAGAAGCCCGCGCGCGCCGGCGGGAGCATCAACATGCAGATGAGCGTCGCGGACACAACGATTATCGCCACGGTACGGGACGGTTGCCTCGAAGCAAGCAAAACGCCCATGGCGCTCATCACAACAGATGTAATGACGCTTACCGTCAGCAACATTCCCAAACAGGCAGCGCTAAAACAATTACCGATCGCACAGGAAAACGCCGCGGCAAGCAGAACCGTCGGAACGACTGACAGGAAGACGTCGACGATGCGGTGGCTGGAGCCGATGCCCTCTGCCGAGGTGAGAGTCCCAAAGTTCATGCTAGACCTCCAGGCTCTTTATGCGAGCAGGATCCATTGAGGCGGAACAATGGGTGATGAGGTAGCTGGGGCCACGCTCGACGCTATACGACTCAACAGAATCCGACACATGGAGCACTGACAGGTCAGCCATTTTACCCATATCAATAAAAGCGGCATCATCAGCACCGGCTGTCACCAGCACGGTTTTGCTAATACCCCTGCTTGCCACAATCTTCGAATACCGCTCATACGACGTGGGATAATCCAGCGCAAGCGGAGTCGAAACAAGGGCATCGAGCATCTCGTTGAATCCGCGGCGGTTGTCGACCGGATATGCAGTCAAAGCGCCGCCTCCTGTCGCCACTACCACATGGTGGTAGCCAAGACGCATGAGCGACAGGCTCACCGATGCGGTAAGGCCCAGCGCGGCGGACAGCACCTGGGGCCGCTCAGATACCTCAAAATCGCGCGCGAATATCCCAAACAGAATCGCAATGGCATGATCTTGCGGACGAGAGGCCTCTCGCACCAGCACATCGTCAAAACGCGTCGACAGCTTCCAGTGAATCGATCTGACCGAATCGCCTTCGCGATACGAGCGCAGATCAAAGACCTCGGAGGGATCCTGGCCGCTGCGATGGGGGTCATAGCTGACGCCCTCAAGACTGGCCGATGTACTCTGGCGAGGATCAACCTGAATATCAACCACCTGGGGATACACGGTAAAGGTCTCGCGGTACGAAACGCCGTCGAGCGCAAGCGAGGTAAAGCCCATCTCGTCGACAAGGCGTGCGGTATCGAGTGCAATGACGCGCGCGCCGCAAATCGACGAATCAAGCTCAAGGTTAAACTCAGCCGGCCTACTGGCGGCAGGCGCCAAGCTGACCGGATAGGTCGTCAACACCCCAGTCAGCAGGTTGCGCACCGAGAACACCAGCTCCACGCGGCCACGAAACAGCGCGGGGCGGTCAAGCGTCATACGAAGCACCAGCGGCGAGTCCACAACGCATGAACGGGGAAGCTCAAAGCCAATCTTGAGCGAGGCCGCGCTCGCGCGGCATGCAACCACCGTAATGACGGGCATGGCTATCAATGCCAATGCCGCCGCGAGTGCGGCCGCATTGGCGGTAAGCACAAACACGACGAGCAGGAGCACGACGGATACGATATAAGTGATCTTGTTGATAATCATGGGCGATATAGCAGGCGCGGGCAGCTACGCGTCGCTAGGAGCGACCGCGAACCTGGCCCATGGACGGAGCGGGAACGGCAGCCAGAATACGGTCGAGAACATCCTCGGCGGCAATCGACTCGATTCGGGCCTGGGGGCGCAAAACAAGGCGATGGGCGCAGACGGATGTAAAGACCTCGCGCACGTCCTCGGGCACCACGTAGTCGCGCTCGCGAATGAGCGCGCAGGCACGCGCCATACGGGTAAGGGCGATAACGCCGCGGGGGCTCACGCCCAGCTCCACCAGCGTGTCCTCACGAGTCGCCTCGCACAGGCGAACGATATAGTCCAGCACCGTATCGGCGACTTGCACGTTGCCCAGGTAGTTTTGGATATCGAGCAAGTCATCGCGGGCAACCATGGGCTTAATATCGTCGAGCGGGTTGGCGTAACGGCGGGCCTTGAGGATATCGATCTGGTCCTGGCGCGACGGATAGCCCACGGACAGGCGAACCATAAAGCGGTCGAGCTGGCTATCGGGCAGAGGCTGCGTTCCCGCCGAACCCACCGGGTTCTCGGTCGCCACGCACACAAAGGGACGCGGTACCGGATGCGTCTGGCCATCGATGGTCACGGCGCGCTCTTCCATAACCTCGAGCAGCGCCGACTGCGTCTTTGCGCTGGTGCGGTTGATCTCGTCGCCCAAGAGCATATTGCAGTTAACGGCACCCCACACAAAGCGAAACGTGCCGGCATCGCGGTCGTACATCGTAAAGCCCGTAATGTCCGAGGGCAGCGTGTCGGGCGTAAACTGCACGCGCTTAAAGTCCAGGCCCAGCGCACGGGACAGTGCCAGCGCCAGCGTGGTCTTGCCAGTGCCGGGCACATCCTCGAGCAGGATATGGCCGCCAGCGTAGATGGCCATCAAAGCCTTCTCGACTACATCGCGCTTGCCCAGCAGGGCACGGCTTACTTCGTTGATGATGCTGTTGGACTGTTCGACGATCACGGTTACTCATTTCCTCGATAAGCTGCCTCGGCCGTCGCGGCCGCCAGCTGTGCTTTCAAAACATTCAGGTCGATGGGCTTACCCACGTGTCCGTTCATGCCCGCCTTTCGCGAGCGCTCCACATCCTCGGTGTAGTCGTTGGCCGAAAGCGCGATGATGGGAATAGCGGCGGCATCCTCGCGCTCGAGGGTTCGAATTTGCTCTGTCGCTCCCCAACCGTTGAGCACGGGCATCTGGATATCCATGAGGATTGCGTCGTACGTGCCCGCGGGCATGCTTCGGAATCGGTCGACGACCGCCTGGCCGTTTTCGGCACGGTCGACCGCGGCACCCCGCCTGGCCAGCAACTCAACCACAATCATGGCATTGATCTCGTT
>ERZ1026858.1649-NODE-1649-length-10934-cov-6.780862_pt1 | contig 10934 bp, 6 predicted proteins | sample MGYA00380159_ERZ1026858 | MGnify/ENA primary metagenome ERZ1026858 (study PRJEB33269, sample SAMEA4719795) | human gut metagenome | biome: human-associated habitat; feature: organic feature; material: feces | place: Cameroon | collected 2013-10 ... | reverse complement strand
AACGCAAGCTCTAATGGGGGCGACGCGTCCCGCGTCGGTTTTTTCAGCAGCCTCGTCCCGCGTTATCGGGCATTATAAAGCAAAGGCTCACAGACCGGCGCGTAATTAGCGTAGTTTGTGAGTCTTTATTGGGTGTATGAGCCTATGCCTTAATGGTGGTGTGAGAAGTTGGTGAACACGAAAGTAGGAGATAAACACCTATGATTAGTGTTTATCTCCTACTCGATAGCTTAGAAATTTACATTCATAAGAGATTGCCCTATTGAGTGGATAGCATTCAGTATCTGTGTTTTTCGTTCATTTGATGGTTTTTTCGTTCCTTTGATGTAACTTGCCAACAGGCTTTGCCTTATTCCTATTCTGCGTGCGACGGCAGACACGTTCAATTCGGGGTTAGTGAGGAATGCAGCCTGCAAGCCCGTAGCAGGTTCTTTGGTTTCGGGATAACGGAAACTTTCAAAACTCACGTCTTCGTCCAATGCCTCCCAATGAATGCCGTCGTCCCACAATTCGCAATCGGCAAGTTGCTCTGGGGTGGCGTGTAGCAGACGCGGGTAGAAATAGAGAGACTGATAAAGTTCCTCTCCCTCTGTTGTTTGGATATAGATGCGGTTGTTCGCAAACCAAAGTTTTCTGATGTTCATAACAAATCCTCCATTATTTTTATTCACCGTGAATATTGTACCACTCTTGTAGAAACTCCTCACGCTTTTCTTGCATTACCTCTTTGGCTCTTTTAAGGTCTTTGGCTTTCAATGTGCTTTCCTCCATCATCGTACCGTCAAGCAGATTGGACTTTGCCTTTCCGTCCGCACTGCGTACATGTATGTGTGGAGGCTTGTGCTCGTTGGTGAAGAAAAAAAACCTCAAGCCGAAATAGAAAAATATTGTTGGCATATATTCTTGTTGTTTCTTGTTACAAAGTTAGGTAATAAAGTTATATCCTCAAAATATAGGTGGGATAAATGTCATCATGCAGTAATCGCAGTTTGCAGTTCGGTTTGGAGGTTACCACCCTTATAGCTATCCGCTAACGCGCGAACATAAGAACATAAGCTACACAAGAAACATAATTTACGTCTGGGAAAACGAAAACATGCGAACGGACTCAAACACCAAACGCTACTACAAAACGCAAGCACTAATGGGGGCGACGCGTCTCGAGGCTGCTGAAAAAAGCTAAGACACTATCATTTTGCTTTTAATCTTGCGTAATATGAGAGAAATATAGCAGAGAAGAAACAATCTTTGCGTAACACACGCCTTAATTATTAGCAAAATGCAACCCGATTTTTTGAAAACGTGCTTTTTTCAGCAGCCTCGTCTCGCGTCGGGGAAAATGCAATGCTTATATACTAAACAAAGGCTCACAGACATCACTAATTACACTCAAGTCTGTGAGCCTTTGCTTTGATGCCCGACGCGGGACGCGTCGCCCCCATTAGAGCTTGCGTTTTGTGCTTGAATTTAGTGGTTGCGGGACCTTTACAATACTACAAAAGCTTTACTTGTCGAGTATCTTGCATCTTACACTAATACGCTGCAACTCATTGACTATCAATACTTTATTTAGTGTAAGATACTACAAAATCCACCTACACACATCCTACACAACCCACATGCTGCCACACGGTACAAGCACGGGAGGAAGATATCACGGCATAGGGGAGCAGAAAAGTCTGTCGCTCCGACAGAATCTTCTACGTCCCTGTGCCGTAAAATCCACCGCATACGACAAAACCGACTGTGTGACAGCGGGGTGAGGTGTGTAAGATGTATGCAGGGGTGTGTAAGATGTTTTGAAATCATCTTACACACTCGAAACCTTTGTATATCAACTTGTTACGTACGAAAAGTGTAAGATGGCAGTAAAAGCACACACACACGTTTATAAGTGGCCCAACGCCGAAGGCTGCAGACACATGTTGGCCAATATGTCACTGCTGTGCAACACCCGCGGAGCATGATGTTGGGTGGGTGTGGGCTTGATGCCTTGCGTGGCGCCTCGCTTGCCGAACAAGAGCGCCTGTTTGTAGTACTGCCGGTTGGGAGGTTACGTCCCCCCCAACACCTTCATTCCGAAAGCGTTTGATGCTGAACATTGTTCCTTATTTTATGACAAATTGTACGATTTGCGTGTTGCTCGAAATATTGTTAACCATTTTGTTGTGATTAACACGTACATTGTCGTATATTTGCAGAAGTTCTATACTTGAACACCTGGTGAAAGAACAATAATCAATTTACAATCATCTAATAATTACTCAAATTTAACGCATGAAGAGATTATCCCTTCTGCTCATAGTCGCGCTGCTGTCGGTGGCGACATGGGCACAAACTGCACTGCATTGGTCGGTGGGCAGCGGCAATAATGAAGTAGCCAACATTGACTGGATAGGCTTTACAGTGCCGACTACTGACGATAATGGGCAAACCATTACAGAGGTGCCGCTGCACAATATTCAGCTTTGTACCCGAACTGGTGGCGGAACGACCTCGTATATGGTCATATCGTCAGAGAAAAGTATTACTAACGGACGCGTGACTATCAGCGAAAACGCGCCCGCGCCTGTTGACGGCTCATTTGTGATGTACACATTTAAGGATGTCAAACTCACGGCAGGAAAGACGTATTATATGTACTTTACGCTTTCTAACACAGATATCAAGTCATGTAAACAACGTGTTGCATTGTCAAAGCCGGCCACAACCTACGAACCAGGAATAACAGGAGCAACTGGTGATCTTGGCAAACAATGGGAGCCGTACTTCAAAGCCAGTTCCGTTCCACCTGCAAATACGCAATGGAGCGTGGGAAACGGCAATACGAATGTGTGCAATGCGACGTGGATAGGTATAACTGTGCCAGTAATCGACGATGAAGGCAATCAGGCCACTTATGTGCCACTTAATGAAATTCGTCTGTGCACGCGGACAGGTGGTGCTGAAAAAACTGCCTACATGGTAGTGTCTGCAAGCAAGGATATCAGCAAGAGCATAGCTGTATCAGACAATGCTCCAGTGCCGCAGAATGCCAATTTTGCCAAATACACTTTCAGTGATGTATATCTCAAGGCTGGTGCCACTTATTACCTCTATTTTAGTGAATCAAAGGAGAAGCTTACCTCATGTGGGCAACGCATAGCTCTGTCAAGTACAACGGGCAATTATACGTCCAAGATAAATGCAGGCGGTGAAAAGACCTGGGTGCCATATCTTACAGTGAACAGAACTACCATACCGCCTGTGTTGTCAAAAAAGTATGGCGAGAAATGGCTGCGCATAAGCAACTGCAACGATACGGGTTACGCATGGTGCGCCCCATCAAATGGCAATGTGGCATCCGAGGCTACGGACGAGTCTGCCGAGCATGAGTTGTTCTGTTTGGTGGGCAATAACACCGATGGCTTTGACATCTACAACAAGGCATTGGGCGAACAGTATAAGCTGACCGCAAGTGCGTTACCAGCAGAGGGAGCCACTGCATCATGGACCACAGGTAATGCCGCCAAGTGGTTCTTCAATACCTCGCAGGCTGAGTCCACAGACAAACCAGGCCTTGGCATCACCACCAATGTGGAAGGCAACATGTCACTGAACTTGTGGGCTAACAAAGCTGGTGACATGAAGTTTTACAAAGTGTCAGGCGCAGGCTCACGCTGGACTTTTACACGCCTCAATCCTGACCCTATCAAAATTAAATATGCTGTGACGGGCGAGACCAAATATCCCGAAACGAACACGCGCATTGGTGAGTTCAAAATTCTTTACGAGGGTAGCACAAAGACTGTTACACTGAGCAAGAATTTGAATGGTACAGGTTTGAATTTCTATCCTCAATATGGCGAGGTAAGCATGGACCTGTTTACCTATCGTGGTTGGAAAGGCTCTATTGACAAAGGCGACTACACAACCATCAACGTGACCGCCGATACCGAGAGCGACTACCAATACCTATGGTATCACAACAACCCGCCCTACCGCATTCCGGCCATTGCAACACGCAAAGATGGCAAATTGCTCGCTATTAACGACTATCGTCCGTGTGGCGGCGACATCGGTAACGGACGTGTGGACTTGGTAAAGCGCATTGGTTCACCTGATGGCTCGACATGGGCGCAAGGCGAGACCATCATCGAGGGTAACGGAAAAGACAAATGGAATGGCAACGACGGCTTTGGCGACCCTGCACTCTGCATTGACCGCGAAACCGGCCGTGTGCTGCTGATGTGTGTGACGGGGCACGTGCTTGCACCCAATGGCACACGTAACAACTCTGGACGTTTTGCACGCTTTTATAGCGAGGACGGCGGCGAGACTTTCCACAACGCAGTTGAGGGTAGTGACTCCATTTATGACGACGTGACGGAACTCATCTATGGCCTGTGGGATACCGATGCCTACAAGGCAGGTGACAAGACCAATACTGACGAATACACGGCGCAAAACCTCTTTATAGGTTCAGGCCGCATCTTCCAAAGTTCAAAGATAAAGGTGGGCGACTATTACCGCATCTATATAGCCATGTGGAGCAAGGACCGACACAACCGCGTGGCCTACTCTGATGACTTTGGCATGACATGGCACATTCTCGGCACACGTAAGGATATGCCTTTCGCCAACTTTGGCAATGCCGATGAACCTAAGTGCGAAGAACTGCCTAACGGCGACGTGATAATGTCGTCGCGCAAGCCTAATGGCCGTTACTACAATATATATACTTACACTGATGCCGCTAAGGGTGAAGGTTCATGGGGTACTGGCACGGCAGCCAGCTTTGCTGCACCCAGCGATTGGAATGGCACCAACGGTGAAATCATGACATTCAAGGTGCTTGATACGTCTGGCGAATTGCACAACATCGTGTTGCAGTCGTTGCCTACAGGCTTGAACACAACAACGGGCGATGTACGCCGCAATGTGGGTTTCTTCTTTAAGGACATCACAAGCAGCACAAGCTACAAGAAGGACGGCAAGAACGATGCACCGACCTTTGCCAAGCAAGGTTGGGAAAGAGGCTTGATGGTGAGCGATGCGCAAGGCTCGGCCTACAGCACATTCAGTTTGCAGCGCGATGGCCGCATAGCTTTCTTCTACGAAGAGACGCCTGGTGGCTACTCCATGGTGTACGTGCCGCTCAGCATATCAGACATTACCAACGGCAAGTATGTCAAAATCGTGGGCGATGCCGAGTTTGTTTACGACAAGGCGCACAGCGTGGGCGTTGCCCCTCATGAGGCAAGCGCCAGCGACGATTGTACGCTCACCCTCAACTTCGAGAGCAGGGCGGCTGACATTACGGGTATGTCCTTCGACATCGAAATGCCCGACTGCCTGACGCGCACCAAGGCGGGTAACACCGATAAGGCTTTTGACATAGCAGACAATAGCCGCATGACCGCTGCTGACCACTCCGTGACAGTGAGCGGCACCCGAGTGAATGTAACTGCTACTGCCACTGACGACAGCAAGTATATTAAGGGCACCGACGGCAAATTGCTTAACTTGTATTACACCGTGAAAGCCGGTACGGCCGATGGCCTCTACCCCGTAAAGGTGACAAACATCACCATGACCAACGCCAAGGGCGAGGTGCTCGATATGGCCCCTGTCACCTCATACATCAAGGTGGGTAATCCGCAGAATGCCACGCTGGCGCTTGACGGACACGTGCCGGCATACGTGGGCAGCAAGTTGGCCGCCGAAACTGCTATTGCCACACTCGACATGAGCAAGGTGATAAGCGTGGCAGGCAGCTTTGCAGTGGTGGACCGTCGCAGCCTGATTATGCCAAAGGCGGACGTGATACTCGAGCAGGCCACATACAACCGCAAGATGGCTAACGCTTGGGGTACGGTATGCTTGCCCTTCGCGGTTGAGAGCAACACAGAGGTGCAGTACTACGAACTCTCTGAGGTGACTGCCAGCTACATGACATTCTCGCCAGTGGCGCGCGTTGAGGCTGGTGTGCCTGCTGTATGCAAGCGCCTTGGCACTGCCGAAACACAGGTGCTCGCTATCACAGCCAATAATGCTCCTTTGGCAAAGGCTGCTACCGACAAGGCTCAACAGATTGGTGGCACTGAGTGGACGCTGAAAGGCTCTTTCTGCAATCAGACCATTGCACCCGAGTCAGCATCTAACAGCATCTACTACATTGCCAGCAACCAATTCTTGTTTGCCAACGAGCAATTCCCCGTGCCTGCATTCCGTGCCTGGTTCGAGACCCCCGTCAAGCCTAACGTCGCACAGATGCTGGCCATTAAGACCGATGGCGACATGGTTACGGGCATAAATCTGATAGAAAATGCCGATGGCACGGTCAAGGTAATCTATGGCCTTGACGGTCGACGCATGAACAAGGAAGCCAAAGGCGCACAAATCATTAACAGTAAAAAAGTAATCGTAAAATAACAACATGAAAAAGCAGTACAGTGCCCCAGTGGCAGAAACTATCAAACTTCAGTTAACTCAAGTGCTTTGCGAGTCAGGGGCCAATGGATTGCCCGGTGGAGGCAATGGCAACGGACAGGAAGCCGAGTCAAACAAGAAAGAAAGCGACTTCGTTTGGTCTGCTGAAGATTAAGGAGCTTGGGTGTGTAGCCCTCTAAATATCCTGCTACACATGCTGTATATTGTGAACGCGAGTTCTCTTGTCAGAACTCGCGTTCATAGCCTTTGCAGCGCAACACCTTGGTGCACGCATTGACAGCGTTCGTCGTGCACCCTGCGTGGCGAAGATACTTATATACAGAAAAAGCGCGTTGGCGGAATTAGTAAACAAGTTGACAAGTTAACGGGTTAACAGGTAAGTTTGCCAAGTTTTTGAAGCTTCTTACCAGCCTTAACATAATAAGTAGTATACAGCATACTTACTTGTTACCCCGTCAACTTGTTACCCCGTCAACTTGTTAACCTGTTAACCAAGTACTTCGCTAACGGGTAGAATTAAGAAACCCTATTAACTTTCAATACATCATGCGAAAACAGTTACTCACAGTATTTGCATTATTCCTTGCAGCCATGAGCGTCTGGGCTGACGCCCCGTGGCGCATCAACCGTTACGACGGTTTCAAGGCTCACAAAGTTACCAGCAAGAACATCGTATTCTTTGGTAACAGTATCACCAACATGCACGAATGGTGGGAAGCCTTCAACAATCCCAATATCATCAACCGAGGCGTGAATGGTGCCGAAACCCCCATCATGCTCGAAAATTTAGAGAGTGTGCTTGCAGGGCATCCTGCAAAGATATTCTTCATGATGGGCACCAACGACCTTGGCACTCGGGGTATGAACACCCCCTCACACGTAGCCAAGAGCGTGCGCACAGCCGTTAGGCGTTGCTTGCTCGAAAGCCCCAACACGCAGGTGTATGTGCAAAGCATTCTGCCGTGTACGACTAATGGCATCAAGGATGTCAAGAACGTGCCCATTACCAACGACTCGCTCAAGAAAATCTGCAACGAGTTTGCCAACGCCACCTATATCGACCTTTATCCACTGTTGCCAGGCATACCCACCAAACAATATTCAGCTGACGGCACCCACCTCACCATGGCTGGCTACCGCATTTGGTGCAACGCAATAGCAGAATATGTAGAATCCAAGTGCGTGTATCCCATGGAGGCGACCGACAATAGTGGCGGCCTCGACAACATAGCCGGCATGCGCAACACCTATTTTGCCGCACTGCCTGTTAAGGCCAACGACATCATAATATTTGGCGACGACAACAACGACTGGCACGAACTGCTCCACGCTGACAATGTGAAGCAGCGCGGTGGTGCCTGGGGCTACCCCAATAATGACATAGCTACAATGAGCAAAATGGTAAACAATACCTTCAAGGGCCGCACAGACAATGTGGCGCCTAAGATGGTATGTCTTGTTCAAGGCTATAATGAAATGAAGGGCAGTGCAAATATCAGCACCGTAGCCACCAACTATGAAAACCTTGTCAAGCAGATACGAGCAATCTGTCCCAACACCATTATCAAACTGTTTGCTGTTATCCCCTCGCCAACAGCCGATATAAACAAAAACCGCACGGTGGCCTTCAACGCCAAACTTAAAGAAATGGCCGAAGCAATGGCCAATGTGGACTATGTAGAAGGCTCGTATACTGCGCTTTTGAAGGGCGATGTGATCAATGCAAGCTACATGATGGGAGACCGTCTCAATGCCCGTGGCTACGCCAAGCTCTCACAAGTGATGGCCGCAGCTATTGGCACAGAAAATGGCGTGAAACCCACAACCGACGACGAAGTGGAAGAAATCATTGCCAGAATTGACGCACGCAAAGTCTTGTTAGCAAGCATCGACAAGGCGGCTGACATGACAGTGGGCGATGGCATCGGCCAGTATAAGGCTGAGGACTTGGCGGACATGCGCGCAGCTGTCGAAACAAGCTATAACCTGCTGCGTAGCGACGAAACGACTGCGGCGCAATTTACTGCACAAGCAAAGCGCAATTCCGAAATATATGATGCGACCTTCCCTAAGCACAACAAGCCCACAATGGCTGATGTGCGTGGCTATGAAGTGTCTATGCATACTGGAGCACTTGTAGGTTCACAATGGTTTGATCCCAATGCAGGGAAGGGCTTTCCCAATGGCCTGTGGTTAGCAAGCGGTTGGAGCAGTACGAACAGCACTCCATGTGTCAAAGTCAGCTGTGGTGCAAAGAATATAGAGCCTTCTGAGTCAAACACGGGCGACTACCTTATGCTGCACGCAGGTGCAAGTGGCGCAACTTACACTCTGTCTGTCAACGATGGTTACTACATTACAGGGTGCAAATTCACTTACTACGGAAAGGAAAGCAACACCATCACTATCGAAGGTCAGACGTTAAAGTCTGCACCCAATGAGCAAGTGGCTGAGGTGTCAGACATATATACCAAAAATCTGTCTTTCAACGTGACGGGTGCTAATGGTTTTGGCAAATGCGTAATTCTCAAAGACTTCATAGTATACGTATATGCCCCTAACCACACCAAGGCAAAGGTATACAGCGTGGGTGTTGCTCCCGCAACGGTCGAAAGCGGCAAGGCCTGCACCCTTTCTCTCAATCTCGACAATCAAGGGACAGCTGATATTAAGGACGTGGCCTTCTATGTGGAGATGCCCGAATGCCTTACACGTACCAAGGAGGGAGAAACCGACAAGCCCCTTGCCATAGCCGACGATACGCGCATGACCACCACCGACCACACCATAGCCATGAAGGGCAAGTATGTGTCGGTTACTGCCACTAATAAGGGTGACAAGGTTATCAAAGGCACAAGCGGCAAATTGCTCAACCTTTACTACACCGCAGCAGGCGGTGTGGCCGATGGCATATATCCTGTTAAAGTAACTAATGTGACTCTGACCGATGTAAATGGCACTATGCATGACGTGGCACCCGTTACATCGTATGTCAAAGTGGGCAACCCCACAGACGTGACCTTGGCACTCGACGGACACGTGCCGGCATACGTTAATGACGCTGTAGCCAGCGAAACTGCCATCACGACACTCGACATGAGCAAGGTGACCAGTGCCGAAGGCAACTTCACCCTGGTCGACCGACGCAACATCGTGTTGCCAACGGCCGACGTAACGCTCGAGCAGGCCACTTACAACCGCCCGATGAAAAATATTTGGGGCACTGTATGCTTGCCTTTTGCGGTAGAGAGCAACGCCAATGTTCAGTACTACACACTTGCCGATGTGAGTGCAGACTGCATGTATTTCTCGCCAGTAGCGCAAGTCGAGGCTGGCCACCCGGCGGTGTGCAAGTTGCTCAACCCCGACCAGCAAGCGCTCAATGTCACCGCCCAAAATGCCGCATTGGCAAAGGCGGCTGCTGAGACTGCTCATCAAATAAATGGCGGAGAGTGGAGGTTCAAGGGCACGATGGCCAACACAACCATCAACCCCGCCGACAGCCCCGCTGCCATATACTATATTTCAAACGACCACTTTGTGTTTGCCAATCAGTCGTTCCCCATACCGGCCTTCCGTGCCTTGTTCGAAGCACCTGACAAGGTAGCCGCAGCGCAAGCCTTGTCAATTGCCGAGGGCGGCGTAGCCACCGACATCAAGTTTGTCGAAAATGCCGATGGCACGGTCAAGGTTGCCTATGGCCTTGATGGCCGCCGCATAAGCGGTAACGCCAAGGGCGCACAAATCATCAACAAAAAGAAGGTTATGCGTTAAACGCAATACCCGTTTATGACAAAAGAGAAGAATGACTTGTAACTGGTTATTCTTCTCTTTTATTATGGGTCGTTCTAAAGACAGAATTTTTAGAACAACCCTTATAGCTATCCGCTAACGCGGAGGACATAAGAACATAAGCTACATAAGAAACATAATTTACGCCTGGGAAAACGAAAACACGTGAACGGACTCAAGCACCAAACGCTACCTCTAAACGCAAGCACTAATGGGGGCGACGCGTCTCGCGTCGGGGAAAATGCAATGCTTATACACTAAACAATGGCTCACAGACAGCACTAATTACACGCTTGTCTGTGAGCCTTTGCTTTAATGCCCGACGCGGGACGCGTCGCCCCCATTAGTGGTAGCGTCTTGTGCTTGCGTTTTGTGGTAGCGTTTAGTGCTTGCATTTTGTGGTAGCGGTACCTTTACCATACTACAAAAACTTTACTTGCTGAGTATCTTACATCTTACACTAATACGTTGTAACTCGTTGGCTATCAGCACTTTACTTAGTGTAAGATATTACAAATGCTACTTACACGCAACCTACACAACCTGCACGCTGCCACGCGATACAAGCACGGGAGGACGATAGCACGACATGGGGGGACAGAAAAGTCTGTTGATCCGACAGATTTTTCTGCGTGCCTGTGGCGTAAATCCCACTGCATACGACAAAACCGACTGCGAGGCAGCGGGGTGTGGTGTGTAAGATGTGTGCA
>ERZ1026858.1646-NODE-1646-length-10954-cov-84.080466_pt1 | contig 10954 bp, 8 predicted proteins | sample MGYA00380159_ERZ1026858 | MGnify/ENA primary metagenome ERZ1026858 (study PRJEB33269, sample SAMEA4719795) | human gut metagenome | biome: human-associated habitat; feature: organic feature; material: feces | place: Cameroon | collected 2013-10 ... | reverse complement strand
GTGCCAAGGTAGATCCTGATTACAACAAGACTATCGCAGCTACCAACATGCAGGAGGAGGCTAAGTGGGACTTCGGTGCTTACTCTCATGGTCAGTTGGTTGATGCTACTACTTACAACATCCGTCGTGAGCGTCGTGACGAGTTCATTGGTGAGGCTTCCCGCTGGGAGGACTTGATCCGTTGGCGTGCTTGCGACCAGGTAAACGGTTATCAGATTGAAGGTATGAAGTACTGGAGTACTGTTTACGAGGGTACATGGCTCGATGGCACAACCAACCTTGTAAAGGTAGATGTTGAAGGAGGTAAGGGTAATATGAGTGATAAGACCATTAGTGGCGACTATATCCGTCCATACCAGATTTCCAAGGTTAACAACGAGGTATTCGATGGTTATCACTTTACTCCTGCTCACTATCTGTCTCCTATCGCACAGAGCGTATTCCGTCAGACAGCAGCGGGTGACCAGACCGATCTTACCACATCTGTAGTTTACCAGAACCCAGGTTGGCCATTGATTGCCGGACAGGGTGCAACTGCAGTAGAGTAAAGCGTGTGAACACATTCATTCAGCTTATGTCTTGAAATTAATAGATTAAGACATAAGATACTAAAAGGCTCGCAAGAAGTTTTTGTTTCTTGCGAGCCTTTCTTGTTTTCAATTAATCTCTTCCATTCGTTTCAAGGACCATCCTTCAAACTGCATGATAATCTTATGCAAGGTGGTACCCTGACGCAGCGCTTCCACCCTAGGAGCTGCCGCATATTGCCTGATTTGCTCCACCGCCTGCTGCCACTGTTCCTCAGCCTTTGCCTCGAAATCCTTCTTTGGCAACACCTTGAGTTCCAGAATATAGCTATGCTTGGTAGCATAATGGGTCAAATCCGGCAGAAGGAAGAAGTCGCAATAGCCGTGATTCAGTTCCAACTCCGGGGCAGTATAATAATAATCGTTCAGATTCAGATACGCCATGAAGAACCCCTGCAGGTTTCGTTCCGCCTCGATTCCATCACGTATAGAGGATACCTTGGCATAGGCATCAGCCATAAAGCGCAGGCCTTCTTCCCACTTGCCATCATACGCCATATCGTAATAATAATCCGTTAGCTGATTGGTATCCACATACGATTTTGCCTGATATTCTTCTTCCAGATAACCGTAATACTGCTTGCGGACATTATTGTTAGGAATGCCCAATACCAGTTTGGAGCCACGGGTGCCCTTGATGGTCAGCATGCCATAATAGAAAAGCAGACTCGGGAATATCTCAGCCTTCGGTATCTGATAAGCAGAGAACGACTCATAGAGTTGTGCCGAAATCTGTCCTTCCTCAGCTATCTTGCGAATAATACCCTTTCGCTCACCATCCAGTTTATCAAACTGCAGCAGCTTCTTCATCTTGCCATAATCGGTTTTGGTATTCGGGTCGATCATTTCTTCCGGTGCATGACCATAATCCATATAATTGCGAAGATAGTAAAGCACCATATCGCAATTAAACATTCTGATACTCTTATTCAATGCTTCTTTTGCAAAGCAATAGTTATCATACCAAGGCTTTATCTCGTTGACGATGGCATCAATATCACTATCCGCCGGGATGCAGCCATGCTCTTTATAATAGGTAAACATCTCGATGACATCGGCAGTAGAGAAGCCCAGCATCTCGTCAAATTCCGGTTTGATAGAGATATTCCATCCTATATTGAAACCACTGGTTACATCATCGAGCGTAACAGGACTGACACCCATCATGAAGATGCGTTCGAAGTTGCCCTTGAATTTCTTGAAGACATCACGATAGAATCCGTCGGCATGGGTGATGGCATGATACACTTTCTCGCCATGCTCATTGAGCACCACATTGGTAAAGTTATCATATTCATCTACTATCAGATAAAGAGAAAAACCCTTCTGTTCAGCCTCATCATGAATAAAAGCCAACTTATCCATGGCAAACTCCGCCTTGCGCACCTTCTCTCTCGTCTCTTCAGAATAAGACTCGCCATAGCGGCGCATGAAACCATCCAGTTTCACGGAACAATAGAAGTCGAAGTTGCGCTCCAGTGAATCGATATTACCGCTTACCTGCGAGAAGTCGAGAAAAAGCACCTGATACTTGCCCTGCAACTCCGTAGGATGCTGTCCTATCCAGAGTTTTCCAAAAAGAGTCTGAAACTTAGCGCTTTGGTTACAGTCATAGTAAGAGTGGAGCATACTCAAAAATATGCTCTTGCCAAAGCGACGAGGACGGATGAAGAAGAGATTACGTGGCTGCTTCTCCAACTCGGGTATAAACATCGTCTTATCGACATAATACAAATTCTGCTCCATCACCGTGACGAAATCTGCCACTCCGTATGGTACTTCCTTAACTTTTTCCATATCTTATTTCCTTTCTATGTGCAAAGATACAACTATTTTTCAAGATACCAAGTTTTTTCGGAAAGAAAATTGCCGATATTCCTTGCTTATTCCAAATATTTATGCTAACTTTGCCACATAAATATAAATCATAAGGAGAATTGCTCATGGATAGTAATATTACAAAGAAGAAATTTGCCAAGCGCGAATACATTTATCGCAAGCGCATCCCTTACGGAATGATGAACTTCGTTACTGTGAGAGAGAGGAATTGTTATTACGTTGACAAGACCCCATTTGTTGAAGAAATTGAAAATTCAAACATGTATTTCTTCTATATCCGCCCTCGTCGTTTCGGCAAGAGCCTTACCCTCTCCATGCTCAAACAGTATTACGACATCAACATGGCCGATAGGTTTGAGGAACTGTTTGGGGGATTGTATATCGGCGAGAATCCTACACCTGAACACAATACCTATCTGATTATCTCGTTCAACTTTGCCGTGGTGGATGCCAATCTTGAGAATTACAAGAAGGGACTTGATGCGCATTGCAACACCGAGTTTAACTACTTCTGCGATGTGTATGCGCAATATCTGCCTGCCAATTTGAAGGAGGAAATGAACAAGAAGGATGGTGCAGCAGAGCAGCTGGACTATCTCTGCAAGGAATGCAAGAAGACCGGACAGAAGGTGTATCTCTTCATTGATGAGTACGATCATTTCACGAATACCATCCTGGCTGAGCCGGATTGCCTCAACAGCTATCAGGCTGAAACCCATGGCACGGGTTATCTCCGTAAATTCTTCGATACCATCAAGTCGGCAACAGATTCCACCCTGGAGCGAGTTTTCGTTACGGGCGTAAGTCCTGTTACCATGGATGATTTGACCAGCGGTTTCAACATCGGTACCAACTACTCCCTGGCATACGAGTTTAACGAGATGACGGGTTTCACGGAAGAAGAAGTGCGCGAAATGCTCACTTACTATACTGATACCCTCAATCTCCACAACTACACCGTGGATGAATTGATAGAACTGATGAAGCCATGGTACGATAACTATTGCTTTGCGAAGGCTTCTTACGGAGAAACCACCATGTACAACTCCAACATGGTGCTCTATTTCATTGATAATTATATCAGAAACCGAGGAAGACTGCCGGAAAACATGATAGAGGAAAACATCCGACTGGATTATAACAAGCTCCGCATGCTCATCCGCAAGGACAAGGAGTTTGCCCACGATGCCTCTATCATCCAGCAACTGGTGGAAAACGGCTTTGTAGCTGGTGAACTCAAGACAGGCTTCCCTGCCGAGCAGATAGGCGACCCGGATAATTTCGTGAGTCTGCTCTACTACTTCGGCATGGTTACCATCGCTGGAACTCATCAGGGAAAGACCAAGTTCGTGATACCAAACGAGGTGGTGCGAGAGCAGCTGTTCAGATACCTTCTCGACACATACAAGGAGAACGACCTGAAATATGATTCATACGAAAAGGGAAACCTGGAAAGTGCCTTGGCATATCGTGGAGAATGGAAGCCATATTTTGAATACATCGCAGACAGTTTGCATAAATATTCATCCCAAAGAGACCATCAGAAGGGAGAATATTTCGTGCATGGATTCACGCTTGCCATGACTTGCGACAACAAGTTCTATCGCCCGATATCTGAAAAGGATACCCAGGAAGGATATGCCGACATCTTCCTCTGTCCATTGGTTGATAATTTCAGCGATATGCTGCATTCCTACATCGTAGAACTCAAATATGCCAAGTCGAAGGATACCGATGCGCATGTAGAGCAACTCAGACAGGGAGCCATCAGTCAGGTGAATAGATATGCAGAAAGTGATGTGGTAACTTCTGCCATCAAGTCCACGCAGCTGCATAAGATTATCGTGGTGTATAAAGGCACAGAAATGGTGGTTTGCGAAGAAGTCGAATAATAAAGGAGTTGAAATGCCTTTTCTACTTCACACTACACGGCACTACACGGCTATGCTAAAATTATTCGATTTATGCAAGTTACGGCAGACTGCAGATATCCTACGGATTTTTTCCTTTGGATGGCATTATATTGCCTACCGGAAGGGCAAGATAATGCCATCCCTAAGCATAAAACGCTACGTCGTGATCCTTCTTCCGATTCTTTGAATCATCAGAAAGAAATCGAACTGAGCTGCATTTAAAGTTGAAATGAAGCTCACGTAAACTTTAAAAGAGGAACACGTAAACTTTGTTTAAGCCTTAAACCAGTTTGAACTGAGGCTTACTTCAAGGGCAAATGAAGCTTACTTCAATGGCAAATGAAGCCTATTTCAATGGCAAACGAAGCCTGTTTCAATGGCAGATGAAGCCTATTTCAACTGCAACTGAAGCCTTTTTAGTTTACAGCATCAGTAAAATCGTGAGGGATAAAGTCAAAATCGTGAGGGATGCGTGAGGGATAAATCCCCCTTTTTGGGTATCTGTCACTCATGTTGTTTCTTGTCTATCAATAACTTATCCGGTTTCTTCTTGAAAATCGTGATGGGTGATAGATGATTTGGCAAAAATATATTCGCCTTCGACACCCTTCTTGTCCTTGTTCTTGTTCTGTTTCAATACTACTTGTATCATACTTTTTCCTTTCGCTTTAAAATTGTTATTTAATTTAGTTCTTGTAACTCGTGTTGATGCATCTCTTTCTGAATTACGGTGCAAAGATACGGCTTTTTTTCGACTCACTCTGAACTTTCGCGAAGATACGCGAAGATAATCGAAAAAAAACTTGTTTTGACTTCAGAAATGACTAAGATAAATCTCTCAATGACTAAGATAAAAATCTCAGTGACTAAGATAGAAATCTCAGTGACTAAGATAAATCTCTCAGTGACTTAGATAAAAATCTCAGTGACTAAGATAGAATCCTCAGTGACTAAGATACGACCCCTGTTTTTGTGAAGGCAAGGCTGTGATGTGAATGCATGGTCTCGAAAAACTAGTTTTCTACTATTAAAAACCTATATCTAAAACCTTGATATTCATTTCGTTTACCTTTATAACACGCTGTATATACAAAAGTCTTGGAGCCTAGGGTTCACATCACACCTACTTCATAAGATTAAAAGATATTAAAAAAATGCCTTTTTCTTGGAGATAATCGCGGATATGTGTATATTTGCACCATCCGATAATCGCGGATAGGTGTGTATTTGTACCATCTGATAATCGCGGATAGGTGTAAAACTCGGAAAATATTAATCGCGGATAGGTGTATTTATCCGATAAAATTAATCTAGGATAGGTGTAAATTATGAGAAGAAAAGTATATGATCAACTGAAGAAATGGAAAGAAGAACAGAACGGAGAAAGTGCTGTTCTCATCAATGGTGCCCGCCGTGTAGGAAAGAGCTATATCGTGAAGGAATTCGCTAAAAAAGAATACAAGAGTTATATTTTGCTTGATTTCAATAAGATAGGAACGAACATAAAATCCTTGTTCGAAACCTATCTGGATGACTTGGATACATTCTTTATGTATTTAAGCAGTTTCACTAATACACCTCTATATCCAAGAAAATCGGTTATAATCTTTGATGAGGTGCAATTGTATCCCCGGGCTCGTACTGCTATCAAATATCTGGTTGAAGATGGTCGTTACGATTATATAGAGACTGGTTCACTTGTTTCTATCAAAAAGAACGTAGAGGATATCATGATTCCTTCTGAGGAGGAAGAAATATTGATGTATCCTATGGATTTTGAGGAGTTCTTGTGGGCACTGAACAATGAAAACCTGATGCCGCTTATACGAATGAACTTTCAGAAAAAGCATGAGATGGGACAAATGATGCATCGCATGGCAATGGACTATTTCAGACAGTATCTCATTGTTGGAGGAATGCCGCAGGCTGTAGCTAAATTTGTAGAAACCAGAGATTTCAATAAGGTGGATCGTGTGAAGCGACAAATTCTTACCTTATATCGTAACGATATCCAAAAGTATGCTTCAACTTATGTCTTTAAAGTTACTCAGATTTTTGATACAATTCCTTCTCAACTTCAAAAACATGAAAAGAAATTCCTGTTGAAAGCACTTACTGAAGGGGCGAGAATGCGAGATTATGAAACGGCTTTCTTTTGGCTGTCAGATGCCATGATAGTCAATATGGCCTATAATACGACAGAGCCAAGCATAGGTCTTGGCATGAATACCGATGATACGACATTGAAATGCTATATGGCTGATACGGGTTTGCTCATCAGTCATGCTTTCAATGAAAATACGATAGTATCTGAAAACTTATATAACAAGCTTCTGGTAGATAAGCTGGAGTTCAATGGCGGAATGATAGTTGAGAATATTGTTGCTCAGATGTTACGTTCGGCAGGGCATAAGCTGTATTTCTTTTCCAAATATAGTAAGGAGGATGCCCAGGAAAGGATGGAACTGGATTTCCTGATAGCCAAAGATACAATAACGTCAAAGCATAATATTTCACCGATAGAAGTGAAGTCAACTAATAGATACACGCTCACTTCTCTCAAAAAGTGCATCGCTAAATATGGTAGCTATCTGGCAACCCCATATGTTTTGCATACTGCTGATTTGAAAGTAGAGGAGGGGATTACTTATTTGCCATTGTATATGACAGGGTTATTATAAGTATTTTTGGTTGAATGGAAAAGGCTCGCAGGAAATCGAAACTTCTTGCGAGCCTTTATTATTTGCTAAACTTTGAATCTGAACCAGTTACACTACTCATCAAGTTCAATGTTCAAACTGTTCATGGATTACTCGTCTTGATACATCTCCAGTAAGCATTGATCGTATTGCTTGCGAACATTATTGTTCGGAATGCCCAGGATAAACTGTGCGCCAAACGTACCCTTGATGGTGAGCATGCCGTAGTAGAATAGTAGGCTAGGGAAGGTGTCTGGTTGGGGAATTTCTTGGGCAGGGAAAGTCTCCTTGAGGGTAGCTATGATTTCTCCCTTCTCTGCAATCGTCTTGATGATATCCTTGCGGTCGTCGTCGAACTTGTCGAATTGCAAGAGTTTCTTCATCTTGTCGTAGTCGGTCTTGGTGTTGGGGTCGATCATCTTTTCTGGTGCTTGCCCCTCGTTTACCCAATGTCTCAGATAATAGAGTATCATGTCACAATTAAACACTTTGCTCTGAGTGGTTAAAGCCGATTCTGAGAAGCAATAATTGTCATACCATGGCTTCATGTCCTTGATCATTCTCTCTGTGTCGCATTCTTCAGGCAATTCTCCTTCTCTTTTGAGGTATTGAATGAGATTTCTGACGTCATCCTCAGAGAATCCGAGCATCTGGTTGAACGCTCTCTTGGTGGAAATGTGCCAGCCGATATTGAATCCACTGGTCACATCATCTAAGGTTACCGGGCTTACGCCTGTCATGAAGATGCGGGCAAAGTTGCCCTTGAACTTCTTGAACACATCGCGGTAGAAGCCATTGGCATGGGTGATGGCATGATATACTTCTTCACCTTTCTCGTTGAGTATGGTATTGGTGAAGTTGTCGTATTCGTCGATGATGAGATAGAGGGAGAGTCGCTGACGGTCGGTTTCCAAGTTGATGAGCGTCAACTTCATGTTGGCGTCCTTTGCATCATGTACTTTCTTGATGAAATCTTCCGAATATACATTGTTGTAGTAATCCACGAAGTAATCGAACTTGGCTCCACAGTATTCATCAAAGTTCTTTTCCATGTTGTCGATAGTTCCGCCTACTTGCGAGAAGTCAAGGTGGAGCACCATGAATTTGCCTTGCAAAGGTGTGGTATGTTGACCAATCCAAAGATCTCCGAACCATTTCTGGAATTGCTCGGGTGTAGTTTTACAGTCATAATAGGCGTGCAACATACTAATGAAGATGCTCTTGCCGAATCGGCGAGGGCGAATGAAGAAGAGATTGCGTCCTTCCTTCTCCAGCTTAGGTATGTACATACTTTTATCTACGAAGTATAGGTTTTCATTGGCAACGGTCAAGAAATCCGACACTCCGTATGGCAATTCCTTTATGTTCTCTTGTTGGGTCATGACTTAATACTTTAAAGTTTTTGCAAAAATAAGTTTTTATTTTCTAATCACCAAAGAAAACGAAAGAAAAATGCACTTATAAGCGAAGAAAGAATTGCGAAGAGTCCTTTTCCTGATACAAAAACGGCTCGCAAGAAATCGAAACTTCTTGCGAGCCGTTTTATTATTGTGATGCAAGTGAATTCTTCACTCTTCACTCTTCGTTCTTCACTCCCAATTACACGAGCGTAGCTACGATTTCTTCACGGGTTCCTGGCAACATGTCGATTACTGGAATCTCTGGCATGGTGTAGCAACCTGGCAGGAGACGGAAGGAAGCACGAGCCACATTTACCAGAACCTGAGCGGTGAGGGCTGGGTTGTTGATGCTCATGTTGAACTCGAAACGCTGGTTCTGAGTCTTGCCAGATACACCCTTGCGAACGAGGTTCACACCATGACCCATATCCTTTACATCATCTACAGATGCAACGGCAAATACATGAGTCTCATCGTGAGCGAAGTATGGGTCTGCCTTGATTTCTGCTGTAACATCCTCAAGCTTAGCACCTTCCTCAAGCTCTACATATACCATGCGGCGGTGGATACCCTCGCCCAATGGGATAGTAACAGAAAGTGCTTCCTTCACACCCTGCTTGCCACGAACGCAAACTGAGTGACCCATGCTCATACCAGGACCAAAGTTGGTGTATGTCAAGCCCTTAGGAGCCAAGCTTTCCATCAATACACGTACGATAGAATCAGAACCTGGGTCCCAACCGGCAGAGATTACACTCACCTTGCCAGCCTTCTTACAGTTCTCCATCTGCTTGGTGCGATAGTCGAGGATACCTGTATGGATATCGAAGCTATCTACGGTGTTGATGCCGAGGGCAACAATCTTTTCTGCATATTCAGGGCAAGAACGGGTAGGAGTTGCAAGGATGGCAACATCTACGTCTTTCAACTTTGTGATGTCATCTACCACCTCATAGTCTGCCAATTCTGCCGGCTTATCCTTAGCACCCTGGCGACGTACGATACCTGCAATCTCGAAATCTGGAGCTGCTTCGAGAGCCTCTACTGTAAACTTACCGATGTTGCCGTAACCTACTACGGCTGCTCTAAACTTTTTCATCTGTTATTCTTTTATTTCTTTTATTTTTATTGTTGTTTCTGTTTCCGTTTGCAAAAGTATAGCTTTTTCTTGAAATACGTGACGTTTTAATAGATTTTTAACTCATAAAAGTTGCAAAAGGTAATAAAATCATGATTTTTAGGTAGGATGGAGGGGGATTTGTAAGGCTTATGGAACAGATTCCTTATAATTTCGTGATTTCTTTCAAATGGAAGCTTCTGCCTTTACAGGGCGTGTGGCGCTTACTTGCGAAAGTTCTGTTTCTTAATTTAAAACGCCCGATAATATATCCTGGCTTTCGTACAATATTTCCCACCACCTCTCGTTTATAATTTATAATTTATTTATTAAAGAGGTGGTGCTTAGCGTCACTTAGCATCACTTTGCATTATAACATATAGGAGAAATCAAGATATGATAGAATATATTCATGGCGATTTAACCGAGCTGACCCCAGCCATGGCCGTGGTAGAAACGGCTGGAGTGGGATATGGACTCAACATTTCGCTCAATACCTATACCGCCATTCAGGGCAAGCAGGAGGTAAAACTTTATGTTCACGAGGTGCTCGTGGCTGGTGGAAGAGACGACTCTTTCACCCTTTTCGGTTTTGCTACCAGGCAGGAACGTGAACTCTACCGGCTGCTCATCACCGTATCGGGTGTAGGTGGCAACACGGCGAGAATGATTCTCTCATCCATGTCGCCTGCCGAACTCTGCAGCGTGATTTCCACAGGCAACGACAAGATGTTGAAAACCGTGAAGGGCATCGGACTCAAGACGGCACAGCGCATCATCCTCGACCTGAAGGATAAAATCGTGAGCCTCGGCATCGCAGATGAATTGCCAGCCAACGGCGGCAATGTGGCGATGGTGAACAGCGACATCAAGGATGAGGCTGTCAGTGCCCTTACCATGCTCGGCTTCTCGCCGGCACCTTCGGCAAAGGTAGTGGTGGATATCCTGAAGGCTCAACCCGACCTGCCTGTGGAGCAAGTGGTGAAACTCGCATTGAAACAAATTAAGTAAATGAAGATAAGACAACGAATCATATATCTGGCGATGGCGTGGCTGATGGTTTCTACCTTCGGCTACGCCCTCGCTTTGCCTTTTCTGCAGGATGATAGAACCAGGCAAAGAAACCAGGGGGCACAAAACAGACAGGCTGCTCCGGCTTCGAGACCATCGGCACAGAATGGGAATCAGAACAGAAACCAGGGCCGCAACGGTAACAATTCCGCAAACGGAAACAATGCCGCAAAGGATGGGGATGAGAAGTCGGGCATCAATGCCCAGCCGCTTCAGATAGCTGAAGATTCTATCCCAGATTCCCTGCTGCATACCCGCTGGCAGATTCAGCGTACCCAGCCGTTCTCGCTGAGCGACCTCTACCAGAGTCCGCTCGACCTGAAGCGTC
>ERZ1026858.1641-NODE-1641-length-10975-cov-12.939377_pt1 | contig 10975 bp, 7 predicted proteins | sample MGYA00380159_ERZ1026858 | MGnify/ENA primary metagenome ERZ1026858 (study PRJEB33269, sample SAMEA4719795) | human gut metagenome | biome: human-associated habitat; feature: organic feature; material: feces | place: Cameroon | collected 2013-10 ... | reverse complement strand
GACAGACACTAAAGGCAATGTGCTTGCAAAAGATAAATATCTATTATCTCTAAAAGATTTTAATCAAAGTCAAAATCTTGAAGAGCTAATTGATGCTGGTATCAGCTCTTTTAAGATTGAAGGCAGATTAAAAGACGAAAGCTATGTAAGAAACGTCGTTGCTTATTACAGACATAAGATTGATAGAATCATTGCTAAAAGAGATGATGTTGTAAGATCATCATTCGGTACTACTACCACCAATTTTGTACCAGATGTAGCCAAAAGCTTTAACCGAGGCTTTACTGAATACAACTTCCATGAAAAGAAAGACAACTATGCAAACTTTGATGCACCAGGCTTTGTCGGTCAAAAGATAGGTAAGTTAGAAAAACAAAAGAATAGAGATCTTACCTTTTCATTATTAAAAAACACTGTTATCCACAATGGTGACTCCTTAAATTACTATGACAATCAGGGAGTATTAAACGGTTTTAGGATCAGTACTCTAAAATCTCCAAATACAGCAGAAATCTTCCAGGAGATCCCTTTTATTAAAGCTGGAACTGTTTTTTATAGAAACAAAGATGCTGAATTTGAAAAGGCTATGGCAGGTAAATCGTCTTGTAGAAAATTAAGTTTAAATCTTACCTACCGAGAAAATGACAAAGGAATCGTACTCTTCGGAAAGGATGAAACAAATACTGAGGCAAGTGTTGAAATAGCTCTTGAGGATAAGCAAACAGCAAATGATCTTGATAAACTAAAAGCTAACATCACCTCAAAGCTAGGACGCTTGGGAGATAGTGTCTATACACTAAATCAGCTTGAGATAAAACTATCTTTTAGTTATTTTGTGCCGCAAAGTGTTTTAAACAATCTTAGACGACAACTTATTGAGAAACTAAATAAGTTAAAGACTGAAAAGAGAAAAGAGATAGTTCATAACTTTGAAAATGCCCCAATGCTACCTGAAAAGGAGCAGCATTTAGGATTTATGGCCAATATCTATAACGAAAAGGCTTTAGATTTTTATAAAAAACATGGTGCAAAAGATATAGAGCCAGCTTATGAGACAGAGCGCGTTCATGATGCAGAATGCGTGCTGATTTCAAAGCACTGTCTGAGATATTGCTTTAAACTCTGTCCTAAGCGCCACAAGGTAAAAGCTCAAGATCTTTTCCTCGTCATCGGCAAAGCAAAATTTAGATTAGAGTTTGATTGCAAAAACTGCTATATGAAATTGATAGGTCCTTTGAAGTAGCATAATTCAGAGGCATAAGCCTCTGAATTATGATCTTCAATTACTTATTGCATGAAAGATCAATTAACTTTAAGGTCACATTAAGAGATTTTTCAAAAGCATTTAATGGTAAGAACTCTGCATAAGAGTGGAAGTTATGAGCTCCTGTAAAGTAGTTAGGAGTTACTACACCACGAACTGATAAAGCAGAACCATCAGTACCACCTCTCATTGCATAAGTTTTTGCTTTAATTCCTAACTCATCAAAAGCCTTATAAATTAGAGCTACTGGTTTATCCTCTTTAGTTACATTGTTAGCAATGTTCTCATAGGTATCACTAATCTTGTAGCTAATTTCAGCCTTAGGATGAAGTTTCTTCAACTTCTCAATGTTAGATGCAACCTCTTCTTTTCTCCACTCATAACGATCTTTATCATGATCTCTGATATTCATTTTTAGAGTGCAGTAAAGAGGATCTGCTTCAATACCGGTAAACCACCAGTAGCCTTCTTTATCAGCAGTCCATTCAGGAGTCTGATGCCTATCAAACATGCCAATGAAATCATGAGCCACTAAAAGAGGATTTACTAAAACGCCCTTTGATGACATTGGATGAGCTGAAACACCTTTAATCTTGATTAAAACAGAGCCTGCGTTGAAGGTTTCATAAACTACTTCACCTAAAGAGCAACTGTCGATAGTGTATGCATAATCAACTTTGAATTTGTTCAAATCCATAAGTTTTGAGCCTTTAAGACCAATCTCCTCATCAGGCACAAAAGCAACTTTTAAGGTTGGGTGTTTAATGGTCTTATCATTATGCAAAACAGTTAATGCTGTCATGATGTTTGCCATTGCAGATTTATTATCAGCACCTAAAACAGAGGTTCCATCTGAGAAAATAATATCCTGACCTACATAATTTTGAAGTTCAGGATGTTCACTTACTCTAATATAGATCTCGCGCTCTTTATTTAATAAAACATCGCCACCCTCATAGTGAATAACTTGAGGATGAATATCAGGATTTAAAGAAACATCAACAGTATCTAGATGTGAGACAAAGCCTACAACAGGCCCTTCTGCATTACCATGTAGAGTACCGTAAACAATAGAATGATCATCAACACTGATGTCAGTTAAACCTAACTCTTCTAGATCTTTTGCTAATAAATTTGCTAATTCAGTCTGACCCTTAGTACTTGGAACAGACTCGACAGAAGCATTTGATTGTGATGTGATTGCTACATAGCGAAGAAATCTTCTTAATAATTCATCTTTATTATTCATTTTAAATCCCCATAACAAAACTGCAGTCATATAGACTGCAGCTTTTACATATTAAGGTTGTGGATACATGGTTGATGGGTAATCAAATCCACTATTAAAGCCTAAAGGTATTCCAATCATCCAGTAAGCGTATAACACTGCTGTTAGGACAATCAGAAGAGCAAATGTGTAAGGTAACATCATTGAGCTTAAGGTTCCAACACCTGACTTCTTACAATATCTCTGGCAGTATAAAATCAGCAATGGATAGAATGGGAATAAAGGAGTACATACGTTTACAGCTGAGTCTGAAACTCTAAAAGCTGCCTGTGTAAGTTCAGGTGAAATACCTAACATCATCAGCATTGGAACAAAAATAGTTGATAAAATAGCCCATTTTGAAGTAGCTGAAGTGATTAACACGTTTAGCATTGCTGTAAGAATAATGATACCAAACAGAGTAATACCTGATGGCATACCTAAATTCTTTAAGAATTCAGCACCTGAAATTGCTAACAGTGAACCAATATTTGAAGCACCAAATACATATAAGAACTGACCTGCGAAGAAACAGAAAACAATGAATGATAAAAGCATCTTCATAATGTTTTCCATTGATGCGATCACATCTCTGGACTTCTTAAAGGTACCTGCAACATAACCATATACAAGGCCTGGAACAGAGAAGAAGATAAAGAGTAATGGAACTAAGCCCTGCATTACAGGAGCTTTTGGAGAGGTCAATGAACCATCTGGAGCTCTGAATAATGAGTTATCTGGGTAACATAGAATAAATAAAAGAGCTAATAGAGCAACTACTGTAGCTAAAGCAGCGTAGTAAGCTTTGTTCTCTAAAGGAGTTACATCTTCGATTACTAAAGTTTTATCTGTCTTTGTAGACTCATCTAGAGGCATAGTTGCCCATAAACGAGGTTCAACAACTTTATCAGTTACAAACCAAATAGCGCCAATAATGAAGAAAGTTCCACCTAAAGCATAGAAGTAGTTACATAAAACATTCACGCTGTAATTTGGATCAATTGAGTGTGAAGCTGCTTCAGTAAAGCCCTGCATGATAGGGTCAATGATAGAAGGAGTATACGAAGCTGTAAAGCCACCTGCTAAACCTGCAAATGAACAAGCAATACCAGCTAAAGGATGTCTACCTGAGGCATAGAAGATTAAAGCTGAAACCGGCATTAAAATGGTGTATGCACTGTCTGATACGATATGGCAAACAATTGATACAAAAATTACTGTAGGAGTTAAGAATTTCTTAGGAGTGATAGATAGGAACTTTCTAATTAAAACTTTAACGAAACCTGAGCCTTCAGCAATACCAATACCTAATGTTGCTACGATTGTGATACCTAATGGAGGGAATCCCATAAAGTTCTTAACTGAGTTAATTACTAAAGTTAAGAGGTTATCAGGAGTAAACATGTTAATGATTTTGATCTTTTCATGAGTATTTGGATGAATATAGTCAAAATCCACATAAGATAAAGCCAATGACAGAAGCATGGTGAAAATAAGCGCATAGATAAACAACATTGTAATGTGTGGCAGCTTATTTCCTAATCGTTCAACAACATTTAAAAAACGATTTAGAATCCCAAACTTAGCAGGTACGGATTGATTCATTTTTTCTCCGTTTTATTGTAAAGAACCACTAATAGGACACAAAAAAAGCAGTCACTTGACTGCCTGTTTTGTTGGTGCGAAAGGAGGGACTCGAACCCTCACGCCTTGCGGTACAAACACCTGAAGCTTGCGCGTCTACCAATTTCGCCACTTTCGCAATATTAATTTTTTTGATGTGATCCCGATGAGAGTCGAACTCATGACCACCGGCTTCGGAAACCGATACTCTATCCACCTGAGCTACGGGATCATCGTGAACCATCAGAATATGCCGGTCATTATAGCAAAATTATTTATTCCTGCAAGAAAGATAGCTAAAATATATATAAATTTTGGCGAGGATAATACGATATGAATTTTGATAAAAGATTGGCTTTTAGAGGTATCAGAGCACTGTACGGAAACGATGGTTTTGAGAAATTACAAAGCTCACACGTAACCGTTATCGGTGTCGGTGGTATCGGTTCATGGGCAACAGAAGCTCTGTGCAGAACCGCCATTGGCTCTCTTACCCTCATCGATAATGATACTATCGAGCTCACCAATTCAAACAGACAACTTCATACCACCTCAAAGACTGTTGGTTTAGGCAAAGCAAGAGTATTAGCTGACAGACTTTTAGAGATCAATCCTCTTTTAGATATTGAAGTAATCGAAACCAAACTGACACCTGATAATATTGATGGTGTGTTAGAAGGAAAAACTGATTATGTATGTGACTGTATCGATGATATCGATGCTAAAGCATATGTTTGCAACTACCTGTTCAGACACAACGCTACTTTCATTGAAGCAGGTGGAGCTGGAGGCAGACGTGATCCATCAAAACTGAAGATTGGTGATATCAATACCGCTAATGGTGATGCTTTAATTTCAAAACTGAGAGCGCGCTTGAGAAAGGATTACGGATTTCAATCTAATAGCAAAAAGTTCAATATTAGCTGCACTTTTTCTAACGAAAAGCCTATATACTCTTCAAAAGAAGACTATCTAAGTGGAGATCTACCTGCATTTGGTGCTTCAATGAGTGTAACTGCATCTGCAGGTCTTTTAATTTCTTCATGGATCATAAATAAGATCACCTCAAAGAACTGATATTGATTGATACGGATTTAAGAATGCAAGAGCAAGAATTTGAGAAGCAAAAGCAGTTTTTATTAAGTAAACTGCCTGATTATCTAAAAAGTAAAGGAATTAACGTTAATTCCAACTTTTTTTGTTTAAATCCTACTGACACAGCTCATATTCCAAGCATGAGTTACGACGCATCTAACTATACGGTTAAGTGCTTTAACTGCAATGCTGTCTATAATATCTTTGATCTGATCGGCATCGATTTTAATATCAGTGATTTTTCTCATCAGTTTATCAAGGCACATGAACTATACATAGGTAAGGTGCCTTTAGGCTTTATTGATGTTTTAAAGAACTATAACAATCAAAAGCAACCTGAAATTAGAACCCCTACATTTGAAATTGAAAATAACAATTTCTTAGCTTCTCATTCTTCTCAAAAAGAGGTTCGTGTTCCCTTTGGTTTTAATGAAAACCATAATAACGATCAGTTCGATCAGAATTTACAGCAACAGCAAACACAACCTCAAAGAGGATTTAATACCATTTCACCATTCGATGAAGCTAAGTTAAAGCCTTTTAATCTGCGAGGAAATGCTCCTTCAAATTCCAATACACAAACATTTGGCAACAATTCATTTGGTCAACAGCAAAACAGCTTTGGTCAGCAGAACTTAAACAATCAAAACCAATTCTCCTCTGCTCAGAATCAATTTGCCTTCAATGAGCAGCAGAATATCTCTCACAGATTTGGTGATTCTCAAATATCTCCATTTGCATACGCATCAGAATCAGCTAATGACTTTACTGATTATGTAAATCAATGTGCTTCTAATGTAGAAAAGACCTCTTATTTTAGAGACAGGGGCTTATCTGATTCTGTAATTCACAGATTTAAATTAGGCTTTGATGAAAACTTTCAAGCTGAAATTAACAAGATCACAGGTCAGAAATCATACTGGAAAGCAGCCATCATTCCTTACGGAATCCATGGTTACTGTGTAAGAAATACTGATCTTAGTGCAAACAGCTCTAATGAAAGATATAAGAAAAAAGGTATCTTTGACATCTACAATCATGAAGCATTAGAGCAAAAAGGTTCTATCTTTATAACTGAAGGTGAGTTTGATGCTTTAAGTCTAGAAACGCTAGGCTATAGAGCTATAGCTTTAGGTGGAGCAGGTAATGTAAGGCAGCTCATAGAATGCATCAAAGATTCAACTGAAGAACACACTTTCTATATTTCTCTTGATAATGATGAAGCAGGTCGTGAAGCTACCGCTAAGATTTGCACTTACCTACATCAATTGGGTATATCTTTTAAATGTCTAAACCTAGCTCACCCTTTCAAAGACATCAACGAAGCTTTGTACAGTGATAAAGGCATGCTAAAAGAGAGATTATCTAATTTAGATAAGATCCTCTCTTATCAATTTGAAGATATTTGCGCTCCAACTGCATACAAATATATTTGTGCACCTGAGGATTTAAATACTCTTGAGTTATCTAGTGCTCTGTATTCTTTTAGCGCTAGACCTCAGGTTTTAAGACGTTTTGTAAGTCAAATCATAAAGACAAAACTATCATCAATCGTCTATGCCGGTAACAGAGCTCAGTGGAAATACATTTCAAATCTTGTAGCAGAGCAGCAGCAACCATTTGACGCATCTCAATGGCAGTTAGTTAAGTTCTTAGAACTAAAAGATAGTGATATTGAAAAACAGCTTATCGATGGTATTGAATCTCAGACCATTCAAGGAAATACCAACTTTGTAGCTATGTTAGATTTATGTGCATACTCTCAACAGGAAACTTTAGCTCTGCTAGACAAGTTATCCTCCGAGGTTAAATCCATAGGTATTCCTATCATTGTACTTTGTAACAAAGCAGACAGAGACTATGTAGAAGGACTTTCTTTCCAGAACATAGATATCGATGTTCAACCAAACGGTGATTTTATCTGCAACACTATTGATAAAAATGGTGTTCCTCTAAGCTTTGTAAAGTGCATCGGAATCTAGGATGCAATTAAATCAAGCTCAACAGGAAGCTGTCGATTATGTAAACGGACCTTGTCTGGTTCTGGCAGGTGCTGGATCAGGCAAGACCCGTGTGATCACAACTAAAATCGTCAGTCTCATCAATAAACATTTCATTGCTCCACAGCAGATCTGCGCTGTAACCTTTACTAACAAAGCTGCTGCTGAAATGAGAGACAGGGTAAAACAAGAATTAGGCTCTGAAAGATCTTCTTTAATCACTATTTCTACATTCCACTCTTTAGGGTTAAACATCTTAAAAGAGGAGTCAGTAGCTCTAGGATTAGGCAGAAACTTTACCCTCTTTGATCAGTACGATAGTTTTAAGCTGATTAAAGATATTGTCAGAGAAAAGTTTCCACAGATCTTAGTTGATAATTCAGAGAAGACTGTTGTTGAAGAAATAGCAACAGATATCAGTACCTGGAAGACTAGTCTTTTAAGACCTGAGGATATTGCTGTAAGAACAATTAGAGTTCAGGTATATGAGGCTTATCAGGCATATCTATCTGCCTGCAATGCTGCTGATTTTGAGGATTTAATCTTTAAAACCACGCTATTACTTCGAGACAATCAAGCCGTAAGAGATAAATGGAGCTCTTACTACAAATACATCCTTGTAGATGAGTATCAGGATACTAACGAAACACAGTATCAGTTATTAAAATACCTGACCTCTAAAAACAAGAGATTCACAGTTGTAGGTGATGACGATCAGTCAATCTATGCTTGGCGTGGAGCACGTCCTGAGAACATTAAAGTTTTAAGTAATGACTTTCCTGACTTAAAGGTGATCAAGCTTGAGCAAAACTATCGTTCTACACAGCACATTCTTAACTGTGCAAATAAGTTAATTTCGAATAACGAACATATTTTCAACAAAACTTTGTATACAAAATCTAATGTTGGAAAGAAAGTTCAAATCATGGAATTACGTACTCAAAACGATGAAGCAGATAGAGTGGTACAGTTAATCTTGGCACATCAGTTCAGGACGCACTCTCAGTGGAAAGATTACGCGGTTTTATATAGAAGTAATTCTCAATCACGACCTTTAGAAAAGGCCTTTAGAGAAGCAAGAATCCCTTGCTTTATCTCTGGTGGCAGTAGCTTTTTTGAGCAAGTAGAAATCAAGGATATGTTAAGTTGGTGTCGTGTTATTTGTAATCCATATGACGACATGGCATTGCTAAGAGTAATTAACATTCCTAGAAGAGGTATTGGTCATGAAACTATCAATGCCTTATTCTCACAGGCTAAAGCAATTGGTAAGTCCCTTTACGAAAGTGCCTTAAATCCTAATGTCACCAAAGATCTAATTCCAAGACAGAAAAAATCCTTAGGAGAGTTCGTAATTTTACTTACTAAATTACGTCAGTACATTCTCAATGGCAAAGACAAAGAATTAGCCAATGAGCTAACAGAGTTAATTGGCTATAACGCTTATATAAAAGCCAATACCGACAGTAAAGTTGCAACTGAAATTAAGATTAAGAATGTTAAGATCCTATTATCCTGGATATCAGATCTTATCGCCGGTAAAAAAGGTGATACCCCATTAAGTTTTCTTGAAGCCGTAGATAAATTAGGCCTAAGAGAAATGATGGATAGAAAGAGTGATGATCAGGACAATGATGCTGTGCAGATGATGACCTTGCATGCATCTAAAGGTCTTGAATTCCCATATGTATTCTTAGTTGGTATGGAAGAAGGCTCACTTCCACATAAGAACTCTTTACCTACAGAAGAAAACCAAGGAGTAGATAACGTAGATGAGGAAAGACGTTTAGCTTATGTTGGTATTACAAGAGCAAGACAGGAATTAACCTTACTGCTAGCTAGAGAAGTTACCCAAAGAAATGGTGTACCAGATGCTATTCATCCTAGCCGTTTCTTAAAAGAGCTACCTGCTGAGGATACCGAGTACTACCCATTAGGAACTCAAGCAAAAACTTCTGAAGAACAATACAAATCAGATATTGATGAAGCATTAAAACAATTAGAGAGCATTCTCTAACTTTCTTTGGTTACAACTTTAGCAAACTTATCCTTTTATCCTATTAACTTTAATCCAATTAAAAGGCCCCAAACTTTCGTTTTGGGGCCTTAAAATCAATTTAGAAAACTTCTATTAGTTGTTACCAACAGAAACTTCCTTCATATCTGACATGTAAGCACGTAGCTTGCGACCTACAACCTCGATAGGGTGGTTGCGGATCTGATCGTTGATCTTGATTAACTCAACGTTATCAACTGCGTTGTCACCCTTTAAGGTATCACCAAATACGTCTAACTTCTGCTTTGCCATGAAATCCTTTAATAAAGGAATTGCTGCATTAGCGAATAAGTAATTACCGTACTCAGCAGTATCAGAAATAACAACATTCATCTCGTATAAACGACGACGAGCGATGGTGTTAGCGATTAAAGGTAACTCGTGTAATGACTCGTAGTAAGCTGACTCTGGGTAGATACCTGAATGAGTCATAGTGTCGAATGCTAACTCAATACCAGCCTTAGCAAAAGCAACTAGTAAAGTACCCTTATCGAAGTACTCTTGCTCAGAGATCTTAGTATCACAAGCAGGAGCATTCTCGAATGCGCTCTTAGCGTAGTTCTCTCTCCAGGTGTGTAACTTAACATCGCCGTTAGCCCAGTCTTCCATCATGATGCGTGAGAATTCACCGCTCTCGATGTCATCCATGTGCTTTAAGTATAGGTCTTTTAAGATTGACTTGATTTCTTCAGCTAAGTAGAAAGCCTTGATCTTTGCAGGGTTTGATAGACGATCCATCATATTGGTGATACCACCCTGCTTTAGAGCCTCACAGATAGTCTCCCAACCATACTGCAATAACTTGCAAGCGTAAGCCTTGTCAGCACCTAAAGCTACAGCGTGGTCGTAGCACATTACAGTTGCAGCCTGTAAAACACCGCAAAGAATGGTTTGCTCGCCCATTAAGTCTGACTTAACTTCAGCTACGAATGATGAACGTAAGCAACCTGCTCTATCACCACCTAAACCTGAAGCCCAAGCCTTAGCAAATGCCCAGCCTTCGCCGTTAGGATCGTTCTCTGGATGAACAGCTAATAGCATTGGAACACCGAAACCACGACGATACTCTTCACGAACCTCAGTACCAGGAGCCTTAGGAGCTACCATGATTACGGTTAAATCCTTACGAACCTGCATACCTAACTCAACAATGTTGAAACCGTGTGAGTAACCTAATGCTGCGCCTGCCTTCATTAAAGGCTGAACTGAGTTAACTACGTTCTCGTGCTGCTTATCTGGAGTTAAGTTGATTACTAAATCAGCTGTAGGAATAACCTGCTCATAAGTGCCAACTTTAAAACCGTTCTCAGAAGCTCTCTTGTAAGAAGCTCTCTTCTCATCAATAGCAGCCTGACGTAAAGCGTAGCTAACGTCTAGACCAGAATCTCTCAGGTTTAAGCCCTGATTTAAGCCCTGTGCGCCACAACCTACGATAACAACTTTCTTACCCTTTAAGAAGTTGCAACCATCAGCGAACTCGCTACGGTCCATTAACTCACAGCAGCCCAACTGAGCTAACTTCTGACGTAAATTCAAAGTATTGAAATAATTAAAGTTGGCCATTTTATAACCTTCGTAAAAATTAAATTAACCAAAAAAATCTTACCTGTGTGGTAACTGATTTTTATAATAGCACAATTTTATAAAAAGGAATATAATTTCTTTTATAT
>ERZ1026858.1638-NODE-1638-length-10981-cov-12.641497_pt1 | contig 10981 bp, 7 predicted proteins | sample MGYA00380159_ERZ1026858 | MGnify/ENA primary metagenome ERZ1026858 (study PRJEB33269, sample SAMEA4719795) | human gut metagenome | biome: human-associated habitat; feature: organic feature; material: feces | place: Cameroon | collected 2013-10 ... | reverse complement strand
ACCTGCGACCACCTGTTCCCAAAACAGGAGCGCTACCGGGCTGCGCTACACCCCGTCTTCTAGACTTGCCAAGGAATATCTGTGAGAAATGTCGGGGCGACAGGATTCGAACCTGCGACCACCTGTTCCCAAAACAGGAGCGCTACCGGGCTGCGCTACACCCCGTCTTTTTCTCTATGATAACCTCTTATCATTTAGGCAAGTATCATTTCTGATTTGCGGCTGCAAAGGTACAACATTTTTTTTGTTTCACCAAATTTTTGGATAACTTTTTTCAAAAAAAGATTCTTTTCCCTTCTTCCTCCTGCTTTTTATATACGAATATAGGGCAACTTCATACAGAAATCGCCCTATATACCTTATTATATATAATATATATGATTGCTCAACATATATTATCTGGCATCGCCAGTCATTACATTCCTTTACAGGATATTACTTGATGATGCCTTCCTCTACGAAGATCTTCTTCAAGATCTGGACAGCCTGCTCTACCTGATCCTTGGTATGAGTAGCCATGAGGGCGAAACGTACCAATGTATCCTGTGGTGCACATGCTGGAGGAATAACAGGGTTGATGAACACACCTGCATCATAAGCCATCTTGGTAACCACGAAGGTCTTCTCTGCATCGCGAACATAGAGAGGAATGATAGGACTCTCTGTCTCACCAATCTCGAAACCTTCCTCGCGGAAACGCTTCAATGCATAGTGGGTTACATTCCAGAGATTCTCGAAACGCTCTGGCTCATTCTGAATGATGTGGAGTGCCTCGAGTGCTGCTGCTGTAGCTGCTGGAGTGTTGGATGCACTGAAGATGTAGGTACGGCAGTTGTGACGGAGGAAGTTGATGGTATCCTTGTCTGATGCGATGAAACCACCGATAGATGCCAGACTCTTTGAGAAGGTACCCATGATGAGGTCTACCTCATCGGTCAAGCCAAAGTGGTCGCAAACACCACGTCCCTGCTTGCCGAATACACCAAGACCATGAGCCTCGTCAACCATGATAGAGCAGTTGTACTTATGCTTGAGCTTTACGATCTCAGGCAAGTTAGCCAGGTCGCCCTCCATAGAGAACACACCGTCTACCACGATCAGCTTGATAGCATCCTCAGGAAGCTTAGAGAGCACACGCTCCAAATCTTCCATGTCGTTGTGCTTGTAGTGAAGCTGGGTAGCGAATGAGAGACGGCGGCCATCTACGATACTGGCGTGGTCACGGTCGTCGCAGATGATATAATCACCGCGACCCACAACACATGCCAACACACCCTGGTTCACAGAGAAACCAGTAGAGAAGCACAATGTCTCGTCCTTACCCATAAACTCAGCGAGCTCTTTCTCGAGCTGCACATGTAAATCGAGGGTACCATTGAGGAAGCGGCTTCCTGCACAGCCAGAACCGTACTTGTCGAGCGCAGCCTTAGCTGCATCGATAACGCGCTGGTCGTTGGTTAAACCCTGATAAGCATTAGAACCGAACATCAAAATCTTGTGACCGTCAATGTCGGTAACTTCTGTCATCTGCTTACTTGTGATTTCACGGAAATATGGATACACACCGGCAGCCATATACTTCTGTGGTTCACGATAATTCTTGTATCTTTCTTGTAATTGTCCCATTATTAATAGGTGTACTTTATTTTTCGATTTTATTTTTTCTTATTTCAGGGTGCAAAGATACAAAAAAAGACTAATAAATCAGCTATTTTCCTAAGAAAGTTTATTTTTAGCGTTTTTTTTATTGATAAATCTTGCCATTTTAGGTATTTTTATTACTTTTGCAGTACAAAATCACTAAACTCTTGACACAAAAATGAAGAAGAAGATAATTTTCATAATGAATCCCATTTCGGGAACAGCCAGCAAGGCAGGCATTCCGAATCTGATAGATTCAACTTTGGACAAAGAGCTTTTTGAGTACGAGATAAAACTGACTGAAAGAGCAGGACATGCATCGGAACTGGCTACAGAGGCTAAGAACAATCACGCTGACATCGTAGTGGCAGTAGGTGGTGATGGAACCGTCAACGAAGTAGCCCGCTCGCTGGTTCATTCGGATACGGCATTGGGCATCCTGCCTTGCGGTTCGGGCAACGGACTTGCCCGGCATCTGCTTCTGCCGATGAACCTGAGAAAGAGCATCGAGGTGATCAACGCATGCAAAATCAACGATCTCGACTATGGTGTAATCAACGGCCACCCATTCTTCTGCACCTGCGGCATGGGCTTCGATGCCTTCGTCAGCATGAAATTTGCAGAGAGCGGCAAGAGAGGGCCTATCAGCTATGCTGAAAACATACTGAGAGAGGGACTGAAATATGAGCCGGAGACATATACGCTGGAAGACGAGACGGGAACCAAGCAATACAAGGCGTTCCTGATTTCCTGCGCCAATGCATCGCAATATGGCAACAATGCCTATATTGCCCCACAGGCTTCGATGAGCGATGGACTGATAGACGTTGTCATCATGGAACCGTTCGATGTGATAGAGGCTCCGCAGGTTAGTTTCGACATGTTCAACAAGACACTCGACAAAAACTCGAAAATCAAATCGTTCCGTTGTAAGAAGTTGCATATCACGAGAAGCCAGCCTGGCGTGATACACTATGATGGCGATCCGGTTATGACGGGAGCCGAAATAGATGTTCATCTTGAAGAAAAAGGCATCAAGATGGTAGTTAACCCGTTTGCTGACAAGAGCGTACGCAAGCCAAACATGATACAGAATGGCATTGCCGAGTTCTTCAACGACCTGAATGCCGTGCGCGACGATATCCACAAGGACATCCAGCGACAGAGCAAGAAGGTGGAAGCCATCAGCAAAATGGTGCAAAGGAAACTGAACCTTTGAAATAGTGATTAATGAGTAGTGAGTAGTGATTAATTTGCCTGCGGGTTGACATCATCCCTGTGCAATTACCCACTAATCACTACTAAATAATCACTACTCACTAATAATTAATCACTAATAATTAATCACTACTAAATAATCACTACTCACTAATAATTAATCACTACTAAACAATCACTATTCCAAATAAAATTCTTCCGTAATTTTCGCATACCATTCAGAACGGTTTCCGTCAGAATCCGTCATGATTTCCGTGCGCTTATCCACCATGCCTGCACGATGCTTGGAGAAGGCAAGAAGATAGCGTTTGGGCTGCTTGCGCTCCACCGTCTTCACACCACACTGACTGATAAGCGAAAGCCCTGAGCAATAAGCCTCTGACACAAAAACATCCAGCACCTCGGCTGGCACTATCGCAGAGAATACGCCCTCATCGGAAAGCCACCTTTTGACACCCCTCATCAAGACCGAAAAAGGCAGGCTGTCAGAATGCCGTGCCAGCGCACGCTTACTGTCAGGATTTTTTAATCCATTCACAAAGAAAGGAGGATTGCTTACTATCGCATCGAAAAGCATTCCGTCAGCCATAGCCGCTTCCGACTTCGAAAAATCCTGCAGGGCGCAGCACGCAATCTCCACCCTATCGGCAAAAGGACTGGCTGCCACATTCTCCCTCGCCTGTCCGCAGGCATCCGGATCAATATCTATGCCCCAAACCTGAGCATCGGGAAAACGCTGCGCCATCATGAGCGAGATGAGTCCAGTACCCGAACCAATGTCGAGAATACGTTGTCCACCCCTAGCCCATGCACCCAGCAGCACCCCGTCGGTACCCACCTTCATTGCACAGCGATCCTGCTGTATTTCAAACTGTTTAAATGTAAATCCAGCCATAAATCTTCTCTCGTTATTTTTTATTTTCCAAAACTATCAATTCCAGAGATAATAACGTGCAACAGAGCCAGATATTGTAAAATATCGGAAAAAAGGCAGTCCATTTCCGCCATATCAGAAATAAATCGGCTTTTATTTATTAAATAATCTATACTTCTACACGAATTCGCAAAAAAATGAGTAACTTTGCACCTTAAAAATAAGAATTCGATAAAAGAAATGAAAAGAAACGAAACTCAGATACAAATGTTTGCCGATTTTGAAGGCGATCCTAGCTCATTGCTTACAGAAAATCCGGCAGGAGTCTATCCGATGCTCTGCACCAGAGAGCTCGTTGCCTTTCCTACAGTTCTCATCCCTATCGTCGTAGGGCGACCTGCCAGCAAGAAACTTGCAGAAATGTTGGCAAGCAAGCCAGAAACCATCTTCAGCGTCTTCTGCCAGAAGAACAAGGATGAAGACCATCCAAAGGAAGCCGACCTGTATGATACCGGTGTCTTCGCCAAACTCGTAAAGGTAATCAACATGCCTGACGGTTCGGGCAACCAGACCATCATCATCCAGTGCCTGAGCAGATGCCACTTGGAGAAGATAGAGAAAACCACTCCATACTATCGCGCCAGCGTAACAAGTCTGCCGGAAATATGGCCATCGGATGACGATACCGATTTCCCAACCATCCACCAGACACTCCTGAAGGAAGCCATCAGCTATATCAACGCCAACGATAATATCCCTACCGACCTGGCTTATGCCATCAACGAGATGTCGCATAGCACCATCCAGGGAAACTTCATCTGCAGCGCCATCCCTTTCAGCATCGAAGACAAGATGAAGATGCTGGAACAGGACACACTGAACGACCGTCTGCTGGAAGCCCTCAGGGCTTTGCACAAGGAATCGAAACTGCTCACCCTACAGAACGAGATCAGCATGAAGACCCGCTATGACCTGGACGAGGAACAGAAGGAATACTTCCTGAAACAGCAGATAAGAAACATCAGAAAGGAACTGGGAGATGGAGACGGAAGACCGGAAAGAAAGGAAATCATAGAGAAAGCCAAAGGAAAGAACTGGAACGAGGCCACTCAGAAGATATTCAAGAAGGAACTTGCCAAGCTGGACACCATCCATCCGCAAAGCCCGGACTACTCCATACAGATCAGCTTCCTGCAGACCATGGTAGACCTGCCTTGGAATGAATATACCGAGGACGACCTGAGCCTGTCGCGCGCCAAAAGAATCCTGAACCGTGACCACTACGGCATGGAGAAGGTGAAGGAGCGCATCCTGGAATATCTGGCAGTAAGAGCACTGAACGGCGGACAGAAGAGTCCGATTCTCTGCCTCTACGGTCCTCCGGGAGTCGGTAAGACCAGTCTCGGCAAGAGCATCGCCGATGCCATGAAGCGCAAGTATGTGCGCATGTCGTTGGGCGGACTGCACGATGAAGCTGAAATACGCGGTCATCGCCGCACCTATATCGGAGCCATGCCTGGACGTATCATCAAGAACATCCTGAAGGCAGGCAGCAGCAACCCTGTCTTCATCCTCGACGAGATAGACAAAGTGGGCAAGAACAACTTCCAGGGCGACCCGGCATCGGCACTGCTCGAAGTACTCGACCCGGAACAGAACAACGCCTTCCACGACAACTATCTGGATACGGACTTCGACCTGTCCAAGGTTCTCTTCATCGCAACAGCCAATGACCTGGGAAGCATCCCTCGCCCATTGCTCGACCGTATGGAACTGATAGAAGTAGGCGGATACATTACCGAGGAGAAGATAGAAATAGCCAAGCGCCACCTGGTACCGACAGAGCTGGAGAACAACGGTCTTGACAAGCAGGAAGAGAAAATCAGCTTCAACAAGGCTGCCCTGGAATGCATCATCGAGCACTATACCCGAGAAAGCGGAGTAAGACAGCTGAAGAAGCAGATCAACAAGTGCCTGAGAAAGGTGGCATACAAACTGACATGTGACGGCAAGCTGGAACAGTCTACCATCGGCATGGACCAGGTGAAGGAACTTCTGGGCAATCCGCCATTCAACCGCGACATCTACCAGGGCAACAACTATGCCGGAGTGGTAACCGGACTGGCATGGACCTCAGTGGGCGGTGAGATTCTCTTCATCGAGACCTCATTGAGCCGTGGCAAGGCAGGCAAGCTGACACTTACCGGCAATCTGGGTGACGTGATGAAGGAGTCGGCTGTCATCGCGCTGGAATACATCAAGTCGCACATCGACCTGCTGGGCGTAGACTACCGCATCTTCGAGAACTGGAATCTCCACATCCACGTACCGGAAGGAGCCACTCCGAAAGACGGTCCGTCGGCAGGTATCACCATCGCCACCAGCATCGCCTCAGCCATCACCCAGCGCAAGGTGCGCAAGAACACAGCTATGACGGGCGAAATCACCCTGCGAGGAAAGGTTCTGCCAGTAGGCGGCATCAAGGAGAAGATACTCGCAGCCAAGCGCGCCGGCATCACCGACATCGTAATCTGCAAGGACAACCGCAAGGACATCGAAGAGATTCCTGAAAAATATCTCAAGGGCGTATCCTTCCACTATGTAGAAGACGTGGCCGACGTATGGGAATTTGCCCTTACCGATGAAAAGGTAAAGCACCCTATCAACTTCACCATTCCAGAAAATGACAAAAAAGAAGAAAAATGAAATTTGAATTACAAGTAACAGATAAGGCTAGCGATGCCCGCACAGGCATCATCACCACCGACCACGGACAGATCAAGACTCCTATCTTCATGCCGGTAGGAACTGTGGGCAGCGTGAAAGGTGTACACTTCGAGGAACTCAAAAAGCAGGTGAAGGCTCAGATCATTCTGGGCAACACCTATCACCTCTATCTGCGTCCGGGACTTGAGGTAATCAAGGCGGCAGGCGGACTGCACAAGTTTAACGGCTGGGACCGCCCAATCCTCACCGACAGTGGCGGCTTCCAGGTATTCTCGCTCACAGGCATCCGCAAGCTGAAGGAGGAAGGTTGCGAATTCCGTTCACACATCGACGGAAGCAAGCACTTCTTCACACCGGAAAACGTGATGGATACGGAGCGCATCATCGGTGCCGACATCATGATGGCTTTCGACGAGTGCCCTCCGGGACAGAGCGACTTCCAGTATGCCAAGAAAAGTCTTGAACTGACCCAGCACTGGCTGGACCGCTGCCTGAAGCGCTTCAACGAGACCGAACCGCTCTACGGCTACCAGCAGAGCCTCTTCCCTATCGTACAGGGCTGCACCTTCCCGGAACTCCGCCGCGAGGCAGCCAAGTTTATCGCTGACAAGGGAGCAGACGGCAACGCCATCGGAGGTCTGGCTGTAGGCGAGCCTACCGAGGTGATGTATGAGATGATAGAAGTGGTAAACGAAATCCTGCCAAAGGACAAGCCACGTTACCTGATGGGCGTGGGTACCCCTCAGAACATCCTGGAAGCCATCGAACGAGGCGTAGACATGTTCGACTGCGTGATGCCAACCCGCAACGGTAGAAATGCAATGCTCTTCACCTACAACGGCACCATGAACATGCGCAACAAGAAATGGGAGATGGACTTCAGCCCTGTGGATCCGGACGGATGTGAAATCGACCAGATTACCAGCAAGGCATACCTGCACCACCTCTTCAAGGCACAGGAACTCCTAGCGATGCAAATAGCCAGCATCCACAACCTCTCTTTCTATCTGCGACTCGTTACCGATGCGCGCCAGCATATAGAGCAGGGCGACTTCGTACAGTGGAAGCGATCTGTCATCGACCAGTTGGGAAGAAGAATTTAAATAACTGAAGTTAGGAGTAAGAACTCTCAGGAGCATGGAGCCCCCGATGGCTCCTACTCCCGGAAAATACTGATTTATGAAAGATTTTAAATACATCAGAAAACATCGCAGAAGATTAAAATTCGGCAGAACCATGGCCCACCGATTCGGATGGCTCACCGCTGCCCTCAGATGGCTGGGCAGAAAATTCAGCTGGATGGGAAAGGTGATGAAATGGATTGGCCATAAACTGCGATTCCTCAAGGTGCTCAAGTATCTCAACCCACTGAGATACATCAAACGACTGGACTGGTATATCATCAAGAAGTTCGTGGGTTACTACTTCTTCTCGATAGCGCTCATCATTACCATTGCCATCGTGTTCGACTTCAACGACAACCTGCAGAAGTTTACCGAGTATCATGCACCGGCACGAGCCATCATCTTTGATTACTATGCCAACTTCGTGCCATACTTCGCCAACCTCTTCAGTGCGCTGTTCGTGTTCGTAGCGGTCATCATGTTCACCTCCAAGCTGGCAGGCAATTCCGAGATTATCGCCATGCTGGCATCGGGAGTATCGTTCAAGCGCCTGCTTCGCCCGTACATGATAACCTGCATATTTCTCTCGGCACTCTCCTACACGCTCTCTGCCTATGTGATTCCGCACGGCACGGTCATCCGACAGAACTTTGAGACGATGTACAAGAACAAGAAGAAGAACACCTCTGCCGAGAACGTGCAGCTGCAGGTGGACCGAGGCGTGATAGCCTACATCCAGCATTACGACAACAACTCGAAGAAGGGCTACGGATTCTGTCTCGACAAGTTCCAGGAAAAGAAACTGGTGAGCCACCTGACGGCATCAGAAATACAGTATGATACCATCAGCGACTCCAAATACCACTGGAAGCTCACCAACTGGAAGGTGCGCCGCCTGCAGGGTATGAAAGAGAAGATTACGAGCGGAATGAATAAAGATACGCTCATCACCATGGAGCCAACCGACCTGGTCTACTCCAAGGGACAGCAGGAAACCTTTACCAGTCCGGAGCTGAAGGATTACATCTCCAAGCAGATCAACCGCGGTTCGGGCAATGTGGTACAGTACAAGGTGGAGTATCATAAGCGCATCGCTTCCTCCTTCGCCTCATTCATCCTCACCATCATCGGCGTGTCGCTCTCCTCACGCAAGCGCAAGGGCGGCATGGGTAAAGCATTGGGACTGGGTCTGGCATTGAGTTTTGGCTATATCATGCTGCAGACCGTCTGCGCCACCTTCGCCATCCAGGCAAACTTCCCGCCAATGCTGGCGGCATGGTTGCCTAACATCATTTACGCCTTCGTGGCATACTTCTGCTACCGCAAGGCACCGAGGTAATAAACATTGAAAAAAAGAAAGAAAATGTATTTCGACGAATTAGATTTAAACGACAACGTGCTCGACGCATTATATGACATGCGATTCGACACATGCACCCCAGTACAGGAAAAATGTATACCAGAGATATTGGAAGGTCATGATGTGCTCGGCGTAGCCCAGACCGGAACCGGAAAGACTGCAGCCTATCTGCTTCCGGTATTGAGCAAGCTGGACGATGGTGGCTATCCTAAGGATGCCATCAACTGCGTCATCATGTCGCCTACCCGTGAGCTCGCACAGCAGATAGACCAGGCGATGCAGGGCTTTGGCTATTATCTGCAGGACGTGAGCAGCGTGGCTGTATATGGTGGAAACGACGGTAACCGTTACGATCAGGAGCTGAAGAGTCTCCGTATGGGTGCCGATGTTGTCATCGCCACACCAGGTCGCCTCATCACCCACATCTCTCTGGGCAACGTAGACCTCAGCAAGGTGAGCTTCTTCATCCTCGACGAGGCAGACCGCATGCTCGACATGGGTTTCTCAGAGGATATCAATACCATCGCAGCCAAGCTGCCTAAGACTTGCCAGACCATCATGTTCTCGGCTACCATGCCAGAGAAGATTGAGGAATTGGCAAAGTCGCTGCTCAAGGATCCGGTAGAGATCAAGCTCGCAGTGAGCAAGCCTGCAGAGAAAATCAAGCAGGAGGCTTACGTATGTTACGAAACCCAGAAGATGACCATCATCAAGGATATCTTCAAGGCTGGCGACATGAAGCGTGTCATCATATTCAGCGGCAGCAAGATGAAGGTGAAGCAGCTGGCTGCTGCTCTCCAGCAGACCGGTATCAACTGCGGCGCCATGCACTCAGACCTGGAGCAGGCTGAGCGTGATGATGTGATGTTCAAGTTCAAGAGCGGTCAGTATGACGTGCTCGTGGCTACCGACATCGTGGCTCGTGGTATCGACATCGACGACATCGAGATGGTTATCAATTATGACGTGCCTCACGATACCGAAGATTACGTTCACCGCATCGGTCGTACTGCCCGTGCCAACCGCGACGGTAGAGCCATCACCTTCGTCAACGAAGAGGATATGTTCTGGTTCCAGCAGATAGAAAAGTTCCTGGAGAAGGTAGTAGAGAAAATGCCGCTTCCTGAGGGATGCGGTGAGGGACCTGAATATATCAAGCTGAACAAGCCTAGCAAGAAAGGCGGACGTGGAGGCAAGGGCGGAAACGGACGCAAGGGCAATGGACGTGGCGGAAATGAGAACGGCGAAAAGACCAAGGCTAAAAACAGACGCCAGAAAGACCGCGAGCAGACTGCTCATAAGCATAAGCCAAACAACCCTAACAACCGACAGGAGAAAGCTCCTAAAGAAGGAAAGGTACAGAACGGTGAGGCTCAGCAGAACGGACAAAACAATCAGCAGAACGGTCAGAACGGACAGCAGAAGAAGAACGCTCAGAACGGACAGCAGAAGCAGGGCAACAAGAAGCCTCAGCAGAACAAGCCATATCCACAAAACCAGGAAGGCGAACAGACCAGAAGCAACGACAATCCAAATAACAAGCGTCGCAACAACAACAAACGCCGCAATGGTAACAATGGCAACAACGGTAACAATGCAGAGAATGCAAACCCTCAGCAGCGCCCTGGTACAGAAAACAATGTACGCCCAGGAAGCAACGGCCGTGGCAGAGGCGTAGCTCAGAAGAAGCAGAATCCAAACAACCAGCAGAAGCAGAATGCAGCCCCACAGAAACAGGGGGCAGCTCCTCAGCAGAAGCCAGCCTCAGCCCAGAAAAAGGGCGACAAGCAGGGTCCTCGCAAGTACGAGCCTGTGGTAAATCCACAGAAGAAAGAAAACGTAGTAAAGAAAATCTTCAACAAGATTTTCGGATTCAAGAAGTAATATAACAAGTTGCAACAAGGCAAAAGCATTCAAACCCTGATTGCTTTTGCCTTTTACTTTTTCCTTTCGACCGATAACCGTTAGTTCTGTCATCAATAGTGTTAAAAATCATAAGAATCACATCGGTTCGCATTATTTTTATTATCTTTGCAT
>ERZ1026858.1637-NODE-1637-length-10982-cov-8.349410_pt1 | contig 10982 bp, 6 predicted proteins | sample MGYA00380159_ERZ1026858 | MGnify/ENA primary metagenome ERZ1026858 (study PRJEB33269, sample SAMEA4719795) | human gut metagenome | biome: human-associated habitat; feature: organic feature; material: feces | place: Cameroon | collected 2013-10 ... | reverse complement strand
TCATGACGATTCTGCCGCCGCCGACGTCAATCGTAGACGCAACAGCGAGCAGACCTTCGGCCATACCAACGCCGTCAGTCGTATCTGCCTCGATATCAACCAAGCCATCGACCTTGAGCCAGGAACGCGCGCCTGACACACCATTCTTGGATTTGATAACAACACCATTCGTACTGTTCGTCGTTTTGCCGCGCAAGGTCAGAATCTTGCTTTCAGCATCATCACCGCCATTATGAATGAACAGCTGGCCACCACCATTAACAAACAGAGTAGCAACATTAGCGCCTTTTGTGCTCTCAGCATACACGCTCATCGGTCCCGCATTGTCGATTTCTACCTTACTATTCGCAGCAATCGCTGCTATACCAGCGGTGTCTTGATCTGTTACCAAATTGATATTCAGCTTTTTGCCATTTAAATCAAGGTTAACGTTCTCCTGATTATAGCCGCTATAAATGCCCGCAGCAGTTGCCCAAAGCCACGTACCTGCAACCTGGCTGTTGTTCTCGACATTCATCGTAGTATCAGCGGTAAAATTATATTTTCCGTTTACATATACACCTGCATCCTCATAATACTTTTTATTGCTGCGGTCACCAAGAATAGCCTTGGTAAATTCAGTTTCTTTTTGTGCACCAGGCTTGGTAATTTCCTGAACAATTGTATCTTTAGCAAAGTAGCCCTGACCTGTTGTCTTATCAAAGCTCATATCAGCAAAATATTTTTTTGCAGAGCGCGTGGTAAGTCCCTCAGCAATGCTGACCGTACCGCTGATATTGTCTTCGCCTGTCGTGTAGCCAGTATAATAAATCTTCTTTGCCAGCGCATTCAGCACAGCTTCACGACTAGCATCTGTATTCATATTGCTGTCATAATCAGTGAAAACATTCAACTCACTCTTGTTTTCTGCCTTAACGATGGTTACATCGCCGCCAAGAATTTTTTCAGGAGTTGTTTTGTCATGCTCATAAGCAATATTTAAAGCATTACTTTCAAGTGAGTCAATAGTTACTTTACCGCTTAAAGCATTCTGGTAAATAAGGCCATTAGTGCCGGATATCTTGTTGAAAACTGTATCTGTGCCAACATTACCTTTATTAGCAGCCTGATTATACCATACAGCTCCATCATTCAAGGCCATCCCGACATTGCTGAACTCACCGGCTTCTTTGATTACGCCTTTCAAATACGAATCAGCTCCGGTAGCACCAATCCATAAAACGCCGGCGCTGCTATCACCAACATAAACGTCACCATCAATCTGCGTACGATTGCCTTGGATTACTGGACCTCTATAATTATTAAGTCCGAGTAAAGTAGCAGCGCCATAATACACCCTGCCGCCTTGATTATAGATTGCATAACGATCGCTGCCATCTTCGCTGGCAAGAACATTTATTTCTGCTTTATTGGAATTAATAAACATGCTTTTATTGCTGGTATTAATCATTGAACGCCAGATACCATAGCTTTTTTTAGTATTATCATCAGCACCGGTTACCGTAATATTATAATTAGCAACTTTACCATTACCAGCATAAATAGCCTGTTGTGCACCAGTCTGCAGCATACCTGCACCAATAGCGTCACCATGAGCAGTAACGTCAATACTCAAAGTCGAGTCATTAGGACTCAGATACATATACGTAGCCTTTGTACTCATTGCAGCAATACCGGCAGCCACATCATAAGTATTACCATTAGCTGTAAACTGCAAAGGTGCATTAACCTCGCTGTCCACCTTAATCGTGATGTCCTTGTCAAAATTATAGGTAGTGGAGGAACTATTACTGGTAATATAATCGGCAAAAGCTGTATCCACAGCTGCATCACCGGTAATAGGTGCTTCAATCACCTGCGCACTAGCGCTTACTGCCATACTGCAGCCAAGCGCAAAGGCAATGCCTAACGCTAATTTTCTTGAATGTTGCCAAGCTTTAATTTTTCTCACAATTAACAACTCCTTTTATGAATATCCTTTGCTAAGTTTCGACTAAAACAAACCTTTCTTTTGTCCCCCACCAAACAATACACACCCCTGTATATCGCTTATATAAATAAAAAAAGCTTAATTTCATAACGACATTTCTGTCATCATAAAATTAAGCCAACAGTCTAATTTTACGTTTACTTTAATATACACCGACTTCACGGTCTCCTGTTTAGGTAAGCATCGCTATTTTATTACTAAAGTAATCAGCTGGTACTTTATTCAGTTATCTTAATTGCATTTTTTCTTATTTGTATGTATAGTATATTATATTTGTATCCGTTTTGTCAATTATAACGAGTTAATTTTTACAATCTTATTATCTTCATTCCTGCCTTTCGCAAAAAAACTTCGCCATCTCCATTTTTCAGAGCAAAAACAGTATAAGAGTATAAATTCAATCTATTATCTCACTAGCGCAGCATTACAAATTTTGCTCACGCTGCACGCCAAAAATGACCTGATAAAAACGCTTATCAGGTCATTAGGTTTAAGCAATACTCTTCAATTATACTGCCGCTTATTGCAGCTTTTGGTATTCGCCGTTATAACGAGCCTGCTCCTTTTCATAGCCGGCGTGATCAGCATAGCGGTTAACCTTGGTGTCCAGCGTGCAGGCTTCAGTGATGCATTTGTTGACAGCATTCTTCGTATTGATGCGCGGATCATCCTCGCTCGCAACGACGTAGCCGGCAACACGCAGCATGCTGCTGTCATATTCCTTAATGCCGTAATCATAGGTAATCAGCTCATTGCCTACGACAGTGCTCTCCTGCAGCGCAACCTTAACAGTGCTGTACTTGCCGACCAGCTTATCGCCGCTGCCCACGCCGGCCAGCTCAAGCTTCACAACAATCGGCACCAGGTTCGGACGGGTAACCAGCTTCACGTCCTCAGCCTTCAGCTCCTTATCCGGCGCCTGCTTCAGCAGCTGCACAGGGAAGCGTTTGCCATATTTGTCCATAAGGAAGGCTTCAAACTCCGCCTTGCCCTTCTCAACATCATTTTCGCTGTTCTGCGCTTCCAAAATAACCTCCGGAACCTGATACCACAGCACAACCTTCTGCGCAGGCGCAGCGGAGCAAATGGAGCAGATCAGCAGACACATAATACAAAGAATCAATTTTTTCATAAGAAATCCCTCCTCGTCTTATGCTTTTATTATATCATACAATTCATGCTTGGGACGAAAACATGAAAAATATACACTGAAAGCCTGCATTTTGCGTAAAAGCTCCCTCTCCTACCCAAATTTAAGCCTTAGAGTGGTGGCAGAAGCTCTTTTAGATGCTATAATTACAGCAACAAGATGACCGCTATGCTTAGGAGGTGGATGATTATGCGTCTTGGTAAAAAACTATTTTCCTGCTTATCCTTGCTTCTGCTTTGCATCACCTGCTTGCTTGCAAACGGCCCCACGGCTCAGGCAGCAGAATTTTTGACGCCTGATAAAAGCGCTTATCTTTACATGAATACTCGCGAGCTTGATATCCGTTATGATAACGAGGAAGCAAAATTTATTCTTCGAGCTGACGGCGTCCTGCAGCTGATGAGTCAGGACGGACAAGCTGTCTATCTGGCCTTAGCAAGCACGGAAAAGGATCCCTACGCTGCCAGCTATACTATCCGTAAATTCGGCATAACGAATTCTGAAAAAGCATTTTATGAAATCCACGCTACCACCGGCGCTCATGAGCAAACCTGCGGCTATTGGATTATCGGCAAGCATGAAGGCCAGTGGGTGACATACATTTCCCTAGAAAGCCTTGTGCCTATGGGTTACGACCTTAATGGCTATCATCAGCTGCATTCCAGAATTAACGAAAATAATTCCGGCCGCTTAATCCTTGGCGACGCAATTATTCAGTTTGAATTTTTCTGGGACGACGATGCGCAATGGTTTGGCGTGCGCTGCTTACAGAAATATTATTGATGAAAAAAGCAGGACTTTTTATTTGCACAACAACTGTCATATTCTAGTTGTTGTGCATTTTTTAGTTATCGAGCTCTTTTTTGCCAAGGTTATGCATCAGCATAGACACAAATTTTTTGGCATCTGCATTCAAAGCAACCTTAGCAGTTACAGGTGCTGCACCCTTCTTGGTGTTGTGGAAATCTGCAACCATACGGCCATCGCAAATGCCTCCTGAAATATCAATATCTACGTTTGCATCTGCCAGCTCAGTAATAACACTGGGATCAATCAGATAAGCAACAGCAAGCGCATCATGAATCGGTGCCATATGATTATCATAACGATACAGAACCTTTTCACCTACAGTACCTGCTGTATGGCGCAGTTCATAGTTTTCAGGCGAAACGTCATTAACCTTTAAATTATTAATGCGCAGCATTTGCAACGTGGCAGCTTTTTCAGCCGCCGGAGTCCCCAAGGCACGCAGCTGTTCACATTCTTCATCAGTAATGCAAGCACGCCAGGTAGCATCCAACGGTAAAATAACCTTAGGAATTTTGCTGTCCATAACAATTTTAGCAGCCTCAGGATCAGCATAGAAATTGAATTCAGCAGCAGCGCTAGCATTACAACCAGTATGTCCGCCACCCATAATTACCATCTTTTTAATCTTTTCTTCTAATCTTGGTTCAATGCGAAGAGCCATAGCAATATTAGTCAACGGACCTGTTGCAACAAGCGTCAAAGGCTCAGTAGCCTCCATAAAGGCTTTGACAAGGAAAAAGACAGCATGCTCAGGCTGAGGTTTAATTGTCGCCTCCGGCATGGGCAAAAAGTCACCATGACAATCATTTAAGGTTACTCGCGGCAGATTAGGCTTACGCGTCGGAATCTGATTGCAGATAATCGGATGCTCGCAGCCACGATATACAGGCACATCTGCACCTAAAAATTCAACAACACGCAAAGCATTCTCTGTTGTCTTCGGCACGATACGGTTACCGTTAACAGTAGTAATTGCCTGCAGCTGAAGCTTTTCACTGTAAAGCGCCAGCATAATAGCGATAGCATCATCAGAACCAGGATCACAATCTAAAATAAATTTTTCTTTTGCCATTTTAGGGCCTCCCTCTTTCACTTAAATATTAAAAATATAACTTGCTGCACAGTTTATGATAAATGCCAAAACCAAAAGCGGCGCAGAACGCTTAACTAATTGAATTGGCTCAATACCGGCAAAGCCTGCCTCAGCAATAATAGCACCACAAACCGGAGAGGTTGCTCTGCCAAGTGCACTGGCAATCTCCATCGGCAGGATTAAAGTAACAGTCGGCACGCCAAGCTTCATGGCTATTTCCGGAGTTAATGGACCGAAAGCAAAAAGCGGTGCTGCACCACTGCCCATAATTATACCAAACAGAAAAGTCAAAAGTGCGAGCACTAACATAATGATAAATACTGCTCCATCCATACCCGCAATGTAATGTGCAAATATGCTGATGCCTCCAAGCATTTTAATGCCTTGCGCAAAGCAGGAAGCAGAGATGATTATGGAAACTACACTGACAAAAATGTCAGCCATAGCTCTCAGAATAACAACCATATCCTTAGGAATTTCGCTCTTATCCTGACGGCGATAGAATTCTATGACAAACGTAACGAACATACCCATAATATTAGCCGTGATTACGTCTACCTTCGTAGAAGGAATAAAATAATCCGCGAAGACAATCGCCAAAGGAATAATCGGCAGCAATGCATAATAGCCTGGAACAGCAGGATTCTCTAATACAGTAAGCTCCTGAGACTGATATTCTCCTCTAGTTAAATCACGGGCATCCATATATTTATAGTAAAGCGGTATCACTATAGCTAATACTAATATAATGCTTCCTGCAACATAAATCTGATGTTTAAGAAAGACATCCACTACATTCATCTTCAAAACGCCTGACATAAAGATAGTCGAGCCATCGTTCGGTCCATAGTCAATACAAATGAGCGACAAAACAGAAGCTGCCGTTATGGGTGTAATACCTATTGCCATCATAATTGGAAAAACTGTCGCCAAAAGCAGAACAGATAAGCCGGCTTGACTTGTAATTACAAGCTTCAGCGCCATACCCACAATGTACAAGCCGCTAAGAACAAGGTACTTGTTTTTAATTTTACTAAGCGGATTACTTGCCAGATAAGCTAATTTAGTAGATGCCTGAATATGCTTCATATAAGCAGCGTAGCCAGTTACACTCATAATAATCATGCCTATGCCTGACAGGTTTTTCTTGAAGCTTTGTGTTAAAAAGCCAAATACATCAAGCAACGGACTACCAAGTGTAGCTTTACCTAAAATAGGTGTACCGGTAAGTGCGTTAGCGATCAGCATTATAACAATGCCAGAAGTAAAAAAAACAAAAATCGCGTTATACTTTTTCAGTATCAGCTTAGCCACAATAACTGAAAAGATAACAGTTAATGATATCAGTAAAACTGAATTCATCAAATCCCTCCTAATAATAATATTTGCTCATCTATTATATCATAATGAGGAAAAAGCTTAAAGAGAGAAAGTGTAATATATCTAGTCTTATTCATTTCTCTAACGATACAAGGATGAGCACTATGGATTTTTTTTATTCTCTTTTTACTAACTTAGGTGTGCAACTTCATTATACAATCTACCAAAAGAATATATAGCTAATCGCAAGCAAACAGCCATGATACCAATTTGATATCATGGCTGTTTGCTTACTTAACCTTACCCATATTTTGGTTCACTTCACCAACTTCTCGATGCTGCAAATATGCTCCTTCGTCTTCTTGTCGTAGTTAATGCCTACTAAAAGAATTTCACCTGCGTAATCTTGGAGCGACTCCGCATAACGCTTCTCTTTAATCTGCTGCAACGCCGTTGCCGCAGACTTATTCCACTTCAATTCCACCACTAGCGCTGGATAATCTTCCCTATACATCGGTTTAGGAATATACACAAAATCAGCAAAGCCTCTGCCAGTCGGCAGTTCCCTCACAGGCTTAAAATAGTAATCCAGTGTACTCAAAAAAGCAATTGTCAACACACTGCTCAAAGAATTTTCATCGTTATATTCAATGACAGAAATATACTGGTTATGAATTTTCTCCAGCATCTCTGAAACTGCCTCGGTGTCATAATCGAGTACAGCATTTAGCAAATCACGCGACTCCTTTTGGAAGCTTATCAATTCGCTCCACTTATTCAATTTCGTCGCCATCGCAAACTCAAAACGTATTTCTTCATTCGGAATAAACGCCTGATTACGTTTTTGATTAAAGCCAAGATAACCTAGATGTATGAGCAGTGTCAACACATCATCCTTATCTCTGAAGCTTACCATATCATTTTGGAAAAAATAAGGTATAACCTCCACGGCGTCACCTGACAGCATATCTATAATAGCACTGCGCAAACCATCAAAATCCATATTAATCAAAGGCAAGATTGATTCATATGTTCCCGTCTGCGTCCAATAACTCTGAAATGTTCCCTGCAACATCAAACTCACAACAGCACGCGGATTATATACATGATAGCCATTTAATTCATAGCCGTCATACCAACGTTTTACCTCATCAAAGTCTTTCTTATATCTTTCACATAGCACCTTAACTTCACCTTCTGTGAACCCAATATAAGGAGCCATTAAGCCAGCTGCAATCATCGTATATTCATCAAAATTATTCAAGGCTGACTGTGTTTTATACTTCTTGATTGGCAAGATACCGGTCATGTAAGCCAAAGCAATATACTTAGTTGGTTCCACTCCTTTGAACAAGTTACGCAGAAAATCAACGTACTCTTCCTGTACCGCCTTATTCATTGCCTCGTCCCTTATGAGCACATCCCACTCATCTATAATTATTACAAATTCATTTCCTGTTGCCGTATTAATATATGATAAGGCTCCCGAAACCTTATTTACATCTTCAGGAATAATATCGCCATAGATATCCCGTAGTTCCGCCAAGATTGTCTGCGTAATAAAGCTAACTGTTTTTTCTGCACTGCCAGCTTCCTTAAAACACCACTGCACATCAAAATGAATGACATCATATTTGTTCAGATACTTTTCGTAATCAGCATTTTTTTCAATTTGCAACCCAGCAAAAAGCTCATGCGAATCACAACCCTTGCTATAATAAGCCGCCAACATATTCGCTGCCATAGACTTGCCAAAACGTCTCGGACGACTATTGCAAATAAAAGCTTGCTGTGTTCCAAGAAAACCATTAATTAAATCTATCAAGCCAGTTTTATCAACATAAATTTTTGACACAACTGCTTTCTGAAAGGCGCTATTATTTGGATTTACAAATCTGCCCATCTGCTTTTACCTCCTTGCTTACCTACTTCTCTATACCACTTTACTTCACAAGCTTCTCGATGCTGCAAGTATGCTCCTTCGTCTTCTTGTCGTAGTTAATGCCTACTAAAAGAATTTCACCTGCGTAATCTTGGAGCGACTCCGCATAACGCTTATCTTTTATCTGCTGCAGCGCAGTTTGGGCAGACTTATTCCACTTAAGTTCAACCACCAGCGCCGGGTAATCTTCCCTATACATCGGTTTAGGGATATACACAAAATCTGCAAAACCTCTGCCAGTCGGCAGCTCTCTGACAGGCTTAAAATAGTAATCCAGCGTACCCAAAAACGCAATTGTCAGCACGCTGCTCAAAGAATTTTCATCATGATATTCAATGACCGAAGTATACTGGTTATGAATTTTCTCCAGCATCTCTGAAACTGCCTCTGTATCATAATCGAGTACAGCATTTAGCAAAGCACGCGACTCTTTCTGAAAGCTTATAAGCTCACTCCACTTGTTCACCTTCGTCGCCATCGCAAACTCAAAACGTATTTCTTCATTGGGAATAAACGCCTGACTCCGCTTTTGGTTATATGCCAAATAACCAAGGTGTATCAAGAGCGTCAACACGTCATCCTTGTCCCTGAAGCTTATCATATCATTCTGGAAAAAGTACGGTATTACTTTCACTGCATCGCCTGATAACATATCTATAATTGCAGACCGCAAACCATCAAAATCCATGTTAATCAACGGCAGAATTGATTCATACGTACCCGTCTGCGTCCAGTAGCTTTTAAAGCTTCCTCGTAGCATCAGACTCACAACAGCACGCGGATTATACACATTATAACCATCTAATTCATAACCATCATACCAACGCTTTACCTCCGCAAAATCCTTATGATATTGCTCGCATAACGCTTTAACTTCAGCTTCTGTAAAGCCAATATAAGGTGCCAAAAAATCAGGTTCTAGCATCGTGTATTCATCAAAATTATTCAGCGCCGACTGCGTTTTATATTTCTTTATCGGCAGAATCCCTGTCATGTAAGCCAAAGCAATATACTTAGTCGGCTCCACACCTTTGAATAATCCTCGCAAGAAATTAATGTACTCTTCCTGTACGATTTTATTGGTTGCCTCATCTCTAATCAGCACATCCCATTCATCTATAATTACCACGAATTTATTTCCGAGTGCTTCACTAATATTTGCAAGAGCATCTGCAACCATTTCTACATCATCTGCTATCACATTACCATATATCTCTCTTAGCTCTTTTAATATATTTTTAGAAATAAAGCTGATAGTTGCTTCTGCACTTTTTGCCATCATTAGGCACCACTGCACATCAACATGAATGACATCAAATTGATTCAGATACTTTTCATAATCAGCATTGTTTTCAATTTGCAGACCAGCAAAAAGCTCATGCGAATCGCAGCCCTTGCTATAATATGCCGCTAACATATTCGCTGCCATAGATTTACCGAAACGACGTGGACGGCTATTACAAATAAAAGCCTGTGGAGTATCAAGAAATCTGTTAGTAGCTTCTATTAATCCTGTCTTATCTACATATATTTCAGCATTAAGCGCATTCTGAAAAGCGCTGTTATTAGGATTGACAAATCTGCCCATCTCGGTTTACCTCCTCACTTTTCGCACTTCTTCTATATATCATTATAGCATACAAAGGTTGTTAAGGTATAGGACAAATAGCAGGAATGTTAAAGGCTCATAGCGAGATAAAAACTGCTCATGTTTTTAAGGTTAGTCTATAGTATTTTGCAAAAAAACTGACCTCCTAAAATTAGATTTTTAGGTCTAACTTTAGGAGGTTGGTTCGCATTTTTGAAATCAATCTATGGCTTTTATGAAAACAATAGAAGGTAGAAGCCCTGTTTTACAAAGCTGCTGATATTTTATCAGTTCAACCTTCAGTAGCTCTTTGCTTTTTACATATAAGCAAGCAAAAAAAGAACTGCATCTTGCGATGCAGTTCTTCTAAAACGTTTTGTGCTTCGTTCCACAAAACGTGCTCTAACGTGGTAGCGCTAAAGGGAATCGAACCCTTGATTTCGCCTTGAGAGGGCGACGTCTTAGCCGCTTGACCATAGCGCCATCTGGCTCCGGGACTAGGACTCGAACCCAGACCGAATGATCCAGAGTCACTTGTGCTACCATTACACCATCCCGGAGTGTTCGTTTGATTGCTCATCGGAACGAGTATTATTATAGCAGGTTATGATGAGTTTGGCAAGGGGTTTTTGCAAAAAAAATTAACTTTTTTTCTGAAGCCCGCAAAACGTAGCTCTGACAAGCGTTTGCAACAAAAAAACACAAGAATATCACTGTAAAATCGCTACGGATATGTTACAATAGAAAATAGATTTTTCGGGAGGCGTAATTAATGCATCAATATTTATTTTTTATAGGCGACTTTCCTGTGCGCATGTACGGCCTGATGCTGTGCACAGCGATTTTTTTGGCAACAGGCACAGCATACTTCCTCGCCAAGCAGGATGGCCGCTGGCATCAGCACGTTCTTGATATCGGTATTTATGGCGGCTTTGCCGGACTGATTGGCGGCAGGCTGTGGGATGTGTTCTTCTTCGACTGGGATTACTACAGCCACCATCTGCTGGAGATTCCCTTCGTCTGGCAGGGCGGCATGGCTGTGCAGGGCGGCATGCTTGCAGGCATAGCTGCCGGCATAGCCTACTGCAA
>ERZ1026858.1628-NODE-1628-length-11038-cov-170.433943_pt1 | contig 11038 bp, 7 predicted proteins | sample MGYA00380159_ERZ1026858 | MGnify/ENA primary metagenome ERZ1026858 (study PRJEB33269, sample SAMEA4719795) | human gut metagenome | biome: human-associated habitat; feature: organic feature; material: feces | place: Cameroon | collected 2013-10 ... | reverse complement strand
GAACCGTGAGTTCTTGAAGGCTAAGTTGGCAGACTAATCCATCGCATAGATTAAGAATTCAGAATATTCTCCCTGCATTCTGCTTTTCTTGCAGATTTTGCTGAGTGCGGGAGAATTTTCCCAAAAACTCTTCACTCTTCACCTTTTGGGTGTAAGTGGTTGAAGAATAGGTAGTTGAGTGGTGAAGAGTGCTTTTTGACTCTTCACCACTCTTCACCCCTCTTCACCTTTTTTGAGGGGTGCTGCAATGATATAAAAGCGGAGCCGCATACCTGCAAGGTATAAATGGAACTGCTTACCATTTTTTCTTCGGAAATTGCAAATGGGTGAAGAGTGGTGAAGAGTGGGTGAAGAGTTGAAGAAACTCTTCACCCATTTTGCTTATTGATAATTAGGATGTTATGAGTTGCTGGTGAAGAGTGAAAAGTTTCTGCTCAAATTCTCGTGCGTCCGGCAAAATATATTGGATAGGTAGAAAGATGGATTCTTTTTTCTTGTGAAGTCTAGCCAGTTGGCTATTCGGTACGAACAGCCGGCTGTCGGAATAGGGGACAGTTAGCTGTTCCGTATGAACAGTTCACTGGCGTAGTATGTTACAGTGGGCTGTCCTAATGGTTCCGTTATAGGCTTCAGTTTTCTAAGCTTCTATTCTTTTTAGCCTTTTGATGTGAACTATTTCCTGTTTTATTTTGTATTCTCATCAGAATATCGTAATTTTGCGGTTATTATAGAATAGTAGTTACAGAAAATAGAAGTTACTGAAAAGTGAAGTTACGGAAATGATGAACCAGGCAACACAAGATTTTATTCGCCAGCACCAGGACGAGGATGTCCGCCAGTTGGCTTTTCTCGGAAGCAAGAATCCGGAAGTAGATATGCCTTTCGCCCTCGACCAGATTCGCGGGCGAAAGATGGCTCGTGCCAAGTTGCCCCGTTGGGCAAGCATCGATGGCATCATCTATCCCCCTCATATTTCGATGGAGCAATGCTCCTCAGAATCCACTGCGCTTTATAAGGCAGAATTGGCAGCAAGACTGCTCGGCTTGCCGGATTCATCTTCTTCTTCATCATCTTCTTCATCAGAAAACGAGAATGAGAGCGAAAAAGCTTCTAATTCTCATTTTTCTAAAATTTGCGAATTTGCGGCCGAGAATGCAGTTGGCTCAGAATTCGCCAAAAATGAAGGCAGTTGCGAAAAACAACAGATATTAACAGAATCGGATAAGAATGTTAACGAAATAAAAGATGAAGTCAGCGAATCTGATTTTTCAGAAGAAATCGGGTTTGTAGATCTGACAGGTGGCTTCGGAGTAGATTTCTCTTATATCGCTGCCCGATTGGGAATGAAGTCGATGTATGTGGAGCGTCAGGCTCATCTCTGTGATGCGGCGAAGGAGAACTTCGAGCACTTGGGCTTGAAGAACGCCATCGTGAAGAATGGGGATGGAATAGAAGTGCTTCATTCTTTTCATCCAAAGAAAAAAGATGCAGCATCAGCTGATGATTCTTTAGGCATAACTTATGACCAGCCTCGGTCATTACTTAAGACCAACCTTGGTCTTAAGATAATCTTCATAGATCCCGCCCGTAGAGACGATGCGGGCAACAAGGTGGTATCCTTGAAGGATTGCACACCCGATGTCACCGTTTTGCAGGAAGAGATGCTTTCGAAGGCAGATTACGTTATCATCAAACTCTCTCCGATGCTCGACTGGCACCGTGCCATAAGCGAATTAAGCCACGTAAGAGAGGTTCATATCATCTCCGTGAACAATGAGTGCAAGGAGCTTCTTTTAGTGCTGTCAGCGCGAAATATGGGCGAAAATCTCCGTATTTATTGCATCAACGATGCGCAATCCTTCGTCTGCGACGAGTTGGATATGGAGTCTTTTTCGGTGAAGATAGCCCCATCCCCCCTTGAAGAGATGCAGTATCTTTACGAGCCGAATGCCTCGTTGATGAAAGCCGGCTGTTTCGGTGTTCTTTCCGAGCGATATGATGCAAGGATGCTTTCCAAGAACAGTCATCTTTTCGTGAGCCGTGAGCCTATCGCCGTCTTCCCGGGCAGAAGTTTCCGCATCATCGCCGTATCCTCCTTTAATAAAAAGGAGTTGAAGCGTCATCTGTCAGGAATCACCAAGGCGAACATAGCCACCCGCAACTTCCCTCTTTCCGTAGCAGAATTGCGCAAGCGATTGAAGCTGAAGGATGGTGGTGAAATCTATATTTTTGCCACCACATTGAGCGACGAAAGCCATGTGCTGGTAATAACGGAGAAAGCTTAGAAAACCTCGAAAATGTGTAAATTTGCAACATTGAAAATCTCGAAAATGTGTAAAATGTAAAGGTCTGAAAAGGAAAATTTATCAGCAACAGCTTGATAGATAGTAAAATAGGTGATGTGTAAAACTAAAGGGTATATAGTCGTACAACTAAAGGGTGTGTAGTTGTCTGCAGGGTGGACGCATTTTTATGCGTCCGCCCTGCAGAGTTTCATAGTCGGTATGTGCAAAAAAATGCATCTGCTGATTACATAAAAAAGCAAGTTCTCTTGTTTATTTCCGATTTTTGTTGTACCTTTGCCGAAATCTTCTAATTTAATTGGATTAAAGAATATGGCAAAGGACGATAGTGTAGCTAAATCAGGTAATCAGCAATTGCCTGTAGAAAATAAAGTGGAGTCTCTGATACGAGTTATCAGAGGACAACAAGTGATGCTTGACCGTGACTTGGCTGAGTTGTATGGAGTAGAAACAAGAAGGTTGAATGAGCAGGTAAAACGTAATATAGAGCGTTTTCCTGAAGACTTTATGTTTCAATTGACCCCAAATGAATTTGATAACTTGAAGTCGCAATTTGCGACTTCAAGTTGGGGCGGTGTAAGAAAACTGCCTTATGCTTTCACAGAGCAAGGAGTTGCCATGCTTAGTGGAGTTTTGAAGTCATCGACTGCTGTTGAAGCAAACATCCGCATCATGCGAGCATTCGTATCTATGCGCCATTTTATGGTGAACAATGCGGCGATTTTCCAACGATTGGAAACAATCGAATTTAATCAGTTGGAGTCTAATAAGGTTCAGGCGAAAATTCTTGCTCATCAAGAAGTACAAGACCATCGCATAGACGAAATTTTCCGTCGCTTGGACGAAGGTATGTATAAACCGAAGCAAGGAATCTTCTTTGATAACCAAATCTATGATGCTTATTCCTTTGTCTCTGAACTCGTAAAGAGTGCTAAGCAGCGTATCATCCTCATAGATAATTATGTGGATGAATCGGTTTTGACTTTATTGGATAAGCGGGAGGATACTGTTTCTGCCATCATTTATACTCAGCAGATAAGTCGCCAGCTTCGTCTTGATATTGATCGCCATAATAGCCAATATCCTCCGATAGAAATCTCTGTTTTCCGTCGTTCCCACGATCGCTTTCTTTGTATTGATGATACGGTTTATCATGTGGGAGCCTCCATCAAAGACTTAGGAAAGAAATGGTTTGCCTTTTCTAAGATGGAAGACTTCAAGCCAGAGGAACTTGTAGCAAAAATCAACGAAGCATTTTGAAAAGTCAATTTGGAATTCAAGTTTAAAAACTAAGAGAATAGTGTGTGTTTGGGCGCAATAAGTCTTCTTTGTGTGCCCAAACATCAGTTTTTTATCCTATCTGCTAAAAATAATCCACGAAAAAGATACGAGTAATCGATTTTTTCATTACCTTTGCAAATGATACCACTCTCGCTCACGTCGTATCGATGCATGGAGAGTCTCTTTAAGAGGCTTTTGTGCTGAGAAGGATAGCGGGTGGGGCTTGGTATCGCGACATAATATAAAGGCGTTTACTTGACGCTTTGTTCTTGACGTTCTGAAACTTCGCAACTTTCTTGTATTGTCTTGAGCATTGCAACGGTAGATGCCCATTGGGATGTGTAATAGCCACATCCCTTTACTGGTATGGCTTATTGCGTAAGGCGATGAGTCTTATATCCGTATAGGGGAAAGTGTATACATATCGGCGTGGGCTTCGACGTTGCTCGTTCAACAATACAGGGCAATGCGAAGGCCTCAGAACGTGGGACGGGTAACAGGTAGAATCCCACGTTTTTTTATTTTGCCGTCAGATAATTGTGTGTTTTATAGCCAAATGGGGATTCGTGGCAAAGTCAAATTTTCTAAGAAATAATTAATATGGGAAATTTTAACGCAAGATTGCAACTGATAGTCGTTGCCTTATTTCTGGCTGTTATCCCATCCTTGGCAGATAATGTGGCACAAGGTGTGTGTGGAACAGGGGTGAATTGGAGTTTAGATGACCAAGGTGTGCTCACGATTGGTGGAGAAGGCGAAATGAATAATTTTACTAATCCAACCAATACTAATGCAACGTTGCCTTCATGGAATCCTTGGAAGAGTAAAATCAAAAGAGTTGTAATAGAAGGAGGCGTTGCGTTTGTTGGTAACTATGCCTTTTACGAATATGACAATCTGGAGGATGTTGCTTTTGGGGAAGGTGTGAAGCGTTTAGGTAATAGAGTGTTCTTCGGTTGTATTGGATTGAAGAAACTTGAATTGCCGGAGTCTATGGAGCAGATTGGTGGCGTATGGACAAATTATAGCGATTATGGTGCTACTTTTAGTGGTTGTTCTGGTATTACAGAACTTACAGTTCCTACAAACATGAAGTTTTTGGCAGCGAATTCTTTTACTGGAACCAAAATAGAGAAAATCAATTGGAATGCTATTGATTGTGATGCAGATCTTGGAAGTTATTCAAACTATGAAGTGTTTGGCAATTGCCCTATCAGAGAAGTATATTTCGGAGATAAGGTAAAATCCGTTCCTGCTTATATTTTTGCAGGTCGTGGAAGTCTTGCGACAGTAAAAACTTCTGGTACAATAGAGTATGTTGGTATAAATGCTTTTAGGGGAACCTCTTGGTTAGGGGCTCAGGAATTAGATAAAATGACATATCTTGACCATGCAGCCTATCAATATAGACAAGACACGCAAGCTACTGAACCTATTTCGTTTGAGTTCCCTGAAGGAACAAAAAGTATTACAGCTTCCGCTTTTCAAAATAATAAACTACTTGTAAAAGTAACGATTCCTCATAGTATGGACCGTATAGGCGAGAATGTATTTGATGGTTGTACATCTCTAGGCGAAGTAGTTTGGAATGCGGATTCTGTCAATAATGATAGGTGCAGATTCTCTAAGTCACTTTATAAGATTTCAATTGGTGATAAAGTGCGGGTTATTCCTAATTATTTCCTTTATCAATGTACAGGATTAGCGGAAATCAAGTTGCCGGAGTCGGTTGAGAGTATTGGTGAAAGTGCTTTTGGCGAATGTGATGGAATAAAGCAATTTGTTATTCCTAATAGCGTGAAAACAATTGGTCGCATAGCCATTAGTTATTGTGACAATCTGGAAAAGGTTGTTGTTGGTGAAGGATTACAAAGTATGGACTTTTATTATCTGTTCACGCGTTGTTCGAAATTGAAGACTTTAGAATGGAATGCAATTAAACATAGGGAAGTAAAGAAAGATATGGATCATCAGTATGAAAGTTGTCAAGCACCTGTTGAAAATGTCATATTTGGAGATAAGGTAGAGTATGTACCGGGAATGTTATTCTTTGGTTCAAAGACTCTGGTAAACGTAAAATTAGGAAAGTCTGTCAAGCGAATTGGTGAAGCGGCATTTAGAGGATGTACAAATTTGAAAGCTTTGGATTTGCCTGAATCGTTGGAAACTGTAGGAAAAAGTGCTTTCTATGGGACTGGTCTTCTGTCTTTGTTTATACCTGCTAATGTTACTGAAATTGGGGTTGGCTCTTCTCCTTTGAAGCAAGTAATTTGTGTAGCGAAGAATGCTCCAAAAGGTTCTTTTGAAGTAGGAAAGGATTGTATGTTTTATGTTCCTAATACAAAAAGTTACAGAAAACAAGGTTGGGGAACAAATCGAGGACAACTGCTATCAATGATAAAAGCTGACAAAGAAACTATTTATTATACAGGAAAGGTTCCTACAGTAACATTTACGAGCAATATCCCTGGCTATGAATTGGTTTCTTTGACAAAGGATTATGTCTTAAACGGTGAAGTTGGTGAAGATTCAGTACGCCTTGTCGGTACATTCAAGGGAGAGAAGGAGTTTACAGTCGAAATGACCTATCATTATGAAGTAAAACCTGGTAAACAGGAAGTTATTTGGGAACAAGACCTATCCAATCTTCATATAGGTGATAAGATTGAGTTGACTGCGAGTGTAAATACAGGTAGGGAAATGCGGTATGTACACTATAACAATAAGGTGGTTGACGTAAAAAAGGAGGATGGTAAGTTCTATCTTTATTGCAAAGCTGTAGGAGAAACAGACATAACTACATTCCAGTATGGAGATGAAAATTGGGAGACTTCTCCGCAGATAACCAAGCATATTGTTGTTGCAGAAGTTGATGCAGGTATTACTGATGCGGTTATGACTTCTGATGCCAAGGAAATCTCGCGCTATTCTGCTAATGGCCAGCACTTGACTGCTCCAACCAAGGGCTTGAACATCGTGAAGTATAGCGATGGAAGCGTGAGAAAAGAAATGGTGAAGTAGAAGTTAGAGTATAAGAACAAGAATAATATGAGAATAAGTGGTTGTTTCCTTTGTGGAAATAACCACTTTTCTGCTTTTTGAGAAGCCGTTTACCTGTATCAACACGTAACATTATACTAAAAGAGCAAGAAAGTAACAAATTCCTTCCAGAATATTTGGAAGTAACTAATATTTTTCTTATTTTTGCAGCATGGAATACAGAAATAAACGAAAGGGCTTATGGTTAAGTTTAACGAAGAAAAATTAGCTAAACTACGTACTTTCGAAGATCATCTTCGAGAGAAATATGGTGAGCCTGGCAGTGCGGCTCGCAAGGAGTTTGATGCAAGAGCCAAGGCATGGTATAATGCCGAGTTATTAAAATCAAAATGAACTCATAAAATAAAAAATTATAGCAAAAAAGAAAAATGGAAATAGTAGCGGCAATCCTGCTATGGATGCACTAAACGAAATGTTGAACCAAATGTCGCCAGAAGAGAAGATGATGCTGATGGCTGATCTCGAAAATTTAGAAAAGTCGGGTAGGGAGCTGGATGAAATGAAGGAGAATGCTTATACTTATCAGCACCCTGACTATACCAAGGAGGTAAAGCCTTTGGCGGATTATCTTCAGCAATTGTTACGGATGTGCTGAAATCATGTATCGATATAACAATCCCTGCCATGGCAATGGATTGGATCGTGAAATCTCTTGCTCAAATCAAGGCGGCGGAATTGCTGCCTATGATCAAGAACATCTACAAGGAATATCGTGTGCCGCCAGTGGAAATCGAGAATGGCATCAAGGGGGTAACCAAGTTGCTTACCAAGGGAACAGATGAACGGATTATTGTGTTTGCTGATTTCAAGGAATTTTTGAGTGATCTGACGTATGACTAAACCGATGATTTTGATGATGATGATGATTTGTTTGTTTTTTGATAATAGTCAGCTCCAAATGTGATATTATGTTAATTTAGGTGTCGCATTGGTACCAATGCGACACCTAAAACATAGGAAGTGGACACATGAACAGGGGAATGCGACACCTAGTTTCGAAAAAAATAACTAAATTTGCACCAAGGAATGTTTTAAAATTTGAAGAAAGATGAAAAATCCGAAAGAGTTATTGCAAACTATGTTGTCGAAAGTTGGATGTGGCTTTTCACCTGCATCTGTTGAGGTTTTGAAAGAACTGGTAACTATCCAGCTCGATGAACCTGGTACGTTGTCTAAACGAATTGGCGATGATAAGCGATTGGCCATATCTAGAATGAAAGTAATCGGTGCATTGGATAGCAGCGATGTGAAATGCCTGCGAAACATGCCGCAGCTGGAAGAGCTGGATTTGTCGGAGTCGAAAATCGTTACGGGTGGTTGTTATTACATCGAGGCCTGGTATTGCCAGAACGAAGAAGATGTAATGGGCTTGTATATGTTCCATCGCAATGCGAAGTTGAAATCTATCATTTTCCCTAAGGGGGTTCTTGCCATCCGACCGATGGCATTCCGCCGCTGTTCGGCATTGTCGGAGGTGGTATTCTCGCCTGCGTTGGAGAGAATAGATGACCGGGCTTTTTCTTATTGCGATTCGTTGGAGCAGGTCAGTTTCCCGGCAGCTCTTCAAACAGTAGGACCACGTGCCTTTGTGCATTGCAAATCCTTGAAAAAGGTTCAATGTGAATCTGTGGTCAACATCGGGGAATTTGCTTTCAGCGATTGCCCGGCGTTATCATTGGTGAATTTGGGTTCTGCCCTTCAGAATATCGGTGATTTGGCTTTTGCCGGTGCAGCATTGGCATCCGTCAGTTTCCCTGCTTCTCTCAAGAAGATGGGTACCGAGGTGTTTAAGGGTTGCCGCCAGCTTACCGCCATCCACATGGGTTCAGAAGTTCCTCCTTTTGCCAAGTCGGATACCTTCGAGGGTATGAACACCGATGCCTGTACCCTGTTTGTTCCTAAGGGTGCCAAGGATAACTATTGGTTGGCCGATGGCTGGGAGAAATTCAAGAATATCGTAGAGGAGTAGCATTGGCTTGTCCTTCATTTTGGCTCTATGATGAAAAAAAACGGCAAAAAGTGTTAGAGTAATCATTTTTTTTATTACCTTTGCAGCCGATACCATTCATGTCCACGCCGTATCGATGCTACGAGAGTCGCTTTAGGGAGGCTTTTCATGCAGAGATGGGTTACTTAAAAACAGGTAAAGTGGGATAGAGGTATCGCGACATATTGAAATAAAAAAAGGCGTTTACTTAGCGCTTTGTTCTTGACGAACCGAAACTTCGCAACTTTCAAATGTAGTCTTGAGCATAGCAACGGTAGATGCCCCGGGATGTGTTATTTTTCACATCCCTTTACTGGTATGGCTTGTTGCGTCTAGGCGATGAGTCTTATATCCGTATAGGGAGAGGTGTGTACATATCGGCGTGGGCTTCGACGTTGCTCGTTCACTACATTGGGCAATGCGAAGGCCTCGGTTCGTGGGACGAGTAACAGGTAGAGTTCCCACGCTTTTTCCATGTCTAGTCTATCATATTTAAATATTTGCCAATCGGGGATCTCGGGCACACAATGATTTTGGTATATGAAAAGTCCGAAGGAATTATTGCAAACTATGCTGTCGAAAGTTGGAGGTGGAAACTCATCTTCAGCAGTTGAAATTTTGAAAGAACTGGTAACTATTCAGCTTGATGAAGCAGGCACCTTATCTAAACGAATCGGCGATGACAAGAAACTGGCCATATCTAGAATGAAAGTAATTGGTGCACTGGATAGCAGCGATGTGAAATGTCTGCGAAACATGCCGCAGCTGGAAGAGCTGGATTTGTCGGAGTCGAAAATCGTTACGGGTGGTTGTTATTACATCGAGGCCTGGTATTGCCAGAACGAGGAAGATGTAATGGGACTGTATATGTTCCATCGCAATGCGAAGTTGAGATCTATCATTTTCCCTAAGGGGGTTCTTGCCATCCGACCGATGGCTTTCCGCAGATGTTCGGCATTGTCGGAGGTGGTTTTCTCGCCTGCGTTGGAGAGAATAGATGATCGAGCTTTTTCTTATTGCGATTCGTTGGAGCAGCTCAGTTTCCCGGCAGCTCTTCAAACAGTAGGGCCACGTGCCTTTGTGCATTGCAAATCTTTGAAAAAGGTTCAATGCGAATCTGTGGTCAATATCGGGGAATTTGCTTTCAGCGATTGCCCGGCGTTATCATTGGTGAATTTGGGTTCTGCCCTTCAGAATATCGGTGATTTGGCTTTTGCCGGTGCAGCATTGGCATCCGTCAGTTTCCCTGCTTCTCTCAAGAAGATGGGTACCGAGGTGTTTAAGGGTTGCCGCCAGCTTACCGCCATCCACATGGGTTCAGAAGTTCCTCCTTTTGCCAAGTCGGATACCTTCGAGGGTATGAACACCGATGCTTGTACCCTGTTTGTTCCTAAGGGTGCCAAGGACAACTATTGGTTGGCCGGTGGCTGGGAGAAATTCAAGAATATCGTAGAGGAGTAGTTCAAGAACATCGCTGAGCGAAGTTCTTGTATTTCATAAAAAAGGAGTAGCATTGGCTTCTCCTTCATTTTTAATTAAACTTGTGAAGAGGATATTTGCTTGTTCAGGATGCCAATTTGGCGTCTTGAACATAAATATCCTTGAATTCTTTTTGTTATTTCAGCAGATTGTTGTACTTTTGCGCCCGTATAGTTTTGAACTATATTCATGAATCATAAATTATCATAAGCATCAGAATATTTATCAATCATAAACATAAAAGCAAACAGTACAGCAATGAACAAATTAAAAACTATCTATCTGTCGCTCCTGTTCTTCCTGGCGATGAACATGATGGGCGGAGTGAATGCGATGGCGGAGAACTATCCCTATCGCAGTGATTATCTTTGGCTTACCGTGCCTGACCATGCCGACTGGCTCTATCGCACCGGGGAGCAGGCTAAGGTCGAAGTAAGTTTCTACAAGTATGGAATACCCCGTGACGGCGAGGTGAACTATGAAATTGGCAACGACCTGCTCGAGGCTGATAAGCAGGGAAGCATCAAGCTGAAGAACGGGCGAGCCATCGTGAACATGGGAACCCGAAAGACTCCGGGCTTCAGAGACCTGAGATTATCTTATCAGCTTGATGGCAAAACCTATCAGCATCATGTAAAAGTAGGATTCTCGGTGGATAAGATTCAGCCTTACACCCAGGAGCCAAAGGATTTCGACAGCTTCTGGCAGAAGGCGAAGGATGAACTGAAGAATGTTCCCCTGAGTTACACCAAGGAACTCGCCAAGGAGTATTGCACCGATAAGATAGATTGCTATCTCGTAAAACTTCAGATAGACAAGATGGGACATGCGATGTATGGCTATCTCTTCTATCCCAAGAATGCCAAGCAGGGTAGCCATCCCGTGGTTCTCACCCCTCCGGGAGCCGGCATCAAGACCATCAAGGAAC
>ERZ1026858.1626-NODE-1626-length-11045-cov-5.053867_pt1 | contig 11045 bp, 10 predicted proteins | sample MGYA00380159_ERZ1026858 | MGnify/ENA primary metagenome ERZ1026858 (study PRJEB33269, sample SAMEA4719795) | human gut metagenome | biome: human-associated habitat; feature: organic feature; material: feces | place: Cameroon | collected 2013-10 ... | reverse complement strand
AGATGTGTATAAGAGACAGCTGCCGAGAAGACCGCATTCGTCTTCATGGGCCACGGCACCTCGCACACCGCAAAGGTCAGCTACAGCCAGATGCAGACCACCATGCAGACCCTCGGCTATGACAATGTCTTCATCGGCACCGTCGAGGGCGAGCCGGAGGAGACCGCCTGCGAGAACGTCATCGAGGCCGTCAAGGCTGCCGGTTACACCAAGGTCGTTCTGCGCCCGCTGATGGTCGTTGCCGGTGACCATGCCAACAACGACATGGCCGGTGCGGACGATGACTCCTGGCTGAGCGAGTTCAAGGCTTCCGGTGCATTCGAGGAAGTGGATACCCAGATCTCCGGTCTGGGCGAGATCTCCGACATCCAGCAGCTCTACATCGCACACACCAAGGCTGCGATCGAGTCCCTGAACGGCTGATATCGTGTGCCCCAATGCCCGAAGGGAGTGATCTTTTCGGGCATTTTTTATGGAGGATGCCCCCGCATGAGGAGGCACCCTCCCCCTATGGGCAGTTCTCTGCCCGCTTAAATTTGATCGCGAGGTATTTTGATCTATGCACTGCAAACAGTTTCTTTCCCTGTCCGTCGCTTCCCTGCTGCTGGCTGCTGCCCTGACCGGCTGCGGGGCGGCCTCTTCCACTGCAAGCTCTGCCGCAGGCTCGGAGGCCGCTTCGTCCGTGGCCTCCTCTGCTGCTGCATCCGAGACCGCTGCCGCCGCTCTGCCGGACGGCGTCTATACCGCGGATTTCGACACCGACAGCGGCATGTTCCACGCGAACGAAGCCTGCGATGGCAAGGGCACCCTGACGGTCGAAAACGGCACGATGACCTTCCACGTCAGCCTCGCTTCCAAGAAGATCGTCAACCTGTATGTCGGCATGGCCGCAGACGCCGACGCCAACAAAGCCGACTGGCTGCTGCCCACCACCGACACCGTCACCTACTCCGACGGCACCTCCGAAGAGGTCTACGGCTACGACATCCCCGTCGCCGCCGTGGACGAGGACTTCCAGCTGGCCCTTCTGGGCACCAAGGGCAAGTGGTACGACCACACCGTCAGCATCCGCAATGCGGAGCCCAAGGCGGAAGCGGCTGCTGAGACGCCCGCCGACGGCGAATACAATGTGAATGTCGTGCTGGAGGGCGGTTCCGGCCGCGCCACGGTGGACAGCCCCGCCGCGCTGACCGTGGCCGACGGCAAGATGACCGCCACCATCGTCTGGAGCAGCCCCAACTACGACTACATGATCGTGGACGGCGAGAAGTATCTGCCCACCAACACCGAGGGCAACTCCACCTTTGTGATCCCCGTTGCCGCGCTGGGCACGCCTCTCTCCGTCACGGCCGACACCGTGGCCATGAGCACCCCGCACGAGATCGAATACACCCTGACGTTCACGCTGGCGTAACGGCTCCCCCCTTTGTGGGGCAGCTGCCGCCCGCGTGCCTTCGAAGGTGCAAGGCTGATACCATGAAACTGACCAGACAACAATTCTTAAAAGCGCTCCCCGCCTCTGCGCTTCTGCTGGCGGGCTGTGCAGCAAAGCAGACGGCCCCGGCCAACACGGAAGCGCTGGTGTTCGACCACGCCTATCCGCTGGACTACGCCCGGCAGTTCACCGCCGACTGCTACGAAGGCGGTTCTACCCTGCTGACCCTGACCGGGTCAGGGGAACAGTTCCTCGTCCTGCCGGAAGATGCCGCCGAGGTGGACGGCCTGCCCGCCGGGGTCACGGCCCTGCGCCAGCCGGTGCAGAATATCTATCTCGTCTCCACCTCGGTGATGGACCTGTTCCTCCATCTGGACGCGCTGGACTGCATCACCCTCTCCGGCACCCAGGCCGCCGGCTGGCATCTCGACGAAGCCAGAGCCGCCATGGAGGCCGGGCGCATCGCCTACGCGGGCAAGTACAGCGCCCCGGACTATGAGCAGATCCTCGCTTCCAACTGCGGCCTTGCCATTGAGAATACGATGATCCTCCACACACCGGAGGTCAAGGAGCAGCTGGAACGGTTCGGCATCCCGGTGGTGGTGGAGCGCTCCAGCTACGAGAGCAGTCCGCTGGCCCGGATGGAGTGGATCAAGTTCTGGGGCATCCTGCTGGGCCGGGAGACCCTTGCCGAGCAGGTGTTCCAAAAGCAGGTGGAGCGCATCCAGCCGCTTCTGGAACAGGCCCCCACCGGCAAGACCTGTGCGTTCTTCTCCATCACGGCCAACAACCTCGCCAACGTCCGCAAGGGCGGCGACTATGTGGCCCAGATGATCGGGATGGCCGGGGCCGATTATGTGTTCTCCGACCTGACCGACAGCGGCAATAACCTTTCCACCATGAACCTCCCGCTGGAGGATTTCTACGCCGGGGCAAAGGACGCCGATGTTCTCATCTACAACAGCACCATCGAGGGCATGGTCGCCACCATCGACGAGCTGGTGGCAAAATGTGCCCTGCTGGCCGACTTCCGGGCCGTGCAGAGCGGGAACGTCTGGTGCACCACCCAGAGCTTTTTTCAGCAGAGCATGGAGCTGGCCGATTTTGTGATCGAGCTGCACCGCGTTCTGACCGAGGACGCCCCCGACGGCCTGCAATTCCTGACACCGGTGACGTAACTTTCCCAGAAAGGACCCGCATGACTACCCAAAAACGCCTTCTCTTCTCCTATGGCATCTTGGCCGTTCTGCTGGCGGTGCTCTTTGCCGCCAACCTCTTTTGGGGCAGCGTGGCACTGACGCCGGAGGCCGTGCTTTCGGCCCTGCTGGGCCGCGGGCAGGACGCGCTCTCGGTGCGCATCATCACCCAGCTGCGTCTGCCCCGCGCCGTGATGGTCGTGTTGCTGGGCGCAGCACTCTCGGCGGCGGGCTATCTGTTGCAGACCTTTTTCGCCAATCCCATCGCCGGGCCCTTCGTCATGGGCATTTCCAGCGGGGCCAAGCTGGCGGTGGCGCTGGTCATGGTGGTATTCCTGAACCAGGGGCTGCTCACAAGCTCCCTCACCCTCATCCTGGCCGCGTTCGCGGGGGCCATGGCGGCCATGGCCTTTGTGCTGGCGGTCTCCCGCCGGGTGCAGCGGATGAGCATCCTGGTCATCTGCGGCGTCATGATCGGCTACATCTGCTCGGCCATCACTGAATTTGTGGTGGCCTTTGCGCAGGACTCGAACATCGTCAACCTCCACAACTGGTCGCAGGGCAGCTTTTCCGGCATGACCTGGGGCAATGTCCGGGCGGCGGCGCTCGTAGTCCTGCCCGCGCTGGCGGCGGCGTTCTGCCTGTCGAAACCCATGTCCGCTTACCAGATGGGCGAGGCCTACGCCCAGAGCGTCGGCGTCAACGTCAAGCTGTTCTCCCGCACACTGGTGCTGCTCTCCAGCCTGCTGGCCGCCTGCGTCACGGCCTTTGCCGGGCCGATCTCCTTTGTGGGCATCGCGGTGCCGCACCTCGTCAAGCAGCTGCTGGGCAGCGCCCGGCCGCTGTTCGTCCTGCCGGGCTGCTGCCTGGGCGGGGCGGCGTTCTGCCTGCTGTGCGACCTCATCGCCCGCAGCCTGTTCGCCCCCACCGAGCTTTCCATCAGCGCTGTGACGGCGGTGTTCGGCGCACCGGTGGTCATCTGGCTGCTCATCCGCCGGAATCAGGAGGGTGCACGATGAACGAATTTTCCTGCGAGGCACAGGACCTCGCCGTCGGCTACGGCAAAGCACCGCTGGCCGAGCATATCGCGCTGGGCGTCCGGCCGGGGCAGATCCTGACCCTCATCGGGCCGAACGGCGCGGGCAAATCCACCCTGCTCAAAACACTGGCGGGCCAGCTGGCCCCCATGGGCGGCGCGGTGCTGCTGGACGGACAAGATCTGACCGCCTACACCGGCAGCGCCCGCGCACAGCGGCTCGCCCTCATGCTCCCCCACACCCGCCGCACCGAGCTGACCACCTGCTTCGAGTTTGCCGCAGCCGGGCGCATCCCCTACACCGGGCGGCTGGGCCTCCTCTCCGAAGCCGACCGGCAGGCCGTGCGCGATGCGCTGGCTCTGGTGGGGGCTTCCGCTCTCGCGGAGCGGGACTTCAACTGCATCAGCGACGGCCAGCGCCAGCGCATCCTGCTGGCCCGCGCCATCTGCCAGCAGCCGGAGGTCATCTTATTGGACGAGCCCACGTCTTTTCTGGACATCAAGGGCAAGATCGAGCTGCTGAGCATCCTGCAAACATTGGCCCACACGCAGCACCTTGCCGTCCTCGTCAGCCTGCACGAGCTGGACATGGCGCAGAAGATCGCGGACGCCGTGCTCTGCGTCTCCCCGCAGGGCGTCTCCGGCGTTCTGACGCCCCAGGAGGCTTTTGCGCCGGAGAACATCCAGACCCTCTACCGCCTGAGCCGGGAGCAGTACGAAACGCTGTTCGGCCCCCCGAAACCTGCGAAACCCAGATTCGAGCACTACGTCCGCAGCGGGCAGAAACTGCTGCGCTGCGGCTACACCACCGGCACCTGTGCAGCGCTGGGCGCGGCGGGCGCGGCCCGGCTGCTGCTGACCGGAAAGGCCCCGGAGACGGTGGCGCTGCGCACACCGAAGGGCATCGTCGTGGAGGTAGCCCCGCTGTTCTGCCGCCGCACCGGGCCGGGGGCCGAATGCGCCATCGAAAAGGACGGCGGCGACGATGTGGATGTGACCACCGGCCTGCCCATCGTCGCCACGGTGGAGCTGCTGCCCGGCACCACGGAAGTCCGCATCGCGGGCGGGCCGGGCGTAGGCCGAGTCACCCGGCCGGGGCTGGACCAGCCCGTAGGCGAAGCCGCCATCAACCACGTCCCCCGCCGGATGATCGCCGAAGCCCTGCAGCGGGAGGCCGAAACGGCATGCTACACCGGCGGCTTTGCCGTGACCCTCTCCATTCCGGGCGGCGAAGAGGTGGCCCGGCGCACCTTCAACCCCCACATCGGGGTCGCGGGCGGGCTGTCCATCCTCGGCACCAGCGGCATCGTGGAGCCCATGAGCCAACAGGCCATTCTGGACACCATCCAGCTGGAAATGAACCAGGCGGCGCTGCGCGTCCAAACCGAAGCCGAGCCACGGCAGCTCATCCTGGCCCCCGGCAACTATGGGCTGGACTACCTTGGCACGGCCTACCCGGAGTTTGCTTCCATCCCGGTCGTCAAGATCTCCAATTTCATCGGCGACACGCTGGATATGGCCGCTTCTGCCGGGTTTGAGGACGTGCTGCTCGTGGGTCATGTGGGCAAGCTCTGCAAGCTGGCGGGCGGCATCATGAACACCCACTCCCACACGGCGGACTGCCGCACCGAGCTGTTCTGCACCCACGCCGCCCTCTGCGGGGCCAGCCGGGAGACCTGCCGCGCCCTGTTCGAAGCCGCCACCACCGACGCCTGCCTCGACCTTCTGGATTCGGCAGGCCTCCGCGCCCCGGTGCTGGAAAGCCTGCTGGCGGCGGTGCAGCTCCATCTGGACCGCCGCGCCGCCGGGGCGTTCCGGGTGGGTGCCATCCTCTTTTCGAACCAGCACGGCCCGCTGGGCCAAACTGAAACGGCGGCACAGATCCTGAACGACTGGAAGGAGCGATAATATGGTACATTTTGTTGGTGCCGGGCCAGGCGCACCGGACCTCATCACCCAGCGCGGCGCGGCCCTGTTGCAGGGGGCCGACTGCATCATTTATGCGGGCAGCCTTGTCAACCCGGCCCTGCTGGGGCTGGCAAAGCCGGGCTGCGCCATCTACAACAGCGCCGAGATGACACTGGAGCAGGTGCTCGGCGTGCTGCGGCAGATGGAAGCCGCCGGCAAGACCACCGTGCGGCTCCACACCGGAGACCCCTGCCTGTTCGGGGCCATCCGGGAGCAGATGGATGCGCTGGACGCCGACGGGATCGCCTACGATGACACGCCCGGCGTTTCCAGCTTCTGCGGCGCGGCGGCCGCGCTGAACGCCGAGTACACCCTGCCCACCGTCAGCCAGACGGTCATTATCACCCGGATGGAGGGCCGCACCCCGGTGCCCGAACGGGAAACGCTGGCCCGCCTCGCTTCCCACGGGGCCACGATGGTCATCTTCCTCTCCATCGGCCTCGTTGACAAGGTGCAGGAGGCTCTGCTGCAAGGGGCCTACACCCCCGGAACGCCTGCCGCCGTGGTCTACAAAGCCACCTGGCCGGAAGAAAAAATCGTGCGGTGCAGCGTGGGAACGCTGGCCGAAAGCGTCCATGCAGCGGGCATCACCAAGACCGCGCTCATCGTGGTGGGCGACTTCCTCGGCACCCGGTATGAGCGCAGCCGACTCTACGACCCCGCCTTTACAACGGAGTTCCGCAAAGGAGCCGACGCATGAGCCGCGCCTATGCCGCCTTTACCGAGACCGGGCTGGCGCTGGCAGAAACACTGGCGCGCGCGCTGCCCGGCCCTGTGACCCGCTGCGGGCACGGCGGACCTTCGCTGGCAGAGTGGACCGCCGCCGCGTTTGCCCAAAACGAGGCCCTGATCTTTGTGGGGGCCGTGGGCATCGCGGTGCGGGCCGTCGCGCCGTTTTGCCGCAGCAAGGCCAGCGACCCGGCGGTCGTGGTCGTGGACGAATGCGGACACTTTGCGGTGCCGCTGTTGTCCGGCCATCTGGGCGGTGCCAACGATCTGGCGCGGGCCATCGCGGCCCTCTGCGGGGCCGTCCCGGTCATCACCACGGCCACCGATGCCCACGGCCTCTTTGCCGTGGACGAGTGGGCAAGGCATCACAACTGCCGGGTGCTGGAACCCGAACGCATCAAGACCGTCAGCGGGAAACTTCTGGCCGGGGAGCCGGTCTCCTTCTGGTCGGAGTTTCCCATCGCAGGCCCGGCCCCGGCCGGGGTGAATGCGGCACCAGCGCCGGAAGCTGCCGACTTTGCCCTGACCCTCTCCCCCGCCGGGAATGCCCTGCATCTGACCCCGCGCATCGGGGTGCTGGGCATCGGGTGCCGGCGCGGGACGACGGCAGAGCAGCTGGAAGCCGCCTTTTCCGCCTTCTGTGCCGCCCACACACTGGCCCCGCAGTGCATCGCAGCCGCCGCCAGCATCGACCTGAAGCAGAACGAGGCCGGGCTTCTTGCGTTCTGCGCAGCGCACCGGTGGGGCCTCTCGTTCTTCTCTGCCGAAGCGCTGCAGACCGCCCCCGGCAGTTTTACCCCTTCTGCCTTTGTCCGGAACGTCACCGGTGTGGACAATGTCTGCGAGCGGGCGGCCGTTCTGGCGTCCGGCGGGAGCATCCGCATCCCCAAACAGGCGGGCGGCGGCGTGACCTTTGCGCTGGCCCTTTCTCCCTTTGCCCCAGATTGGAGGGTTTCTTCATGACGAACACCGTTTTTGTGGTCGGGCTTGGCCCCGGTGGCCCGCAGTTTCTGACCGCACAGGCGCAGAGCGCCTTAACGCAAGCCGAGGTGCTGTGCGGCTATACGGTCTATCTGGACCTTGTGCGCCCCTATTTCCCGGAAAAAGAATATTACTCCACCGGCATGACCCAGGAGATCGACCGCTGCCGCTGGGCGCTGGAAATGGCCCGGCGCGGCAAAGTCGTCGCGCTGGTCTGCTCCGGCGACGCCGGGGTCTACGGCATGGCAAGCCCCCTGCTGGAGCTGGCTGAGCAGTTCCCGGAGGTCGCCGTGGAGGTGGTGCCCGGCCTGACGGCGGCTCTCAGCGGCGGAGCCGTGCTGGGTGCCCCGCTGGCCCACGATTTCTGCGTCATCTCCCTGTCAGACCGGCTGACCCCCTGGGCCGTCATCGAGCGGCGGCTGGCGGCAGCAGCGATGGGTGATTTCTGCGTCGCACTGTACAATCCTTCTTCCAAGGGCAGGCCGGACTATCTGGCCAGAGCCGTCCGCATCCTGCTGGACCACGGCAAACCGCCGCAGACCGTCTGCGGGCTGGTGCGGAACATCGGGCGCGAGGGGCAGGCCCACCGCATCCTGACCCTGGCGGAACTGGAAACCGCCCCGGTGGATATGTTCACCACCGTCTTCATCGGCAACACCGCCACCCGGCAGCTGGGCGGAAAGATGGTCACACCGAGGGGGTATCGCGCATGAAGATCGTCGTGTTCAGCGGCACCACCGAGGGCCGTCTGTTCTCCCGCCAGCTGGCCGCGCAGGGGGCCGAAGTCCTCGTCAGCGTAGCGACCCCGCTGGGAGCCGAAGAGCAGGGCCGTTTGCAGGGTGTCACCGTCCATTGTGGGCGGCTGACGCCGGAGGAAATGACCACCCTGCTGCAGGGGGCCGCCCTCTGCGTGGACGCCACCCATCCCTATGCGGTGGACGCCACCAAAAACATCCGGTCTGCGTGTAAAACCGCCTGCATCGAATACCACCGCCTGCTCCGGGCCGAAAGCCCGCTTCCGGCGGGGAGCATGGTCTTTCCGTCGGCCGCACACGCGGCAGCCTTTCTTGCGAACACCTGCGGCAATCTCCTGCTGGCCACCGGGGCCAAGGAGCTTTCGGCCTTTTCCGGCATCGAGCCTGCCCGCCTGTTTCCCCGTGTGCTGCCCACCCCGGAGGGCATCGCAGCCTGCGAGGCCGCGCACATCCCCCACAAAAACATCATCGCGATGCAGGGCCCCTTCTCCTATGCGCTGAATCGGGCCCTGCTGGAGCAGTTCCACATCCGCTTCCTCGTCACGAAGGACGGCGGTGCAGCAGGCGGCTTTGCCGAGAAGGCACAGGCCGCGCAGGACACCGGCGCACAGCTCATCGTCCTCCGCCGCCCCGCAGAGCAGGGCGAAACGGCGGAGCAGATCCTGACCCGCTGCAAGGAGGTGCTGGCATGGTCACACTGATTGGAATGGGGGCCGGGCTGCCCGGCTCCCTGACCGCCGAAGGGCTTGCGGCCCTGCAACAGGCCGACCTCATTTTAGGCGCCCGGCGGCTGCTGGAGCACCTGCCGGACGGCTGCACCGAACACCGGAAGGCGCTGTACAAGCCGGAGGAAATCCTGACCTGCCTTGCGGAGCATCTGGAGGGGGACGCGGCCCTGCTGTACAGCGGCGACACCGGATTTTATTCCGGGGCTTCCGGGCTGCTGCCCATGCTGCGGGCCTGCGGCATCTCCTGCCGCGTCCTGCCCGGCATCTCCAGCGTCCAGCTGCTCGCGGCGGCGGTCGGCCGCCCCTGGCAGGACTGGAAACTCGTCTCCGCCCACGGCTGTGCCTGCGACCCGGTGGCCGAGTGCCTGACGGCGGATGGCCGACCGGTCTTCTTCCTGACCGGCGGCTCCGAGACCCCCGCCACCCTCTGCCGCACCCTGACCGCCGCCGGGCTGGGGCAGGCCCATGCGCTGGTCGGCGAACAGCTCGGCTCACCGGAGGAGAAGATCTTCTTCGGCACCGCGCAGGAAGTTTCGCAAAAAAGCACGGCATCCCTGAGCGTTCTGCTCATCGAGCATCTGCCCCAGCCGCCCCGGCGCTGTGCCGGGTTCCCGGACGAAGCCTTTCTCCGGGGAGATGTTCCCATGACGAAGCAGGAAGTCCGCGCTGCCGCGCTGGCAAAGCTGGCCGTCCGCCCCACGGACACGCTGTGGGATGTGGGGGCCGGCACCGGCAGCGTCAGCGTGGAACTGGCCCTTGCCGCCCCGCGCGGGCGGGTCTATGCCGTGGAATGCGACCCGGAGGCCTGCGCTCTTATCCGGAAGAACCGGGAGCATTTCGCAGCCTGGAATCTGACCCTCATCGAGGGGAAAGCCCCCCAGGCGCTGGAAGCTCTGCCCGCCCCGGACGCCGTCTTCCTCGGCGGCACCAAAGGCAGCATGGAGGCCGTGGTGGACGCTGTGCTGGCCAAAAACCCGCAGGCCCGCCTCTGCATCTCCGCCATCGCGCTGGAAACGCTGAGCGCCGCCGTTGCGGCCCTGACGGCGCGGGGGCTCACCGCCGAAGTCACCCAGATCGCCGTCAGCCGCACAAAACCGGCGGGCCGACTGCATCTGCTGATGGCCAACAACCCCATCTTCCTCATCACAGGTGAATGCCAATGATGCAATTTCTCGTCGCAGCGCCCTGTTCCGGCAGCGGCAAGACCACCCTGACCTGTGCGCTGCTGGCCGCGCTCAAGCGGCGCGGGGCCGATCCCTGCGCGTTCAAGAGCGGGCCGGACTACATCGACCCCATGTTCCACCGAGCCGTGCTGGGGGTCGAGAGCCACAACCTTGACCTCTTTTTCTCCGCACCGGATACCGTGCGCGCCCTTTATGCACAGGGTGCCGCCGGGCACGGGGCGGCGGTGTGCGAGGGGGCCATGGGCTTTTACGACGGTCTGGGCGGCGTGACCGACACGGCCAGCGCCTGGCATCTGGCCGACACGCTGGGCCTGCCGGTGCTGCTGGTCGTCCCGGCCAAAGGGGCCAGTTTGACCCTGGCCGCGCAGATCAACGGGCTGAAAACGTTCCGCACCCCCAGCCGCATCGTCGGCGTTCTGCTCAACGACTGCACCTCTGCTTTGTACAAGATGCTCAAACCGATGCTGGAACGCGAGACCGGCCTGCCGGTGCTGGGGCATCTGCCCCGCCTGCCGGAGGCGTCCATCGAGAGCCGTCATCTGGGGCTGAAGACCGCCGGGGAGATCGCCGGGCTTCAGCAAAAGATCGCCCTTCTTGCGGATGCGCTGGTGCTGGACTGGGTGCAGTTCCAGGCCCTGACCGACCGGCCTGCACCGCAGGCTCAGCCTGCCGCCCGCGCCCCGGCGCGCACCCGCATCGCCGTTGCGCAGGACGAAGCCTTTTGCTTTGCCTACGCCGAAACGCTGGAGGCCCTGACCGCCGCCGGGGCCGAGCTTGTCCCATTCAGCCCCCTGCACGATGCGGCCCTTCCGCCGGAGCTTGGCGGGCTGTATCTGCCGGGCGGCTACCCGGAACTGTATGCAGGGCCGCTGAGCGGGAACCGCTCGATGCGGGCTTCTGTGCAGCAGGCCGTGGAGCACGGTCTGCCCACCGTGGCCGAGTGCGGCGGCTTCCTCTATCTGGGGCAGACGCTCGAAGACGCCGACGGCACCGTCTGGCCCATGGCGGGCGTCCTGCCGGGCAGCGGCTTCCC
>ERZ1026858.1622-NODE-1622-length-11056-cov-68.134806_pt1 | contig 11056 bp, 6 predicted proteins | sample MGYA00380159_ERZ1026858 | MGnify/ENA primary metagenome ERZ1026858 (study PRJEB33269, sample SAMEA4719795) | human gut metagenome | biome: human-associated habitat; feature: organic feature; material: feces | place: Cameroon | collected 2013-10 ... | reverse complement strand
AGCGTTTCCGCATCTTCATCAAGCAGGGCGACTACAAGATTCCTGCTGACGAAAACAGCAAGGTAACTGGCGGTGACGGTAAGAGTTATGCCAACCCAACCATTTATATGAATACGCCAAACGTATCTATTATCGGTGAGGGCATGGACAACACCTCTCTGACCAACACCATTCCTGATGCAGAATATAAGAACGCGAATCAGAAAAACCCAGCCAACGTATTGGAAGGTATCGGCAAGGGCGACGTACTCTGCCTGCAGAAGGAAGCTACGGGTACCTACTTCCAGGATCTGAAGATGTACAGCAGCATGGGCGACGACAAGGGTCGCGACATCGTACTCAACGACCAGAGCAACAAGACCATCTGCAAGAACGTAAACCTCTGGGCTTACCAGGACACCTACGTATCAAACAACCAGAATGGTAAATTCTACTTCGAAGACGGAATCCTCCGTGGCCGTACCGACTACCTCTGCGGTAAGGGTGACGTATATTATAATAATGTAGAACTCTGGATTTGCGAAAAGGGAGGCTACCTCGCCGTTCCTTCTCAACCAAAGAAGTATGGCTACATCTTCAAAGACTGTACCATCAAGGATGCTACTGAGGCAAAAGACCTGAATGGTAACTACACCTTAGGTCGTCCATGGGGCAAGGGAACACCTATCGCGCTCTACATTGACACCAAGATGGAAGCCATCCCTTCAGCAGCAGGATGGGATGAAATGAGTGGCGGATATCCTAAGCGTTTCGCAGAGTACAACTCTACCACATCAACAGGTAGTACAGTTGACCTCAAGGACAGAAAGAAAGTTTATGATGCCTACGACTCAAAGAATGGTGACAATTATGTAAACCGTCGTAATGAAACAGCAGAAAGTCCTATCCTCGCAGCAGAGGAAGCTGCGTTCTACACTGTTGAAAACATAATGGGTCAGGATGATGACTGGGATCCTACAGCAGCCACCGAGCAGGCTTCAGCTCCAACCAACGTAAAGTTGAACGGCACAACCCTCGCTTGGGATAATAACGACTACGCGCTTCTCTGGGCAGTATGCAAGAACGGCAAGGTAGTAGACTTCACCATCACTCCTAGCTATATCGTTGATGACGCCTCTGCAACATGGAGCGTACGTGCAGCCAACGAGATGGGCGGTTTGAGCGAAGCTACAGTTGTTGGTCAGGGCACCGGCATCCGCAACATCACCTCAGCTACAGATGCAGCAGTCATCAAGACCGCCATCTATGCAGCCGACGGCACCCAGCTCTCAAATCTTCAGAAGGGTATCAACATCATTGTGAAAACCCTGGCAGATGGCAGCAAGAAGACAAGCAAGGTCATCGTAAAGTAAAGAAGCAGAGACCATAAGTAATTAGATTGACAGATAACATTCGGAGTGCAATATCCCCATCCTCTTTCAGAAGGGTGCCGGATATTGCACTTTTTTGTTCCCTCAGCTTCTGAAACAGCAGAAACGGGAACTGAGAAAACAGACCATCGAAATGTAAGAAACATAGTATTTACGCAAAAATCTGTAAACGTTTACGTAATTTTTTACCCCCAATATACCTATATTCTCATATTTTTTATATACTTTTGCAACAAGAAAACCAAGACTTAGCTATTGCTACGCATCTAGGTTGCCCCATCGGAGCCTTCGGGTTCCAAGAGGAACATCCCTTCAGCAAGCATCTGCTCAGAATTGGAATTCTACTTAAAAACATTAAATAAAAACATTAGAATATTAGTAATTTAGAATAAGTTTTATCTAAACCTAAAGTGTATGTCTGGTAATTTTAGAAAAAAGAAAATTGCTTTGGCAGGCGCACTGATGTTCGTAGTAACAAGTGTATCTGCACAAACAGTAAAAGGCGTTGTTACTGACAATACGGGCGAGCCAATCATCGGCGCATCTGTCATGGAGGTAGGTGTAGCTGGCAATGGTGGCGTGACCGACCTTGACGGTAGCTTCACAGTAAACTTAAAAGGCAAAAGCAAGAAACTGAAGATTTCATACATTGGTATGAAAGCTAAGGAAGTAAGCGTTGCAGGTAAAGAAACGATCGATGTAAAGCTTGAGGATGACAACACCACCCTCAACGATGTCGTAGTAATCGGTTATGGTACTGTTAGAAAGAAAGACCTCACAGGTTCTGTATCTTCTATCAGCGACAAGCAGATTGCCAACATTCCAGTTTCTAACGTAAGCGAGGCGATGACCGGTAAGATGGCGGGTGTGAACATCACCACCACTGAAGGTTCACCAGATGCTGACGTGAAGATTCGTGTGCGTGGTGGTGGTTCTCTTTCACAGGACAACTCTCCACTCTACATCGTAGACGGTTTCCCAGTTAGCTCTATCAGCGACATCGCTCCTAGCGAAATTCAGAGCATCGACGTATTGAAGGATGCTTCTTCTACAGCCATCTATGGTGCCCGTGGTGCCAACGGTGTTATCATCGTAACAACCAAGAGCGGTTCTGAGGGTAAGACTCAGGTAAACTTCAATGCATCTCTCGGCTACAAGAAAGTATCTAAGTTGGTGAAGACTATGTCTCCATACGACTATGCATACTATCAGTATGAGTTGGGTAGCACTGACTATGGTAACTACAACGATCTCGATATCTGGAAGTCTATCGAAGGACGTGACTATCAGGATGAGGTATTCGGCCGTACAGGTAACCAGAAACAGTATAACGTGAACGTAAGCGGTGGTACCAAGGATATCAAGTACAACATCGGTTTCTCTCACAACGATGAGAAGAGCATCATGCAGGGTTCTGGCTACGCCAAGAACAATGTAAACGCCAAGATCAATGCCAACCTGAACAAGTGGTTGTCTCTCGACTTCAATGGACGTATGGCATTCACCAAGCTGGATGGCTTGAATGGTGGTGCAGATACCAACGAGTCGAGTGCAGCAAACTCAGTTGTTGCCAACACCGTAAGATGGAACCCGGTAGAGCCTCTCTCTGGTACATCAGACGATGATGAGGAGAACAGCACATCTACACGCCGTAACCCAACAGAGCGTATCACCGATACCTATAAGTATCAGGAACGTTTCCAGCAAAACTACAACGTTGGCTTAAACTGGAAGCCATTCAAGAATATCACATTCCGTTCTGAGTTCGGCTATGGTTGGAAGTACAACAATACCGAACAGGTTTGGGGTTCTAATGCAACTACCAACTCTAAGTATGGTTACAACGGTCAGCCACAGGCACAGTTCGTACGCTTGGAGAACAAGAACTGGCGTAACGCAAATACATTGACTTACGACAACAAGAAGCTTTTCCATGGTCGTGACCACATCAATGTATTGGTAGGTCAGGAGTGGAGCAGCAGCCAGGACGTAACCCGCACCAACACTTCTGTAGCCTTCCCTACTTCATTCACATTGAACGAGGTATTGGCAAACACAGCAGCAGGTACAGCACTTCCAAACGAAGGTAATATCAAGGCAGAGGAGAACATTCTCTCTTACTTCGGCCGTATCAACTATACACTCAACGACAAGTATCTGGCTACCATTACCGTTCGTGCCGATGGTTCCAGTAAGTTTGGCAAGGACAACCGTTGGGGTATCTTCCCATCTGCAGCCTTGGCTTGGCGTATGTCTGACGAGGAGTTCCTGAAGGGTGCTTCCAGCTGGCTTTCTAACTTGAAGGCCCGTCTGAGCTTCGGTACAGCAGGTAACAACCGTATCAACTCTGGTTTGTTGACTACCACCTACTCTATGGCAGACAACACATCAAAGGCTCCATTCTTCGATGAGAACAGGGCTTCGATGCTTGAGCATGGTAAATTTCTCTATAATCCAGACTTGAAGTGGGAAACCACAGTGACCCGTAACTTCGGTATCGACTACGGTTTCTTCAATGGTCGCCTCAGCGGTACATTGGACTTCTACTGGAATACTACCAAGGACCTCTTGATGCAAAGTATCGTTCCAGCCAACACAGGTTACTCTTACCAGTTCCAGAACTTCGGTAAGACCTCTAACAAGGGTGTTGAGTTGGCACTCAATGCAGTAATCGTAGACAAGAAGAACTTCGGCTTGAACTTCAACTTCAACGTATCTTATAACAAGAACAAGATTGATGAGTTGAACATGGAGAACCCATGGCAGAGTTCTAACTGGAGTGGTTCTACCATCGCCAAGTATGAAGACTTCCGCGTAGAGCAAGGCGGCCGCCTCGGTGAGCTTTGGGGCTACAAGAGCAACGGCTTCTACACCGTATTTGATGCTGCAACAGGCAAGGGAGACTTGGTATTGAAGGAAAACGGAACCTGGGCACTGGCAGAAGGCGTAAAGGACAACAGCTACAAGCTCTTCGGCGGTAACCTCTATCCAGGCGTTGCCAAGGTAGAAGTTGACGAGAATGGTGAAGCAGTGAAGCAGCGCCTGGGTAACACCGTACCTACCACAACGGGTGGTTTCGGTTTCGACGGTCACGTTGGTAACTTCGACTTCAACCTGTTCTTCAACTACTCACTGGGCAACAAGCTGGTAAACGGTACCAAGCTTGCTAACTCATTCTATGCAGGTTCAGCCAAGAACTACAACCTGGTGGATGACTTCAACGTAGGCAACCGCTATACCTGGATTGACCCAGCCAACGGAAACAACATCGGCCGCCCATCAGCTAGCCTCATCACAGAATATGGTGGTGTAGAAAAGGTGATGAACCGCTTGAACGAGATCAATGCCAACGCCAATATCTACAATCCAGCAGGCGTATCAACCATGCAGCTCATCAGCTATGCTGTAGAAGATGCATCATTCCTGCGTCTGCAGAACGTAACAGTGGGTTACACCTTGCCAAAGAAGTGGGTAAACAAGTGCTATATGCAGAACGTACGCATCTACTTCACAGGTTACAACCTGCTTTGCTTCACCAACTACTCAGGCTACGATCCAGAGGTTGATACAAGTTCTAAGAAGAACCCAATGACCCCAGGTATCGATTATGCAGCTTATCCAAAGAGCCGCACCTTCGTAGGTGGTATTAACGTTACATTCTAAAACTTTATAAGATAATAACAATGAACAAGATATTATATGCATTTGCATTGGCAGGCGTATTAGGATTGTCTTCATGCTCCGACTTCCTGGACCAGAACTCTCCATCAGAGATGACTGCTGAGAATACCTACGCCTCACCTTATTATACCAATCTTCGCGTCAATAAGCTCTATGGCGGAATGGCTCAGGACCGTACCTACGCACAGGACCTGTCTATTGTATGGAACCTGAACAGCGACTGCGAATTGATTGACGGTCTTGGCAGCAATGCTACCAACACCTCAAGTGAACGTGGTAACATGAACTATAACATGGACCCGGGATGGAGCAAGATTAGCGGCGTATGGGATGCTGAGTATGGTATCATCGAGGATGCCAACCAGATTATCGAGGGTATCCGCAGCAGCGCAACTCTCACTGCCGGTGGTGCTAACCAGAAGTCTATGGAACGTAGCCTCGGCGAGGCACTCACCATCCGTGCCATGGTTTACTTTGACCTGGTTCGAATTTTCGGTGATATTCCTTTCAAGGTTGAAGCATCAAAGTCTGACTTGAGCAACGCTTACCTGGAGAAGACCGACCGCGACGTGATTATGGATTCCCTGATGAACGACCTGGATGAGGCTATCAAATACTTACCATGGGCAGATCAGGCAACAGGCTATACCACAGAGCGCACAACCAAGGGTTATGCTCACGCTCTCCTGGCACAGATTGCCATGACACGTGCCGGCTACGCCATCCGTGAGAAGTCAAAGGACGGATATGAGACAGCATCTTACAGCGATGCTACTTATCCAACACAGCGCCCTGGTGCAGCAGACCGCAAGGCTCTCTACGAGCGTGCCCTGAAGCACTGGTCTGCTATCATCAACGACAATACTCACAATCTCAACCCATCTTTCGAGAACGAGTGGTACTTGATTAACCAGCTCTCTCTCGACAAGACTTACCACGAGAACCTCTTCGAGATTCCTTTCGGTGAGAACGTAACTGGTGAGTTGGGTTACACTGTAGGTGTCCGCATGAATGGTGTTACAACAGAATATGGCTATGGCAACTCATCTGGTAAGATGAAGGTTACTGCACCTCTGCTCTATTCTTACGACAAGAAGGATACACGCCGTGACATCACTTGCGCCAACTTTGAAATCAAGCAGGATGGCAGCAACACCATAGAGAGCATGCTCAAGAATGCTCCTTTCGGTATATATGTAGGAAAGTGGGATGCCCGCAAAATGAACAACACCTGGTTGCAGAACAACCTAAAGGCTACAGCTAAGCACACTACAGGTATCAACCCTGTAAAGATGCGCTATGCTCAGGTATTGCTCTACTATGCTGAGTGCATGAACGAGTTGGCTGGCAATCCAGATGCCAACTACGAAGGTTCAGCAAACGGCATGACAGCCCGCCAGGCTCTGGAAGCAGTTCACACTCGTGCCTTCAATAAGGATGACAAGAACGATGCCAAGGCATACGTCAACAACATTGCTTCTGACAAAGACGCATTCTTCAACGCTCTCGTTCAGGAGAACATGTGGGAGTTTGCTGGTGAAGGTATCCGTAAATACGACCTGATTCGCTGGAACCTCCTCGTAGAGAAGATCAAAGAGTTCAAACAGACTTACCTGGCTGAGCTTGCAGATGGTACTTACCAGAAGACCATCTACTTCAACTACCTGGATGAGAAGAAAACCAAGATTGACTTCTCTAGCGTAACATGGTATGGTATTCCTGACGGAAAAACATCTGCTGACTACGATGGCAGCATCGACTCATTCGGTGCAGCTAAGTTGGATTCTGGTTCTGATACACAGGTTGACGTAAACCTGCCATCTATCAGCAGCGGTCTCGTTAGCGATGATGTGGCAGTGAAGAACCGCTATCTCATGCCAATCGCTTCAACAACCATCTCTGCAACCAACGGTAAGATTCACAACTCTTATGGTTATGCAGACTAATTCATCTTTAATCAAAAAAGACAAGAAAAATGAAGAGCATTAAAAACATATTGGGCACAGCGTCTATGATTGCATTGGCTCTGTCGGCTACTTCTTGTACCGATGGCAATGACTGGGACGTAGATGGCAGCCTGTCAAGATTGTTCGGTCTCAACGGTGACAAAATCACCGTTGAAACTGCCGAAACATCAGCTACGGTTACATTCTCTGCCTTCACATCAAAAGCAGTTTCTTCACCAGAGTACTATGTATTCGAGGTAAGCAAGGACTCTCTTTACGAAGGTGTTGAGAATGCTAACACCATCAAATTCGGTGAAGATAAGTCGTTGACTTCATCTCCAGTAGTTCTCTCTGGTCTCGATGGCGACAGCAAGTACTACATGCGTGTAAAGGCTATGTCTTCAACAAGCAATGAGTCTAAGTGGGTTTACTACAAGGATGGTTCATCATTCAAGACAAAGGCTGAACAGTTATTCAACGAGCTTACTACAGCCGACCTCTTTGAAGACCACGTTAATTTCTCTTGGACTCCAGGTGCGACAGTTACCCATATCACAATTGTTAACGCAGCAGATCCAGAGGATAAGAGCAAGCATGAACTTACCGCAGACCAAATTGCTGCTGGTAAAGTTACTTACTCTAACGTGAAACCAACAACGACTTACATCGCCACATTATATAACAATGAGGCAAAACGTGGTCAGTTGCAGTTTACCACACCTGCAGCAATGCCATCTGCAAACTATAAGTACACGCTCCCAAGCGATGTGAATGTTATCTCCCAGACTCTCATTGAAGAGATTGCAGAGCAGGCCAAAGCTGCAGCAGGAAACGAGACTAACTATAGTGCAACCATCGGTATTCCTGCTGGTGCCACAGTTTCTCTCTACGGCACAAATGATTCAGATGGTGGCAAGACCAACGTAACCATCCCAGACGGAATGTCTGTTACATTCTTCGGTTTGGCAGGTGGTGATGCGCCTACCATCAATCTTGACAAGAACTTCGATGTTGCAGGTTCTCATGCATTCATCAAGTTCCAGAACGTGAAATTGGAAGAGAATGGTGCTGGCTACTTCATCAACCAGAGCAAAGCTTGTACCATAAGCGAGTTCACTTTGGAGGATTGCGAGGTTAGCAATATCAAAACATCATTCTTCCGTATCCAGGGAAGTGATGCTAAGTCTATCGGCAAACTTACCTTGAAGAACAGTATCTTCACCAAACTCTGTGCAGGTTATGGTTTCATCCACATTGATGCAGGCAGCGGTAAAGGTCATCTCGACAACGTAGAGATTGACGGCTGTACATTCAACAGTATCTGTGTAACCGGTAAGGTATTTATCTTCAGCAAGAAGACAGATATGCAAGACATCACCATCAAGAACAGCACATTCTACAACTGTAATGGTAATGGTCAGTTCTTCGTTGACTTCAACGCTGACACATTCGGACCAAGCACCTTCACTATTGAGAACTGTATCTTCGGTAAGAGTGCTGATGAAGCTACTAATAAGAACATTAGAAGCAAGACTCCAGCAACTGTAGCAAACAGCTTCAGAACAACAGACTTCTTCAAGGTGATTAAGGGCGTGAATGATACAGAGTTCAGCTCTACCCAGTTGTTCACTGACCCAGCCAATGGCAACTTCACCATCAAGGCTGGTACTTTGAAGGAAAAGGCTGGTGACCCACGCTGGTATGTAGTAGAGGATTAATCTACAAGGATTAACATCTCATATAAATTTAAGAAAAAGTGCAATGTTCCATATAAGCATTGCACTTTTTTTATTTTCTCTTATTCTCTATCTCATTTTTACAATTATTTTCTTGGAAGTTACGAAAGAAAAGCGTATCTTTGCAGCGAGAACATAAAATCGCAAAGATATGGCAAGATACATCAACCCATTCTCTGACTGGTCGTTCAAAAGAATCTTCGGCCAGGAATACAGCAAAGACTTGCTGATTGAGTTCTTGAACCAGCTGCTCCTGGGAGAACAGCACATCACGGATGTGAAGTTTAAGGACAAGGAGATGTTGCCAGAAACAAAAGACCAGAGAGGTATCATCTACGACGTCTTTTGCGAAACTGACACAGGTGAGCACATTATCGTTGAAATGCAAAACAGGAGCCAGTCCTATTTCATCGACCGGTCTCTCTACTATGCATCGAAGACGATAGTAGACCAAGGCATAAAAGGACAATGGGATTATCATCTCACACCTGTTTATGTTATCTGTTTCATGAACTTTGATGTAGATGAAAATACGCCAAAGAAGTTCAGAACAGATGTTGTGCTGGCAGACAAGGATAGCGGAGAGGTTTATTCTAACAAAATCCGCTTCATCTACTTGGTAATGCCTCTTTTCAAGAAGAAAGAGGAAGAGTGTACTACGTTTTTAGATTGTTGGATTTATAATTTGAAGCATATGGAGACTTTAGAAAAAATGCCTTTCGAGGCTCAGCATAAGATATTCAAGAGATTGGCAGAAATCGCCGACTCCAAGAGCCTGACCAAAGAGGAACAGGAGAAATACGACAACAGCATGATGGTCATGTGGGACAATTATGCTGTATATAAGCATGCTGAAGAGAAAGGTATTGAGAAAGGTAAAGAAGAAGGTAGAAAAGAAGGTAAAGAAGAAGGTAGAAAAGAAGGTAAAGAAGAAGGTAGAAAAGAAGGTATAGAAGAGGGTATAGAAAAGGGTATAGAAAAAAGTAGAAAAGAGCTTGCAATGAAGTTGTTAGCGCGCAATACTCCATTAGATGATATTGCCGATCTTACCGACTTATCTATTGATGAGATTAAGAAATTGGAACAATATAATTAAGGTGTTCTAAACGTGTACTACGTTTTTTATATTGTTGGATTTATAAATTGAAATATATGGAGATAGTAGAACAATTCCCTTGCGAAGCTCTTGATAAGATATTCAAGAAATTGGCAGAATACGCTGACTCCAAAACCCTGACCAAAGAGGAACAGGAGAAATACGACAACAGCATGATGGTCATGTGGGACAATTATGCGGTATATAAGCATGCTGTGGAGAAAGCCTATAAAAAAGGATACGAAGAAGAATATAAAATAGGATGCGAAGAAGGCATTGTAAAAGGCGAGAAAAAGGTAAGCAAAGAGGTTGCTTTGAAGTTGTTGGCGCGCAATTATCCATTAGACGAAATTGCTGATATTACCGACTTATCTATAGATGAGATTAAGAAATTGGAACAATATAATTAACAAAACTTTCGCAAATTTTGTCCCACACGCCCTGGGCTAGGAACTTTTGGGTCTTCAGCCCGTTCTTGAACCACATGCGAAAGTTCAGAAAGTAAAAAACGCAAGCCCGCTAGGCGTAAAAAGAACGCCTGGCGGGCTTGCGTTTATGGTTGTACAACTAAATAGGTTATGGTTGTACAACTAAAAGGGTTATGGTTGTACAACTAAAAGGGTTATGGTTGTACAACTGAAAGGGTTATAGTTGTACAACTAAAGGGTGTATGGTCGTACAACTATAGGGTGTATGGTTGTACGACTATAAGGGTTGCAGTTGTACGATTAAAAGGTGTTGTCACTAGGCTCGGCAGACCTGCTGACTGCAGTCGGCAGAGCTGCTGACTAGGCTCAGCAGAGCTGCTGAGCCTAGTGGCAACCTTCGAGAAGCTGTCTCCTTCAACCTAAGAAACTATCTCTTTAAACTAAAAGAGACGTCTCCTTGAACCCAAAGAGACGTTTCATTCAGCCAACTCAGCCGCTACATTCTATCAAATCAAGTGCCTCATTCGAGCTACGAATACACCTCTTCAAGCCAACGCAGTCGAATCTTCAAGCCAACGCAGTCGAATCTTCAAGCCAACGCAGTCGAATCTTCGAGCCAGCACAGCGGTATGTAGCAACTCTATGAAACGTATGAACTTGCGCTATGAAGTGTATGAACTTGCACAATGACGAACATGGTTTCATCAGCTTACTTCAAAGCCCGAATTCATTGAAAGAAAAATTATGGTTCTTCTCAAATTTTAGTACAAAGCCCCAATTTTTATATGAAGGAGCAATA
>ERZ1026858.1617-NODE-1617-length-11084-cov-6.489346_pt1 | contig 11084 bp, 6 predicted proteins | sample MGYA00380159_ERZ1026858 | MGnify/ENA primary metagenome ERZ1026858 (study PRJEB33269, sample SAMEA4719795) | human gut metagenome | biome: human-associated habitat; feature: organic feature; material: feces | place: Cameroon | collected 2013-10 ... | reverse complement strand
GCACTGGTCTCCAAAACCAGGTGTCGGGAGTTCGAGCCTCTCTTCCCGTGCTAAACGACACATATATGTTCCAGAAAGTAATTGCATATTGCAAAGATTCATACGACGAGTTATCTCATAAGACCACTTGGCCTACGAGAAAGGAGTTGACTCACAGCGCAATTGTTGTGCTAACAGCTTCCATCATCATAGCAATTGTGGTGTATCTCATGGATACGGTATTTGAGTCAATCATGCAACTTATCTATCCTCAAATTTAATTCGATATGGCAGCAGAAATGGCTTGGTACGTTTTGCGTGCTGTAAGCGGAAAAGAAATGAAGGTAAAGGAGTACATTGATGCCGAAATTAAGAATGGCCGCCTTGGCGGTCATGTTTCGCAAGTACTCATTCCAACCGAGAAGGTTAAAGCACTCCGCGGTAACAAACAGGTTATCAAGGAACGTCTGTATCTTCCCGGCTATGTTCTTGTAGAGGCAAGATTGGTTGGTGAAACCGTACACGAGTTGCGTAACACGCCTAATGTGTTGGGCTTCCTCGGTGGTATGGATAATCCCACTCCTCTTCGTGAGAGTGAGGTTAACCGTATTCTCGGTAAGGTTGACGAACTCGAGAGCGAACCTCAAGAGGTTGAAATACCTTACATCGTGGGTGAAAGCGTAAAGGTTGTCGATGGACCGTTCAGCGGATTCTCTGGTGTGATTGAAAAGATCGACGAAGAGAAGAAGAAGGTGACTGTCACTGTTAAGGTGTTCGGTCGCAGCACGGGCCTGGACCTCGGTTTTATGCAGATAGAGAAGGAATAATCTGGGAGTGATGTTACGTACTCTCTCTTAATGAATTCCTCGTCACTTTTTAATTTTTAATAAACAACAATGGCTAAAGAAGTTGCTGGATTAATCAAATTACAGATTAAGGGCGGCGCTGCAAATCCATCACCTCCCGTTGGCCCTGCTTTGGGTTCAAAGGGTATCAACATCATGGATTTCTGCAAGCAGTTCAACGCCAGAACTCAGGACAAGGCTGGTAAGGTATTGCCAGTTGTCATTACTTACTTTAATGACAAGTCTTTCTCTTTCGTAGTTAAGACTCCTCCTGTAGCAATTCAATTGCTGGAAGCAGCCAAGAAGAAGAGCGGTTCTGCAGCTCCTAACCGTACCAAGATCGCTGAGATTACTTGGGATCAGGTTAAGGCAATCGCAGAAGACAAGATGCCCGACTTAAACTGCTTCACAGTTGAAAGTGCAATGCGTATGGTAGCTGGTACTGCCCGCAGCATGGGTATCACAGTTAAGGGTGACTTCCCTGGTGAATAATTTAACTTCAAATTTGAACAATGAGTAAACTGACAAAAAATCAGAAGTTAGTCGCTGACAAAGTTGAAGCAGGGAAGGCTTACACATTGAAAGAAGCTGCATCTTTGGTAAAGGAAATCACTACTACCAAGTTTGATGCTTCAATCGATATTGACGTACGTTTGGGCGTTGACCCTCGTAAGGCTAACCAAATGGTTCGCGGTGTTGTTTCACTGCCGAACGGTACTGGTAAGACTGTACGTGTGCTCTGCCTCTGTACGCCTGATGCCGAAGCTGCTGCTAAAGAAGCTGGCGCTGACTATGTAGGTCTCGATGAATATATCGAGAAAATCAAGGGTGGCTGGACAGACATCGATGTTATCATCACTATGCCTGCCATCATGGGTAAAATTGGTGCCCTGGGCCGTGTACTCGGTCCGCGTGGCTTGATGCCTAACCCCAAGAGTGGTACGGTTACCATGGACGTAGCCAAGGCTATCCGCGAGGTTAAGCAGGGTAAGATTGACTTTAAGGTTGACAAGAGTGGTATTGTACACACTTCAATCGGTAAGGCTTCTTTCTCTCCCGAGCAGATTCTTGGTAACGCCAAGGAATTTATGGCTACTATTATCAAGCTGAAGCCCGCAAGTGCTAAGGGTACTTATGTGAAGAGTATTTATCTTTCTTCTACCATGAGTAAGGGTATCAAGATTGATCCTAAATCTGTAGAAGAAATCTAAACTGAATTACAATCATGAAGAAGGAAGATAAAGCTATTATCATCGAGAAGCTCGGTGAACAGATTAAAGAATATGCACACTTCTACCTCGTTGATGTGACTGGCATGAATGCTGAAGCTACTTCAGCTCTCCGCCGCAAGGCTTTTGGTGCTGGCATCAAGATGGTAGTTGTAAAGAATACTCTTTTGCACAAGGCTTTTGAAGCATCTGACGTAGATTACTCTGCGCTTTATGGTTGCTTGAAAGGTACTACTGCAGTGTTCTTCTGCGATACAGCTAACGTTCCTGCCAAGTTGATTAAGGAAACTGGCAAGGACGGTGTGCCTGCGCTGAAGGGTGCTTACGCTGAGGAAGGTTTCTATGTTGGTGCAGACCAGCTCGAAACACTCTGCGCTATCAAGAGCAAGAACGAGGTTATTGCCGAGGTTGTTGCTTTGCTGCAGTCACCTGCCAAGAATGTTATCTCTGCACTTTCAGGTGCCGGACAGACCATTCACGGTGTGCTTAAGACTTTGGGCGAACGCCCCGAATAAAATCCCGGCGTAAACTTAAACTGGCTGGGTAACCCCAATTAACTAAGAAAACAAACAAAAAAATACATTTAAGAAAATGGCAGATATCAAAGCTATCGCTGAAGAATTGGTAAATTTGACAGTGAAGGAAGTAAATGAGTTGGCAACTATCCTGAAGGACGAGTATGGAATCGAACCCGCTGCTGCAGCTGTTGCTGTTGCTGCCGGTCCCGCAGCTGGTGGTGCTGCTGCTGAAGAGAAGACTTCATTCGACGTTGTTCTCAAGAGCGCAGGTTCAGCCAAGCTTCAGGTTGTTAAGGCTGTTAAGGAACACTGCGGCCTCGGCTTGAAGGAAGCTAAGGATCTCGTTGACGGCGCTCCTTCAAAGGTTAAGGAAGGCGTTGCTAAGGAAGAAGCTGAAGCACTCAAGAAGGCTCTCGAAGAAGCTGGTGCTGAGGTTGAACTCGCTTAATAAGAAATTCCCCTTCAAGGGTTATGGTTATGAATCTTCTGGTAGAGGGTTCATAACCTTTTTGTGTCTATACATTTCAAAATGTGACACGTCTCTTGGCTTATGAGGCTGAGGGGTAGTTGGTTATTGGCTTAGCGAGTTAATGCGTCGGGGCTTTACGCTTGCTAAAATTTTTGACGCATCAACTCCCTAACCCTTTGACCTCCTACCCCAATCTCGTAACATTTCTTTCATCTCAACATTTTCGACGAATGTCTTCTACCGTAATAAATAACCGTGTAAACTTTGCGTCCGTAAAGAATCCGATGCCTTATCCTGATTTCTTGGACGTTCAGTTAAAGTCTTTCAAAGATTTCTTGCAGCTCGACACACCAAGTGAATTGCGTAAGAACGACGGCCTGTACAAAGTTTTTGCTGAGAATTTCCCTATTGCTGATACTCGCAACAACTTTGTATTGGAGTTTATCGATTATTATATCGATGAGCCACGTTATAGCATTCAGGAGTGTCTGGAGCGCGGACTGACTTACAGTGTGCCTCTTAAGGCTAAACTGAAACTTTACTGTACCGACCCCGATCACGAGGATTTTGATACTGTTGTTCAGGACGTGTTCTTGGGTTCTATACCTTACATGTCTGACAACGGCACATTCATTATCAATGGTGCAGAGCGTGTGGTTGTGTCGCAGCTTCACCGTTCACCGGGTGTGTTCTTTGGCTCGAGTGTGCATGCTAATGGTACGCAACTTTATTCTGCACGTATCATTCCGTTCAAGGGTTCTTGGATCGAATTCGCTACGGATATCAACAATGTGATGTATGCTTACATCGACCGTAAAAAGAAGTTGCCCGTAACTACTTTGCTCCGTGCCATAGGTTTTGAGAGTGATAAGGATATCCTCCAGATTTTCAATCTTGCAGAGGAGTATAAGGTCAACAAGACCAACCTGAAGAAGTTGCTCGGTCGCAAATTGGCTGCACGTGTTAACTCTACCACACTTGAGGACTTTGTTGATCCTGATACTGGTGAGGTGATGTCAATGGAGCGTACTAAGGTGTTGCTCGATCGTGAGAGCGAAATTACGCCTGAGAACGCTGACATCATTCTCGATTCGGGCGAACAAACTATTTGGGTTCACCCCGAACAGGGCTCTTCAACCGATTATTCTATCATTTTCAACACGCTTCAGAAGGACCCTGCCAACTCTGAACAGGAGGCTGTTAATTATATCTACCGCCAGTTGCGTAATGCCGACCCCGCAGATGATGCTTCGGCACGTGAGGTTATCAACAACCTTTTCTTCTCAGAGAAGCGCTACGACTTGGGTGAGGTAGGACGTTACCGTATAAACAAGAAACTGAATCTTGATACGGACATGGACGTGCGTGTGCTGACACGTGAGGACATTATCGAGATTATCAAGTATCTTGTGGAGTTGATTAACTCAAAGGCTACGGTAGATGATATTGACCACTTGAGTAATCGTCGCGTACGTACCGTCGGTGAACAGCTCTCAAACCAGTTCGCTATTGGTTTGGCTCGTATGAGCCGCACTATTCGTGAGCGTATGAATGTGCGTGATAATGAGGTGTTCACACCGACTGATTTGATTAACGCCAAGACTATTTCGAGCGTTATCAATTCATTCTTCGGCACCAATGCTTTGTCACAGTTTATGGATCAGACCAATCCTTTGGCTGAGGTTACGCACAAGCGTCGTTTGTCGGCCCTTGGTCCTGGTGGCTTGTCTCGTGAGCGTGCCGGTTTCGAGGTTCGTGACGTACACTATACGCACTATGGTCGTCTTTGTCCTATTGAGTCGCCTGAAGGTCCGAACATTGGTCTTATATCTTCACTCTGTGTATATGCCAAGATTGATGACCTCGGCTTTATTGAGACTCCTTACCGCAAGGTGGAGAACTCAATGGTTGACCTTGACAATAATGACATTGTATATCTCTCTGCTGAGGAGGAGGAAGGAAAAATTATCGGCCAGGGTAATGCTCCGTTGAATGACGATGGCTCATTTATCCGCGATAAAGTTAAGTGCCGTCAGGATGCCGATTATCCTGTAGTGCCACCCTCACAGGTTGAATTGATGGACGTTTCGCCGCAGCAGATCGCTTCAATCGCTGCATCTCTTATTCCGTTCTTGGAACACGATGATGCGCACCGTGCGTTGATGGGATCAAACATGATGCGCCAGGCAGTGCCCCTTATTCGCAGCGAGGCTCCTATTGTAGGTACTGGCATCGAAAAGCAGGTATGTGAGGATTCGCGTACGATGATTACTGCCGAAGGCGATGGTGTAATCGAATATGTTGATGCTGATGTTATCCGCATTGCCTATGAACGTACCGAAGATGAGGAATTTGTAAGTTTCGAATCCAATGTAAAGGAATATAGAATTCCGAAGTTCCGTCGTACCAACCAAAATATGACCATTGACCTCCGTCCTATTTGCAACAAGGGACAGAAGGTGCAGAAGGGCGATATCCTTACTGAAGGCTATGCCACAGAAAATGGTGAATTGGCTCTTGGTCGTAACTTGCTTGTGGCCTACATGCCTTGGAAGGGTTACAACTACGAGGATGCCATTGTGCTTAACGAACGTATGGTTCGTGAAGACATACTTACTTCTGTTCATGTAGACGAGTATTCGCTCGAAGTACGTGAGACGAAGCGTGGTATGGAAGAGTTTACCAATGATATTCCTAATGTAAGTGAGGACGCAACCAAGGATTTGGACGACACTGGTATTATACGTATTGGTGCGCGTGTAGCTCCTGGCGACATACTTATTGGTAAGATAACGCCGAAGGGTGAGAGCGATCCTACTCCTGAGGAGAAATTGCTCCGTGCCATCTTTGGTGACAAGGCTGGCGATGTGAAGGACGCTTCGCTTAAGGCTAATCCTTCGTTGGCTGGTGTTGTTATTAACAAGCGTCTTTTTGCCCGTGTGCAGAAGTCTCGCACAGAAAAGGCTGCCGACAAGGTTACGCTTCAGAAGCTTGACGACGACTTCCAGAAGGACACCAACGACTTGAAGGCTTTGATGGTTGACAAGTTGCTGTCTCTTATCAGCGATAAGGAATCGCAGGGTGTCAAGGATAACGTAGGTTCTGAGGTTATTGCTAAGGGTATCAAGTTCAACAAGGCTGTGCTCAGTGCGCTTGATTATGCTTCTGTCGAACTTCATGACTGGACTGATGACGAGCACGCTAACAAACTGATCCGTCAGTTGGTTATCAACTATTTGAAGAAGTACAACCAACTCGACGCTATCTTGAAGCGCAAGAAGTTTGCCATTACCATTGGCGATGATCTGCCTTCAGGAATTATTCAGCAAGCCAAGGTTTACATTGCTAAGAAACGTAAGATTGGTGTTGGTGACAAGATGGCCGGTCGTCACGGTAACAAGGGTATCGTGTCAAAGGTAGTGCGTCAGGAGGATATGCCGTTCCTCGCAGATGGTACTCCCGTCGACATCGTGTTGAACCCGTTGGGTGTGCCTTCGCGTATGAATATCGGACAGATTTTCGAGGCTGTACTCGGTGCTGCCGGACGTAAACTCGGTGTCAAGTTTGCAACTCCTATCTTTGATGGTGCCAAGCTTGAGGACCTTTGCGAATGGACTGACAAGGCAGGTCTGCCCCGCTACTGCTCAACGCAGCTCTATGATGGTGCTACGGGTGAGGCTTTTGACCAGAAGGCTACGGTTGGTGTTACCTACATGTTGAAACTTGGTCACATGGTTGAGGACAAGATGCACGCCCGTTCAATCGGTCCGTACTCACTCATCACGCAGCAGCCGCTTGGTGGTAAAGCCCAATTCGGTGGTCAGCGTTTTGGTGAGATGGAGGTTTGGGCCATCGAGGCATTCGGTGCTTCGCATGTGCTTCAGGAAATCCTCACCATCAAGTCTGATGATGTTACAGGTCGTGCTAAGGCGTACGAGGCCATTGTCAAGGGTGATCCGATGCCCACTCCGGGTATCCCCGAATCACTCAACGTGTTGCTTCACGAGCTCCGCGGCTTGGGCTTGAGCATTACGCTCGACTAAGGTTTTTAAGTTATAGGGTTATAAGGTTATAAAGTAATCCCGCCGTGCTAAGCCTGATGGTTTTCAGGCAGAGGCGCGGGACCATTATGATATGAGCTTCTTAGCCTTATAACCTATAAACTAAAAACTACACAACATTCCCACTCTCAATCATTTCTACAAAAATGGCATTCAAAAGAGATAATAAGATAAAGAGCAACTTTACGAAGATTACCATCGGTCTGGCTTCGCCTGAGGAGATCATGGCAAATTCGTATGGTGAGGTGCTTAAGCCTGAAACCATCAACTACCGTACATATAAGCCAGAGCGTGACGGCTTGTTCTGCGAGCGCATTTTTGGTCCGACAAAGGATTACGAGTGCCACTGCGGTAAATACAAGCGCATTCGTTACAAGGGCATCGTGTGTGACCGTTGTGGTGTTGAGGTGACAGAGAAGAAAGTGCGCCGTGAGCGTGCAGGCCACATTCAGTTGGTCGTTCCAGTGGCTCACATTTGGTACTTCCGCTCACTTCCTAACAAGATTGGTTACTTGTTGGGCATACCTACCAAAAAACTTGACTCTATCATCTACTACGAGCGCTATGTGGTTATCCAGCCGGGTGTGCTCGCTGATGATGTGGCCGAGAACGACCTTTTGACCGAAGACGAGTACTTGGATCTTGTAAAGAAGTTGCCGAAGGAAAATCAGTACCTTGAGGATACAGACCCCAACAAGTTCATTGCAAAGATGGGTGCCGAGGCCGTATACGACCTGCTCAAATGCATTGATCTTGACAGCCTCTCATACGAGTTGCGCGACCGTGCCAACTCTGACTCGTCAATGCAACGTAAAAACGAAGCGTTGAAGCGTCTGCAGGTTGTAGAGTCTTTCCGTACAAGTCGTGACCGCAACAAACCCGAGTGGATGATAATGAAGGTTATCCCTGTCACTCCACCCGATTTGCGTCCGCTCGTACCGCTCGATGGTGGCCGTTTTGCCACTTCCGACCTTAACGACCTCTATCGTCGCGTGTTGATACGCAACAATCGTCTGAAGCGCTTGCTCGAAATCAAGGCCCCCGAGGTTATTTTGCGTAACGAAAAGCGTATGTTGCAGGAGTCGGTTGACAGCCTCTTCGACAACTCGCGCAAGTCATCGGCCGTGAAGAGCGACAGCAACCGTCCTCTCAAGTCACTCTCAGACTCGCTTAAGGGTAAGGCTGGCCGTTTCCGTCAGAATTTGCTTGGTAAACGTGTCGACTATTCTGCACGTTCAGTAATTGTTGTAGGTCCTGAACTCAAAATGGGCGAGTGCGGTCTGCCTAAATTGATGGCCGCCGAACTTTACAAGCCTTTCATCATACGTAAGCTCATTGAGCGCGGTATTGTAAAGACTGTAAAGAGCGCCAAGAAGATCGTTGACCGTCGCGAACCTATCATTTGGGATATCCTCGAACACGTTATGAAGGGACACCCCGTCCTGCTCAACCGTGCGCCGACACTTCACCGTCTCGGTATTCAGGCTTTCCAACCCAAGATGATTGAAGGCAAGGCCATACAGTTGCACCCGTTGGCATGTACCGCATTCAACGCCGACTTCGATGGTGACCAGATGGCTGTTCACCTTCCCTTGAGCAATGAAGCTGTGCTCGAAGCACAGATGCTAATGCTCCAAAGCCACAACATCTTGAACCCCGCTAATGGTGCGCCTATCACAGTGCCCTCGCAGGATATGGTGCTTGGTCTTTACTACATTACCAAGTTGCGTCCAGGGGCAAAGGGTTCGGGTCTTACATTCTATGGTCCGGAAGAGGCAATCATCGCCTTCAACGAGCGTCGTGTTGACGTGCACGCTCCTGTCAAGGTGATGGTAGACGACATCGACGAGCGTGGTGCAAAAATCAAGCATCTTGTCGAGACTTCAGTCGGTCGTGTCATTGTAAATGGCATCATTCCCGATGAATGTGGCTTCATCAACTGCGTTGTAGCCAAGAAGTCGCTTCGCGACATAATTTCAAAGGTTATCAAGACCGTAGGTATGGCACGTGCTTGCGACTTCCTCGATGGTATCAAGAATCTTGGTTATCGCAAAGCATACGAAGGCGGACTTTCGTTCAACTTGGGTGATATCATCATACCTGACGAAAAGGCCGACATCGTAAAGCGTGGTAACGAGGAGGTTGAACAAATCACCATGAACTACAACATGGGTTTCATCACCGACAAAGAACGTTACAACCAAGTTGTTGATACATGGACACACGTAAACACCGACATCAAGAAGACATTGATGAAGCAGATGACCGAGGCCGACCAAGGTTTCAACGCTGTGTTCATGATGCTTGACTCTGGTGCCCGTGGTTCTGCCGACCAGATTGCACAGCTTGCCGGTATGCGTGGTTTGATGGCCAAGCCTCAGAAGGCAGGTGCCGAAGGCGCACAGATTATTGAAAACCCGATCCTTTCAAACTTTAAGGAGGGTATGTCGGTGCTTGAGTACTTTATCTCAACCCACGGTGCCCGTAAGGGTTTGGCCGATACCGCTTTGAAGACAGCCGATGCCGGTTACCTCACACGTCGTTTGGTCGACGTATCTCACGATGTGATTATCACCGAAGAGGACTGCGGTACATTGCGTGGCCTCGTTTGCACAGCCCTCAAGGATGGCGACGAAGTAATATCTTCACTTTCAGAGCGTATCCTCGGCCGTGTGTCTGTACACGATATAATCAACCCCACAACAGGCAAGCTCATCGTAGCAGCCGGTGAGGAAATAACCGAGCCCATCGCAGCCGAAATTGAGGCATCACCTATCGAGAGCGTTGAAATACGTTCGGTGCTCACTTGCGAGAGCAAGCACGGTGTCTGCATGAAGTGTTACGGACGCAACCTTGCCACCAGCCGCATGGTACAAAAGGGCGAGGCCGTCGGCGTTATCGCAGCACAGTCAATCGGTGAGCCTGGTACTCAGCTTACACTCCGTACCTTCCACGCTGGTGGTATCGCTTCGAACGCTGCTGCCAATGCCACAATCAAGGCCAAGAGCGACTGCCGCGTAGAGTTCGATGAACTTCGCACAGTAGAGTCGCACGATGAGGAAGGCAAGGCATGCAAGATTGTTGTCGGACGTTTGGCCGAAGTACGTTTCGTTGACGAAAATACAGGCATCGTACTTTCAAATCAGAACGTGCCTTATGGTTCAGAACTCTTCGTTGATGAAGGCCAGCACGTTGACAAGGATACCGTCGTTGCCAAGTGGGACCCCTTCAACGCTGTAATCGTAACCGAAACAGCCGGTAAGATACAGTTCGAAAACGTGACAGAAGGTATCAGCTACCGTGTCGAAGAAGATGAGGCAACTGGTTTGCGTGAGCGCATTGTGATTGAGTCAAAAGACAAGACACATGTGCCAAACTGTAACATACTCGACGAAAATGGCGATATAATCCGCACCTACAGTTTCCCCATCAACGGTCACATCGTGGTTGAGGACGGCCAGTCGCTCAAGGCTGGTGACATCTTGGTCAAGATACCGCGTGTTGTAGGTAAGGCTGGTGATATTACCGGTGGTCTGCCCCGTGTAACCGAGCTCTTCGAAGCCCGCAACCCGAGCAACCCTGCTGTGGTGAGCGAAATCGATGGCGAGATCAGCATGGGCAATGTAAAGCGTGGCCACCGCGAAATCATCGTAACCTCAAAGCTTGGCGAGGTGAAGAAGTATCTTGTGCCCCTGTCAAAGCAGATACTTGTACAGGAGAACGACTTCGTGCGTGCTGGAACCAAACTTTCAGATGGTTCAATCACCCCGAGCGACATTCTCGCCATCATGGGCCCCACGGCTGTACAGGAGTACATTGTCAACGAGGTACAGGACGTTTACCGTCTGCAAGGTGTGAAGATCAACGACAAGCACTTCGAGGTAATTGTGCGTCAAATGATGCGCAAGGTACAGATAAACGAACCTGGCGATACGCGCTTCCTTGAGCAGCAGATCGTGGACAAGCTCGATTTTGCCGAGGAG
>ERZ1026858.1609-NODE-1609-length-11126-cov-9.268449_pt1 | contig 11126 bp, 9 predicted proteins | sample MGYA00380159_ERZ1026858 | MGnify/ENA primary metagenome ERZ1026858 (study PRJEB33269, sample SAMEA4719795) | human gut metagenome | biome: human-associated habitat; feature: organic feature; material: feces | place: Cameroon | collected 2013-10 ... | reverse complement strand
TTTTGGCTTTTGTTTTGTTGCCGTATCGCGACGACTTGTATATAATACCACGACCAGTGCATCCTGTCAACACCTTTTTTGCAAGTTTTTTCGTCTTTTTGTGTGATACACTTGGAACAGTGGAAAAAGAGAGCATTCTGTATACACGCTTTCAGACGTTAAAAATTTCTTGAAAAAACTTCAAAAAAGTTGTGTAAATGGTGGTTTTTCATGCTTTTCCTCAAAAAATCTTGCAATTATGGATAGCAAATCTTGAAAAATTCCTCTTGTATAGTTTTTGTATACTAGGCACTTTTTCTCACCAAAATCCTCTTTTTCCGCGTAAACTAAAACCGCCCCCAAACCTAGTCTGGGAGCGGTTCTTCATGTGGTGATCCCGGCCACGCGCACCCGCAAGGGTGAAATCGAACTGGCGACTTTTCCTCTCGGGTTAGCATGTTCGGAGACCTTTTTTATTATGTTGATCCCGGCCAGAATCGAACTGGCGACCTACCGCTTAGGAGTTCGATAAATCAGTCCTTATCCTTATATAACGTCATCACCATTAAACAGCTGAAAGCCTTGATATAACTGCGTTTCAGAAGTTTAAAGGCAGCGATAAATCGTCAGATAAATTACTGCTTATAGCCTTTAATATCAGGTAATTTTTCAAAATAAGGTGCAAATAAGGTATCAAACACCTTATTCATAGCAATCTTCCTATCAACTTATACACACTCAGTAACGTGATTAATTAAGTGAGCAACTTCATTATACAATCTATCACCAAATAATTTTTCTATACTTTTATCCTGTTGCTATTGCTTTCTACAAACGCAAACGCTTCCGGCACCTTAGTTGTCCAAAGTCGTTCCGTTTTCAATCCATGCCTTTCCAGCATTGCCCTACAATCCTTTACTTTCAATTTGCAGAAGTCGGTTTTAAAATTACGAACCCCATTACTTCGCGTTAAATCAATAACATTTTGTACATCTGTACAGCGTACTAATTCATCTTCTAAATTAAGAACCTGCGGCAGATACACTATATACAGCCTACCGCAATATTTACGCAAACGCTCAAGGTTCTTTTTCAAATTAGTGGTTTGCTCTACATCCGTGTCAAATACTAGGACTATAGTTGTTCCACATTGAATAGATAGCAGCTGAGATTTAGGAATTAAGTTTTGGACAACATTATATACCTTAATCTTACCCGGAATTAATTTAGCTGGATTCTATTTTAATGCAGCTACTAGTTGTTGCTCACAAGGGCCTTCCACATAATAGATACACTTATTGTTCATTTGCCCACCCCATTTCCAGCTCATCTAAGAGTGAATCCTGCGGCAGCGAAGCAAATATATCATTTTCTACAGCATTTCGTATAGAATCAGTATTACGCTTTAATACCTCCGAAGCAGAAACAGCTGACACATTATAAATACCATCTTCCTGTTGTTTTCTCAAAAATATATAGCTATGCTTAGGAAGATTCAAATCCAGCATATCTGTATTATGCGTGGTAAAAATCAACTGCTCATTATTACCAAGCCTATCAAGCATAATACCAAAAATTCTTTTTTCAATATCGCTCTGAATATAAGAAAAATGTTCGTCGCAATAATAGAAAGTACTCTCCCTTGCAATAATAGCTGCAAGAAACATTGCTACATCAATCCCATCTGCTGTTCCGCTAGAAAGAACCTCTCGATTCAGAAGCCTTCCCTCCTGAATAATGATTTCCTTACCTCCACGACGAATAATAAATGTATCCTTCAAATCCTTCGATATTCTTACATCTTGAAGCGTTGGGTCAAGCGTTCCAATTACCGCATGAAGTGTTTTGAGCAAAATAGCCTTATTAGCTCCCGTAAGCTTCAAGGTTTTCTCAATCTCTGGATAGGCAAATCTATAACGAATATCCCCAACCAGTTTTTTCAGTGAAGCAGGCGTTTTCGTTGCTTCTGCTGTACGATCTTTCAATTTGCTGGCGCACTTTTCATAAGAATCAAACGTACCAATTTCAGCATCCTTATATTGAATATTCACCTCATTTGTACTTGGAATAATTTCAGCAGCCAGTCGCTGCAAACGATAATCTCCATTTACAAAATCAATGGAAAACGAACATTTTTCACCAGCTACCATCTCACAAAGCAGAAGCGGATTGCTAGTTGTCATATAAGTAAAAATTCTGACCAACGCCTTACCAAGACTAGTTTTGCCTGTAGCATTCGCTCCCATTAAAATAACAGCCTTTTTATAGCGAAAGCGTTCGCGTCCATCCAAAAATTCATCTTCAACAATTGAATTAATAATCTTTTTGGGATAAGTAAAATTGATGTTGAAATTATTAAATCCATAGACACCATTTAACTGAAGGTTTAAAACGATCATTTTCTCACCCACTTTTCATTTGTTCGTGTTTTACGAAATAATAATAGCATATTTTGCAATACATTTCAAGGAGTTTCATGCGTACTTGTACCAAGCCACATATACCCGCGTTTTTTTCTATAAAACCCAAAACCGGAGTAGGTTACACGCACAGAACAACACAAAACCAACAGAAAGAAAACCACCTTATTCATAGCAATCTTTCCCTTAGCCATTTAGAAGCCCTCCATGAATAAACAGTATCGCCCCATAACGGCCTAAAAGATAACCTTTTTCAACCTTAGCATCTTTGCGTATTGAAAAATCATAAAGAGAAAATAAATCCGTAGCTGCTGTCAAATTATCTTTTTCTGTAAACCATATCTGATCTCTACGAAGAACATCTAAATCAAGCAGATTAGTATTATGAGAAGTAAAAATAAGCTGCGCACCATTAGGATTGGTATCACTATTATTGAACAGCATTACCAGATGTTTAGTCAGCAGCGGATGCAGATGAGCATCTATTTCATCAGCTATCAGCAAGGTCCCCTGCTCCAAAGCTTTCTTGATAACCCCTATAAGCTTAAAATAGCTGTTTGTCCCATCAGACTCCTCAGCCATATTAAGCACATACGTATTCGTTTCGCCAGCATCATCTTGAACTGTATGCACCGTTTCTACATTCAGATAACTCATTGCTCCTTTAGACAGCTTCAACAACGGATCTACATCTCTGACCTGCAATGACTGAATGCCAAAATCAGCTACCTTCAGCATAGAAGCAATCGCACTGCGATAATCACTATCCTTGAGCTGCTCTGCATTAACACCATACGCATCTACTACTGAATTTTTAGTAATAATCTGGCACGAAGCAAACCACTCCAAAACAGGTATTACTTTGCTATAGCTCCAATTTGAAGCAACAGAAAGATATAACTTATTAGCTGATGTACGCTCTTTCAGCACCGTCTGCTCCTCTATATCGCTCGTAAAACGGTACTCAGAGCAGTTGTTTCGCTCAAATATCAGTGCTTGCCTGCCGTTAGGATAATAATATAAGTATCCTTCTACTACTTCCTTATCCGTAACAGCAAAACCATAAGTATACCTTATGCCTTGAGTAATAAAGATAACCTCAAATTTAGTCGGCTGGCTTGGGGTAAGCTTGTCAAATTTAAAAGGAATACGCTCAATGCTCTTATGCAGTTGCTTTTCGTGCGAAGTCAGAACGTAATTAACCATAAACCAAAACGCATTAAGGACATTTGACTTACCAGACGCATTAGCTCCATAAATAACAGAGGATTTTAGATACCGTTTGCCTTTATCCTCAATCAAAGCTTCTTCATGCTCATTATCCTTGCTTGCCAGCATAGACAAGACGATTTCTTTTTTTATGGACAGATAATTCTCCACGCTAAACTGAATAAGCACAGTTCCACCCCCAAAACATTTTATATTATAATCATATAGCTGTTTTTGTGAGATTTCAACGAAAATCAAGTATAAATTCATGTAGTTCTTCTTCATCATCTCCACTAACACGCTGCTATGTAAGCAATCTAAATTTGAAAATAAGGTGTCAATAAGGTGCGGAAATGAAAAAAGCGGTTTTCCAAAATTTGGAAAACCGCATGGTTACTGGTGATCCCGGCCAGAATCGAACTGGCGACCTACCGCTTAGGAGGCGGTTGCTCTATCCTACTGAGCTACGGAACCATATAAACAGCTCAGGCAGAACTCAAGCCTTTCCACCCAAGCTGTACTAATTATTATACCGCAAAAAGCTCTCGCTGGCAATGAGGAACTACCAACTTATGCCTTAGCATTGTTTTCCTCTTTTTCCTTTGCTAAAAATTCTGCTACAGCAGGCAAATTATCAAAAATAAACTGCTGCACTGTCTGAGGATAATAATTTACATAGTAACCCTCACTAGAATATTGACTTTCACGTTGCTCTGTAACAATGCCAAGTGCAACGCCTTTTTCACTAGCCACTTTATTTTTACCGTTGTCTGCCATTTGCAAATAACCCATGCTCATCAGCCAGCGCCCCAGCCCAGGTGCTGTTAGCTTACGCATTTGCTCATTAACAATAGCAGGAATACTTTCATTAATATTTTTAACAACAAACGAAATCGACAAAGGCATTTCTGTCGTCTTTAACTGTACAATATCCTCCGGAGTTACCCAAAAAACCTCTTTTTGACTTTTAGCACCTGCTACACTAAAGTTTGTACTTTGCGATACCAAGTTCATAATTTTCCCATACACAGCAACCACCTCTGCTGCATCCCTTAGAGCCGCCTGAACCTCCGCACTCTGCACAATCTCCAGCGTCAGTTCCTCCTCCGCAAATGGATTCTTGTTCTGACTAAGTTGATTAATAACTTTGTAGGCATTACGTAACTTGTTAATATCCAGCATTTTGTTCCTCCTTAATTATAAACAAAAAGCAGACTCTCAACTATTACATCAAGAGTCTGCCCAAAATAATCAGCAGTCAGTATGCTCCTCTGCAAGCACCTCTTTGGCAATATCATCCGCCATGCCCACAGGAATGCTCCATTCCACACGCACGCCGGTATTGCCCCACAAACGAGTCAGTGCTACCTTAAAGCTTTCGATATCCGCCAACGGCTCTAACGTTTTCGTCACAAAATCGCGGATAGTTTCGCCCTGCGGCACGTCCAGCGTCAGCGGTGCAGCCAAGAATTTCTCCACAGCAGCCTTCGCCTCTGCCACAGCCAATTTAACGCTGGCAGTTTTTGTTGCTTCATTATATTCAACATAACCGTAGTTACATTTGTAATTTAAAGTCACAGCATAATTACTCATCTTAATCCCCCTCTGTCTATATTATATAATTATAGCAAGTTGCTCTGCTAATAGCAACAAGCGTTATTAATCGGGTATTTAAGATGTTTATCTTCTGCTGAACACAGGCTGCAGGCGTTTCTCCATCGGCAGCTTATCCCCCGCCGCCGCCAGCTGTGCCATTTCATATAAGGTGCTCTGTACGCTCACCGGCTCCAGCTTGTTACGCACGCGGCGATACGTACCGTTCGACTGCATCATATGCGCGCCGACGTTATCACGCAGATACAAATCCAGCAGTCCTTTGATGCGCTGGATATGCTCCTCCGTTTCAATCGGGAAAAACAGCTCTACGCGGTCGTTCAGGTTACGCGGCATCCAGTCGGCACTCGACAAATACAGCTGCTCCTCGCCGCCGTTGGCAAACCAGAAAATGCGGCTGTGCTCCAGCTGACGTCCGACAATGCTGCGCACCGTAATATTCTCGCTGACGCCCTCGATGCCTGTACGCAGGCCGCAGATGCCACGCACAATCAGGTCGATATGCACACCTGCCGCCGATGCTTCGTACAGCTTCTGGATTACCGGCTGGTCAATCAACGAATTCATCTTCGCAATAATATGTCCCTGCTTGCCTGCCTTCACCATCTCAATCTCATTATCAATCAGCGCATAAATCTTCTCACGCAGTCCCAAGGGCGCCATGACGAGCTTGTTCCAAACCGGTGGCTCGCTATAGCCACTGAGCAGGTTGAAAAACGCCGAAGCATCGCTGCCAAATTCATCGTTCGCCGTCATCAGGCCAAGGTCAGTATAAAGCTTAGCGGTGCTGTCGTTATAGTTGCCTGTGCCCAGATGCAGATAGCGCTTAATGCCGTTATCCTCACGACGCACAATCAAAATAATCTTCGCATGTGTCTTTAAGCCTACAAGGCCATAAATAACATGGCAGCCGGCCTTCTCCAGACGACGTGCCCAAAGGATGTTATTCTCCTCATCAAAGCGGGCCTTCAATTCTACAAGCACGGTAACCTGCTTGCCATTCTCCGCCGCCCTCGCCAGCGCAGCGACAATCGGACTGTTGCCGCTCACGCGGTACAGCGTCTGCTTAATCGCCAGCACCTGCGGATCGTCAGCCGCGTCGCTTACCAGCTTCACTACAGGGTCAAAGCTTTCGTACGGATGGTGCAGCAGAATATCCTTCTCGCGAATTGCTGCAAAAAGGTCGCCGTCCTCAGGCAGCTCCAGCGGACGCTGCGGCACAAAGGGCTCATACAGCCACGGCCACATTCCCTTCATGCCGGTAAATTTAAAGAAGCAGGTCGGGTCCAGCGCTCCGTTGATTTCATAAACCTCCATATCCGTAACGTCAAGGTTCTCCTCCAGGAACTTTTTAATGCGCGTATTATTCGTCTTAAAAAGCTCCAGTCTTACCGTAACGCCACGTTTACGCTTGCGCAGCGACTCCTCGACCTCCTTCATAAGGTCCACGCTGTCCTCTTCCTCAATATCCAGATCGCTGTCACGCGTAACGCGGAACGGCACCAAATCGAGGATATGGCAGCCCTTGAACAAGTCGTTGCAGTGGCTGGCGATAATATCCTCCAAAAATACAAAGGTGCGGCGTCCCTCCGGCGCGACCTCCGTGATGCGGTCCAAAACGGACGGCACCTGAATCAGTCCCATGCTGTGCTCGCCGTCTGCCTTCACCAGCTCCACAGCCAGATTCAGCGTCTTGTTCGCTAGGAAGGGGAACGGACGCGACGCGTCGACAGCCATCGGCGTCAGTACAGGATAAACAACCTCACGGTAATATTCCTCCAGCCAGTCGCGGCCCATTTCGCTCAAATCGCCTACGCGGCGGAAATGCAGGCCAACAGCATCCAGCTCCGCCATCAGCGCCATCAGATATTTAGTCTGCGTGCGCACCTGCGCATGTGCGGCCTCAGAGATAGCATCCAGCTGCTCCTTTACAGACAGACCGGAGGCATCACGCTTTTCGATACCGTTATCATAATTGCTCCACAAGCCTGCCACGCGCACCATAAAGAACTCGTCCAGATTAGAAGCAGAAATTGCTACAAACTTCAGACGCTCCAGCAGCGGCGCTTCCTTCACCATTGCTTCCTTCAAAACGCGCAGATTAAATTTCAGCCAGCTCAGCTCTCTGTTATAAAAGTATTCCGGCTTCGTCAAGTCTAATTTTTTCATTACTTATTCACCCGCTCCAAAACTGGTTCCATACCATATACTTCTTCAAAAAAGGCTGCCTTATCTGTAAAGGTCCAGATTTCCAGCGCCAAATCATCCTTGCTCACGGCCTGCAGCTTCAGCTTATTATCACGCACCGTAACCGTGCAGCTATGAATCTTCTGCATATAGCTGCGGTCCAGCGCATCTGCCAGACGCACGATGGCCGCCAGCTTGGCAACAACAGCAATCATATTCTCCGGCACCAGCGGTGCGTTAGGCTTCGTCTTATCAAACAATCTGTTGGCATGATAATAGGATGCCAGCGCCACAATGCGCTTATCATTGTTGCTCAGTCCGATAATATCTGTCGACATAATCAGCTGATAGCTATATATCGAATGGCTGCGCATGCAGATATATTTGCCTATATCATGCAGAATGCACGCTGCCCGAAGCAGCAGGCGCTCATGCTCGCCCATGCCGTAGCTTTTGGCGATTTTATCAAAAATAATCAGTGACAGACGCTCCACCTGCTGAGCATGCTTTTTGTCATATAAGTAGCGCTTGCCAATCGTATGGAACAAGCTGATAAGCTCCTGCTCCCAAGCCTTGCGCATTGCCTCATTAGTCTTTCGGCCGATATGCAAAAGCTGCATACCATCGATAAAACGGTCTGCCGTAATAATAATCTCCTGCGCCGGAATCAGGTGCAGCAGCTGCTCATACAGCAGCACTGTCGGCAGCACCAGCTCCGCCGTGCTCTCCGGAATATTATAGGCCTGAATAAGCTGCGGCAGATTCATCTGACGCATATTATCGAAGAAGGCATGGAATTTTTCCGCCTTAATGCGATGCACCAGCTGCTCCTCATCGAGACCCAGCATCCGCAGCAGCAGCTCCGTTTCTGTACCGGAGAGGACAAGGTACTGCACCCGCTCATCGCCCAGCTCATTACGCACAGACCCGATGGTGCTGCTCAAAAACTCGGTCAGTGCCTTGTTGAAGTGCATGCTCTCGCGGCGGTTGCGCTCAAAGCTTTCCTTTGTACGGATAATGCCGACATGGAAGTTCTCCTGATAAGCGATTTTCTCGTCGCGCACCAGCGTCACGCCCAGGCCGCCGGAGGAAATATCCATCATCAACATGCCCTCACGCTCGCTAGAAAGCTTCTCGTTTTTCAGCGTGTTACGGATAGCTACATACTTCGTGTAAATTTCCATCGGCATATCGACAACGTCGACAATGAGTCCGGTCTTATTGTAAATCTGGTCCAGCAGAAAAATCTGGTTGCTGGCCTCACGCACAGCGGTCGTAGCCTGCATCTTGTACTCTTCTACGCCATATTCCTCCATCAGCAGCTTGAAGCCCTGTAAAATCTCGCAGATTTCTGAAACCAGCTTGAAGGGAATGATTTTGTTTTTGAAGGTTGCCTCACCTAGACGGATGCGCCGATTGCAGCGCTCGATAACTTTATATCTATCAGTATTACGATACTCGGTAATCTGCATACTAATCATCTCAGAGCCTAGATGGATGGCAGCAAAGGTTGTGTAATTTTTACGCTTCATTAGATTTTGCCCCCATAATAATACTTTGATAAGTATAATTTCTTGCTTGCGCAAAAAAATCCTGCGTCTTTTCCTACGATTATACAGGAATTTAACAATTTAACGAGAAATTTACGCTGGCACGCAGGAATTTAAGCATTTATGGGTAATATAATTATTATGAGGATTTTGTTAGGCACATCAGCGCGTGGCAGGAAAATCCTAAGCTGCTTGCTGTGTGCTCGTTTAAGAGGAGAATAAAAATGCAAAGGATAGCAATCATCGATATCGGCTCTAACTCTGCGCGTCTGGTTATCAGCCATCTCTATAAAAACGGCGCGTATAATATGGTCTATAATCAGAAGGAGGCACTGCGCCTCAGCCAAAAGGTCAACGCCCAGAATCTGCTGACGGAGGAGGCCTTCAGCAGCACCATCGAGACAATGAAAAGCTTTGCCTATATGTGCAAAATCTATCAGGCAGACAAAACCATCGCTGTAGCCACCGCCGCTATCCGCAACTCGCAGAACGGCGCAGAGCTTGTTGCGCGTGTGGCGGAGGAAACCGGCATTCAGCTGCACATCATCTCCGGCAATACAGAGGCCTACTTCAGCTACCTTGGCGTTATCAACACCCTGAACGTCAAGGACGGCATCATCTTCGACCTTGGCGGCGGCAGCACCGAGCTGATTTTATTCAAGAACCGCAAGATTTTGGAGACCGTCTCCCTGCCCATCGGCGCAGTAAACACCACCGCAATGTTCAACACGCGCAATGTTATGCCGCCGAACGTCTACAGCGATGTCAGCTTCTTCATCATGAGCAGGCTCGACCAATATCCGTGGATTAAGCAGGCAGGCCTGCCGCTTATCGGCGTCGGCGGTACAGCACGTACTGTTGCCAAAATAATTCAGCGCAGCAAAAAATATCCTGCGACGAAAATCCACAACTATGCCTATACCATGCAAGTCTATCGCGACTTCTTCAACAAACTGCGTAGCACAAATCTGGAGCAGCGCAAAAAAATCTCCGGTCTGAGCAGCGAGCGCAGCGATATTATTCTTGCAGGCAGCAGCATTATCCGCTGCCTGCTCGAAGCGACAGGCGCCCCCAAGCTCATCACCTCCGGCTGCGGTCTGCGTGAAGGCCTGTTCTACGATTATTATTCTAAATCGTTCAAGGTACCGCTGATTGCACCGGATATTCTGGCACGCAGCCGCGAGAACATGCTCAAGCTGTACGAAAAAACTGATTCAACTCATGCACGTCACATCGCTCATCTTGCCCTGTCTATGTTCGACAGCTGGAAGGAGCTGCACGGCCTGCGCCAAAGCTATCGCCGCCTGCTCGAAACAGCAGCCCTGCTGCACGACATCGGCATCACCATCAACTTCTACAGCCATGCGCGCCACAGTGCCTATATGATTCAAAACGCCAAGCTCTTCGGCCTCACGCACAAGGAGCAGCTTATCACCGCTGCTATCGCAGGCTGGCACAACGGCATTTCCAAAAGCTATTTCAAGGACCGCTTCTATAAGGATATGCTGACCGAGGAGAACTGGAACACCATCAACAAGCTTGCCCTGCTGCTGGCGCTGGCAGAAAGCCTCGACTATACAGAAACAACGCAGATTCACATCATCCAGCCGACGCTGAGCAAAAAATCTGCTCTGCTCAAGCTTTACGCCCAGGGCGTCCCCAGCATCGAAATGCATCAGATAAAAGGACATCTTTCCTGGTTCAAGAAGGCCTTCGGCGTAGACCTACAGATTGAGCTGGCAACAGCAAAATAAGCAAAAAAATTAGCAGCTTCTCTTATGCACAAGCACGAGAGAAGCTGCTTTTAATTATCATAACCTTCACTTTTTACTTACCAAACTTTTCGACTTCCTCCTGTACGTAATGCGTCGTAAAAGCAGGTATTCACCTGCCAGTTCTGGATGCTTGGCTTCCAATTCAGCTAAAAATTCCTCAGCAGACATTGTTCTCCCTGCCTCAATATCATCTAAACCTTGCTTCAACGCACCATACAATTCAAAACGTGCTGTAAGCTGTTCGTAAGCTTCAATACTCATTACCGCCAAATCGCCCTTGCCATTTTTCGTAATGAAAACAGGCTCGTCATACTCATGGCAAAAAGAAGATATTTCGTTATAGTTATTGCGCAGTTCCGCGCTTGAAGTAATTTTAGGCATTATCGCACCTC
>ERZ1026858.1603-NODE-1603-length-11165-cov-5.970747_pt1 | contig 11165 bp, 7 predicted proteins | sample MGYA00380159_ERZ1026858 | MGnify/ENA primary metagenome ERZ1026858 (study PRJEB33269, sample SAMEA4719795) | human gut metagenome | biome: human-associated habitat; feature: organic feature; material: feces | place: Cameroon | collected 2013-10 ... | reverse complement strand
TTGCTTACGTTCCTCAACAATGGCTTCAAATCCCAGATGGCGCGCAAACAAAGAAAAGCACCCAACCGTTGAAGTTGGATGCTTCCTATCAATTACATTGAATTATTTTGTTTTTTTAAAACATACAGTTTTTATAAACGCCAAACCGAAGTCGAACAGATAATGTCTGCTTAGGAGCTGAGCGTTGTTTCCTTATAAGGCGCTGTGTGATATCTTTGTGCACCGTAGAAAATTCATTGTATGATTGGCGTAACCGTACATGCATTGAACAATACCTTTATTTCATCAACACAGATAATCTATCCTTGAAATATTCCGGATACGAATCAAGACAACTAAAGATTTCTTCACTATGAGCTTTCAACATATTAAGTATCTTATCCGTTCCAATATTCGCATCAGATAAAATTCGAGCTAATTCTATAGCTAATAGACGATCATTAAAAACACTCTCACAAATAGAAATTGCTGTCATATTTGGAACGCCATATTTTACTTTCTTTTGTAACAATGTCAAGATGTTCCGTTGATCAACTTGCTCCTCATTTTCTTCGTCAACTTCTATCAGATCACAGATATTGCCGATAAGAAAATTCATTTCATATGAGATTCTTTTATTACATAATGATTCTACTTCTGCAATTCCAATAGTTTCTTTGTTGTTAATTTCCATTGGAGTCTGGCCATCAATCCATTTTTCACAAATGCTTTGTATATGCTCTTGGTATCTAAACTCTCCACAGATTTGCAGATACAATTCTGCAATAACAGATAACAGTTCTGTTTCTGTATATATCTTCTCTGTAAGTTCATTCTGAACAATCCATTCCTCTATTAGAGAAGACAAACCTATTCCTGACATTGCATTAGAATATCTGTTCAATTCTTCAACAGAATATTGTTGAATATTCTCTTCTATCTTCTGAAAAACTTTAATCAGTAATTCTTTCTCTTTTTCTGTTGCCATAGCATACGCCAATGTATTTGTACAAATATCCGCAGCACTTTTCTTACTATCATTGACCAATGTTTCTGCGGAACGTACTAAACACAAATAATTTTCTATATTTGATATAATATCCTGACGCAATAATATTTCCTGCACAATCAGATTTTGTGTTCTTTTGGGTTTGGCTTTTAAATATGCTTTTTCTAACTTCTTTGCGTAATCAAGCAAGAAATCTCTTTCGTCAAGGTGATCTATCACTATATCAATAAATTTCTCACCACTTACGATCACATCATAATCTATGTTAAAATCCTGGACTAACGAAAGAATAGAACTGCCACAAGGTTCTGTCAATTTTGTATCAAATAGCTTCACACAATCATTCCATAAATACCCTCCACCATTTTTCCAGTTGGTACGGTTGTCGTATATTTTGCAATCCGTAATAATAATACTTCCTTCTGTGTATATACCTGCTCGTGCTGTTCTACCCATCAAGTTTTGAAAATCTCGAGCTTTTACTAATTGCAATCCATTTCGAATGCTGGTGACCAATAAATATTTTATCGGAATATTCACACCCTGTGCAAGCGTCGATGTACACACTACGCAAGAAACATATTTATTCTTCAATGCATGTTCAACAACAAGCTTAACTCCATTTTGAAGATTTGCTGAATGAGGCAAAACACCCAAATCCGCTGCTTTCGTATAATAGTGCTCTGAACCATAATAGCTTTCTATAAATCCCTTGATTTTGGAAAGCTCTGCTTGATTTGTATTATCTTTTAGTGCTTTCAAATCATAGTTTCGCTTATCCAAATTTATAATTCTTTCAAATACCGTTTTCATTGAACGTTGCTGCCCAAGATAGATAGCAACACCGCCGTTATGGCACAACTTTATTGCATTATAAATGGCCACATCTGTAGATAATGATAAATTTGGAAAGTATTTATTACTTCTTTCTCGGGGTAACTTCTTCAATTGTTCAACTCGAAGGATTCGGGGAATATAATAATCTTCATTTGATTTATCATCAGAAAAGAAATGAATATCCCTTTGTGTCGATGAAAATCCTATTGATTTAGGTGTAGATACAATACTATCATCTGTCGCCAAACAACCTCTATCCTCAAACAACCACTGTGCAATATCCCCTGAATTTGGCAATACCGCAGATAGCAAAACCAACTGCTGTTCGCTCGTTATGTTCTGACGTATATGTGTTACTAATAACTCATATGTTGCACCTCTACCTCCATCATCAAACATATGACCTTCATCAAACACAAATAAATCTATAGCACTTAAGAAAAACGGGTCATGATGTAATACATAACTCAGTTTCTCTGGCGTACATATTAGTATCTGCCGTTTAATATCTTCAGAAAGCAAATTCCAAAAATCATTTTGAAGTACATCAGAAAACTGATTTATCGTGACATCATTTTCAAAAGCTTTGTACATATCCATTGTTATTTCGTTGCACAATGCTCTTAATGGTGCCACTATAATAGTAATATTCGCTCGTTCAGATAAAAAAGCTGCTCTAATAATTAGTTCAATACTTCTTGTCTTTCCTACCCCTGTCGGAAGTTGAACGATAGAACTTTCTCCACGCAACAATCCCTTTTCGGCTATTAATCTTTGTGCTGGCCATAACATCTTTATTGACATCTTACTTTGTAGATATGGCTCCCATTCTTCATCCGGGATACCTGAACTACTCGGCAAAAGACTCCATGACGAATTTTCGCATGCCACAATAATAACTGCCACTAATATATCTACATAAAATATACTATCCGGATCTCCATTCTTGTATATTTCATTTCTATATACCCATAAGTTTGACTTTAATGCTTCTAAAGACTTACCCTTTCCAAAGTAATCCAAGAAAAAATTATTTATTCGCTCATAAGTATCTATAACTCTCAAATATGGCAAATACACTCCACCCAGAAGATAATTATAGATATTCGTCAACAATTTCTGCGGAGATCGCTCCTCATCAATTAAATCAACTACTCTTGCTGCCAACACTTTAGCACTACCAAAATCCTTTCTTAGGAAGTAGGCAGATGCTCCAGATAGCAAAAAATCCCAATCATATTCTGGTCTATCTTTGGACTTAAAAGCTGAATCATAATATTCTGCAGTTGTAATCAAAAGTAACTCCAGCTCTTTTAATTCGTCATGATTATTTTCTATAATGCATTCTGAGTATCGTGACAGCACATAAGTTGTTGGATACGATAATTCATTAGAATTCAGCGGAAAATGTGGATACTCCTGCTTTGAAACATCGTATTCTACCATTTTGGCCTTTGCTTTTTGATATTTTAACATTAAGCCTGCATTTTTCCCAAAAATCATTTACAACACCTCTGGTAAATGTTATGAGTCAATTCCATCAACTTTTTACCATGTACATAAAAAATCAGTTCGTTTTTTCTAATTTCAAGTTCTTCACCAGAAAAACCTAATTCTATGGCATCATCTACGTTTTCACGACTACTAACTCCTGCAGCTACATATGTAATACGATAATTATTATCTGGTTTAAATAAGAATCTCTTTACCTCTTCTGCCTCTTCTATTTTGCCCAATTCTTTTAATCGCTTTCTGCAGTAGTTTACTGATCTTGCTAATCGATGTTCATCTTTTCTGGAATCGATAATTGCATTTTTGATTGGTGTGTACTCCGTATTAGAGAGGGTAGCTTTAACTTCTGCTGCTACCAATTCATCTTTATCATTTGGAGTTTTATCTTCATTTTTGTACTTATATGCAATGACATCAGTTCCTTGTTGTGAATTGTTTTTTCCGGATCTGTTCTTCAATTTATATCTCGGAACAGAATACTGATGAACAAACTCTAATAAATCGGAAATTAAAATTTCTGTTATGTCTGCAGAACGTACCGTAGCTCCCAATTCTTCTCCTTTTTGTGGAATTACATAATCATGCAAATACTGTTCAATAGTCATTGCATTGTCATCTGCGTCTTCTTTAAGTTCAGTATCTTCTATGTAATTTCTTCGAATGTGCAATGCCCAGTCATCAAGAATACTTTCATCATCTTTATAATCAATTTTATAGCATTTTAGCGGTATGTCATCTTTAATTACAATACCAGTTTCTTCAACTATCCAATGGATGTATTGTGGCTTTTCCATGTAGTATTCCTTTCCTAACTTTTAACCTTTATACAGCCTTCAACAACATCCGGATTATTCATAGATGTGATTTTATATGGTATCTCATCAATCTCATTCTTCACAAAAAGGATTGTCGGGAAAGCAACAGTTGTATTATGTTTTATGTAATCTACTTTAAGCTTTACAATATACTTATCTTCACTTGAATAGAATCCATAACAAAACACATCTTTTATCTCATCAGTGAAATCATCACTATAATCTGGAACATATCCTGGCAAACCATATGGACGTGCTCCATACGGAGTTCTTCCATTTTGCTCTGATTCTGAATATTCAATATATTCAGATGTGCCTTCAATTCCGAACAAAATACTCATATCACAATCTGTAAGCAAATATCCCATCTCTGCATTATTAAACTTAGGGAATTCACCTAATGTAAGCAAGGATTCTTTTGGAACTTCAAACGTAATTTCAGCATCTTCGTCGATGGCCTTACCACAATTCTGAATTGCCAATTTAATACAATTCATTCCAGAAAACGCTTTCTCAACCGGAGCCCATTCCAAAGCTTTAGAAATAGTTTCATGCAATCTTTTGATTTTCCAATATTTCTGCTTTTCTTCGGACGTTCCATTCAACTTAGGACCACTGAGCGGATTTGATGTTAAAGTATCTTTGTTTAAATTTCCAAGTTCAAAAAAGGAATCGGACAACTCACACTCCAGCTGTTCAGCCGCAGCAGTAATAAACTCTTTCTCATCTTCATCTATGTCAACAGGGCTTGTAAATCCAGCAAAAAAAGTATTAACTGTAACAGATCTACCACCTACATTCATATCAGAAATCTCCTGATACATATTCTTAATCGAAGTAATGTACTCTTTCATGGTAATCTCTGCATTTAACACGAATGGGCATACCACCGCTTCTTCAGTCAATCTTCCAGTTTCGTCAATACCTAATAACTTTAACTCCGAACGATATTCATTGGCTGTTTCACTTACCCTCTTTTCTGTCAAAAAATGCATGGAAAGATGGGCAAAAAACATCTTTTTAAATTCTTCGTCGGATGAATAAGTGAAATATATTCCTTTGTCTTTATATTTGTCACGGAATGCTTGTATTTTCTCATAGCCGTCACCATTTATTTTTGATGGTGGGATAGGCTTATCCGAAAAATACATAAACACTTGTTTTCCAGATTGAAGCATAATTTCAATTTCTTCTTCTGTTCCAGAACCATACTCATCAGTAGGTGAGCCAAATCTTGTCCAGAAAATCGCAACTGCTGCATCACATTTATTTACAAACTGCTCGTTAAGTAATGCCTGTGGTTTTCCTCCGGACTGAGCATAAGAACTCTTACTCCAATGGCGAGTTTTTATTGTGATTCCTAAAGTTTCAGCATATAATTCATTAAACTCATCTACTGCAGATTCAATCAATGTAACTTCTTCCTTAATATCACCTGGACAAGAAATCAAAAGGTTATATAATGTCACATTTTGAGCCATTGATTACACCTCCCAAACAGTTTCATCCCCACAAATGTTACGAATTTTAAGTCGGAGAGGTTTCTTTGTGCTGCGGATGTAGCCATCCCAGAACTCCTTGGTTTTATTGCCGTCTACGATAACATAGCCATTTTTATCAATCTTGATTTCACTATCAGAATGCCACTCACCACCGGTCGCAGTGCAATCCAGACTAAGGAATTCAATAAGTTCCAAGCCTTCTTCACTGATTTCAATCGGTTTATACGGTTTCTTCGCAGAAGAATTAAGGAATGCTTTCTGATTGAATTCTGCAATTTTAGACAACACACGATCACTCATAAATTTATCAATAGCAACAGCATATCCGCCTGCAATTTCTTCTGCATGGAATTCTGCATAATCGCCAATGACAATATCATCAAGAATTGATTTAAGATCACGCAATTCAATTGCTACAGTCGTACTGTCATCTTCTTTGATGAAATTCATAATCTCCACTTCATCAGTAATGTCGATATAGTAAACAATAACCTTTTTAATATCATTATCCAATTCTGGAATCGCCTGATGAATAATACGGTTCATGGTCACTTTATCAAGAAGTTTGGATGCGCTGTCCATTAAATTTGGCACGTAAACAGGAATTGTACCAAGCTTGCTATCAGAGATAGCACCTTCCCAGAAAGAATCCAGAGAATCTTCATTTTTCAAGCCAGGAATCAAAGATTTAATTTTATCCATTGTCTGAACCGGATTACGATAAAGTTGAACTCCATCTTTAATTTCCAGCACATCGAATTCAGCCCCATCTGCGACAAGACGATCACGGGTTGTCTGAACAGAATTCAATCCAATATCACAATGAATAAATTTTCTGCCCAGTTTGTTTGCCACTGCTGCAGTAACACCACTACCTCCCAAAAAATCTGCAACTATCATATTTTCATTTGATGAAGATGTGATAATTCTATTCAAAAGTGCTTCTGGTTTTTGCGTAGAATAATTTGCCGACTCAGCAGATCGACCTGCAACATACGCAATATCTGACCAATTATCATTTAAAGGAACTCCCGGAAGTTCGTCCATAAACACAATGCGGCAACGTTTGATAGGCTTTCCATTTTTTCCAAGTCTTACACGGCCATGGCTATTGGGAACTTCTGTTTGAGGGGCATTCCACAATTCTTCAAATTTTTCTGGTGTTGTTCTCCAACGTGCAACTGTGCCATGAAAATCGTAAGCTGCCATTTTATTCTGTGGATCAAGCATATTTTCAAATTTATAGTATCGTCCAGAAGGTGCTTTTGTCCATTCATCAGCAATGTACTCTTCTGTATAAGGTGTGTATTGTATATTAAATGGATACTCTTCTGAACGAGAATAGAAAAATATACTGTCTTTAACTCTACTATAATTTTGCTTACTATCATTATGTGAAGCTGTCCTTACCCAAGTAATTTCATTTCTAAAATTATCTTCACCAAACACTTCATCGAGAAGAATCTTAACATAATGCCCAATATGCCAATCAATATGGACATATATGGACGCATTTTCACTCATTACCGATTTAATCGCCATAAGATTTTCGTACATCCAGTTCAGATATTTTTCTTTATCCCATACATCACCATACATCTTTTCTTCAAAAGCTTTCAATTCATCTACATCCAACTCTTGTTCAGCCTGTGCAATAGCTTCTGCTATTTTCGGATTTCGACGAATATATACTTTCTTTGCATAGTCAGCACCACTGGCAAATGGTGGGTCAATATAAACAAGATCAACCTGAATACCCTGCTCCTTCAGATAAGCGCAAGCAGAAACACATTCTCCACGAATAACCATATTGCCGTCAGCATTTTCGCCCACGGTTTCCTGTTTTTCCATTTCATACAAAGACATTCCACGCTGTAATGTCATAGAAACATCGTCAGCGCCTTTGTATCTCAATATTCTATTAAAATTTCCAAGCACAGCTTGTCCTTCCACCGGCTCCGGTATAAACGGTACATATTTAATTGGCATTATTTGATTCCTCCATTTTTCATATAACTTACAAATTGTTCAAAAGAAATTGCCGCACTATATGATGTTATAAATTCTTGTGCCAATTTTGCTTTTTGTATGTCATCCAACTCGTCTAATGCCTTAATAAAATAAAGCAATTTATTTTTTGCATTAGTATATTTATCATCAAACTCTATGCCTACAGTAGGTCTAATTCCATTCATTACGCTTTCTCCTTAAAAAACTCACAGATTTTTTGATGTGTCTGTGTCAATCTATCTTTCTCTGGCATCGTATCTTCCAAATACAGATAATCAAAACGTTCATAACCATACGCAGCATTATTCTGTTTTGAAAACTCTGTTTCCATAAAATTCTTCTTATCTTTAAAGGCTGGATCTTTGGCATAAATCTGCCCCTTGGTTTCCACTACAATAACCTTATGGATAACGCCATCTTTTCGTTTAATGATAAGGAAGTCCGGTGTGTAAATGCCAATGTAATTCCATTTTCCACTGGTTTTCTTATAGCACTTGATCTTAAACTCCGTCATAGCACGGTCGCCATTGTAATACACTTCCAGACCTAATTCTTCGATAATATCGAAGGACAATACTTCTCTTAAAAATGTTTGTTCAAAACCACTGTCTGTACGATATGGCAAGTAGTGGAACGAACGATTCTTATTTGGGTGAGATGATACACGCTGTTGTAATTCCAAAACGATTCTATCGTTTCCAGTTTCTATAGCAAGATCAATTAACTGCTGTGTCTTTTTATCAACTTTCAATTTTCCCTTATCGTCAGCTATTATGTTTTCAACAACATTCTGTCTTGGATAGTAGTCATCCAGATTATCTGCATATATCTCAGAAGTAAAATTTGCAATGTTCAACAAATTAGCTTCTTCTGGTATCAGTTCTTCTGTTGTATTGAAATCCGTTTTGTCACAAAAAGCTTTGCGAATATTGGCTTCTACCAACTTTTTATTGTACTTCGAACTGAAATATCGTGAGCCACCTTTTTCGTATGTGATTTTTTCATATACTACTTTTAACTGCTCTGTATATGCATTTAATTCTGCCATGGAAGGTGTTCCAAATCCACTTCTCATAATGCCATAAATCCAAGAATTAAAGGTTGCATATTCTGTACCATATTCAGCATCATCCACCTGGATACTAATATTATTTACATTCATAGAAAGATCTGTTGTTTTGATACTATTACCTGCAATTTGCGCTGAATCAACAGATTTTTCAATAGAAACTTCAGGATTTGCCTTTTCAACAGTAAGTGTATCATAGCTGATTTTCAGTTGATAAAACTCTACTTTAGGCAACTTTAAATACGCCGTACGATTATAACGTTTCAAAGTAGTCTTACTGTTGTCTGCAGAAGAAAATTCTTTAAGCGAAATATGGTGCTGTCGCTCAAGCTGCATATTTAATTTTTCGGCATTGCTTTCATTCAAATATATCAACGCCGTTTCCTGACCGTTTTTAATCACCTGACGCAAGCATCGACAAGATGTCTGTAATACCATATTGGTTGGGCAGTCTCCTTCTTGAGACAGAATAATACCTGTAAGACTTCGACAATCCCAACCTTCTTTACCAATCTGCACAAGCAAAACAATACGAATTTTAGAAATAGATTTATCCAAGATATCAAACTGCATCTGACTATCAGCCGACATCTTATACTGTTTATTTCCTTTGTGGAATTTAAGTATAACATCAGTACCAAGACCATATTCAGCTACAATATGGGATACCTGTGGATATACTGTTTCTTCTAATTTTTCGATAGTACCACAATAAATACCCAATTTAGCTGTTAAACCATCTGCATAAACAGTGTCTTTATAAGTATCAAGAAATTCTCTGACACCCTTTTCAATAATAAGGCTGCTATCTGCAATATCTGCAATTTTTACAACTGGACGTTTTAAGAAATTTCCTACACCGTCTATAAGTGGATAGTAATACACAATATTTGTGATTTCAGCTGTGCCAATGGACAATGAATCTACAACTTTTATTTTTTCAACTTTGTCTAAATATGGAGTACCAGAAAAACCAATTACAGAATTGACTGTATGATTCTGCGCCCATCTTGTAACTACAGCACGAAGCTTAATTTCATCACTTACTGCATGATGAACTTCATCAATAAAGATAGACAATGATGGTAACTTACCAATTAAATTACGAAGTTCATTTGCCTGTCGGTCTTTATCGTCCTCGCTTTCTTCAAACATATTTATCTGTCCCTGTTTTTCCTGAATACGGTCAAGAATTACTTTTTCCGCATTAGTAACAGCAACAAGACCAAACAACTCAGAAAGCGGCTGATGATTAGCGATTTTCTGAACATTTGGATTTTTTGTCTTATTTGATTTTTTTGCAGTTTTGCTTTGATCCAATACTTCAAAAGAAATCATCCTCTTGATGTCTGTTGCTGCCGGCTCCGGAAGAATCCATGATGGATTAAAGTTTTGTATTGTTTTAAGACTTGGAACCACTGATGATTTCAAACCTGATGGTGCAAATATGATAAAGTTATGTGCAAATGACGGATTTGTTGGCTCGTTATAAGCAAAATATAAATCTAAGTAAATAAATGCCGCCATCAAATACGTTTTACCTGCACCCATAGGAAGGCTAAACAGATAATCCGTATAGGAAACACCATAAAACGCATTACGAAAGAATTCATTATAATCAATTCCCGTTGGATCTTTCTTTATCTGTTTTTCCAGTTTTTCAGATACCTGTTCACCTTTATCATTTGTCAAACATGCATATTCAAACAATGCCGCAGCTGCTGGATTTTGAAACAAATATTCACGAGTGGATTTTGACAATTCTATCTCATTCAAATCAATAGAATTAAAGAATCCCTGTCTAAACAGCTGTGTCAACGGCTTACATTCACAGGCAATTTTTAGAAACAGATATACCTTAATAGCCTCAATCTGAGCATCACGCATCTGCCCTTTTTTCTCTATATACTCAATTAAGTTTTTAACCGTACACCGTTCTGATTCATACCATTGTGTACACTTATTTTCTATCATTTTATAGAACATGTATTTACTCCCGTCTTTAAAATGTATCTTATTATTTTTTATCAAATCGCAAATTTTTCACTTTGAATCACGTTTAATATGCAATTCTAAAATAATCCAAATACGCCTTATACTTATCCTGTGCGGTCAAACAGGTATCTGTCAAATCACCTTTCTCATTGTTCCACTCTTTCAGTCCACGGTAGTAGAACATCTTCAGATTATCCTCAATGATAAACGGAACGATATTGTATTTCAGGCTCTCCTTAAACATGATCAATCTGCCCACACTCCCATTACCATCCTGGAACGGATGGATTCGCTCAAACTTCACATGAAAGTCCAGAATATCCGCAAAGGTCTTTTCTTCTTTGGCGCTATATTCCGTCAGCAAGGCCTTCATTTTATCGGCAACTTCTTCTGGAAGGGCTGTATCCCTGCCGCCGACTTCATTCGGAAGTTTCTTA
>ERZ1026858.1597-NODE-1597-length-11185-cov-7.674483_pt1 | contig 11185 bp, 6 predicted proteins | sample MGYA00380159_ERZ1026858 | MGnify/ENA primary metagenome ERZ1026858 (study PRJEB33269, sample SAMEA4719795) | human gut metagenome | biome: human-associated habitat; feature: organic feature; material: feces | place: Cameroon | collected 2013-10 ... | reverse complement strand
GCTTGACGCCGAGTACCGCGCCGCCATCGGCGAGGCCAGCGACCTGCGCGCAAACCGCAATAAGCTGTCCAAGCAGATCGGTGCGCTGATGGGCCAGGCCAAGAAGGACCCCAGCAAGGCTGCCGAGGCCGAGGAAATCAAGAAGCAGGTCACCGCGCAGGCTGACCGCCTGAAGGAGCTGGAGGCCAAGGAGACCGAGCTGCAGGCCAAGATTCAGGAGATCATGTACACGATCCCCCAGATGATCGACCCCAGCGTGCCCATCGGCCCCGATGACAGCCACAATGTCGAGGTCCAGCGCTTCGGCAAGCCGGTCGTGCCTGACTATCCCATCCCGTACCATGTTGACATTATGGAGAGCTTTGACGGCATCGACCTTGACGCCGCCGGCCGCGTCTCCGGCAACGGCTTCTATTACCTGCTGGGCGACATTGCCCGCCTGCATGAGGCTGTGCTGGCCTACGCCCGCGATTTCATGATCGACAAGGGCTTTACCTATGTCATCCCCCCGTTCATGATGCACGGCGATGTGGTCAAGGGCGTTATGTCCTTCCCTGAAATGGACGCTATGATGTACAAAATCGAGGGTGAGGATCTGTACCTGATCGGCACGTCTGAGCACACCATGATCGGCCGCTTCATCGACCAGACGCTGGACGGCGCCAAGCTGCCCCTGACCCTGACCAGCTACAGCCCCTGCTTCCGCAAGGAGAAGGGCGCCCACGGCATCGAGGAGCGCGGCATCTACCGCATCCACCAGTTCGAGAAGCAGGAGATGATCGTCGTCTGCAAGCCCGAGGACAGCATGGATTGGTACGATAAGCTGTGGAAGAACTCTGTCGAGCTGTTCCGCTCTATGGAGATCCCTGTCCGCCAGCTGGAGTGCTGCTCCGGCGATCTGGCCGATCTGAAGGTCAAGAGCTGCGATATTGAGGCATGGAGCCCCCGCCAGCAGAAGTACTTTGAGGTCTGCTCCTGCTCCAACCTCGGCGATGCCCAGGCCCGCCGCCTGCGCATCCGCTTTAAGGATGAGAACGGCAAGACCCAGTTGGCCCACACCCTCAACAACACTTGCGTGGCCCCGCCGCGTATGCTGATCGCTTTCCTCGAGAACCACCTGCAGGCCGATGGCAGCGTCACCATCCCCGAGGTCCTGCGCCCCTACATGGGCGGCAAGGCCGTGCTGGTGCCCAACAAGAAGTAATTTTGAAAGAGCCTTTTCCCCGCATTGCACCCGCAATGCGGGATTTTTTTGTATTTTTTGAAATTTTTCGGGGAAAACTACTTGACATAGGGGACACTGTCGGCTATAATAATATAGCGTTCTCGAGAGCGCACAGACAAATGTGGCGGTATAGCTCAGTTGGCTAGAGCATTCGGTTCATACCCGAAGTGTCACCGGTTCAAATCCAGTTACCGCTACCACGTTACAGAGTTTCGCTAAGATAAGGGGGACGGTCGTCCGCAATAGTGGATGATGAATGTCGGAGGTTTTAGCGAAGCTCTGTATTTATAAGGCCCGTTGGTCAAGCGGTTAAGACACGGCCCTTTCACGGCTGTAACATGGGTTCGATTCCCGTACGGGTCACCAAAACAGGTCTCTGATTTTTGACGAATAAGCGTCAGAAATCAGGGGCTTTTTATTTTTTCTATTATCGCGTACCTCAATTTTACCTCACTTTGCTGCAAAAGGCAAGTGGGGCTTTTGTTTTATAAAGGGTAAGAGGAAAACAAAAAAGAAAAAATCACGGGATCGGCGATGCCGACCCCGTGGCTATAAACAAAAGAAGAAAAGTGAGACAGGAACCCGTCCCCTAGTTACGACCACACAAGTGGTTAGTCACAGTTTCCTTCACACCCACCATCCAAACTGCCGTTGGAACTGTCCTGCGTCCAGTCAATACCGGAGCCCTCAGACCAACTACCAAGATTGGCGTCAAATCCACTGGAGCCGCTATAATCAGGTGAGCTACCACCGCTCGGCTGAGAAGGTTCAGCAGGAGCAGGAGCAGGTGCGGGGTCGGGAGCCGGTGCAGGCACATAAGTGGGCGTGGAAGCGGAAGGAGCGGACGGTGCAGTGTAACTCGGCGTGGTTGTACTGGTGTTAGAAGCTGCTTTTACCGTTTGATTTTCTTTTACCGTCAGCGAATAGGTCGCTTTCAAAGCACCGTCCGGGGTAGCTGCGGTAACAACGCAGTTGCCGGGGCCTTGTGCCGTGACCGTCCCGTTTTCATCGACGGTGGCAATGCTTTCATTACATACACTCCATACAAGGTCTGTGTCAGTGGTCGTTTCTGGCAGCAGGGTAGCTTGAATTGTATGGGTGTTGCCCACGGTCAGCACGCCCTCGGTGCTGTCAAGTTGAATCTCTGTCGGAGCAGTAGTCACGGTAATTTGTGCGTTTGCTTTAATTTTGCCGCAAGCCGCCGTCAGTGTCGTTGTACCATTGCCCACTGCAACGACCTTGCTGCCGTTCAGCTTGGCTATGCTGTTGTCGGCGATTTCAAAGACAATGTCTGTGTCAGTGGTGTCGGCAGGGGTCAAGGTGCAGTTAATATCAGCATTATCTGTGCGGTTGATAACCAAGTCTATATTGCTGAGTGTAATCCCTTGCAGTGGTTGGCTGACTGTGACGGGGCAGCTTGCAGTAAACTTGCCGTCTGCGGAAGTGACAGTGACAAGCGTGCTGCCGCCCTTGACGCCCGTAACTACGCCGCTGCCGTCCACCGTGGCAATGGTGTCGTCAGCTATTACCCATGTCCAGTCAATTCTATCTGCAGCGGCTTGTTGGGCGGCGGCGTCAGCTTCTTGTTTACTTTCATAAGTAGCGGCAGTCTCAGCAGTTGCACCCACATTAACCTGTACTTCATCGGGCAGGTGTACCGCTGTAATCGTCACTCCGCAAGCCGTCAGAGATAACAGCAGTGCGGCAGAAGCAGTGTAAAAAAGAACGCGGCTTTTTCTCATAGTAAGCATCCTTTCTTTTATTTTAGGTCATTTGTCAACATTATAGCACAATGTTTTATAATTATCATAGCATAAACCTATGCTTACGGCAATTGCGTTTTACAAAAATAAGGCACCCTTTGGCGGTAAAGCGCATAGTCAGGGGTGTTGCACTTTCCCGCAAATGCGTGTACAATATGGCATATATATTTCTGGTAAGGGGGCGGGGGCTTGGCTACACAGCAGGTGCAGCAGCGCGCGGCGGGGGGCATTGCCTACACGCTGACGCGGCGGCGGGTGCGCAACATCAATCTGCGCGTCCGGGCGGACGGCTCGGTTGCGGCCAGTGCATCGGCGCGGGTGCCGGCCGCCTATGTGGACGCTTTTGTGGCGGCCCGCGCCGACTGGGTGCGCGCCGCCCAGCAGCGCGCCGCCGCACGGCGCGAACGAGAGGCCGAACAGCCGGATCTGCCGCCGAAAGCCGAGGCGCTGGCCCATATGCAGGCGTTGTGCCGGGCATACTATCCGCAGTTTGCAGCGGTATGCCCGGGCGGGCAGATGCCCAAAATCGCTGTGCGCGACATGCACACCCGCTGGGGCTCCTGCAGCCTGCGCACCGGCACGCTGGCGTTTGCGCAGCGGCTCTGCGTGATGCCGCCGGCTGCACAGGAATATGTCGTGGTGCATGAATTCTGCCACTTTGCCCACCCGAACCACAGCCCCGCCTTTTGGGCGGCGGTGGAAAAAGTCCTGCCGGATTACAGGCAGCGGGAAAAGCTGTTGAAAATGCGGTGACGGCTGAAAAAGCCTTCCCCCTGGGGGGAAGGTGGCCGTAAGGCCGGATGAGGGGCGCGTTTATGGATGCCGCCCGAAAAAGGGGCAACAGCGGCAAACCTGCCCCTCATCAGCCGCCTGCGGGCGGCAGCTTCCCCCCAAGGGGAAGCCAAAGAATCTACCCAAAAGGGAGGTACACACCTTGCCATCTCCACAAAAAAAGTACACAACGCTGGTCAGCAATACGCTGCTGTTTGCCATCTCAAACTTCAGCTCCAAACTGCTCAGCTTCTTTATCCGGCCGTATCTTAGCTACGCGCTCGATTCGCCCGATGTTATGGGTGTGTCAAGCCTGCTGCAGCAGGCCACAAACCTGCTTATACCGGTGGTCAGTCTGGGCGTGGCCTACGCGATCATCCGGTTCGGCCTTGATAAGGAAAACGACAAGGCCAGCGTCTTTGTCAACGGTGCGGCCACCATTGGGCTGGGCTTTCTGGTGCTGCTGCTCGCCATGCCGCTGGTCAGCCTGATCCCCAACGCGGCCGAGTATCTGCCTTTCCTCTACCTCTGCGTGCTGGCAAGCTGCCTGCGCACGCTCTGTACCCAGTTCATCCGCTCCCGTATGCTGAACCGGCTGGTGGCGATAGACGGCGTGCTGACAACGCTCAGCCTGCTGCTGTACTACCTGCTGTTCCTGAGCGTTTTGCGGATGGGCGCGACCGGCTTTTTGCTGGCCAACGCGCTGGCGGACCTGACCTCGATGGTGTTCGTCTTTTTTGCGGGCGGCTGTTGGCGGTATTGCAAGCCCAAGCGGTTTGACCGCGGGCTTTGGCGGGATATGCTGCGCTACTGCCTGCCGATGATCCCGGCGTCCATCAGCTTTTGGATCATCAACGCCAGCGATATGTTTTTTGTGCAGGCCCTGTGCGAGGACTACGGCGGCCGCACCGGCAACCACTGGGTCGGGCTGCTCTCGGCGGGATATTTTCTGCCGCAGATCATCACGATTTTGGGCAGCATCTTCTATGAGGCGTGGCAGCTTTCGGCCGTGACCGAGGAGACCGACCGCGAGGCGTTTTTCTCCAAGATCTTCCGCGTGTATGCAAGCGTGCTGTTCTGCTGCGTGGCGGGCATCATTATGCTGTGCCAGCTGCTGATGCGAGTGTTCAAGGCCGAGTATTTTGACGCATGGACCTTTGTGCCGTTCCTGACGCTCTGCTCAATGCTGACCTGCATGAACCAGTTTTTGAACAGCATCTATGTGGTCTATAAGCGCAGCACAGGGTCGCTGGTCACGATGCTGGCAGGTGCGGTGCTGAACCTGATTTTGAACTACTGCTTTATCCGGTTGTGGGGCCCGTGGGGCGTCACGCTGGCCAGCTTCCTGAGCCTGATGCTGGTGTTTTTGCTGCGCGCCTATTCGACCCGCGGCCTGCTGGAGATCGACTTCCACCCGGCGTGGCTGATTTTGAATCTGGCGCTGGTGCTGGCGGAGATCTGGTGCATGATGAAACTGACCCACTGGGCGCTGCCGGTTGTGGGCATCACGGCCGTGATCTGCGTCATGAATATCCGCGAGGTCCTGAGCATGCTGGACACGCTGATCGGCAAGTTTTTGAAAAAGAAGAAAGCATAATAAAATGCAGGGGCCGTGCTATGCCGCGCCCCTGCGGTGGTAGGGGCCGATGCTCGCATCGGCCCGCCCCGTTTGCCGCGCGCAGGGGGGCACAACCACGCAGCTACCTCTTTTTTGTGAAAAGGCTTCGCAAATAAAATCACCCCCACCCAAGTGCAGAGGTTCTGCGGTTGGGTGGGGGCTTTCTTATGTATGTAGGGTGAAATTATATGTTTTGTTGTCCTTACCTAATTTATGCTCTAGCGTAGTAAAGTTTTTATCGTTGAGGTTTTGACCGGTAAGAAGTAAATCCGTATCACCGATATAGACATATACTTTTTTGTTTTTTGTGACTGTTTCTCCTTTTTGGTTCGTTGTAATTACAGGAACCCCGTCCTCATAATCAGCAGGGATAATAATATCACCTTTTTTGAGTGTTACATTTTTTTCATTATAAAAATAAGCCTTACCTGTAAGGGGAACAATATAGTCAACAGCTTTTTTACCGGACTTCTCATTTTTGAGATGCTTGTTTAAGAAGTCCATGGGATCGGGAGCGTTATTCAGTTCGGTAGGATTCTTTTCATAGTCATTACGCTTACTATTTTTAATATTATTGGTAAGTGACTTATCCTGCTGATAATTGTAGTAAGCGATACCCTTCCAGCAAATAATTTCACCGCCACTAAAATCGATGTACGCATCCGTAGTAAGTTTGTGTGCCCAGTTATTTGCCTGATTAAAAGTGACTTTGTCGAGCTTTATATCAGATTTTCCCTCACTAGATTTATGGTCAACCATAGAGACAGTAAAGGTATCAGCGTCTGACGGAACTGTGAAAGTAATCTTTTCAGCCTTGGTGTATCCGGCAGGAGCGTTTGTTTCTTCAAGCGTATAGTTCTGACCCTGCCGCACCTCGAATACGGCAGTTGAAGTAGAGAACTGCTTGGATGATACAAAGCCTTCCATGACATTGGTGTTTACAATAGCATCGCTATTGTTGTCAGCTGTCAGCTTTAGATTGGCGCCGGATACAGGATTTCCGGCGTCATCAATTTTACGGATATAGACAGTACACAGCTGGCGCTTGGTGTTTATGACATGAAAAGAATCGTTTTCACCAACTGTTTTTTCCTGCTCATATTTACCCCATCCTCCATGATCACCGTTATAACCATTAATATAGAACCAAGTTTCATGGTGGGGAGTCGGATTAGAGGGATATTCCTTATAATATAAATTAAAGGAACAGGTGATGCCTCCCTGATATCCGGCAGGAGGATAGGTTTCCTTTATAACATAAGTTTGGTTGTTTTCGGCAGTCAGGTAAACAGAATCCCCGATATTATCTCCATCATGCAGTTTGACAGGAATGGAACATTCTCCTTTATCATCACAAGTGAGTGTAACAGTGTCTGAGCCACTCGTGATATCAAAAATAGCACCGGACAGTGGTTTATTATCAGGGTCAGTGACGCGCAGCTTCAATTTGGCAACGGGAAAGCGCATAATGGTAAGCCGCCTGTTGTCTTTATCTACAACACCTGAATTGTAATTTCCGCCATCCTGTATGCTATTGAGATAATAGTCGTTCCCATTAATGATAACATTGATATTGATTTTTGTATCGCTGGGAATGATTTGATAGCCGGCAGGAACCTCATCTTCGGTGATAAATGTCGGCGTATCCCCGATAACAGTATCGGAACGTTGGAGCCAAGACTCATTAGGAGAAATATCCAACAGAATATCGCCGTTGCTATCAGATTTCACATAAAAGTCGTTCTTGCCGCTTTTAATGTGATATCTTTTGTTTGCAAAAGGAAAAGAGTTCCCAGTGCTGACATCCTGCATATGGATAATGAATTGTTTTTCGCCTGCGGTAGCAGTGCTGCCGGTTTCTCCGCCGCCAGTCGTACCACCACCGCCGGTTTCACCACCGCCGCCGCTGCTGTCCGGCCCCGGTGTCGGCACAACGACAGCATCGGCCTTTGTGCTTACGGTGGAGGAACGGCCGTTGTTGGTATAAACAACGGTGATGCCATCCTTGCTGGTGTACACCAAATACACAACCTGCCCGCTGCTGCTGCATGTCAGGGTATTTATCGTGCCTGTCACGGAGGCCGCAGCAGAAATATCGGCAGTGCTGCCCGTTGCCGGAAAGCCGCCCGGTTCGTACTTACTGACATGCAGCAGATACTGCCCGCTGCCCTCGGTCAGTGCAACATCGCCGCCGGTCACGGCAGGCGGGGTGTTGCTTGTGGTGCCGGTACAACCGACTAACGGCTGAAATTCAGCACTGCTGGTTAATTCTTTACCGCCTGCAAGCGGATAGGTTGTGTTTTTCTGCCATTCGGCGTACTTCTGCGCGGCAATGCGGGTCACTGTCTCCACACATGCCTGCGTCTCGCTGACGGCCTGCTTCTCCTTGGCGTTGTCGATGTACCCGGTCAGCGCAGGCACGGCAAAGCTCGCTGTTATGCCTGCAATCACCAGCACGACAACCAGCTCCACCAGCGTAAAGCCGCGGCGGCTGCGCAGGGTTCGTTTCAGACCAGTCATACGGGATTCCTCCTCTTACTCGGCGGGGTCAAAAATGCTCTGGTCCCGCTTGGCGTGGGCACCGATGTTGTTGTATTCCAGACTCAGATACCCCTTGGCCCACTCGTCCAGCGCGGGGTCGGCGCCGTACTCGGCGGTCGTGCCGTCTACCTTCATGTAATCGTTGGCGGCGGTCACAACGGGGGTGTTCTGCTTCATTTCCAGCAGATACTTGTAATAGTCGCTCAGCGGCAGACCGGCCTGCTGCAGCAGGGTGGGGGTCAGCATGACCATGTCCATGCGGTTCAGCGGGTCGGCCGTGCTGGTGGCAGCAGCCGTGTGCTCCAGCGGGTAGTTGGCCCAGATGAAGAACGGCGTGCTGCGCTGCAAAAGCTGCAAATCGTTGTCGGTGGCGGCAAAGCTCGCGTCAGCCACATGCTTGACAAAGCTGGGCGCGTGGTCGCCGGCCATAGCAACAATGACCTTGCGGCCGGTCTTTTCGTACTGCTCGGTAAAGTAGTCGCACAGCTCCTGCACGGCGGCATCGGTCATCTTGATGCAGCTCAGGTACTCGTCCATCAGCTCGTCATACTCGCCGTAGTCGGTGCCCGCGTGGACAATATCCAGCGAAGCATCGTTCATATCGTAGTCGCCGTGGCTCTGGATGGAGACTAAGAAGCTGAACCGGGGCTTGTCCTCGGGCATGGCCTCGTACATCTTCTCCCAATCCCGGTAGGTGGCGGAGTCGGTCTGGTAGGGGCGGTCGCCGTAGGTCTCCTTGGTGGGGAAGTCGCTCTCAAAATGGGTCTCGTCAAAGCCCAGCGCCAGCCATGCGGAATCGCGCCGGTAGTTGGAGTTGGTGTAGGGGTGGGCGGCCATCGTGGTGTAGCCCAGTCCCTTCAGGTAGCTGACAACGCTGTTGGCGTTGTACAGGTTCAGCCAGTTGAAGGGCGTGATGCTCGGCATCAAAATCAGCGAGTTGGAGGTCAGCATCTCGTACTCGGTGGAGTTGGTGCCGCCGCCCACATGCGGGCTGATGGTGTGGCCGTAGACTGCGTTGGTCAGGTTTTTGGTCACCGGCATAATGTCGGTGTCGGCCTGCAGGTCGGTCACAAGGTCAAAGTCGTAGAAGCTCTCGGAAAGGATCAGCACAATGTCGGGGTAGTCCTCGGCGCTCTCGGGGCTGGCGGGGGCCACATAGTCATCGGCCTTGCGGGCAAAGTTTACGGCGGCCGCATCGTTGTAGTTTTCCGGCTCAATGATGGGGTCGGCCATCAGGCTGGTGGCCTCGATCGTGCCGGCCAGATAGCCGTAGGTGTAGTAGGTGTTCTGCCATGCCCAGCCGTAGGTCGTCTTGGGCTTGATGCTCACCGGCCCAAAGTAGCCGAAGAACATGACCAGAAAAACACCCAGCGCACTGCCCGCTACGCGCACGATGCGTGCGGGCCAGCCTGCGCGTTTGGGCGTGCCCTTTGCCAGCAGGTGCTGCACAAAGGCGATGCCGAGGATCGGCAGATAGAGCAGGGCGATTTTTACGACATCCTGCGTGATCTTGAGGGTGTAGCTGCCCATGACCTCGGCGGCGGTGCCCAGATTCAAAATGTCCTGAGGCATCAGTGCCGAGCCGTGCAGGTCGCGGGTGTAGTAGTTGATAAGCGCGATGAGCGTGAACACCGCGCCGGACAGCCCCGTGGAGAGGCTCCATCTGCCGCACAGTGCAAAGATAATCAGTGTCAGGCAGAAGGCGGTCAGGGCGTTCAGCGGCGCGTAGAGCGGCCACTGCAGCTGCAAAAAGCTTTCGGTCACGCCATCGGACAATTCAAGCTGATAGCGGGAGATAAAGCCCACCGCGACAGCCAGCAGGCAGGGGAGTACCCCCTGCAGGATAAATTTCTTCCAGTCTATTTTTTTAAGATGTTGCATGGGTGATAAATTGATACCTTTCTCTATAATTTTGTACACAAAAATACATAATACATTATAACATGGCAGGGCAAAAAAATAAAGCCTCTCGTGAAAGAGGCTTTGCCAAAATATTGTCTTGCTTCGCAGGGGCCGGGCATGCCCGGCTTTTACTCTTAAAACCGTAGGGGGGAGGGATTCATCCCTCCCGCGTACCTTGCCCTTAGCACTTATTATACAATCATTTCCGCGCGTTCTTCTTCCATATTACATACAGCCCCTCAAGGATCAGCGTCTCACGGTAGGTGATGTCCGTTGCGCAGGTCAGCCGCACGCTGTCCGGCAGTGTGCCGGTCGCAACTACGGGGGCATCGGGGGCGTTCAGCGCTGCGCGGATCTGCGCGACCATGCCGTCCAGCATGGCCGCCGTGCCGAACACAATACCGCTGTGCAGGCAGTCCGCCGTATTGGCCCCCAGCAGGCGGCGCGGGCGGGCCTCCAGTTCGACCTGCGGCAGCTGCGCTGTGTTGCGCACCAGCGCCGACAGCGAGCATTGCGGCCCCGGCAGGATCGAGCCGCCGACCAGAGCGCCCGAGGCATCCACAGCCAGCAGGGTGGTTGCTGTGTCGAAGTTGACCACCACGCAGGGCGGCGCACAGTGCTGCAGTGCGCCCACGATGGCGCAGAGAAGCTCGCCGCCCAGTTGGGCCGGGTTGTCCATCCGGATACGCACGCCGCTTTTCAGCCCGGGGCCGACCTCCATGATCTGGCACTCGCACATCTTGCGCAGAGCCTCCCGCAGCCGCGGCGTCAGCGCCGGCACCACGCTGGAAAAGATGACCGCAGTGATCTGGTGCGGCTCGGTGCCGTAGAGCGCAAGCATGTTTACGATTTTATACAGCAGCTCATCACTGCTCAGTGCGGTGTCTGCAAACAGCCGCGAGGAAAAGACCAGCTTGCCGTCCGGCGTGTACCCGCCAAAGGTAATGTTGGAGTTGCCGATATTGAATGCCAGGATCATGGATAGCCCTCATTTCAAGTGTGTTGTCTTTATACTATTATAATAAGGAACAAATTGCAAGAGCTTTCCACAACAGCTCACCGCCGATGTTGAAAATATCCCCGTCCACCTCATCTACATCGCCAACCTCACTCTCCACCACTCTGTAGGGGCCGGGCATGCCCGGCCCGCAGGCTTTCCATTACATCCCTTTCATCTTAACCCCGTAGGGGAGGGATTCATCCCTCCCGCATACCCAACGCCATCGCTCACCCAACGGCCCGCCCGTAGGGGCGGCATACATGCCGCCCGCGCACCTTGCCTATACCACCAACCTAACCCCCACCACCCCGTAGGGGCCGGGCATGCCCGGCCCGCAACCTACCCGATACCACAACTTGTGGCCA
>ERZ1026858.1596-NODE-1596-length-11189-cov-97.873361_pt1 | contig 11189 bp, 9 predicted proteins | sample MGYA00380159_ERZ1026858 | MGnify/ENA primary metagenome ERZ1026858 (study PRJEB33269, sample SAMEA4719795) | human gut metagenome | biome: human-associated habitat; feature: organic feature; material: feces | place: Cameroon | collected 2013-10 ... | reverse complement strand
GCGAATGTGAATAACCGCGGGTGGAATGACCGAAGGTCATGGAACCTGCGGATAGCTGACACACTCTCTAATCGTCCCCGAAGGGGGCGAACAGGAGCAAAACTGGATGTGGTTCGCCCCCTTTGGGGACGATTTCTACCTCCTGATGCTTGTCCGCAGGTTCCATGACCTTCGGTCATTCCACCAGCGGTTATTGAAAGTTGGCCCCCTTTCGGGGACCGGATGTCACTTGCGAAACTTGAATGAATGATTAAACAAAATAGAAATATTGAACTTACTCCAGTAAGCCAAGAACCTTAGAACATATCATAAAGTTCAATGTTCAAACCTCAAAGTTCAATGTTTTAAAAAAATTGTATCAGCCTTGTCAAAGAACGATGGGCTGATACGCTGCGCCAGCTACAACCTGGCACGAAATCTATGCCAGCACCCTGGCGATAGGAAACGGAAAAGCCCCGAATCCCAGAACACGGCTCGTTCTGAAATCCGGGGCAAAAGTACGGAGTTTTTTCCAACCGCACCTAGTACCCGGCTAGTACCACAGTACTAGGTAGTACTAGAAAATAATCACTTAAACGGCAGTTTTCATGCCAAAATCAACCCAATATAGGCTTGATTTTCTTATCAAAGTCTATTATCAACGGCATATTCATAGCTCTGTTACGCCCCGACTTCAAAGCCTTGGCGCTCAGATGCCAGAATGCACCCATCACCACCCAAACATGGGCTATGTCTAACTTAAAGGCTATCTGATATGCCAAATATCCCTTCTGTGTCCATGAAAGATGAAGCGGCTGAAAATCCTCATCCAGCAACTGGATGTCACGGAGCGCCCGCAGCACGCGAAGAGCCTTCTCCGTATGCAGCAACTCCATTTCCGGATCCTCTTTCGCCTGAGAATCTTCCTCTGGAAAGTGATCATCTCCACAAGAGCTCATGCCTTTATCCTCTGAGTTTATGCCTTCAGAGGATAAATCTTTCTGTTTATCACCAGCTATCTCTTCGACAGCTATCTTGAAATCCTGATGCGACAAATCGGCTATGCCGGTCAGCACCAGGAGAACTTGCTCAACGATACCCGCATCAACTATCAAAGTCAAGCGAGTTTGTTTGTGTATTGCCATAATTTGTAATTTTATGGTAGAGCAATACAGAATGAAAGCTTTCTCCTGTTCATTCTACCGGTTATTAAAAACCCTTGAAACAGGGGTAGTTATTTCTATTTCGTTTTCCTTATCTTTACTATTATCTACTGTTTTTTGTGTGTTTATCCTGAATTTTTAAGTAGTCTGAAACGACAAAAACAAGAAAAACCCGCCTCCGACAAGCGTTTAGCTCGTCAAAGGCGGGTTATCCGTTTTCTTCATGGTTGCAAAGATAATAAAAAAACTACAAACTGCAACTTTTTTTTCAAGAATTTTTCTATTTTCTTCTTTTTCTTTCTCTTTTCCTACTCTATTCCTTCTATTTCTCTTCTATCTACATCTTTTTCCTCCTCTTTTTCCTCCTCTCCATCCCCTTTTGCCATCAGCCGCATAGAACTTAACCACCTCGCCATTATCCAATGATTTTGAAAGAATCTATCCGTTCTTAGAGACAATGTATATTACCAACAGAATCAGATACTCTATCTCGTGTATCTGCAGTTTCAGCAGCAAACGCCAGTATGTAACTTTTCTATTGGGAATATCAAATCCCAATTCTTTCCCCAAACGATATTGCCAAACTCTATCTTGAACTTTTTGATTTTTTTTTCATTCAAGTAAGAGTTATATTGCGGATGTGGATGTTTCTTGATAAAAGCACCAACATCTATCGTCTTAACGGTGTCATCATTAAAGTGCAATTCAACTTTTAATGGCGCCACATATTTTGCAGAAACAATACTTAAGTTCATATTTTCTTTGTAATTTTGGTTGAACGTATGCCAGGCGTTTGTAATCCCCCAATACCGAAAGCGTTACATGATAGTTGTGACAGTTTCCGATAGGCAGGACGCCTAACGGGTAACTTATACAAAGAGAAACGCCTGGTGGATAATGTGCATACACTACGACTGAAGTTGCTTCAGTAAGGGGAGGGAATTTCACCCATCGGGTTAATCGCTCATTGATGTAATTCAACACCTTGCGGAACTCAGACCTACCAAACTTCATATAGTAGTTCATCCATCCACTAATCTGCGTATCAACCTCATTGCTTATGTCTAGCAGACAAGCATAAGTCTTACGATTCAGTTTCCAAGCCCTTACAGCTTCAGTTTTATCACATTTTGGCGCAGCTATAACGCCATTTGAATGCGATTCATCAAGACTTCCACATATCCATGACTCATCACCAATGCCTTGCTGGAAGTTTTCTTGGTTCCATCTTTCTTCGCAAAAGGGAAACAAACATTAAGCGACCATGTTTCGTTCACAGTATATGGGGGATGCTTGTCGAAATCCTCATCCAGCATTGCACTCCAAAAGCCATCATCAACTTTCGTCACCTCATAATTTGGAACAACAATCGTCAGTTTGACCTGTTCATCTTTGATGTCGCAACGCACAAGAGGACGAATATTGACACAATAAGAGGAATAACCTCCCGAGTGATAAGCAATGCCTGGCAAATAACCCTTTGCCATGATAACCCCCAATTCCTTGTCTGCCATCTCTATCGATGAATTAGCATTGCTAAAGGTTTTCAGAAACCAATAATTCAAATCGACAAAGAGTTCATTTTTACTCTTGCCTCGCACCGAGATGGTTTTCTCAAACGTCAAAGCATTGTCCTTATCCAACGTATCTTTTTCGCCAAGATAAAGCGCAATGTCTTTCCATCTTTGTCCATATTGATTAATCACATAAGTCTCGACCTCTTTACGGCTCAATGTTTGAGCATCTACAGCTAGCAAGCCTGCCAACCACAGTAATAACAACAATAGATTCCTTCTCATAATCAAACAGTTTTATCAAAATGAAACAAACTTCGCCTAACAAAATCGACACCTGTCATATCAAAAGATAAAGCAGCCTTGAAAGTCTCGGTAACAAGAATTGTTTCATAAGCATTTACAATATTTCAGTTGAGTAAGTGGAGGGAGTTTCACCCTCCCTTCTCTCGGAACCGTGCTTGACAGTCTCCCATCACACGGCTCTTCATACTTAACTCTTTTGTTCAAATGTCTTTTGGTCAACCTTATCGATACCCGCACTACCCTTGTTTTCCTTCACCTTGTGGTAAGCTTCCCACACCAATCGCTTGTCTATTACAAAAGGTTTTGCCTCGTTCATTGTTTCATCCTCAATTTCTTAAGTTGGACTTTAAATTTGGCTAAGCACGCTACCCCCTTCGCTCCATCCCCATTACAGAGACTTCAACACTACTACGAGGTAGTCCGCCACAGACATGGACATCGGTACTTTCTGCCTTGCGTGTCACGGCTCTCGGCATTTTCCCTTAGCATTCCATGTCTATTTCTCCTGTTCCTCTGAAGAGCCCATGTCAAGTTCATGCCACCTTTACACCGCACACCCAGCAGACAGTAAACAGGTTTCCTCTGCCATTATCCCAAGATAAATAAAAGACCTTGGTTCTGATGTGACTTGCTAACTTTGCTAACGATGCTTCATCAATGGTTCACTTGCGTTCATCTCCTTGACACATACCTTGCCAACCTTACGGAAGGCTTTCAATTGTCGTTCACTACCCATCTGTTTCCATCAGAGCAGCACAAAGTGGTTTGCAATCAGCACCTGCATGCCGAATGCGGTGGGTCTGCCACCATCTCTTTAGAAGTTACGACAAAATCCATCAAATATAGCCAATATCGGACTTCATTCTGCCTCAGGACACACATTCTGTCGCAAAGATACACTTTTTTATTGAAACTACCTAGAATTTCTGGGATTTTCTTTCAAAAAGAAGGAAAATTCAGATTTTGATTACTATACTCACTGCCATTGGCACTTCGCTCGGAGTTACGAGCTGCATGAGTTAGGAGGGATTGATGGTAGAAAAAAAATCAGAAGCTGAGCAATAACATTTCAAAAAAATGTTTCATAAACAAATATTATATTTGTTAATAATTTTCCTATATATCATTAAAGACTAATCGCCAGCAAACTGACTACCAAACCCACAAGCGTAACAAACACTACGCAGAGGATAAGGTAGATATAAAACCGCTCTCTCCAAATGAAATCACCCAAGCCGAAATGAGACTTCGGATGATCCTCAAGATAGGTTCTATATTCCCTCACCATCACTTGAGCCATGATGATGAGGTAAACGAAGAGGAACAGAGCTACTATCAAGATAGCATGTTCGTCTTTGACGAATAACTTTATTAAACTTTTCATGGTGCAAATATAGTGATTTTTTTCGAAACTAGGTGTCGCATTCCTATGTTCAGGTGTCTACTTCCTATCAAACAGGTGTCGCATTCCCCACGAAGGAGACACCAGTTACACGTTTTTTAACATTTTATCTCTCTCCAAACTGCATGGCGAACTGCCTTCCTTCTCTTTGGACATTTGGTAGATTTTGGACAGAAAAAGAAGCCACATTCGGGTGAAATGATGCCATTACCGAAGCCGAAACTTCCCAATCTCCGATTTCCGGCTCATTGACTCAGTGACTCAGAAACTCAGTTACTCAGTTTATTTCTAGACCCATTCATTTTCCTGATAGTTACAAACTGTAAGTATTTATATTTATATTATATATATAATATATATAATATAGATTCTATAGAGATAGAAAAACATAGCTAGAATTAAACTGAGTAACTGAGTTTCTGAGTCACTGAGTCAATTTTCTGCTATCGGCTATTTTGCAGGTAACTCTCTTATCTATTGACTCTTAAACCGGAAAGCTATGAGTTTCGGGAAAAAACTCATAGTTTCTTATCTCACAAAAATATGAGTTAGTTTTATTAACTAAGTTACGAATTGTAAGCTGCGCAAAAATCGGGCCTTATCGCCACCCGTTTTTTGGTGGCTTCGAAAAAAAGCCGTACCTTTGCACCCGTCATTCAGAGACAGCCCCACACTGAGTTCTCGGAATGGCAAGAGTTAAATAATAATCACTAATCATTAATCAACAAAAATAGCTTATGGGACAGGGAAATATTAAGTATCGTAAAGTGAAGCGTACTCCTCAGACGGGTGAGAACGCTGGTAAGGAACTCTGGTATGCCACCGTGGTGACCGACAGAGAGATGAGCTTCGAGGAGTTCGTGGATCATATCTCTTCGCACAACTCGCCATACAGTCGTGGCACCGTGCACGGCGTGATGATGGACATGCTCGACTGCATGAAGGAGCTGATTCTTGATGGCAAGAGCGTGAGACTCGGCGACCTGGGTCTGTTCTCCATCGGCATGAGTTCGCGTGGCGAGGTGAGCAAGGACAAGGTTAATTCTGCTAGCGTGCAGGATATCCATCTTCTGGTAAAAAATACCAAGAACTGGAGCAATGCTGAGCTGAAGAAGCTCTGCAAGATTACGGCCTACGACAGCTACGGAAACGAGGAGGTTGATGGCGGCGGAAGCAATCCGGGCGGAAGCAATCCGGGCGGAAGCAACCCAGGAGGAAGCAACCCAGGCGGCGGCTCGGGTACGGACGGCGGAGGTTCTAACACCGAAGGTGGTGGTTCTAACACCGAGGGTGGCGGAACCGATAGCGGAACCACCGGAGGTGGCGACTCTGGTAACGTAAGTTTGTAGAGTTAGCCCCTACGGGGGCTACTCTTCTCTCCTATCAATAATCACTAATCAATTCTCACTAAAAAAGATGAAAAAGGAAAACTGGAAAACTTTGATTCAAATTTTAATCACTATCCTTACTGCCATTGGCACTTCGCTCGGAGTTACGAGCTGCATGGGTTGAGTTTAAGGGGCACAACGCCCCGACACTAAAAGAAGAAGGTTGATACCTCGCATTTTGCTAGGTATCAACCTTCTTCTTTTTTTATGTGTCTTGGTGCCCCATCGGATTTAATTTGTAATCCCCCAACAACAATAAAAGGAAATTGGTAAGGAAAAGGATAAAAAGTATGGCTTTTCGAGTTATTTTTTGTACTTTTGCAGCCGATAACGCATTTGGCGGTAAAAAACTGTTTTCAAAAAAGAAAGAAATAACAAAGAAAAGAGATAAAATGAAGAAGATATTATACTTTGTGGCAGCCTTGGCTGCAACTTCCTTTATCACGACGATGGGTACAAGCTGCAAGTTTGCACCCGATCAGCACGACGGCGACACGGTAGCCGCCAGCGAGTTCTATCCGGAAGATACGTCTGCCATCCACGCCAAGAAGAAGGCGAAGCTGGCTGCGATGAAAACCGTCAAGGACAGTGTGGGCATCTACTACATAGGCAGCGGTTCTACCAAGGACATCATCCAGCTGGTCTCCTACCCTTCCCGTCGAGACACGATGATATTCGGCAAGACCCGCCACGTGAAGGTAAAGGGCAATGCTGATATCAACCACGTGGTGAGAGTGGATTACTACCTGCTCAACGGCAAGGATTCACTGGTGAAGTATGTGGAGGAAGTGGAGCTCAAAACAAAGGAATAAAGCAATTATTGGCTAAATCTTATATAACTTTTAGCCAATAAATGCGAAGCCTCCTCATTGCTATAAAAAACATAGCAATGAGGAGGCTAATATCCCCATAATCCGTTATTTTCTAATAAGATTACTCAAAGCATACAGCGGATAAATATCTATCAAACAGTCATCTTTCTTAAATTGTCCAAAGTTCTCTAGAGAAGTCCTTACTGCATGAGTAATACCCTTTGATTCCACAAAAGAATAAAGACTCTTCATGCCACCACGAACTTCCGCCTTGACTTCTACAGGAAGCACCTTCATGTCTTTAGCCATGACATAATCTACCTCGGCAAGGGAATTTCGAGCCTCCCGCATCCAAAAGTAAAGAGTAGGTATTGTATCGGAAGGCATATTTTTGATGATTTCCAATCCTGCGACCATTTCAGTAATATGTCCTTTGTTGACTAAATCACTAGCATTTCCGATTAAAATTTGCTCAGATATTTCCGTGATACTCCCTAAGTCCATACCCAAAATAGACAGCAGTAGTCCACTATCTAAGAAAAGATATTTTGCACATTTCTCATCTGCTTCTGCACCAAGAGGAAAGCCATTGGCAGCCGTATTATAAATCGGAATGACAAGACCTGCCAACGTCAAGAGACTAAGTGCTTCCTTAATCTGCACCGTTCGAAATTCTCTCGATACTTGGCTATACACAAATTTCTCACCAATTTGATGAGCTACGCTATGCAATGTCTGACGAAGTAAAGTGGTATTAGCCCTTTTCTTATATTTTGCAAAATCCACCTCATAGGTATAGACCAACTCCTTTTGAACAGTTTGGCATTCGGCATAACTATGTGTAGAGACCCATGTACCTACGCATTCCGGCATTCCTCCAACCATCAAATATGTACGAAACAACTCTACCAATTTTTCATGCTGAAAAGACGGCAAAGGACATGTCTGAGTAGCATTTTGCTTAGCTTTGCATAAAACATTCATACCAAGTGCTCCCATAAATTCATCAAAGGACATCGGGTACATAAACATCGAGTGAATTCTGCCTACTCCAAAAGTCGGGATTTCATTCAGGGCAAATTCCAAGAGAGAGCCTGCAGCTATTACATGCAATTCTGGAACATCTTCCCAAAAGAAACGGAGAGAAGAAATAGCCTCTTTACACATTTGGATTTCGTCGAAAAACAATAAAGTTTTCCCAGGAATAATATCTTCCCCCGTAATGGACTTGATATTTTCTATGATATGCTGAGCACCTAAGTCTCCCTTGAATATTTCTGCAAAATTCGGCTTTCGTTCAAAATTGATTTCCACAAAACTTTCAAATTGCTCCGCCAAATGATGTATGGAGGAAGACTTGCCTACTTGGCGAGCTCCTCGAAGCAACAAAGGCTTATGACGTGGACTGTTTTTCCATGTCAAAAGAGCCTTGTCTATCTCTCGATTATAGTAATTTATTCGTCTCATTTTTTATTATATATATAAACAACGATGCAAAGATAATCAGAAATATCTATAAATCAGCATTTTATATATTAAAAATGCTAAAATCCAAAGTATTAGACATCATATTTTTGCTAAAATCCAAAGTATTAGACATCATATTTTTGCTAAAATCCAAAGTATTAAACATCACGTTTGGTGTCCCGGCGGATTAGAAAAGTCCCCCGCTAGGCATCCCGGCGGACGCCTAGCGGGGGACTTTTCAAATCTGGCGGGTGTTTAAATCCGGCGGGACGCCTAGCGGAGGCTCAGTGACTCAGAAACTCAGTTACTCAGTTTATTTCTAGACCCATAGCTGCGCAAAATCGGATAACTTTTAGCCAATAACTTCCTCCATCCTCACCAACTTGCCAGCGACAAACTGCATGATGATTTTATGGAGCATTGTACCTTGACGCAGAGCCTCAACCCTTGGAGCCATGGCGTATCGCTTGATTTGAGCCTCAGCCTCTTGCCATTGTGCTTCTGCCTTGGAAAGTTTACCATCCTCTGGCTTTGACTCGTAATCTTTCTTCGACAATACCTTCAACTCCAGGATATAACTATGTTTGGTAGCATAATGGGTAAGGTTTGGCAAGAGAAAGAAATCACAATAACCATGGTTCAACTCAAGTTCCGGTGCAGTATAATAGTAATTATTCAAATTCAGATATGCCATGAAGAAACCTTGAAGATTGCGTTCCGACTCGATACCGTCACGAACGGATGAAACCTTGGAATAGGCATCTGCCATAAACTGTAATCCTTCACGCCACTCACCTTCATACGCCATATCATAATAATAATCAGTAAGTTGATTGGTATCAACGTATGCCTTTACCTCATACAACTCCTTCAAATAGCCATAGTATTGCTTACGGACATTGTTGTTTGGAATGCCCAATATCATCTTATCGCCACGAGTTCCCTTGATGGTCAACATGCCATAATAAAACAGCAGACTCGTAAATATCTGAGGATCAGTCAAACTATATGCAGAGAAGGTTTCCGTCAAAGGAGCCACTATCTGCCCCGTCTCGGCTATCGTGCAGATGACACCCTTGCGGTCGCCATCCAACTTATCCAACTGAAGAAGTTTCTTCATCTTGTTGTAGTCAGTCTTCGTGTTTGGATCTATCATCAGGTCGGGTGCCTGTCCATAGTCCATATAATTTCGGAGATAATAAATGACCATATCACAATTGAACACCTTGCTTTGAGTTTCCAGAGCTTTCTTTGAGAAACAATAGTTATCATACCAAGGCTTCATCTCATCTATCATAGCCTCGATATCACTTGTTGCAGGAATGCCCCCCATTTCCTTGTAATAAGCAAACATCTTGCGTACTTCCTCCAAGGAGAAGCCCAGCATCTGGTTGAACTCTGGCTTGGTAGAGATATGCCAGCCAATATTGAAACCGCTCGTCACATCGTCCAAGGTAACAGGACTGACACCTGTGATGAAAATACGCTCAAACATGCCCTTGAACTTCTTGAATACGTCACGGTAGAAGCCGTCGGCATGGGTGATTGCCCAATATACCTTCTCGCCCTGTTCATTGAGCACGGTATTGGTGAAATTGTCATATTCATCGATGATCAGGTAGAGAGGAATGCCCTTGGTCGCAGTCTCATCTTGAAGCAAAGCCAGTTTCTCCGTACCTGAATCAGACTTAAAGAACTTTTCCTTAAAATCTGCCAGATAAAACTCTTGATAAACTCGCATGAAGCCGTCTAATTTGACACGCAGATACATATTGAAGTTTTCCTCCAACTTTTCGATACCACCACCCACATACGAGAAATCAAGGTGAAGAACCTGATACCTACCCTGTAAAGGAGTAGGATGCTTGCCTACCCATAAATCACCGAAAAGAGTTTGGAATTTCTCTTTTTTGCTACAGTCATAGTAAGCATGGAGCATACTCAGGAATATGCTCTTACCAAACCGACGTGGACGAATGAAGAAGATGTTGCTAGGTTGGTTTTCCAACAAAGGCAAATACATCGTCTTATCCACATAATATTGATTTTGTTCTATAACAGCCTCAAAGTCATTGATACCGTAAGGCAAACGTTTCATATTCTGATTCATAATTACTCCTTTTTATAATTTACACCTGCAAAAATAAGAAATTTATCTGAATATGCCAAAGAATCTAACAGAAAAAATGTTTTTTCCTTTTTGTATTCTTATTATAACAAATTTATTTCAATATCAGAAACAAAAATGAATAAAATACCTTAACTTTAAAGGCTAGCATGCACAAACGCACGCTAGCCTTTTTCGTATTTTATCTAACCTGAATTTCAAATCGCTTAATAGCCTAATCATTAATCACTAATAATTAATCACTAATAACTAATCACTAATAACTAATAACTAATAACTAATAACTAATCATAGAATCCCGGCTGCTTGTACTCGATGCCGAGTTCATCATCAACTGTGGCAATCACACCCTGAATCTGACCCATGGCAAACATGCGGCCCAGGAGGGTGTAACCGGCATTGTGGCCGTGGTTGCTCTCATCGAATACGCCGCCTGGCTCATCAGTGAAGGTCATGCCATGATCTACTCGCATAGGCAATCGGCGACCCGAATTGCACTTGCCTTCCTGCTCAGCCTTCTCGAAGATGCGGCAAAGCTCTATCAGATGGCCACGACCACCCAGGTGAGAAGCCTCCGTGAAGTTGCCGTTAGGGAAGATGTAGCAGGAACGAAGGTGAACGAAGTGGGTGCGGTCGGCAAACTGCTTCGCCATAGCCACACAGTCGTTGTGCTCGCCGGCAGAGAATGAACCTGCACAGAAAGTCAAACCGTTGTGCTTGTTTGGCACAGCATCCAACATCCACTGGATATCCTCGGCACGGCCGATGATTCTTGGCAAACCAAATACAGGATAAGGAGGATCGTCTGGGTGAACACACATGTTGATATCGTATTCATCGCAGATAGGCATAATCGCCTCCAGCCAGTACTTCATGTTCTCCTGCAACTTCTTCTTATCGATGCCATCGTAAAGCTTCAACAGGTCGCGGAACTTCTGCACAGGAGCTGAATCGCCCTCGCTGAAGTTACCGGAAACGAAGCCCTGGGTCTTGATGATGATGTTCTCTACCAAGGCATGATCCTGCTCTG
>ERZ1026858.1593-NODE-1593-length-11195-cov-7.477738_pt1 | contig 11195 bp, 7 predicted proteins | sample MGYA00380159_ERZ1026858 | MGnify/ENA primary metagenome ERZ1026858 (study PRJEB33269, sample SAMEA4719795) | human gut metagenome | biome: human-associated habitat; feature: organic feature; material: feces | place: Cameroon | collected 2013-10 ... | reverse complement strand
GTCTCTTTTTCAGTCTCTGTCGTCATCATAATAAAATATGAAATATTTACAGATTGATGGTTTTCAACATAGATTGGTTCATTATGAAGTATATGATTACGACATGATGAATCTGTAAAGATATCAAAGGATACTCCTTTTCTATCTACAATCTTATAAGAATGCTTCTTACACATACCACAATGTGGCACCTTTTTATGGAAATAAGATTGTGAAATGACACAATGTTCACTGATCATATTCTCTGTTTTACCATAGATAGGTAAAATGAGTTCAGAATTATAATTTTTCATCTGTCTGATCTGTTTTCTTGTACATTCAAACGATGCAATAACAGGTTCTTTAAATGCATAAGCATCATAATGGTTATAGATATTAAATCCTTGACCAATAATAAGTGGATGATCTTTCAATAATCTATAACTACCAAAGTCATTAACAATTAATGCGTTGAATTCCTTTAATAATGGATTGTGAATGACTTCCTCTATATCCTTATCATGCATAATACGTGGTAAATATAGATTTGGTACTTTACCATGTTCATTAAAACATTCTAATGCTTCTTTTAAGTGCTCATTATAGTAATAATACACATGATCATAATAATTCAACGCAATCTCTAGCTGTTTTACATTAGAGACTACTACATGATAGTTGGATTCAGATTGAGGAATCACTTTAAGAGGCTGAATTTCCTTTATAGGAGCCTTATGTAACTTCTTAAAGGTAAATAAATCATCTAACTTAGAAAGTGCCTCACGACGCATATTATTAATAATAGTGATAGGTATAAATAATGCGCCATCTAATTGTACATCAATACTATTTGCAACATATACAGTATGGCCAAGCTTATTTAAATGATCAGTGATATTCTCTTTAGTTGCAGCACGTTTAGAAGCTGCTTCAATGATCTGTTCACTTACTACAGTGACTATTTCACCATCACACTTGATAACAAGCGTACATGGCTTATTGAGAGCTGCTTCAAAATACATATCAATCTTACGGTATTTCTTTTCTTCCTGATATGTTTTCTGCATACGGTTAATTGTCTCTACACTGATTGTTTTATTGACAGTACCACCTTTTACTACATCATCAAACTCGATCTGGACATTCATGCCTGCTTCTGCCTTGTTGATGAGTTTATTCTGATAATAAATCTTATTGACAGGTCTTCCTTTATCTATTTCAGTAAAGACAATAGAATCCCCTTGTGTTAAATCATTTTTTAAGGTAATAGAGACGCGTTTACTACGATAGTCATATCCCTTGACATAACCTAAGAATACACCTTGATTCCCTGAAAAAGTCTCATCTACAATTTTACTATCATGAAATGGATAACCAGACGTATAATGACGATTAAACATCTGCTTCATATCATTGAAGTTCTCTTTTGTATAATTAGGTGTACCTTCATAATAATGCTTGATTGCTTTAGAATACACCTGAGTCACTGCAGCCACATATTCAGGACGCTTCATACGCCCTTCTATTTTTAAAGAAGCCACACCTGCTTCAATATATTCATTAATATGATCTGATGTACATAAATCCATAGTTGACATCAAATAGCTTGTATCGATGGTCTTCCCATCTTCTTCTAAACTATAAGGTAAACGACATGGCTGGGCACAAGCTCCTCTATTACCACTTCTTCTACCAATCATACTAGACATTAAACACTGTCCAGAATAAGCCACACATAAAGCTCCATGCGCAAATACTTCAATCTCTAGATCTGTATGAGAACAGATGTATTTGATTTCATCAATGGTATTCTCTCTTGCAAGAACGACTCTCTTAACGCCTAGTTCTTCAAAATAACGTAATGCTTCTAGTGACATGATACTCATCTGCGTAGAAGTATGAAGTTCCATATCGGGATATCTCTCATGTACAAGCTTTAATAAGCCAATATCCTGGATAAGTAAAGCATCAATCTGTAACTCATATAAACGATCAATCAATGATAAAACATCCTTCATTTCATCATCCTGATATAACGTATTTACAGTTACGAATATTCTAACATTTCTTAAATGAGCATATTGTACAGCCTGGTCTAGTTCTTCTAGGTTAAAATTCTTAGCGAAGGCACGTGCTGAAAAGGCAGTTGTTCCAAGATAAATCGCATTAGCGCCATTCGCAATAGCGCCCTGCAGAGACTCAAAATCACCTGCAGGGGCCAATAATTCAATTCTATTCATTTATACTAGCTTCTGAGCTAAATCATAGCACATACGTGCTGATGACTTTGCAGCTTCCTTAAGATACTGATCAAACTGGATAGAACTGCTGCCTTTATCAAAAATATCACTTAATCCACGTGCAATAATAAATGGTTTATTAAAGACTGTACATACCTGAGCGACTGTAGCTGCTTCCATTTCAGCGCATAATGCATCAGGAAAATGTGCTTTGATCGCATCTACCTGGTCTTTTCTTGCAACAAACTGGTCACCAGATACAATAAGACCACTATATACTGTTAAACCATTATGTTCAAAGATTTCTTTTGCATAAGATACAAGAGCAGGATCTGCTTCATAGTAAAGAGGCATATCAGGAACCTGTCCATAGGGACGTCCAAATGCAGTGACATCTACATCATGATGAACAACCTTTTCACTGATGATGACATCTCCAACATTTTCTTTTAAATCAAGTCCACCGGCAGAACCTACATTGATGACATGATCAATATCAAAGTTCTTGAATAAAAGAGTGGCTGAAATAGCAGCATTGACTTTACCAATACCACCCTGTACAACAACAACTTCTTTTTTTCCTAAGAAGCCTTCATAAAAATGATAATTACATTCCTGGTATTCTTTTTCTACTTCCATCAATGCAAGAATTTCATTCACTTCTTCTTCCATTGCACCAATAATACCTAACATGTTAATCCCTCACTTTCTTTACTACAAATATAATACGTTCACATTCTTCCTTGTATTCACCAAAATCACTATAATAAGCAATAGACTTAAAGCCTGCTTTCTTAAGCATCTTGACATATTCTTCAACAGGAAGTGTTTTCTGATGATGTGTTTCATCCACATGATGACCGTCTTCATCAATAATAATATGATGTGTAATACCACCCTTGTGGTCACTTTCTACATCCCATGAGAAGAAGAAATCTTCTTCTTCATTCTTTTCATGGTAATCATCTAAGATCACATTGCATTTATAGAGGCTGTTGACATCAAAGATGAATGTCCCATTGTATTTCAAGCCTTCATAAACATTATTGAAGACATCCTGTACCTTTTTCTTACTTAAAACATAATTAATTGCATCTGTTAAACAAAGAATAGTATCAACAGGCTGTGAGAGCGCAAAATCACACATATCAATTGTTTCAGTTAAAAGTTCAACACCTTCATCCTTAGCTTTTAAGGCAGTGACATTTACCATATCTTCAGATAAATCAGTGGCTAGAACCTGATGTCCTTCTTTGGCTAGTTCAATAGCTGTCAAGCCTGTTCCACATCCAAGTTCTAAAACTGTTTTAAGATTGGCATGTTCATGAATGAATTTTAAATAATCTGAATAGAAGTCTAGGTCCATTAGAGAATCATAATAATAAGAAAACTCTTTATAGGCAGCCATTATGCAAGATACTCCTTGATATCAATAGTAGGCATATCGCTCCATAATTTTTCTAAGTTATATTCTTTACGTGCTTCTTCAGAGAAGATATGACAAATCACATCTCCTGCATCGATAAGGATCCATTCTGCATTGCCACGTCCTTCTATGCTTTTGATTTCAAAACCATTCATTTCACACTGGTCAACCACATTATCCTGAATCGCATTTAATAAACGTTTATTAGATGCAGTACATAAAATAAATGTGTCATATAAAGGAGAGGCGTTCTCCATATTGATTGCCACAATATCCTGGGCTAATTTATCGTCCATTGCTTTTACAATACATTCTACTTTAGTCATTATTAACTCCTTTTACATATTTATCATAAACTTCAAAGAAACATGGGTCGATTGGACGGTGCTTCTTTGTGGAAAATTCATAAAAATCAGTCAGACAGTTTCTAAATCCTGCTTCAATATCATGCTTACATAAAGTAATCTGTTCTGATGAATCATATCCTCTTAAAGGATCTAGCTTATCAGCACAATATAAGCACATACCTAGAAGACTCATAGATGTAGAAGCTGTTGTATGATCTTCGATAGCTTTTAAGATTTCTTCATCACTTATTAGAAATTCATTCTCACATACATAGCGTGAGAGCCATTGATGCCAGATAGGTTCAGGCTGATCTAAATGAGACGCATAATGCTTCTTCATTAGCTCTTTAGCCTGATTATGAGGCATTTCTTTCGCAACATCATGCATCATACCGGCAATATAACCCTTAAGAGGATCAATACCATTGCTTTCACAGAAATCTCTTGTGAGAGAAGCAACGCTTAATGTATGTTTATAGCGTTTTTCTTTCATTCTATTTCTAATCATAGTATCAAGATAAAGGCCATTTTGAGAAATATATCTCAGTACATCTTGATCGAGCATATTTAATGCCCCTTCTTTGATTTCTGTACTAGATGCTGTGATTTCTACATTATCCATCTTAATAAAGTGATATGTCTCTAAATTAGGATGAGTTGTAGGATAACCACCTCTATTAAAAGCCACAAGCTGAACTAATTCTGATATTTCTTTCGCTTCTTTCCATTTTTCAAAAGCCATTGCCTGATCCATACCCATTAAATAATACAATGTATCATCAGGGTACATTTCTTTTAATGCATGAATTGTATCAATTGTATAATTCTTCTCATTGCTTGTTGAATCAAGCTCAATTGTACATACTTTCATCTTTGGGTCCTGGTGAATCGCAATCTCTATCATTTCTTTACGACTTGCGCCAGGGGCATTCTGATTATCCTTCCAAGGGTTATTTTTAGTAGGAATGAAGTAAAATGAATCAAGAGCAAGAGAAGTTATTGCTTCTCTTGCAATCTCTATATGTCCTTTATGGATAGGATCAAAACTACCACCAAGTAAACCAATCTTCATTAGATTTTATAAATTCCTTTTTCACTTGATTTATAGAAGATGATTGTATGTCCAATAATATGAACAACATCTGCTTTAGTGCCCATTGAGATTTCTAAAGCCACTTCATTCACTGTTTCAGGGCATGTATCTAATAACTTAACTTTAATAAGTTCTTTTGCTTTTAAGGCATCATTGATGCTGTTGATCTGTTTTTCACCCACACCATCTTTACCAACCTGGAAGATTGGCTTTAAGCTATGTGCTTCACTTCTTAAAAATTTCTTCTGTTTACTATTTAACATTCATATTCCCTCTAAATTAAACTTTCTCTCATAAATACATCAATACCTTCAGGTACATAAACTTTAATCTTACCCTTAGGTGCATGAATACATACAAATCCTAAACCAGAAATCACAATATCACGCTTTTCTTCTGGTAAAGTGAATTCATAAGCCTTCATTTCTTTCATAGTTGAAGCAGGTCCATAAACCTGTAACTGCTTATGTCTATCAAATAAATCATCTGCTTTTTCAGTCTTTGTACGATGAATCTGCATATTTCTTGAGAAGTAGCAGATGAAGTTACCTTTATTTCCTTTTGTATAATCAATTCTCGCAAATCCACTGAAGAAGATTGACTGATCTGGATTTAACTGGAATGACATAGGTCTTACTTCACCCTGAGGCATAATATAAGCTAAATCCTTTTCATCCACAACTGATGTATACTGATGTTCATTCAAGATACCTGGAGTATCATATAAAGATGAATGATCATCAAGAGGAATCTTGATCAAGTCAAGTGTTGTACCAGGGAATTCACTTGTTGTAATAAGATTCGTAGAATCTGAATAGTTCTTCAACATACGGTTGATAAATGTAGATTTACCAACATTTGTGATACCTACAACATAAACATCACGTCCATGACGGTATTCATCAATCTTATCAAAGATTTCATCAAAATTCATATTCTTCTTGCCGCTTGTCACAACAACATCAAGAGGCTTGATTCCATATTCCTTGAACTGTCTTCTTACCCATGTATTAAGTCTATGTTCCTTTAAAGACTTAGGTAGGATATCTCTCTTATTTGCGAGTACAAGTACATCATTATATCCAATATGACGCATAAGACCAGGTACAAGTGAACCATTGAAGTCAAATAAGTCAACGATATAAACAACTAAACAATCTTTTTCTCCTACTGTCTGTAAAACACGTAAGAAATCATCTTTAGTCAAATGAGATTCCATCTTCTGATGATAATGCATTAATTTATAACATCTCTGACAAAGAACTTTTTCCTTGCTTAAAGCAGATTCTGGCACATAGCCAGGCTTTTTAGTATCAGCGCTTTGAATAATAGCGCCACATCCATAACATCTTATTTCTGTCATATATACCTTCCTTTTCTTAGGTCATTTTACACTATTTTCATTCAATTACATAGAGAAAAACAGGGATATTTCCTAGTTTTCATTAAGATAATCATCCATAGAAATAAATTCAAACTCAGTATCAGGGTCCCCTTCCATCTCATCAAAGAGATTTGGTTCTTTAATTGTGAGATCCACTTTATTATTTTCTATATTCTTTTGTGCATGTTCTTCAATAATCATAGAACGTGAGAGCTGGACATCATCAATAAAATCAAATGTACACTCTTTTAAGACAGTAGCTTTTGCGCCTAGTGCACCAAAGCTGATATCTTTAGAGATAAGCTTCATTGTTTCTATACCACTCTTAATAGTAAATTCATCCTGGGGATTACAGATAAATCCAGTAAAGATTTTAGTTGGTTTTGTCTTTAATGATTTAAATAATAATGTTCCCTTAGTTGCACGATGACATGCTGGGATATCACTGATATGAATACGTTTAAAATGGGCAGGATTTAAAACAAGTAATAAAGAAGAAACAACTGAAGGATCAAATACACTCATAAAGGCAACTTCATCATCACGCATATTGATTCCTTTGACACCACCTGCTTTTACACCTAATATAGATATTTCATCTTCACTATATAAAGTGCCATATCCTGCTTTAGTGACAGTAATAATACCCTTTGTTCCATCACTTATATCCACACTGACAAGTTCATCATTGTCTTTTAAGTTCATACACTTTAATGGCTTAGAGAAACGGCTGACATTAAAGTCCTTAATACTTACACGTTTAATCTGTCCGTTCTTACTTGATAAGACAACATACTGGTCTAAATCAAATGATTTCACAAGAATATTACCGATAATTTTCTCATCATTACCTAATTTAATTAAATAACTGAGATGTTTGCCTAGATCCTTCCACTTGAAGTCTTCTAGCTTATAAACAGGCACAAAACAATAGTTTCCCTTATTTGTGAATGAAAGTATGACATCTAGTGTATTGGCTTCAAATAAGTCAACAAGCATATCCGTATCTTTCTTACCAAATGTATTCTCATCAGATGCCTTATAAGAACGTGTAGAAATCTTCTTGAAATAGCCATCACGTGTAATAGAGACATAAACATCTTCAGAAATAATCATTGCCTGCTGGTTAACAGACGTATCCATGATTTCATCTTTAATTTCAGTGAGACGAGGTGTTGGATATTTCTTCTTAATTCCTTTTAATTCATCTATAATTACTTTTCTTAATACTTTTTCACTATTTAAAATCGCATTTAAACTTTCAATGAGAGCCTGTAATTCTTTCTGTTCATTTTCTAGAGATACAATATCAGTATTTGTTAAACGGTAAAGCTGTAAAGTAACGATTGCTTCTGCCTGTCTTTCAGTAAAGCCAAAAGCATTCATTAAATTCACTTTCGCATCTGCCTTATCTTTAGATGCTCTAATTGTCTTGACTACTTCATCTAGAATAGAAATAGCTTTAATAAGTCCTTCTACAATATGCTCACGTTCCTGTGCTTTATTGAGATCAAAAATAGAACGCTTAGTCACGACTTCACATTCATGCTTGATATAGCCATCAAGAATATCTTCAATACCCATGAGTACTGGACGCTTATCCTTGATTGCAGTCATATTATAGTTATAGTTCTTCTGTAAATCTGTATTTTTAAAGAAGTAATTCAATGTATTTCTTGCATCAACATCCTTCTTTAAATCAACTGCAATACATAATCCATTACGGTCAGATTCATCTCTGACTTCAATGATTCCATCAATATCACGATTAAACTGAATCTCAGCCATCTTTCTTACAAGTTCAGCCTTATTAACTTCGTAAGGTATTTCTGTAATAAGAATCTGATTGATATTCTTCTGTTCTACAATTTTATAGCGTGAACGAACAACAACCTTACCACGACCAGTTCTTAAAGCAGTCGCAATATCACTAGCCCCTTCTACTATCGCTCCTGTAGGGAAATCAGGCCCTTTAATAAATTGATGAAGTTCATCAAATGAACAATGAGGATGTTTGATACGATAAATAGCGGCATCAATGACTTCCTCTAAGTTATGAGGAGGAATATCAGTGGCATAACCAGCTGAAATACCTGTTGCCCCATTGACTAATAAGTTTGGATACTTTGCAGGAAATACAGTTGGTTCATATTCTGTATCATCGAAGTTAAGTGCCATAGGCACTGTTTCTTTATCTATATCTTTAATTAAATCTAACGCAATTGGTGCTAATCGTGCTTCAGTATAACGCATGGCAGCAGCCGGGTCATTATCAATAGACCCGTTATTACCTTGCATATCTACTAAAGGCATACGCATCTTCCAGTCCTGTGATAAACGGACCATTGCTTCATAAACAGAAGAATCACCATGAGGGTGATAATTACCAATAACTGTACCAACAGTCTTGGCTGACTTACGGTATGGCTTAGTAGGAAGATTTCCTTCCTTCCACATAGCATATAGAATTCTTCTTTGTACTGGCTTTAATCCATCTCTTACATCAGGTAATGCACGATCCTGGATAATATATTTAGAATAACGTCCAAAGCGGTCACCCATGATATCCTCTAAGGACATAATAATATTTTTTTCTGTCATGTTTGATCACCTATCCTTCCATAAAGAAGCTATCTTCTAATGAGAATTGTACATTGTTTTCAATCCATTCACGTCTAGGCTGTACTTTATCACCCATTAATACAGAAACACTTCTTTCTACGATTGCGGCATCATCAATAGTAACCTGAATAAGAGTACGAGTTTCAGGATTCATAGTTGTTTCCCATAACTGTTCTGCATTCATTTCACCAAGACCTTTGTAACGCTGTACATCATAGCCTCTGCCCATCTTCTTACGTGCAGCTTCTAGATCCTTTTCATCCCAGCAATAGATGACATTGTCTTTCTTGCCAGACTTCTTAGACACCTTATAAAGAGGTGGCATAGCGATATAAACCTTGCCTGCTTTAATAAGTCCACGCATATAACGATAGAAGAATGTAAGCAATAAGATCTGGATATGTGCTCCATCAGTATCCGCATCGGTCATGATGATGATCTTATCATAAGCACTATCATCTGCATTAAAATCAGCACCGACACCTGCATTAATTGTATTAATCATTGTACTGATTTCTTCATTCTTTAAGATATCTGCTTGTGTCGCTTTTTCTGTATTGATGACTTTACCACGAAGTGGAAGAATAGCCTGGAATTTACGGTCTCTTCCCTGTTTCGCACTACCTCCGGCAGAATCACCTTCGACAAGATATAATTCATTCTTACGCTTATTCTTAGATTGTGCAGGAGCTAATTTACCACTGAGGAACTTCGCTTCACGGTTATTCTTGCCTTTTCTTGCCTGTTCCTTCGCCTTACGTGCTGCTTGTCTTGCACTTGCTGCTTTGATCATCTTTTCAATCAGCTTTTCCGCAATATCTTTATTTTCTTCTAGGAAATAAGTAATACGTTCAAAAGTCACATTCTCTAGAATATTACGGGCAATAGGTGAACCAAGCTTAGATTTAGTCTGTCCTTCAAACTGGAGATACTTTTCTGGAATCTTGATAGAAATAATCGCATTCAATCCTTCACGCACATCGCTTCCTTCAAGATTCTTATCCTTAGCCTTTAATAACGCATACTTTCTTGCATATTCATTAAATACCTTAGTCAAGCCAGAACGGAACCCTACTTCATGTGTTCCACCATCTCCAGTACGTACTAAGTTAACGAACGAAATAATATTTTCCTGATAGCTTTGTGTAAACTGCATCGCAATTTCTACTTCTATTTCACTATTTGTATCATCAAAAGAGATGATTGGTGAAATAGCTTCTTTATCATTATTGATCCAGTCAATGAATTCTTCCAAACCCTTCTCATATTGATATGTTTCATCTTTATCAGTGCGTTCATCAATAAGCTCTATTGTCATTCCCTTTAATAAGAATGCATCTTCACGCAGTCTTTCACTAATTGTCTGGAAACTAAATGTTGTGGTAGAGAAAATAGATGCATCAGGCTTGAAATGGATAATTGTACCTGTCTTATTTGTTTTGCCTACTTTTTTTAACTTTCCAATCTTTGTAGCACCCTTTTCAAAGCGCTGTGTATGAATGACACCATCACGATGGACAGTGACATCTAAAAATTCACTAAGGGCATTTACTACAGAAGACCCTACACCATGCAAGCCTCCTGAAGTCTTATAACCACCATCTTCAGAGAACTTACCACCAGCATGTAATACTGTTAAGATAACTTCTGTAGTTGGCTTTCCTGTTTCTTTATTAATACCTGTTGGCATACCACGGCCTTCATCTTCGACCGTTACGCTATTGTCTTTATGTAATGTAACTGTGATCTTCTTACCATAACCAGCAATGGCTTCATCGATAGAGTTATCAACGATTTCCCATACAAGGTGGTGTAAACCACGAGAATCAGTTGAACCAATGTACATTCCTGGTCTTTTTCTTACGGCTTCTAGACCTTTTAAAATCTGAATATCAGATTCATCATAATGTGTGTTTGACATGAGCATACCTCCTCAACTTGACTAGTATAACACAAAAAGGTTTTTTTAGGAAAGTTTGATTTTTTGTAGTATTTATGTATAATGATTTTTTGTGAGGTGAGTCGATGAAATATTTAATTACAATCATCTGTTTATTGATGAGTTATTTATATGGTTCAATACCTTTTGCGTTAGTCATTGGTA
>ERZ1026858.1587-NODE-1587-length-11230-cov-13.217539_pt1 | contig 11230 bp, 8 predicted proteins | sample MGYA00380159_ERZ1026858 | MGnify/ENA primary metagenome ERZ1026858 (study PRJEB33269, sample SAMEA4719795) | human gut metagenome | biome: human-associated habitat; feature: organic feature; material: feces | place: Cameroon | collected 2013-10 ... | reverse complement strand
GCAATCTCACCTTTGCCGTTGATGGCTTCGACATTCTGCATAACCTGTCAAAGGTAACGCGCACCGTCAATGCCCAAGGCCGCATAGAAAGCTACTCAAACGTGCTGCCGTCGTACTTCATGGCGCACGTGATATACAAACTTAATATTAAGCCAAAGAAGAAGTGATGGGTTCAGGTATTGACGTGTCGAACAAATAATATAGGGTGATTACAGACTTTCTCTATAAAAATGCAGGAAAGTTTGCAACATGTAAAAAATAAGCCTATATTTGCGTATAAAGTTCAATCGAGTGCAGAAGAATCAACAATGCTTGGCGTTCGATAACCGGCTTATAAAGCGGTTCTTTGAAGATGAGCATGTGACTTTAAGTTACTATTACTAACCTTATCAAATATCCAATCCTATCATGTTAAACTATAGCAAACCTCCTGCCATATCCGTTTGCATGCCCATGTATAATGCGGCGTTACATTTGCAAGAGTGTCTTGACAGCATACTCTCGCAAACATTTGGTGATTTTGAACTGTTGATAGTGGACGATGGTTCAACTGATGAGAGTGTGGCCATAGCTGAGGCATGCAGCGACCCGCGTGTGCGCTTGATAAAGAATGAACATGACTATATCGCATCGCTTAACTTGTTGCTGGCAGAGGCAAAGGGCAAATATATTGCACGCATGGACGCTGACGATGTGATGATGCCATACCGACTCGAAGTGCAATATGGGTATATGGAAAAACACCCAGAGGTGGGTGTGCTTGGTGGTGGCTTGCTTCGTTTTGGCAAGGCCGAGGGGCGTGTGCAGCCTATTAGCAAAGTGACGATGTACGACATGGTGAATGCCTGCTGCATGGCTCACCCTACGGTAATGATGCGTGCCTCGGTGTTGCGTGAGCATGGTTTGAGATATGATGAGCATTACAAATATGCTGAGGATTACCACTTGTGGGTGCAGATGTTGAAATGTGGAGTGAAATTGCGAAATATAGAAGAACCGCTTGTAAAATACCGCATATCAGACAATCAGGTATCTAATAAACACACGGCAAGGCAGCAAGCCTTGACCGAAGAAATAAAGCGTGATGCAGCCCGGTGGTTGCTCAACCATGTGCGTGAAGTGTCGGACGAGAATGTTGACATACCGCAATCAAGCAACTTGTTGACCATTGTCATTCCTTTCTTGAACGAAGGCGAGGAGGTGCGCCAGACTGTACGAAGCGTGAGAAACACTGCAAGTCGTGATGTGGACATTATTGTAATAAACGATTGTTCGGACGATGGATATGATTATGCGTCGGACCTTGCACCATTTGGCGTAACCTATGTGCGAAACGCTTGCCGCATTGGGGCTGCTGCGTCAAAACATAAAGGCGCACGTTTGGCGCGGACACCTTATTTCTTGCTGCTTGATGCCCACATGCGAGCCTATACCAAGAATTGGCACAACATGATAATAGACGAATTCAAGCAGAATGACAATCGTTTGTTGTGTTGCCAAACACAGGCTTTGGGAAAGGACAAAAAGAATGTGGTTTACGACAAGAATGTAGCGCTTACCGATGGTGCTTACTTGCTTTTTGACCAAACCGATTTTATACCAGGTATTACGTGGCTTGACTATCGCCAACACGGGCGTTTGCCGCAAAACATGATAGCCAGTGTGTTAGGAGCCGGGTATGCAGCGAGTAAACGGTTCTGGAGCGAAATACGCGGACTTGAGGGTTTAATGCACTATGGCAGCGAGGAGGCGTATATAAGCATTAAGGCATGGTTGCATGGTGATGGCTGTGCACTGCTGCCCGATGTGGTGTTTGGTCATATATATCGCAAGGCAGCACCTTATCGCATCATATCCGCTCCAGCATTCTATAATCATTTTGTTATTTCGCACACCTTATTCCCAACCTCGTTACGTTGCAAGGCTGATGCTGTAGGATACAGGCATAATAAGGGCATTTATGAGCAAATAAAGTTCTGGCTCAGTATGAACAAGCCCGAACTTGAACAGTTAAAGCATTATTATGCAGACACCTTTCACCATAAATTTGAACGCGTGCTCGCTGTGAACAATGCGGCCTCATACGACAAGTTGACAATGGCAGAGCATGAGTTGAAACGTTTGCCGCTTTTGCTGGAGTATGTAAAGGACAAAGCTGAATGCCTTGATAACGTCAACTTATGGAATGGCTGTATGGGGTATTTAATAGCCCTGTGCGAATATGACGCTTATGCGGCAGATGATTCCCTTTCGGACTTGGGGGCAGAATTGCTTGATCGTATCACCTCAACGCTGAAAATGTGGCGTGAATACCCTGTTTCGTTTGCCCATGGTATTTGTGGCATAGGGTGGGGGCTCGCGTACCTTTTGCGCAACGACTACATAGAGGGAAACTTTGAAAAGGAGTTTTCCATAATAGACGGTAAAGTGATGGAACTTAACCTTGAGCGCGTTACCGACTATACTTTCAAGACGGGCTTAGGCGGTGTGTATTGCTATGTGGCGCAACGTTTGCATTTGGCCAAAGTTAGCCACACAGAGGTGCCATTTGACAAGGCTTATGTACAAAGCATCATGGCTTCGGCACGGCGTGCGTTAAAATTTGCCACGGATCTGCGCACTTTGACTCATGCAGAACTTATCTTGTCAAGTGAGCAGGCTGACTGGCAGATACTGCCCCCGCGTCTGGTTGATGTGATGGATTTTCCCACATTTCTGCCCGAGGATACAACTGGGTGGTCAGACAATTTCGATGGTGCATTGGGCTATTTGTGCCATCTGTTAAAGATATTGCAGACTCAAAAACCTGTCAGCAACTTACAGCCTAGTGCATTTATCTAACAATCTATCAAACCTCAACTCTATATGAAACAAAGCAAATACAATTGCATATTGCAAGACAACACGGGCATGGTAATATACAATGCCGCTACCGATCAGCTTGTGGCACTTACTCCGCAACTGGCAAATATATTCAATGAGAGTAAGGCTGCGCCAGAGAAAATCAAAGCGCAGCATGCTGAATTGTATGACCACTTGCTGCAAAAAGGTATATTTGTGTGCGATGATGCCGATGAAACAGAAGCGTATATACGTAAACGTGAGGAATATGAGCGTAGCAGCGGAGAGTATACCATAACCATCAATCCTACCTTGGCTTGTAATATGTCTTGCTGGTATTGCTATGAGTCACACAAGAACATGCCGGCAATGAGTGCAGATGTAAAGCAGTCTGTGTTATTGCTGATAGACAAGTTGCTTGCAGACAACAAGTTGAAGAAACTAAACCTCTCGTTTTTCGGCGGTGAGCCGTTACTTTATTTTGACAAGGTGGTAGTCGATATCATTAACCATGCCAAAATGCAGTGCAAGGCATTCGATGCAAAATTGAGTATACACTTTACCACCAATGCCTATTTGCTGACAGACAATGTGCTGAAACATCTTGAGGGGCTTGACGTTTCTTTCCAAATAACCATTGACGGTGGCAAACAGGTGCATGACAGTGTTCGTAAAACCAAAGGTGGTGAACCTACTTATGCACGTATCGTCGAACACATACATCAGACCCTCTCACGCGGTTTCTCTGTTGGTGTGCGTTTCAACTATACAGCCAAGTCTATTCCGTCGTTCATTGATGTTGTGAAAGACTTTTCACATTTGCAGCAAGAGCAGAAGCCGCTTGTTAATTTCACTTTCCAGCGTGTGTGGCAGGATAATGAAGGCGATGCCAGTCAAGTAGAGCAGCAAGTGGAACATATTGAGCGGGCGTTTGAACAGGCTGGTTTGTTTGTAAATAATGCCAAGAGCTACATCGTGCCCTATTGCTATGCTGATGGTGTAAACACTGCGGTAGTCAACTATAATGGTGATTTATTCAAATGCACCGCACGCGATTTTGCCCCCAAGAGCAAGGAGGGTACACTCGCAGCAGACGGCACATTGCGGTGGAACGAACGCTTGCGCAAGCGTATGTCCATACGTCATGGCAGCGACACTTGTCTGCTATGTCGTATATATCCGATCTGTCATGGCGGCTGCTCGCAAATGAAGTTAGAAGCCCCTGACGGCATATCCTCATGTCCCAAGGGTTATGATGACGATAAGATACAAGAAATAATGGAGGGCCGCGCGCTCTATCTGCTGACTTCGTGCAAACGGCAGAAACCAGGTAATCATCAATAATAAGTGCCATAAGGCACATGTTTAACAATAAAAATTATTATAACAATGAAGTTACAGAAAAAAGGACTCTTGTCCGACTGTGAGCATTTGCTCACCCCTTTGACAACAGATCAAGAGGGAAACTTGCGAGGTGGCTTTGCCACGATGAGTGGTGAAAACAGTGATCCAACCAATGGTAATTGCTACAATGGTGGTTGTACAAATTATTCATGCCAGAATGTTATGTGCAAAAATCTGAAGTGTGGTAATGAAGCTTGTGGCAATAATGGTTGTAGCAACACAGATTGCTTTAGCATAACCAAGTTGCCAGAACCAACCGTAACGCCCAAAACAACCCTTGCAGCCAATACTGCTGTTGGATTGTTAGGCTATCTCTAAACTTATTAAGCCCATGGTTGCAGTGCTGTTTTCGTAGTACTGCAACCATGTAAAATCGTAATTAAAGTATGCAAAGACATTTACTCTTATTATGTTTCTTGATATGTTGCGCGACAGCAAATGCTGAAAAAACAGACTCAATAAATTTCCTGTGTAAGGTGGCAGACGCGTTTACTGGTGATTATATAAAAGATGGCGAGGTCGATATATTGTCAACAGACTCAACATTTATATGCAAGGGGCAATGGACCTATAGCGATTCTAATGGCAAAATAGAAGCCTCGTTAGTGGCAGGTAAATTGCCGAATAACAATAAATATATCCTCAGACTAACGCATAAAGATTATGTTACTACATATCATGCTTTAAGTTTGCATCTGCCCAAACGAAGTGGCGATTTTTATTATCCAACAGAGAAAATATTGATGCGCAAGCTTCCCATGCGTCAAAAAGGAAGGACGCTTGGCGAGGCCGTGGTAACAGCTACCAAAATCAAGATGGTGATGAAGGGGGATACCATCGTGTACAATGCAGATGCTTTTCAACTCTCGCAAGGCTCGATGCTCGATGCACTTATTGAGCAACTGCCTGGAGCGCAGCTTAATGAGGACGGCGTAATAACGGTCAATGGCAAGCGTATTAGTAGCCTGTTAGTTAATGGAAAGGACTTTTTTAGGGGTGACCCTAAAATAGCCCTCGAAAACTTGCCTGCTTATATGGTGAATAAGGTCAAGGTGTATGAACAACAGACAGATTACGAAAAGTTGACAGGGCGGAAAGAATGGGAGCGCCCATTGGTGATGGACGTGAACTTGAAAAAAGAGTATTCAATAGGCTGGATAGCCAATGCTGAGGCTGCTTATGGTACTGAAAATAAGTATTTAGGGCGCGTGTTTGCCCTGCGCTTTACTGATTGCTCGCGCTTGGCCTTCTTCGGCAATATCAATAACACGAATGACACGCGGCGTGCAGGCTCAAAGGGTGATTGGACGCCGTCGTACCTGCCGAATGGCTTGCAGACAAGTCGTACTGCTGGCGGTGAATATAATTATGAAGACCGCCAGGGCAATTTCAAATGGAATAGCAATTTTAATGTGTCGCACACCGACAACCATACAGTCACAAGTACAAACAGCGAAAGTTTTTTGTCCTCAGGAAGTGCTTTCTCACAGAGCAATGACGACTCACGCAGCCATTCCATTGATTTCAAAACGGTGCATACCTTCTCTTTGTTTAAGGGATCTGCTTTCCATAATGGTAAAGTAAGCTTTGATTACGACAAGAACAAATACCAGACTTCCAGCATGGCAGGAGAATTTGAGCAGGACCCTTTTAGTTTAGTCAGTGCGGGTGCGCTTGATTCGTTGTTTACCCCTGGCACGAATGCCTTGCAGCAGATAGCACGTTATCGTCGCAGCCAAATGGCGCGTAGTTATGGCGAAAACTGGAGCATAAGCGCGCCATATAGCTTGATGTGGGTGCCTTTCCGTAGCAAGGGCATAAACGACTCTTTTGACTTCAGCATATTTGCACAGTACGACAAGCACAGTTTTAACCGTTTCGACAACTATGATTTGCGCTATTTCAAAACGGGTGAAACTGATTACCGCAACCGCTACACCAATTATCCGTCAAGGCACTACAACTATAACGCCAAGTTAGGCTACACATTCCACATCAAGGAGTTTGAGCCAGGCATTTCATATCAGTATGCACAGGATTACCGTAGCGGCCGCTACGATTTGTTCCGCCTTGATCGCTTGCCAGATTGGGCAGAGGGTACCGCGCACGAGCTTGGGGCATTGCCCTCGTCAAACACCGAAATGGAACAGGCCCTTGACATACAGAATAGTGAGCATTCACAAAAGTGGCACCGCACACATCAGGTTGCGCTCAATATCAGGTATCAGATACCCAACAAGCCTATGACAAGGTTCCAGCTCTCTTTGCCTTTGCGTTTTGAACTTGACCATCTGCTGTATAACCGTAGTGAACGGCATTTTGACCTGAACCGCACGCGTCCGCTATTTATGCCAAGTGCGTCTTTCCAAAAGTCAATTCCTGGCAAGAATAAAACGTATTATTCCTTGTCCTTAGACTATAATATGTCACGGCAACTGCCGAGTTTGCAGTATGACATCGACTTGGTGAATGATGCTAATCCCCTCTATGTGCAGTATGGCAATAATGGGTTACATGCAAGCACTACGCACAGATTAAAGTTGTCGTCTATGGGTATGGACTATCAACACTATCAAACACTCTATAATGTAGAGTTCTCATACCAGCGTACGCGCAATGCCATTGCCACTGAACGTACATACATGCCTGAAACTGGTGGCTATAAAGCGCGCCCAGTCAATGTGAATGGCAACTGGAGCACAGATGGTTCATTGTGGCTAACTCGCCAATGGGGAAAGAAAAAGAATGTGGCATTCTCTACAAACACTTCTTACAACTTTAACCACAGTGTAGACATGGCAAACATAGATGGTGCCACATACAATGCACTCAGTGTGTTCAAGAACCTTTACCTGCACGAGCAACTCTCGCTCGATTATAGCAAGAATGGCTGGAATGTCGGTGCCAAGGCGCGTGTTAGCTACAGCCATTTAGCAGGCAACCGTGCCGACTTCAACACCATCAATGCGTGGGACTACAACTATGGCATTACAGCCCGCATACCCATACCGGGCGGTATAGGTTTGAGCACAGACTTCACCATATTCAGCCGCCGTGGCTACGATGACCCAAGTCTCAATAGCGACGATGTGGTGTGGAACATGCGTCTGGAGCGCAGTGTGCTGAACGGCAATCTCACCTTTGCCGTTGATGGCTTCGACATTCTGCATAACCTGTCAAAGGTGACGCGCACCGTCAATGCCCAAGGCCGCATAGAAAGCTACTCAAACGTGTTGCCGTCGTACTTCATGGCGCACGTGATATACAAGCTCAATATTCAGCCCAAGAAGAAAAGGTGAAAAATGCGTATCTATACCTTGCCATAGGGCACATCGTTGGTGACCACTAATATGACTCTGTTAAGAATAATGTGGACGTTGTTTCCTCCAGTTCTTGCGTGATTCACGGCCCACATTATTCATTATTGAAAAACTGCAAAGTTCTTAATTAAGTACAATGAGAAACATATTTATTGCACTATTATTCTTTCTCCCTTTTTTTGCTCAAGCCCAACAATCTGATTCGATCATGATCTTGATGCCTGTTGCAGATGCTTTTACCAAAGATATAATATACGATGGTGGGGTAGAAGTGTTGCGGACTGACTCTACTTATGTGTGTAGGGGAGAATGGGGGGTGCAAAGAAATGATGGTATCCCGGTGACAGCAATGATCGAGTTTAAGGTTCCATGTAACGGTAACTATCTGCTACGCTTGTCGCATGAAAAATATGAGACGCTTTATTACCCTGTAAAGGTGCAAGTTCGGAAGGGCGCACAAGCAGCTTGCTTTGATGATGTGATAAAGATGCGCAAACGTCCAAGGAATCACCAACTTGGAGAGGCTGTGGTAACAGCTACCAAAATAAAAATGGTGATGAAGAATGATACGCTTGTTTATAACGCAGATGCGTTTCAATTATCACAAGGCTCAATGCTTGATGCACTTATAGAACAATTGCCAGGAGTGCAACTCAAGGATAATGGTGTTATAACCGTTAACGGCAAAATGGTAAGTAGTTTACTTGTAAATGGCAAGGATTTTTTTCGTGGCGACCCCAAAGTGGCACTTGAGAATTTGCCGGCCTATATGGTGAATAAAGTGAAAGTGTATGAGCAGGAAAGTGACTTTGAGAAGTTTAGCGGACATAGGAACGTGGAACGTCCAATTGTGATGGACGTAAACCTTAAAAGACAATACAGCGTGGGCTGGATAGCCAATGCTGAGGCTGCCTATGGCACTAAGGAAAAATATTTAGGACGTCTGTTTGCCATGCGTTTTACCGACTGCTCGCGTATTGCCATGTATGGCAACATCAATAATACAAACGATACGCGTCGCGCTGGTTCAAAGGGCGAGTGGGTACCAAACAATTTGCCCAATGGCGTGCAAACGAACCGAACGGCAGGCGCAGAATATTATTATGAAAATCGCAATAAAACATTTGAGTGGACCAGTGATGTGACGGTTACAGACTTGGACAACCACACGGTGACAAACACAAGCAGTGAGAGTTTTTTGCCTTTAGACCATTTTTATACGCAAAGCAGGAGTGATGGCAACCATAGTTTTACGTCATTGCAGTCAAACCACAATTTCAAAGTACAGAAAAAGGCGCATCAAAATGGCGGTGTTAGCGCATACTATTATAAAAGTCGCTATCATTCATTGAGCCGCTATGGTGGCTTCAACAACGACCCTTACGATTATGTGGTCAAAGGCAAAGTGCTTGACACTTTGTTTATGCCTGGCAATAATAAATTGCTACAAATTGCTCGTTATCGTCGTGCAGAACAATATCTTATGAAATCGGACTATTGGAGTGTGTCAGCACCTTACAGCTTGTGGATCTCCCCATTCAGAAACAAAGGACGTTTTGACACTTTTACTTTTGATATATACGGCAGTTACGACAAGTACAATTACCATGCGTATGACACTTACGATTTGGAGTATTTCAATACGCAAGCGGTTGATGACTATCGCAATCGTTACTACGAAAAACCTGCAAATCATTACAATTATTATGCAAAGGCAGCCTATATAACAATGTTTGGTGCTTGGCAGCCTAACGTGTCGTACTGCTATACGCAGGATTATCGTAGCGGAAGCAACGACTTATACAGGCTTGATCGCCTTGAAGGGTGGGACAAGGATGGAATGAATGATTTTGCAACCCTGCCTTCAACTTCAACCGAACTTCAGGAGGCACTTGACGTGCAGAACAGCACGCATACCGAACGATGGAAGCGCACACATGACCTCGCATTTGGTTTGGCCTATCAATTCAAAAACAGATCGAGAACACATTTGTCATTTGGTGTGCCAATTAAAATCGAGCTCGAGCATCTGCTCTACAATCGTGACGCTCGCCATTACGATGTGTGCCGCAGTAAACCAATGGTTAATTTTAACGGCCGATTGCAGCATAATGTGTTTTTCAAGGGTGGAGCTATAAACTTCAAACTTTATTATGATTTGTCGCACCAGCAGGCGGATTTGCTCAAGACTATTGAGGTTGTAGACAACTCTAATCCGCTGTATATACAACATGGCAACGCCTCGTTGCAAACGGCGGTAGTACATAAACTGACGTTAGATGCTCATGTGCGGACGGGTGATTTGCCACTTTGCAACGTAAAGATGTCGTACTTGCGTACACACAATGCGTTGGCTACAGAACGCACCTTTGTGCCTGTAACGGGCGGTTACATAGTGAGTCCTGTAAATGTAAATGGTAATTGGGGCACAGATGGCTCTGTGGCTATAACGCGTAATGTGGGTAAAAAGAAATTGTTCACGTTGAGCAATACAGTCTCTTACACGTTTAACCACAGTGTAGACATGGCAAACATAGATGGTGCCACAGACAATGCACTCAGTGTGTTCAAGAACCTTTATCTGCACGAGCAACTCTCGCTCGATTATAGCAAGAATGGCTGGAATATCGGTGCCAAGGCGCGTGCCAGCTACAGTCATTTAGCAGGCAACCGTGCCGACTTCAACACCATCAATGCGTGGGACTACAACTATGGCATTACAGCCCGCATACCCATACCGGGCGGTATAGGTTTGAGCACAGACTTCACCATATTCAGCCGCCGTGGCTACGATGACCCAAGTCTCAATAGCGACGATGTGGTGTGGAACATGCGTCTGGAGCGCAGTGTGCTGAACGGCAATCTCACCTTTGCCGTTGATGGCTTCGACATTCTGCATAACCTGTCAAAGGTGACGCGCACCGTCAATGCCCAAGGCCGCATAGAAAGCTACTCAAACGTGTTGCCGTCGTACTTCATGGCGCACGTGATATACAAGCTCAATATTCAGCCCAAGAAAAAGAAATAGTAAAAAAGGCTTGCGCGAAGGTGGGTGGAACGAATGTTCTGCTTACTTTTGTGCAAGTCACACAATTATTTACAATTAAAGCTCCTACAACTATGAGAAATTGCAAAAAAGGACTGCTCGCAGATTGCGAACATCTGCTTGCTCCCCTCACTATTGACCAAGAAGAACACCTGAAGGGTGGCTTTGCCACAATGAGTGGAAGTGCCATGGGCAAGGTAACAAATAATGAATGCAAAAACACAAAGTGTAATAACAACAACTGCACGAACCATACATGTACAAACAGACCTTGCACTAATGGCACGTGTAAAAATGACAGACAAGCTTCGGATCTGGCTTAAAAATGCCACTCCTACCTAAACACAAAGAGCTATTTGCAAAAGAGCCGTAAAATAATATTGACTCGAGTTTCGGATTTAGCAAGGACGGGCTGAAAGCCCAATGGAGCCCATAGCCCAGGGCAAGCGAAGCGGCACCCTGGGTATCGCGTGTTGGAGCAGTCGCGCCCTGTAAGGGCAAAAGCTTTAAGCCATAGCGCAAGTATTGAAAAATATACATCCGATGTTCCACTTTAAGGCCCCCAATTCAGCTATCAAGTAAGAATAACAACATAAAGGGTTAAAGCTTTTGCCCTTAC
>ERZ1026858.1583-NODE-1583-length-11245-cov-45.791510_pt1 | contig 11245 bp, 9 predicted proteins | sample MGYA00380159_ERZ1026858 | MGnify/ENA primary metagenome ERZ1026858 (study PRJEB33269, sample SAMEA4719795) | human gut metagenome | biome: human-associated habitat; feature: organic feature; material: feces | place: Cameroon | collected 2013-10 ... | reverse complement strand
GGTTATTGAAAGTTGGCCCCCTTCGGGGACCGGAGGTTACTTGCGAAACTTGAAAAAATAATAAATTATACAGAAAACAAAAAATTCTATAGAAAATATATTTTTTATAGAACATGAAAAATCCCCAGCCATCAAATGAATGATAGCTGGGGATTCAATCTTTTCAAAATCTAGAGGCTAAACTCCCTATGTGTTATCACTAACACGATAAAAAATTTAGCGCTGGATTTACTTCACCTTAGCAACGATAGCCTTGAAAGCCTCTGGGTTGTTAACAGCGAGGTCAGCGAGAACCTTACGGTTGATCTCGATACCAGCCTTGTGAAGAGCACCCATCAACTGGCTGTAGCTCATACCATCGAGGCGAGCAGCAGCGTTGATACGCTGGATCCACAATGCGCGGAATGTGCGCTTCTTGTTACGACGATCGCGATAAGCGTAGGTAAGACCCTTCTCCCAAGTGTTCTTAGCTACTGTCCATACATTCTTGCGAGCTCCATAGTAACCCTTAGTGAGCTTCAAGATTTTTGTTCTCTTTGCTTTAGATGCAACGTGATTTACTGATCTTGGCATAATTTTTTTTCTTTAAAAGTTCGACTAAAAAGTTAATAATTAACGGAGGCAGAGCAAGTCGCGAACCTGCTTCAAGTTTGAACGGTCTACGAGAGTCTCGCCGAGGAGATTTCTCTTCTGCTTCTTTGTCTTCTTAGTCAAGATGTGACTGTGAAAAGCGTGATGACGCTTAATCTTACCTGTACCGGTGAAACGGAATCTCTTCTTTGCGCCGGAATTAGTCTTTACTTTTGGCATTTTTACTTTTAATTTAAATTGTTATTTATTATAGCGATGGCAACGCATATACCAGGGCGTTACGCATCTTTTTTTTCTTAATCCTCTGTTCCTTCTGCGAGTTTCTTCAGGGCATCGCCGCCTTTAGCATTGGCGAGCAAGCCATTCTTCTCAGCATTAGCAGCGCGCTCTGCATCTGCAGCAGCCTTAGCTTCAGCCTCTCGCTTCTCACGGTCCATCTTCTGCTGGCTCTTCTTTGCAGTACCAGCCTTCTTAGGACTCATGTAGAGGAACATCTTCTTACCTTCGAGCTTTGGCATCTGCTCCACCTTTCCGTACTCTTCCAAATCATTGGCGAAACGGAGAAGAAGAACCTCACCCTGCTCCTTGAAGAGAATAGAGCGACCACGGAAGAAAACGTATGCACGAACCTTGTTACCCTCGTTGAGGAACTCCATAGCGTGCTTGAGCTTGAACTGATAGTCGTGCTCATCGGTCTGAGGTCCGAAACGGATCTCCTTGGTCTCCACCTTCACCTGCTTCTGCTTCATTTCCTTAGCATGCTTCTTCTGCTGGTAAAGGAACTTTGAATAGTCAACAATACGGCAAACTGGTGGCTGGGCATTAGGGGATATCTCGACCAAGTCAAGCTCTTGCTGACGTGCCAAGTCCAACGCTTTACGTGTAGGCATCACTTCAGCTCCGCCTTCACTTACAACTCTCACTTCACGTACGCGTATCTGTTCGTTTACGCGGTACTGATTTTTCATTTTGTCATTTTTCATTAACTATTCGATATATTCTTTTGTCTTTTTGATTAAACGGCTGCAAAGTTACGAATTTTCCATGAAACCACCAAATTTTCAGCGGGTTATTTTCGATTTTAGGCTTATTTTTATTTATTCATGGTTTTATTCATGATGTTATTCATCGAAATACGATGAAGAAATCCAAAGAAGAAATCCGATGAAAAATAAAATCTCCCACAGAAAAAATGAATTCTGCGGGAGATTCAAATAAAAAATATCCTATGAAAGAAGGATTACTCCTCAGCTGCCTTCAGCTGCTCTGCAACCTCGGCGTTGATGCGCTGAGCAAACTCTTCCATGCTCATGGTAGCCTGCTCGCCACCACCCTGCTTACGCATAGAAACGAGGCCCTCGGCACTCTCCTTCTCACCTACGATGACCATGTAAGGCACACGCTTCAACTCGTTGTCACGAATCTTGCGACCAATCTTCTCGTTACGATCATCAACCAAAGCACGAACACCCTGCTTGTCAAGATACTGACGTACCTTCTGAGCATAGTCGTTGAACTTCTCTGAGATAGGAAGAATAGCAACCTGGTCTGGAGTCAACCACAATGGGAAGTGACCGGCTGTATGCTCGATGAGAACAGCTGTGAAACGCTCCAATGAACCGAATGGTGCACGGTGAATCATCACAGGAGTCTTCTTTGAGTTATCCTCAGCGGTATATTCCAGCTTGAAGCGCTCTGGCAAGTTGTAATCCACCTGGATGGTACCCAACTGCCAACGACGACCGATGGCATCCTTTACCATGAAGTCGAGCTTAGGACCATAGAAGGCAGCCTCGCCAATCTCCTCACGAGTCTCAAGACCCTTCTCCTTGCAAGCCTCGCGGATAGCGTTCTCGCTCTCTTCCCAAATCTCATCAGAACCGATATACTTCTCTGTATCCTTAGGATCGCGGAGAGAAATCTGTGCCTCGTAGTTCTCGAAACCGAAGATCTTGAATACCTTCAAGATTACGTCGATTACATTCTCGAACTCAGACTTCACCTGATCTGAACGAACGAAGATGTGTGCATCATCCTGAGTAAATGTACGAACACGAGTCAAACCGTGGAGCTCACCGCTCTTCTCATAGCGGAATACGGTACCGAACTCTGCGATACGCAAAGGAAGATCCTTGTAAGAACGAGGCTTACGAGCGTAGACCTCGCAGTGGTGAGGACAGTTCATTGGCTTGAGCATATACTCCTCATCCTCCTCAGGAGTCTGGATAGGCTGGAATGCATCCTTGCCATAGTGAGCATAGTGACCAGATGTAACATAGAGGCTCTTGCCACCGATACCAGGACAGATAACCTCCTGATAGTTATAAGGCTTCAGGAGCGAACGGAGCAACTCCTGCAAGCGGAGACGGAGCTGAGTACCCTTTGGCAACCAGATAGGAAGACCCTTACCTACACGCTCAGAGAACATGAAGAGTTCCATCTCCTTACCGATCTTACGGTGGTCGCGCTTCTTAGCCTCTTCGAGAACAACCAGGTACTCATCGAGCATCTTCTTCTTAGGGAAGCTGATACCGTAGATACGGGTCATCTGCTCGCGCTTGGCATCACCGCGCCAGAAAGCACCAGCCACACTTGTAATCTTCACAGCCTTGATAAGGCCAGTGTTCATCAAGTGAGGACCACGGCAAAGGTCGGTGAAGTTGCCCTGGGTATATGTGGTGATAGTGCCATCCTCCAAGTCCTGTTCAATGTGCTCACACTTGTACTCCTGACCATCAGCCTTGAACTCAGCGAGTGCATCAGCCTTAGCCACCTCCTTGCGAACCACGGGCTCGTTCTTCTTGGCAAGTTCCATCATCTTAGCCTCGATCTTAGCGAAATCATTCTCTGAGATCACCTGACCCTCGGCTGGCATCACATCGTAGAAGAAACCACTCTCTACGGCTGGACCGAAACCGAACTGGATGCCTGGATAAAGCTCCTGAAGAGCTTCAGCGAGCAAGTGTGCAGAAGTATGCCAGAATGTGTGCTTACCCTGCTCATCCTCAAACTTATAGAGTTCTACGTTAGCATCCTCATTGATAGGACGGTTCAACTCTACTGTCTCACCATTGACACCGCAAGATACAACGTTGCGAGCGAGAGCCGGTGAGATGCTCTCGGCGATTTGTAAGCCAGTTACGCCCTGCTCATACTCACGAACAGATCCGTCTGGGAATGTGATTTTTACCATAACAACTTAGTATTTTTATTAAATCAAATGCAAAAGTAATGCTTTTTTGCATACGACGCACATATTTTTCCAACTTTTTTTTGTTCTGACTATTTTTTATTGTATTTTTGCAAACAGGAAACATTTATTTTCACCATCTCTACACTAAAATGAGGAGGTAGAAACAAAAAAAATGCATAACCCTACAAGTGAGTTTAAGGAATAAAAAGATTAAAAGTACAAGATATGGCGGCAGCTCGAATTTTGATCATATACACAGGAGGAACCATCGGCATGGGAAAAAATGTCGAGACAGGTATTCTTGAGCCTCTTGACTTCAACCATTTAGTTTCCTCAATGCCCGAATTCCAGCTCATACAAGCCGACATCGATGTACGTAAATTCGACCCACCTATCGACTCCAGCGATATGGATCCTATGCGGTGGGCAGAATTAGTAGGACTGATAGCCAATAATTACGAAGAATATGACGGTTTTGTCATCCTGCATGGAACCGACACCATGGCCTATACTGCATCAGCCCTTTCCTTTATGTTGGAAAACCTCACCAAACCTGTCATCCTCACAGGAAGCCAGTTGCCTATTGGTGAGTTGCGAACCGACGGAAAAGAAAATCTCATGACTGCTATAGAGCTGGCTTCAATGAAGAACGAAGAAGGAAGACCTATGGTTCCAGAGGTATGCATCTTCTTTAATGGCAGACTGCTGCGAGGCAACCGAGCCATCAAGATCAATGCGGAAGGTTTTCATGCCTTCGACTCCTTCAACCATCCCCATCTCTGCGATGTGGGCATTAACTTCACCTTCCACGACCATCACATCCTGACGCCTGACTATGACAAGCCTATGGTTCCACACCTGAAGCTCGATCCGAACGTCATTGTGTTCAGTCTCTTTCCTGGTATACAGGATACCATCGTGCGTCATGTACTGGAGTCACCTACCCTACGAGGCATTGTGATGCGAACTTATGGCTCGGGCAATGCTCCCCAGGCACCTTGGATTATGCGTCTGCTCGACCAGGCTGCCCATCGTGGTGTCAACATCATCAATATCAGTCAATGTCTAACGGGAAGTGTGGAAATGAGCAGATACGGAGCCGGCTTCCAGCTAAAGATAGCCCACGTTATCAGTGGACGCGACAGCACCGTGGAAGCAGCTGTCACCAAGCTGATGTACCTGCAAGGCCGATACAGCGACAACAAGATAGTACGTGAGAAGTTGCAACAATCGCTTGCTGGCGAGATTACACTATAAACCAATGTGCCCTAAGAAGCTATATATAAAAGGTATAAGCTTTAAGGACTATATATAATATAATGTGTAGGCACAGTGCCTATATATAAAGTATAGAATTAAAAAAGACAATATATGCTAAGACGCATTCTACTTTTCATCACGCTGGTACTTGCCATGGCTTTCGGAAGCTATGGAGAGAGCCATGCTGCGCCTGTCACTAAAGACAGACTGCAGAAAGTAGAAGAGCATAAGCCTCAACAACAGGCGGTACTTACCGATTCGAGCAACATTTATCGCATCTGTAACGCCCGACCACAGAGAGTGATACCATGCTGGGCTTCCGAAACATCAACGCCCAACAAGCTACCACTCAAGAATCATTTTTATCATTTTCTTTTAACCACCTACCGTGGACACGAGCGCCAGGAATCGGCGCCTATCCACTTTGATGTTGCAAGCAAATATTATGTCATTTGCCTGCGGCATCTTCTTTGCTGACACTTGCCTGTACAAAAAGAATCACGAGTTTTCCTTTTCGGGAAGTCATCAACCTCACTGTTTACCTATGCTCAAGAAATGGGTTTAGGACTGGTGAGTTATATCAAATTCAAAAAACAGACAATATATAAACAACTTAAATTATGGCAAGTATCAACCATTTGGAAATGTGCGACCAACTGAAGGCACTTCCAGAAATCGAAATAAAGAAAACATACTTCGGACTTTTCACTCAGGCTGTCTATAAGCCTTCACAGAGTGTCATCAAAGTTAACCAGAATGAATACTCGGTAGAAGTAGGCGGACAATTAGAGAAACTGCTCAATGGCGACAACAACACCATTATGGAGCAGCGCAACAAGGGCAAGAAGTACAGCAAGAGCGATATGGGCAACATGCGATTGGACACCTGCATCTCTAAAGACCGTCAGTTTGTTGGAGCCCAGCTGCTTCGCTTTGTCGACTTCAGCTACAAACCTGTTACCGACATGGTAGTTTACGAAGGAAAGACAGCAGAAGCCTTTGCCGAACTTTTCGATTAAGTCAGACGAAGAGCTAAGACCTCACAACGGGATAGCTGCAAAAGCACCCAAAGTACAACAATAAACCCAGGGCTTTCCGCCCTGGGTTATTTCTTTTACTCAACGTTCGCAAAGTATCAGAATAATACAATAGGCTTCAACTGCTTACGAAGCCGCTTTCTTTGTTCTACGCAATAGGCTTCATTGACTATCGAAGCCGCTTTCATTTTTCGAAGCTTTTCTATTCAACCGAAGGGAGTGATAACTTCGTTAACTTCTACAACTTCTAAACTTGCTAAAGTTCAGCCTTTTATACCAAACAAAAACTGCAGGCAACTTCTCAGTTACCCGCAGTTATAAATAAGAGATACTATAGAGGTATTTACCTCCATATCAAAAAACCTGTCTATTCCAAGTTCAAGCTCTTCTTGATAGCCTCGATCTTCTCCATAGCAGCAGCTGTACAACGGTTGTAACAACCAGCACACTTGAAGGAAGGATCCTTCACCTCAATATAGAACTTGATTTTTGGCTCTGTACCTGAAGGACGAACACTTACCTTAGTATTGTCATCACAGAACCACTGCAGCACATTGCTTGTTGTAGGCATGTTGAGTTTCTCCACACTGCCGTCAGCTTGCTTTTCCTCCAATGTCTGATAGTCTTTCCAGGTAACCACCTTGCTGCCACCCAACTCCTTTGGAGGGTTAGCACGGAAATCTGCCATCATTTGCTTGATTTCATCAGCACCTGTTTTACCTGGGCGAACCACATTGACAGTAAACTCCTTGCTGAAGCCATATTCTGCGTAAATCTGCATCAGAAGATCGTAGAGAGTTTTGCCCTGGTCCTTAGCCCATGCAGCAATCTCGCAGATGAGACAGATAGAAGCAGGAGCATCCTTGTCGCGAACCTTGTCGTATGGCAAGAAACCAAAGCTCTCCTCACCACCACCGATGTACTGCTGCTTGCCCTCAGAGATAGCTATCTCGCGTGCAATCCACTTGAAGCCTGTGTAGCAGTCGCGCAACTCTACATTGTTCTTCTTGGCAATCTCAGCAATCACCTCTGTAGTTACGATGGTCTTAACGAGGAAGTCTGTTGGCTTCAACTTGCCCAACTTCTTCTTATTCTCAATGATATAGTAGCAGAACATCATGCAGGTCTGGTTACCATTGATAATCATCCACTCGCCCTTGTCGTCGCGGCAAACGATAGCCAAACGGTCTGCATCAGGGTCGGTAGCTACCACGAGGTCGGCGTTCAACTTAGTACCAAGTTTCATACCAAGGGTCATAGCCTCAGCATTCTCAGGGTTAGGAGAAACCACTGTTGGGAAGTTACCATCTATAACCATCTGCTCAGGAACTACATTGATATTCTGGAAGCCCCAAGAGCGCAGACAGAGAGGAACGATCACACGACCTGTACCGTGCATAGCTGAGTAAACGATGTTAAGATCTTTCTGACGGTTGATGACATCCTGGTCAATCATAGCAGAATGAACGGCTGTCATATAGTCGTAATCCATCTCACCACCGATAATCTGAATCTTATCCCAGTTAGCCTCAAACTTCACCTGGTCGATAGTAACCTTGTTCACCTCCTCGATGATACCTGTATCGTGTGGAGCCAGAACCTGAGCACCGTCGCTCCAGTAAGCCTTGTAACCGTTGTACTCCTTAGGGTTGTGAGAAGCAGTTACGTTGACACCAGCCTTGGCACCGAGCTCGCGGATAGCGAAAGAAATCTCTGGTGTAGGACGGAGGCTCTCGAAGAGATATGCCTTGATGCCATTGGCAGAGAAGATAGCTGCTACGGTCTCAGCGAAGAGACGGGAGTTGTTACGGCAGTCGTGACCTACCACTACAGAAAGGTTCTCCTCACCTGGGAAAGCCTTGAGGATGTAGTTAGCAAAGCCCTGTGTAGCCATACCAACGATATACTTGTTCATGCGGTTGGTACCTGCGCCCATGATACCGCGCAAACCACCTGTACCAAACTCCAAGTTCTGATAGAATGCATCAACGAGAGCAGACTTGTCCTCTGCGTCGAGCATTGCCTTTACTTCCTTACGGGTTTCTTCATCGAATGAAGGGGTGAGCCACTGCTGAGCTCTTTCTTCACACTGCTTAATTAATTCTGTGTTATTAGCCATAGTTAATGGTATTATATAATTGTTATTTTAGTTCTTTTTGCAAAGATAATGCAAATCGAATGCAGAATATCAAGTTTACTTGAATATTTTGCTGAGATGCAGCTTATCTTCTGCAAAGATATATAAAATATCCGAGAAACAAAAGCAAGTTTGAAGATTTTTTTGTATTTTTGCATTCTAAAATATATTTGGTCATCTTTTGGACAAGATTGTACCATTTTCAGTAACAATATCAGTAACAATAAAAATATTAAACATGGAATTACATTTCACAGGCATCATCATTGCCGTCAGCACATTTCTCATTATAGGACTCTTCCACCCTATTGTCATCAAGACCGAATACTACACTGGCACCCGCTACTGGTGGGTATTTCTCGTTCTGGGATTAGCCACCATCGCTGCGGCATTCCTGATAGAGGACGTTCTTCTGTCGGCTATTCATGGCGTCTTGGGAGCCTCCAGTCTTTGGAGCATCGGTGAGCTCTTCGAGCAGAAACAACGTTGCGAGAAGGGATGGTTTCCTAAAAATCCCAAGCGCATCGGCAAGGGTTATTATAAGGATGAGGTGAAGGACGAAGAACGAAAGTAAAAGACGGGAAATGAAGACTGAACTCATACTGGTGGGCAAAACCATCAACAAGCATTTCATTGCTGGCATCAAGGATTATGCCGAGCGTATCACCCATTACATGCCTTTCACCATCACCACCATTCCCGAACTCAAAAACACAAAGAGTCTGAGTGAACAGCAACAGAAAGAGCGCGAAGGCGAACTGATACTGAAACAGTTGCAGCCTTCTGACACAGTAGTGCTGATGGACGAACATGGACAGGAGTTTCGCAGCATCGAGTATGCCAAATGGATAGAGCGCAAGCAGGCTACTTCACGAAGACTCGTCTTCGTCATTGGTGGTCCGTATGGATTCTCTCAGGCGGTATACGACCGTGCCAACGAAAAGATTTCGCTATCCAAGATGACCTTCTCCCATCAGATGGTAAGACTTATCTTCACCGAAGCCCTCTATCGGGCATGCACTATTATAAAAGGTGAGCCATATCATCATGAATAAAGGTAAAAAGGTAGAAAGGTAAAAAGGGTAAAAAGGAGGAAATAAAAAAAAGTTACTAAATGGCTAAAGAAAAAAATATTGAGATCAAAGGAGCCAGGGCCAACAACCTGAAGAATATCGACATCAAGATTCCTCAGGGCAAGTTTGTTGCCATCACAGGCGTATCGGGCTCGGGCAAGTCGTCATTGGCTTTCGACACTCTTTATGCCGAAGGCCAGCGTCGCTATGTAGAGTCATTGTCAAGCTATGCCCGCCAGTTCTTGGGCAGAATGAGCAAACCCGAATGTGATTTCATCAAAGGCTTGCCGCCAGCTATTGCCATCGAGCAGAAAGTCATCTCGCGCAATCCTCGCTCCACAGTAGGAACCACTACCGAGATCTACGAATACCTGCGCCTGCTCTATGCACGCATAGGAAGAACCTTCTCACCCATCAGCGGCGAGGAGGTGAAGCGACATACCACTGAAGACGTCCTGGCCTGCACCCGACAGTATTCTCCTGGCACCAAGTTTGTGATTCTTGCCCCTATCCATGTGGCAGAAGGGCGCACTCTTGACCGCCAGTTGGAGATGTATCTGCAGGAAGGTTACTCGCGCATCTTGGTGAAAGATGAGTTCATACGTATCGAGGACTTCGACGGAAAAGCCGAAGCTCAGGACATCTACCTTGTTATCGACCGCTCGTCGGTAAGCGAGGAGAAGAGCGACATCAGCCGACTCACCGACTCTACTGAGACTGCCTTCTATGAGGGCGATGGTGCCTGCCGCCTTCTGTTCCTTCCCAGCCATATCTGCTACGACTTCTCTACCCGCTTCGAGGCAGACGGCATCACCTTCGAAGATCCTTCCGACAATATGTTTGCCTTCAACTCTCCCTTAGGGGCCTGTCCTACCTGCGAGGGCTTCGGAAGTGTGATAGGTATCGACGAGAAACTCGTCATCCCCAACACCTCAATGAGTGTGTATGATGGGTGCGTGGTCTGTTGGCGTGGCGAGAAGATGGGCATGTGGCAGAAAGAGTTCATCCGCCGTGCAGCACAGTACGATTTCCCAATCTTCGAGCCTTACTTTAATCTTACACAGAAACAGAAGGATATGCTCTGGCACGGATTGCCTTGCGACCGCAAAAAGGACATCCATGAGCAGGTGAGTATCGATGCCTTCTTCCAAATGGTGAAAGAGAACCAGTACAAAATACAATACCGCGTGATGCTGAGCCGTTTCCGTGGCAAGACGGTTTGTCCCGACTGCCATGGCACACGACTCAAGAAGGAAGCCACCTATGTGAAGATAGGCGGAAGAAGCATTACCGAACTGGTGGAAATGTCGATTACCAATCTGAAGGCTTGGTTCGACAAGTTGGAGCTTACAGAACACGAGCAGAGCATCGGCAAACGACTGCTTACCGAAATCAACAACCGCCTGCAGTTCCTGCTCGATGTAGGATTGGGTTACCTCACCTTAGGCCGACTCAGCAACAGTCTGTCGGGTGGTGAGAGCCAACGCATCAACCTGACCACGAGCCTGGGTTCTTCGCTCGTGGGCAGTGTGTACATCCTCGACGAGCCAAGTATCGGACTGCACAGCCGTGACACCGACCGCCTCATCAAGGTACTTCGCGAACTGCAACAGTTGGGCAACACCGTGGTTGTCGTGGAACACGATGAGGAAATCATGCGGGCTGCCGACTATCTCATAGATATAGGTCCCGATGCAGGACGCTTAGGTGGCGAAGTGGTCTATGCCGGACCTGCCTCCGAGTACGATACTACCGACAAGGCCGCCCAACAGAAACTGTTGGACCGCTATCCCAAGAGCTACACCATACGCTACCTCACCCACGACGAGGAGATAGAATGCCCTGCCTCACAAAGGGCATGGAACATGAGCATCACCATCCGAGGGGCTCGCATGAACAACCTGCGAGGCATTGATGTGGAGATACCTCTCAATGTCTTTACAGTAGTGACAGG
>ERZ1026858.1562-NODE-1562-length-11349-cov-6.170799_pt1 | contig 11349 bp, 12 predicted proteins | sample MGYA00380159_ERZ1026858 | MGnify/ENA primary metagenome ERZ1026858 (study PRJEB33269, sample SAMEA4719795) | human gut metagenome | biome: human-associated habitat; feature: organic feature; material: feces | place: Cameroon | collected 2013-10 ... | reverse complement strand
CGCTTACATCTTTTCGTTAAAATTATACGATAATATATATTATTTTACAACGATTTCCCGAATATGATTAACGATATAATCAATCATAGATCGGCGGTGAAATTCTTGTTTAAAGTTTTAGATCGTATTACCTATTATCGAACCCAAAAAGGATGGACTGAATATCAACTTGCAGAAGAATCCGGATTAACTCAATCAACAATTTCTTCATGGTACAGAAAAGATATGGTACCTTCCATCTCTTCACTTGAAAAAATATGTTCAGCTTTTGGTATTACCTTATCCCAATTTTTTTCCACAGAAGAAAATTCATTTTCCCTTACACCACTTCAGAAAGATTTATTAGAAGCTTCCGGACATCTTACGGAACCACAACAGCAAGCTTTAATAGAATTTTTTAAGCTTCTTTAAACGCAAAAAAGCCAGGATAAACATCATGTTTATCCTGACCTCTTAATCATATTATTCATTTTACAATAAAAAGCTTAGCATATCTCAAACTCTTTGATATCGTAAGCCTTTAGCCATTCTTTTAATTTCTCTAATCGTAATTTATCACGGAAATCATAAAAATCATAAACTAACCCTTCTTCATGTAAATACTGCCAATAATTTCCATCTGGAAATACTATTCCGCGCTTATCTGCGTAAGCAGTTATCTCTGCCTTTTCATCCCGAAGACTTTCTTCATACGGCATTATCAATACTTCACCATTCTTTTTTCTTTGATGAGCTTCCTTTGTTGATATTATCCGACATTTTTTGGATGAATTTTCGTAACATACTACTCCTTCCATATTCAGCGAATTTAAAATCTCTGTCATATTCTCAGTTGTTAACGCTTCAATTGTCATCGTTATTTTTCTCCTTTGTATATGCTTAAATTTTGTCTCCACGAAATTTCCGATTGTCTCCACATTGTCTCCATTTGAATGTGAAAAAACATCAAAAAACATGAATTTATGTTATATTAGCATCAATTTTGATTTTGCTTAAAATCCCCTGAAAACGCCCTATTTCCAAGTAAAATCCGGTGTCCCCTCAAGGTCATACGGCGTCGCCTGATATACGTAATAATTCAACCAATTCGTATACAGGTTATTCGCTGTCGCTCTCCATGTAAGCAGCGGTCCTTTCTCCGGATCATCATCCCGATAATAATTCTTCGGGAGTTCGATCGGAAGTCCCTTACTTTTGTCCCGTTTATACTCACCGTCCAATGTTATACGGTCATATTCCGGATGTCCCATCACAAAGATCTGGCGCCCATTCTGTGCCATGGCAAGGAACAGACCTACTTCGTCAGATTCCGCCAGAACCGTAATCCTCTCATCCGCATGCACTTTATCCAGCGGTGTCTCTGTATGACGGGAATGTGGTGCCAGAAATACATCATCAAAGCCACGTACCAGCGGAATTTTCCGGTTCAGCACTTTATGCCAGAAGAGACCGAACGCCTTCTTATCTAATTGGACCTTGTCAATTCCGTAATGATAATACATGCCTGCCTGCGCTCCCCAGCAAAGATGCAGTGTGGATACTACATTCGTCTTGGTCCAGTCCATAATACGGGTCAGTTCATCCCAGTAATCCACTTCTTCGAACGGCATCTGCTCTACCGGTGCTCCGGTAATGATAAATCCGTCAAATTTTTTATCCTTGATCTCATCAAATTTCTGATAGAATTTGTTCAGGTGACTCACTGAAGTGTTCTTCGACTGATGTGAAGCAACCGCAACAAATGTCACATCTACCTGAAGCGGTGTATTAGACAACGAACGTAATATCTGCAGTTCTGTCTCCTCTTTTAATGGCATCAGGTTTAGAAGTCCGATCTTGATCGGACGGATATCCTGATGCATTGCACGGTGTTCATCCATCACAAATATATTTTCACTCTCTAATATCTCCTTGACCGGGAGATCATTCTGCACTCTGATCGGCATAATTTATTCCTCTTTTTCCTTTTTATTTTCTTCTGTCTTCTGTTCTTCATTCTCGGTCATATTATCTTTTTTCTGAAAATATGTCCCATCATTATCTACATAACTATCTCCGTTATAGCATTCTGACTCTGTCGGCAATTTCTTTTTCTCCAACTGATTATCCAGAAGGAGTTTTACAATATAATAAATAACTGCAAACGCCGGCACTCCGAATAACATTCCGAGAATTCCAAATAAGCCTCCCCCGAGAAGGATCGATACGATTACCCAGAATGCGGACAGCCCGGTGGAATTTCCAAGAATCTTTGGTCCCAGTATATTTCCGTCAAACTGCTGCAGCAACAAGATGAAGATCAGGAAATAGACTCCTTTCATCGGATCTGCAAGTGCGATCAGAACCGCACTCGGAATTGCTCCGATATATGGTCCGAAGAACGGAATTACATTCGTCACACCTACGATCACGCTGACAAGCATTGCATACGGCATATTCAAAAGTGATGTACCAATAAAGCACAGGATTCCGATAATGATAGAATCAATGATCTTACCAATGATAAATCCCCCGAATATCTCATTTGTCTTTACTGCAATATGAATCAACAGGTTGGCGCGTTCTGTCGGAAAGATCGCATATGTCGCTTTCTTACTCTGATTAATAAATGTCTCTTTGCCGAACAAAATATACACAGATACGATCACTCCGATTACTGCATGGAACAATTCCATAACCAGTGTATATAATCCAACCGTCAGATGGGTCATCACTTCATTTACTTTGTTCAGAAGATCCGTACGCATCCAGTTCTGAAGGCTTGTAGATGCCTCGTTCATCGCATTCTTCAACATTGTCGTCATCGCCGAATCATCCAGTTGTATATGATTCATCTGCTTCACCAGCTGGTTGATCTGAGCCGGAAGCGTAAAGATCAGATTTCGGATACTTGTGATCAGTTCCGGGATCAGCATATTGATAAGCGTTGTTACAATGGTGATCAGTACGACCAATGCCAGAATCACCCCTGCACATCTTGATACCGTCTTCGCTTTTTCTTTCTTCTTCATATGCTTTTCCAAAACCGGCACCAGATATGCATCTACCGTTCTCACGATCGGATTCAACAGATATGCAATTCCGCATCCATACAGCACCGGCTTCAGGATAGACAGTATCTTTAATACCGTATCTGAAATTGCTGTCACACGCAGCATTGCAAAATAGACCAGAATACATGCAACGATCACCAGGAAATATGTCATTCCGCGGTTGAACTGCTGCCTTAATTTGGATGGACCCTTTCTCCCAAAACTGGGACGGTCTTTATAATATGTATTTTCTTCTTTGCTCATAAACTCCTCTTCTTTCCTGCCTGTTTCGCATATAAAATCATTATACCCTTGCCGTAAATTTACGTCAACCGACAAAAAAGGATCAGAACAATTGTTTCTATAAAACTTTTATAAAAACTTATGTTCTGATCTTTTTTATTTCTGCCCCGGCCGCTCTATCCGTTAAAGCCGGTATCCGGCATCTGTCTTATCTTATGCACATCCACACTTGAATGTTGCACACTCTGTCTCGTCGCAATGGCAGGCATTTCCGCCTTCTACACTGATCTTTCCGGCGTGACACTGACATTCTTTATTATACATGCATTCTGTTGCCTTACAGTCTACACTGCTCTTTGCCGATGCCTCTTTCCCTTGCATATCCGAGTATGCATCCGCATAGGCGCTTCCGCCTTTTCTCTCTTCAAAGCTGTCACAGCTTGTCTCAGCAGCTTTCTTTGCAGAATTTCCTCCTACCACGATACTGTCAAGATTACAGTAATAATTCTGATTGTGCGTACAAGTCTGTACGGTACATCGTAAATCTGGCATAATATATCCTCCTTTCAAATACAAGATATATTATGCCAGTTCTTTTTATTTCTTATACATTTGTAAAAACAAATTAGTTTTCTTCTTTTACAACTTCTCGTCTTTCTCTTGTTGCGATTTCTTCTGCAACAGATGCTACAAACGCATCCAGACTCTTCTGGCCTTCATCTCCTGCAAATCTGCTTCTTACGGATACCAGATTTTCTTCTTCTTCTTTTGCTCCTACTACAAGCATGTATGGAATCTTCTGCATCTGAGCCTCACGGATCTTATAACCGATCTTTTCCGCACGTGTATCAATCTCTGCACGGATACCTGCCGCATTTAATGTCTCCAGTACTTTCTGTCCGTATTCCAGATGTTTATCTGAGATTGGAAGCACCTTAACCTGTACCGGTGCAAGCCATGTAGGGAATGCTCCCGCAAAATGTTCGATCAGGATTCCGATGAATCTCTCGATGGATCCAAATGCTACACGGTGGATCATGATCGGACGGTGTTTCTCTCCGTCTGCACCTGTATATTCCAGTTCAAATCTCTGTGGAAGCTGCATATCAAGCTGAATTGTTCCGCACTGCCATGTTCTTCCGATAGAGTCTGTCAGATGGAAATCAATCTTTGGTCCGTAGAATGCTCCGTCTCCTTCATTTACTACATAATCAAGACCAAGATCATTCAGTGCGCCGCGAAGACCTTCTGTTGCAAGTTCCCAATCTTCGTCACTTCCCATACTGTCTTCCGGACGTGTAGAAAGCTCTACATGATACTTGAATCCGAACAGCTGATATACTTCATCGATCAGCGCTACAACACCTTTGATCTCATCACGGATCTGTTCCGGCATCATAAAGATATGTGCATCATCCTGTGTAAAGCAGCGTACACGCATCAGACCATGTAACTGTCCTGATTTTTCATGACGGTGAACCAGTCCGAGCTCTCCGACACGAAGCGGGAGATCTTTATATGAACGTGGCTCAGCTTTATATACGAGCATTCCACCCGGACAGTTCATTGGCTTGATTGCAAAGTCCTCTCCGTCAATCTGTGTTGTATACATATTTTCTTTATAGTGATCCCAGTGACCGGATGTCTCCCATAGGTGTCTGCTTAAGATTACAGGCGTAGATACCTCTACATAACCTGCTTTTTTGTGAAGTTCTCTCCAGTAATCAAGCAATGTATTCTTAAGCACCATTCCCTTTGGAAGGAAGAACGGGAATCCCGGACCTTCTTCGCACATCATGAAAAGTCCAAGTTCTTTGCCGAGTTTTCTGTGGTCACGTTTTTTTGCTTCTTCAAGCATTGTCAGATATTCATCTAACTGTGCTTTCTTAGGATAAGAGATACCGTAGATTCTTGTGAGCATCTTGTTCTTCTCGCTGCCTCTCCAGTAAGCACCTGCAAGGCTTGTAAGCTTGAATGCTTTTACCGGCTTTGTTGTCATCAGGTGTGGTCCGGCACATAAATCAACGAATTCTCCCTGCTGATAGAAGCTGATCTCTTCTCCTTCCGGAAGGTCTTCGATCAATTCAACTTTATATGGTTCATCTTTTTCTTTGAAATATGCGATTGCATCTTCTCTTGTCTTTGTAAATCGTTCGATCGGAAGAGCTTCTTTGACAATCTTCTTCATCTCTTTTTCAATCTTTTCGAGATCTTCTGCTACGAATGGTGTCTCACGGTCTACATCATAGTAGAATCCATTCTCAATCGACGGTCCGATTGCAAGCTTTGTATCCGGATACAGACGTTTGATTGCCTGTGCCATAATATGAGATGTGGTATGCCAGAAAGCACCCTTTCCTTCTTCGTTATCAAATGTAAGGATCTCCAGTTCACAATCTTCATCCACAACATGTCTGAGATCTACCACTTCACCATTTACTCTTGCGGAAGTTGCCACCCTTGCCAGACCTTCGCTGATATCTTTTGTAATATCCAGTACTGACATACTTCCTTCATACTCTTTGAAAGATCCATCTTTTAATGTGATTTTCATAATTATCATGTCCTCTCTTTTTGTTTTTTACATAGTGATAAAAAAAGTCCCTTACAGGCAATTGCTGTAAGGGACGAATTATCTCGCGGTTCCACCCTGTTTGAACTGACACTTCAAATTCTCTACTTTCAAGACTTCTTATGTCAGAACCTCTTAATTATGACGATAACGGAATCACCGGACTGTTTTTCAGCCACTCAGAGGTAGTTTTCAGAAGGTTCCAAAATAAGAAGCTTTCAGCCTGCGGCTTCTCTCTCTGGTATTTCTTTCCCAGCTTACTCTTCTCTTCAACGTGTTTTCATACGCTCTCATTATAACACGCGGTTACACTTTGTCAATATTTTTTCACCCACAGTTTCCAGACTGCAAAACATTCCCGCACAAAATAATTCGGAAACAATAACGGATGGCAGCTCGCCGCTATCGGAAACGGATTCTTAAAGCCTGCATATTTTGCATACCTGCATCCGCGGTATACATGAAAATTATTCGAGACGATCCCGACCGGTGTATCTGCATTTTCAATAAGTTTTCTGGAAAATTTCAGATTCTCCAGTGTATTTACCGACACATCTTCCTGCACGATCCGTTCACGGTCAATCCCTGCATTCTTCAGATACTGTGCCATCGCATATGCTTCTGTGACTTCTTCATCTTTCCCCTGTCCGCCGGAGACGATCACATGCACATCCGGATGTTCTGTCAGATAGGCTAATGCACAATCCAGTCTTCGTTTCAATGAATCCGTAATTTTCCTTCCTCTCACCTGTGCTCCCAGTACAATGATCCATCTTCTACCGGTTCCCGTTGCTCCTTTTTCCAAAGGTTTTCCGCACATTCCTGTTATGATCTTCATCTCTGCAAGCAAAAGAAGGCACACCGTGATACCGATCAGCAATTCTACTATCCACGGCATTCCATATAAACGGATCAGAACACTTCCTGCAATTCCGATACTTCCGCATACCAGCCAAAATCTGGAAAAAGTAGAGTCCCATTTTTTCAGTGCGATACAGATCGCACCGTAATAAATGAGACTCAGAATACCTGCTGCCAGAAAAATTATCTGCCACAGCATTTTTTGTATTTTTTACCTGATCCGCACGGACATGGATCATTTCTTCCGATTTTTTTCGGTTTACGAATTGTTGTAGATTCTTTCTGCTCTTTATAGAATTTCTTTAATTCTTCTTCAGAGAAGATTTCTTTCCACTGTGGAAGCTCATACAGCCAGTCAGCTTTCGCTGCTACCATGTTCTTATACAGTCTTTCTTTATCAAATGCAAGGCTTACCACCGTATCTTCTTCTACTGCATCCAGATCCTGTTCGATCAGAAGACTTTCATTGATTCCATCGAGGAAACCAATCATAGTCAGAACTTCCTGTCCGAATTTCTCAGCCAGTTCTTTTACGGTCCCTTTCACTGCTTCATCCGGATTAGAAAGAAGCTTTTCGTAAATCTCTTTCTCAATCTGGAAATATGTTCCCCAGAATTTTTCCAACTGACTTCTGTCTGCAGTCTCATCATAAGCGATGTTCTGCCACTGCTGATATAATGTGCTCATATTTCTATACTCCTTTGTACGATATTCATTTGCAATTTTTCACTGCTCTCTATATAATATACTAAAGTCTTGATTCATTGTAAAGGATGATTATTATGAAAAATGCAAAACGTATCCTGGCACTCATTGCTGCGGTTTTATTATTCGGTATGTATCTCAGTACATTAATATTTGCCTTGATCGGAAGTCCTCATTCCATTGATCTTCTCTGGGCATCTGTCGCATGTACGATCGTGCTGCCGGTATTGCTCTATGGTTACATGCTTGTGTTCAGACTCACACAGCATGATATTCCATCTGATGATCCGACAGACAGCCTCCACAGGCACATCCCGGACAACGCATCCAAGTCTTCTTCGTCTCACGACCATGCAAGCGATGATACCATGTAGAACTCAAAGGGCATCAGACTTTCTTCACGATCGTCTGAGCCTTTTTTCTTATGTTTTCTTTCATCTTCTCTGATTTTCTTTCTTTTTGCAAGGTATTCTTCCATTGAAATAACTTCTGCTTCCTCTTTTGTCCAGTCTCTTGTATTCATAGTGCATACCTCCATCTTGATTATTTTTCCCCTCTTGCGTCTCTGGTATCTGATTACACCGACGTTATTATTATATTTACGATGGTTTCATTATATGCATGGAATGTGTCGTCGTTGTGGAAAATTTCTGAATAAACCATAAGATTTTTCTTAAAGAAAACATAATTTACGCCACAAAAAGACAGGGATAAAACACTTTTGTGCTCTGTCCCTGTCTTTATCCTGCTTATCTGTATTTTCTTAAATACTCTATTCTATTTTGAAAGTTCAGACTCTCTGTAGATGATATCGTGTCTTTCCGGACCATTGGATACCATTGTGATCGGGTATCCGATCTGTTCTTCTATAAACTCGATATAATTTCTGCAGTTTTCCGGAAGGTCTTCGTATTTCTTGATTCCACGGATATCACATTTCCATCCCGGAAGTGTCTTAAGAACCGGTTTTGCCTTCTCTAACAGATGTGTAGTAGGGAAGTCTGTTGTTACTTCTCCGTCGATATCATATCCTACGCATACCGGAATCTCATCCAGATATCCGAGTACATCTAATACTGTAAATGCAACGTCTGTTGTTCCCTGCATTCTGCATCCATACTTGGAAGCCACACAGTCAAACCATCCCATTCTTCTCGGACGTCCGGTTGTTGCTCCGAATTCTCCGCCATCACCACCGCGGCGTCTTAATTCGTCTGCTTCGTCACCAAAGATCTCGCTTACGAATGCTCCGGCTCCTACTGCACTTGAATATGCTTTACATACTGTTACGATCTTCTTGATCTCATACGGAGGGATTCCTGCTCCGATCGCTCCGTATCCTGCCAGTGTAGAAGATGAAGTAACCATTGGGTAGATCCCGTGATCCGGATCCTTCAGTGATCCAAGCTGTCCCTCTAACAATACTTCTTTTCCTTCTTTGAGCGCATTGTTCAGGAAAAGAGAAGTATTACATACGAATGGCTCAACCATCTTCTTATATTCTTGAAGTTCATTATATAAATCATCAGGATTGATCAATGGTTTATGATAAAGGTGCTCCAGCAATACATTCTTCTGCTCTGCTACGCGAACAACTTTTTCTTTTAACAGTTCATCATCAAACAGCTCACTGACCTGGAATCCGATCTTTGCATATTTGTCTGAGTAGAATGGTGCGATACCTGATTTTGTAGAACCGAAAGATTTTCCTCCCAGTCTTTCCTCTTCGTATGCATCAAAATTCTTATGATAAGACATTACCATCTGAGCTCTGTCAGATACCAGAATCTTCGGCATCGGAACTCCCTGATCGATGATAGACTGTACTTCCTTAAATAACACCGGCACATCCAGTGCTACACCGTTTCCGATGATACTTGTCGTATGATCGTAAAATACTCCTGATGGAAGTGTGTGTAATGCAAACTTTCCATAATCATTGATAATTGTATGACCTGCATTCGCACCTCCCTGGAATCTTACGATGATATCAGCCTGTTCAGCCAGCATATCTGTAATCTTACCTTTTCCTTCGTCGCCCCAGTTGGCACCGACTACTGCTTTAACCATATCCATTCCTCCTGCGATATTAACATGACTTATCAGTCTTCTTTAGCGGATCTAATCAAACCACCCTAAGCATTATACTATACATTTTACCTTGGTTCAACAACATTTTTACATAAAATCCACAGGATTTCCTCTGTTTTCTACATTAGCGGCGCAACCAGTCTTAATACCTGTCCCGCCATCTTCATCAGAATTCCTCTGTTTCTCACTTCCGTCACTGTAACCTTATGACATTTTGCCAGCGTATTCTGAAAATCTTCTTCTACTTTCTGCACTTCAGGATTATCGTAGATAAACACACCATTCTCAAAATGCAGATACAGGCTTCTGAAATCCAGATTGATACTTCCTACCGTTGCCGTATCATCATCGGATACAAATATTTTTGCATGTACAAATCCAGGTGTATACTCATAGATCTGTACCCCGCCCTCGATCAGTTCCTTATAGTAGGTCTTTGCCACAGCAAATGCATACCACTTATCCGGAATATGCGGCATGATGATGATCACCTCAATACCACTTTTCGCTGCACGGATCAGTGTAGTAAGCATCTCATTGTCCAGGATCAGATACGGGGTCATGATATGCACATATTTTTTTGCATGGTTCAAAATATGGAAATATACTTCTTCTCCTACATTTTCATGATCAAACGGGCTGTCTGCATATGGAATCACATATCCCAGTTTTTCATTCAATGTATCCGCTTTTTTGGTCAGATATTTTCCATAAGGCTCCACGCCCCGCATATCCACATCCCACATCTGCAGAAATATCATCGTCAGGCTCTGGACAGCATCACCTCTTAACAGTACCGCTGTATCCTTCCAGTGTCCGAACCGTTCCTTCTCATTGATATACTCATCAGCAAGATTCACACCCCCTACATATCCCACCTGTCCATCGATCACGCAGATCTTTCTGTGGTCACGGTTGTTCTGTATCGTCGAGACAAATGGCCGGATCTTATTCGACATCTTGCAGTTGATACCATATTTCTGAAGTTTCTTCGGATAGCTGTAGGGCAGCAGGTCAAATGCACACATTCCGTCATACATGAACCGGACTTCCACACCTTCCGCTGCTTTCCGCTTCAGGATCTCAAGGATCGTATTCCACATGATTCCTTCTTCTACAATAAAATACTCCATGAAAATAAACTTTTCCGCCTTTTCCAGTTCTTTTATCATGGATGCGAATTTGGCTTCTCCAACCGGAAAATATTCGGCTTCGGTATTCCTGTAAGTCGGAAATCCCAGTTGATGCGACAGATAATACGACAGCTGTGCATTTGCAGATTTTCCCTCCCAGAGTGCATCTGTGATCTTCTGATCCTGATCCATGTAAGGTTCCGTCTCCATACGCAATGCCGCCAGGCGGTTCTGTACAAACCGTGTTTCCAGCTGCAGATGTACATAGATGTAAAATATCGTCCCGACAACCGGTACTGCCATCACACACAGAATCCATGACAGCTTGAACGCCGGATTCCCCTCTGTATTAATAATATACACAAGAACTATAATCTCCATCAGAGACATCACACTGTATATAAATGTTGCATATTCTTTCAGATAGTATGGAATGCCCAGAAAAATCAGCATCTGTACCAATATCAGTATCACAAAAATTCCGGCACGGCTGAATACCATTTTAAAGAATTTCTTCTTTGCAACAGCCTTTGTGCTTTGTTCTTTCATACTTTTTCTCTCCTTTATCCCGGGCTGTACATCCACTTTGTTCCTAATAATGTACGCCATTTTCTCATGCTCTGTACCGCCGGGATATGTTATACAGTGTATCATATTTTCATTTTCTTCTCAACTTTCAGATAATTTATTTTAATTTAATAGAAAAATACAT
>ERZ1026858.1561-NODE-1561-length-11350-cov-104.872776_pt1 | contig 11350 bp, 10 predicted proteins | sample MGYA00380159_ERZ1026858 | MGnify/ENA primary metagenome ERZ1026858 (study PRJEB33269, sample SAMEA4719795) | human gut metagenome | biome: human-associated habitat; feature: organic feature; material: feces | place: Cameroon | collected 2013-10 ... | reverse complement strand
ATAGAGAATGGCGAAGCCACAAGTGCTTCGCCATTCTTGTTTAGAGTCAGTTTTACTCCCAAATAAATTTATATAATATGAGAAAGACTCTTACACTTTTTATTGCTTCTCTGCTCGCTATGCCAAACTTCGCTAACGACCGAAGCGAAGAGGAAATGCAGACAATAGCGCTGCAGGCTCTCTGCTCCTCAAATCTTCAGGCAGGTGGAGCCAAGAAGGCAGCAGCCAATATTACCGTTGAGAAATATCAGTCATTAGATATGGTCAATGTCTATGGAATCAAGGGCAAGGGGGTGGTGTTCATCAGCAAAGACGACAACATAGAGCCTGTGCTTGGAATTTCTGATGAAGACTTTGATGTAAATAATATGCCTTGTGGCATGAAGTGGTGGCTGAATACTGCCAACAAATCACTTGAAAGGATGAAAGCCAAAGGTATTACTTATCGTGCTAACCCAATGGCTGCAAGTGGACGCCCCACCTATTTTATCAAGACCTACTGGAATCAGGACACACCCTTCAACAATCTTTGTCCGCAGATTAATGGCAGCGCCGCCCCAACGGGTTGTATAGCTACAGCTATGGCACAGATTATGAAGTACTATCAATATCCTGCTACAAGTAAGGGTACTGGCATATATTCCGTAACTACGTATAAAGATAAAAATGACAAAGAGGGCACCACTAAGTGGTATAAGCGAGAACTGGGACATACTTATCAATGGACAGCTATGCAGTCAAGCTATGGAATATTGTCCGACGACGAGAATGATGCCGTAGCCACACTGATGGCTGATGCCGGTGCTGCCAGTCAAATGAATTATCAGGCTAATGCGAGTGGTACTATAGAATGGTATGCAGCCAAGGGATTTGCCGAGAACTTCAGATATGATTCTTTGGCTATCAGTTGTCTGCAGCGCGACTTCTATACCGATGCGGAATGGATGGAATTGGTACGCAAAGAAATGGAAGCTAAACAGCCTGTTCTCTACTGCGGTAGCGATGAGATCGATGGAGGTCATGCCTTCTTGCTCGATGGCATACAGGAAGATGGGAAAGTACATGTCAACTGGGGATGGGGAAAGTCTGGAGACGGATGGTTTGATATTGATGTTCTGAGACCTAATATCACTGGGTTTACCGGAGAGGGTTTCAACATTGGTCAAAGTATGGTTTTAGGCTTCAAGAAACAGGAGACTCCGAGTGCTGACGAAGAAAACATTTCGCAATGGGTAACTGACGGATATAGTTTCTATATCAGCGATAACGAGTTGCACGTCAAACTGACTAACGCCTATAATTACAGTCATCGCGTGTTCGAGGGTAGATTAGGCATCGTGCTACAGGGCATGAGTGACAACAGTAGCAAACTCTATACAGATCCTATTTTCGAGACGGATACAGAAACACCTTATGTTGGTATGTTGAGTGGTTTTAATTACGGTGACAACGATCATCCTGAAGTTGATTTCAATCTGAGTCAGGAGCCTGAATTAAAGAATATTTCTGCAGGAACTTATAAGCTGTTTATTGGTTCTAAGTCGACCAAAGAGAGTTCTTATCAATGCTTACGAAGCGTAGGTGGCACCATCATGTACACACTTGCCGTTGCTGCCGATGGCACGATGACATTAGCACAGGATGGCACTTCTGCTATATCTGCCGTTACTGTAAAGCAGAACGTCTCTGCTCCTTACACCTATATATATAATATGCAAGGTCAGGAGGTGTATAAGTCGAAGACACAGGACTTCTGTCTTGATGATGTTCCTGCTCACGGCGTATTGATTGTGAAGCAAGGCGACACAACGAGAAAGGTTGTGAAGTAAAAAACTCTTCTATCATGCATCATTCATTAAAGACAATGCCCACCCATGGTTACTTACCGTACCAAGGGTGGGCATTGTTGAATTTTCGTCATTACTTTTCCCTAAGGAATATCGCAGAACATTACTCTCCTGCGGGTTCTACTATTGCATTTTCTTCTTTCGAGCGTTACCTTTTAATAAACTATCATTAAAAACTTTCTAGAAATGTTTAGAAAATCCACTGTCATCTAATGAAGCATTGGAAACTGTGAATGAAGAGGAACTCGTATTGTCAAAGAAGTTGCCTTCATAACAGGTCTGCTTACCTTTTACAAGATGTACATCCGTAAAATTACACTCCTTTATAACTTTGCCATTCTTGTCCTTTGCCTGTGACTTAGCATGGATATTCTCAACATTATCATCTGTCAGAAGCGTATAGACAGTAAAGAATAGCCTATAAAATTTATATTTCGGAGAATTCGTGCTAACATTGTATACTACGGTTTCTTCTGATTTACATTTTCCTGTAGATGGATTGAAAACAACACCGCAGCCACCCGTTAACTCTATTGTTTCTGAAGCTATATTGGCTGGAGTATTGATAGTGCTAGATAGCACAAAAGCACTTACGCCACGAGTTAATGATGCATCAAAAGATTGGTTGCTTTGCTCGGAACTGACAATGATATCCTTATAGGCATAAACCATATCCGTTACTTTATTATTGGCAAATCTTGCTTCTGAAATGGATTTGATACTGATACGATCAGTAAAAGGCATTTCCGTCTTAGCAGCAATGGCTACCATGTGATAAGAACCGGCTGGAATATCAAATGAAACCTTGCCGAAGTTCTCGTCCAAACTGTCCTGGCGTATTACATATCCCGAATCATTCTCTGATTCGATAGGTATCAATGCTACCTCCAATTCAGAAAAACGATGACAGGCTGGCAAAGAGGTTGCTTTATCTGCACGGGTAGAATGCAGACGTGCTGATGAGTAATCAGAGACGGTGGATAAATCTTCTATTGATTTCTCGAAGAAGCTGATGTTCACTTCGTGGTTAATAACTTGTGATGATTCGTTCATCACGTCTTCTTTAGAACAGCTACCTAAAAGTAGCAAAATTGAGACCAGCAGCCCCATGCTTTTAATTCTGTTCATCCTTCCCTGAGTTATTAGGTATTGGACGCCGGAAATATTCCGGTATTATCGGCTAGTACGCATTTGAATCATGCAGACAAACGCTTTTTGTACTAACGTTGGCTCAAAAATAATAAAAATATAAATACGTTATACTTTTTAATGCTTTTTCTTTTGTTTTCTTAACATTATATAACGGGAAGATGGTAAAATGCAGGAAATTCAAAGGGGTAAGAGGTTTCCTAGATAAAGTAATAAAATAAGATGTATCCTCACTTGCCCATACATCGGGCAAACGGGATATACCTTCTCCTTTTTATCTTCCTCAGCCTCAAATATTTTCCAATAATTCCTTGCTTCTTTCAGAAGAAAAGCGTATCTTTGCAGCAAGATTAGCTGCACTCGGCAATTTGAAAGCAAGCTTTCATTGCGCTCGCTGGCATTTTCTTTGCAGCAAGAAAGTTAAATCATAAAAATAAGGAGGCAAATATGACAGAGCTAAGAGATAGATACATACGTTTTGACTGGGCTATCAAGCGTTTGCTTCGCCAGAAGGCGAACTTTGGGGTGCTTGAGGGCTTCCTGACTGTGTTTCTGAATGAACCTATTAAGATTGTTGATATTCTGGAAAGTGAAGGTAATCAGCAGCAGGCTAATGATAAGTTCAACAGGGTTGATATCAAGGCGAAAAACAGCAAGGGAGAAATCATTATCGTCGAGATACAGAACACAAGTGAACTGTATTATCTGGAGCGTGTGCTCTATGGAGTAGCCAAAGCTATTACAGAGCATATCAATCTGGGAAATACCTACAAAGAGGTGAAGAAGGTATATTCAATCAGCATTCTGTACTTTGATCTGGGCAAGGGATCAGACTACATCTATGTGGGACAGAACAATTTCGTGGGCTTGCATACCCAAGACCACCTGATCATCCGTACCAAGGAGAAAGATACGATAGTACGAAAATCGCCTTCAGAGATATTCCCAACCTATATTCTGGTTCGAGTTAATGAATTCAATAAGGTGGCTAAATCACCATTGGAAGAATGGGTTGAATACCTGAAAAATGGAGTCATCTCGCCAGACACCCAGGCACCAGGTCTGCAGGAAGCTCGTGAGAAACTGAAATACTATTCCATGTCGGATGCAGAACGTTATGCATACGATGAGCACATCAATGCCATCATGATTCAAAATGATGTTTTGGGAAATGCAAGACTGGAAGGTATGGAAGAAGGCAAAGCTGAAGGTCGTGCTGAAGGCCGTGCTGAAGGTCGTGCTGAAGAGAAAAATAACATTGCCCGCAAAATGCTGGCTAATGGATTGAGCATAGAGCAAATTGCTTTAATTACTGGTTTGACAGAGCAGGAAATTAAAAGACTATAATATAATAAGGTGTATCCCTCTAGCCTTTCATCATCAAAGGCTACAGAGGATACACCTCATTTTATCTTCTCACTTTCAAACATTTTCCCGAAAATCCTTGCATCTTTCAGAAGAAAAGCGTATCTTTACAGAAGATTAGCTGCGCTCGGCAATTTGTAAGCAAGCTTACAGAGCTAAATCTGTCAAACTGAGACAACCAAGTTGGTACCTCCTTATTCATCCATCCCATAACATTCATCATTTCTTCGTGTATCATCTCAACTTCATCGAGATTCCAACAAATTGCTTCATTATGATCTATCCTATTGCGCAAGCGACGGAATTTGTTTAAGAAGCTGGCAACTATCTTTCTTTGCCGATTAGCTTTCTTCACAAAGGGGAAAGCTCTCCTTAAATCTTTCCAAAGGATACGTTCGTAGTTTCTATTAAAAAGGGATGTCCAAAAGCCCCAGGTCAATTCTGCTGTAATTTTTGCTGTGGTTATATCTTCTCCTCGTGCAGCAATTTGTTTCTTAGCTGTGCTTATATATTTATTCAGTTCCATCAGGCCTGGAGTTGTCGAGAAAACTTTTTCGAAAAAAACTTTGGTATATTCCATTTTTATTCTTATCTTTGCAGCGCAGTCCCGGTAAGGCCCTCTCCCAGATTATTCGATGCTGGTGATGACCCCGGTTTTTTTGTTTTTGCAAAAGTACATAAATATTTTGATAGTGACAACAAAAAAGCCTTTTTTCTTTGCTTTTTTTGTTATCTCCCTCACCCTCAAACATTTTCCCCAAAATCATTGCATCTTTCAGAAGAAAAGAGTATCTTCTCGAGTTGGAGAAAGTATCATTCAGGGTGCTAGAAAGTAACTTCTCTATTGTTGCCACTAGGCTAGGCAGCTCTGCTGAGCCTAGTCAGCAGGTCTGCAGACTGCAGTCAGCACCTCTGCCGAGCCTAGTGGGAATACCTTGTTGTCGTACAACTATAACCCCTTTAGTCGTACGACTATACACTCTATAGTTGTACAATCGTAGCTTTATAGTCGTACAAAATGCGATAAAGCTTCCCAAGGACTGCTCGAATAGATGCCTCTACTTAAAATTTATGGCACATGTGCCATTTTTTTTAAGTGCAAAGATATGCGAAAGTAGAGTTCTAACCAAAAATTTTTAGATTTATTATACTAAAAAGGTGTGCCTACCAGCCGCTCTATCCTTAGACTATAGAGCGTTCTTGCTATTGGACAGGTAACTGTAATCATAGAGATTACTGCTAGCAAAGAAAATGCGATAAAGTTTCTTAAGGAAGCAGGCTCCCCCCATGCCCTCATAGGTCTTACCTACACGTCATCTGCCGTATATGGCAATAAACTCCGATTTACGACACTTTATCATTACTTTCCTGCGGGTTCTACTATTGCTTTTTTCTTTCGAGCGTTAAGCATGATATATGCTAGCAGCACGATGAATGTCACGAGAATGGTAAGTATCTGCACCTTGTACTTCTTTGGCTCTATCCATATTTCATTAAAGAAGTTCATGCGACTTAGGATTTCCACGAATCTTTCTAGAAATGTTTAGAAAAACCACTGTCATCTAATGAAGCATTGGAAACTGTGAATGAAGAGGAACTCGCATTGTCAAAGAAGTTGCCTTCATAACAGGTCTGCTTACCTTTTACAAGATGTACATCCGTAAAATTACACTCCTTTATAACTTTGCCATTCTTGTCCTTTGCCTGTGACTTAGCATGGATATTCTCAACATTATCATCTGTCAGAAGCGTATAGACAGTAAAGAATAGCCTATAAAATTTATATTTCGGAGAATTCGTGCTAACATTGTATACTACGGTTTCTTCTGATTTACATTTTCCTGTAGATGGATTGAAAACAACACCGCAGCCACCCGTTAACTCTATTGTTTCTGAAGCTATATTGGCTGGAGTATTGATAGTGCTAGATAGCACAAAAGCACTTACGCCACGAGTTAATGATGCATCAAAAGATTGGTTGCTTTGCTCGGAACTGACAATGATATCCTTATAGGCATAAACCATATCCGTTACTTTATTATTGGCAAATCTTGCTTCTGAAATGGATTTGATACTGATACGATCAGTAAAAGGCATTTCCGTCTTAGCAGCAATGGCTACCATGTGATAAGAACCGGCTGGAATATCAAATGAAACCTTGCCGAAGTTCTCGTCCAAACTGTCCTGGCGTATTACATATCCCGAATCATTCTCTGATTCGATAGGTATCAATGCTACCTCCAATTCAGAAAAACGATGACAGGCTGGCAAAGAGGTTGCTTTATCTGCACGGGTAGAATGCAGACGTGCTGATGAGTAATCAGAGACGGTGGATAAATCTTCTATTGATTTCTCGAAGAAGCTGATGTTCACTTCGTGGTTAATAACTTGTGATGATTCGTTCATCACGTCTTCTTTAGAACAGCTACCTAAAAGTAGCAAAATTGAGACCAGCAGCCCCATGCTTTTAATTCTGTTCATCCTTCCCTGAGTTATTAGGTATTGGACGCCGGAAATATTCCGGTATTATCGGCTAGTACGCATTTGAATCATGCAGACAAACGCTTTTTGTACTAACGTTGGCTCAAAAATAATAAAAATATAAATACGTTATACTTTTTAATGCTTTTTCTTTTGTTTTCTTAACATTATATAACGGGAAGATGGTAAAATGCAGGAAATTCAAAGGGGTAAGAGGTTTCCTAGATAAAGTAATAAAATAAGATGTATCCTCACTTGCCCATACATCGGGCAAACGGGATATACCTTCTCCTTTTTATCTTCCTCAGCCTCAAATATTTTCCAATAATTCCTTGCTTCTTTCAGAAGAAAAGCGTATCTTTGCAGAAGAAAAGCTGCACTCGGCAATTTGAAAGTAAACTTTCATTGCGCTCGCTGGCATAATCTTTGCAGCACGAAAGTTGAATCATTAAAACAAGGAGGTAGAATATGGACAACGTGAATCTTTCATCAGAAGCATTACTCTCTAACAACGGAGATATGACTTCTTTTCGATATGGCAATAGTAACATCAGATTTCGTACTCCTAAACGCCTTAAACGATATACAGAGGTTAAGGAATGGGATAATGGATATATTGTTGTTATGGCAGATTATGAAGGTTTGGGCGAAACGGAAGAGTATATTGACCTTTTGCCCATATTGAAGAATCTGTATATCAATCCTGAGACTTTTCTCAAACCAATCAAGTCAGTAAAAATAGATTATCATGAAGGAAGAAGAGATTAAAACAGTGGCAGAAAATGCTATGATGATTGTTTGCGGATATGCATTTTCGAAAACCGAAGAAGGCTTTATACGTGTTGTGTATCTACACCCGCCATATCATGCTCTTGTTATGACTAGCGAGGGTGAAATAACAGAAACCAATATGAATGATATAGAAATCAGCATCGTTCAAAAGTATTGGATACGAAACAAAAAATTAATGGAGCAAGCTTATGCCTAAATATTACGACTTTATGATATGTGGGTATTACCTCTATTTTACTTCCCATTGTATCGTAGAAGCTATGCATGTACATGCTAGTGACAAACGTTTAACAGAATCTGGCTCTGCCAAGCTTTTTGTAATGGGAAATGGTGATACCATCGTAAAAGAGCAGGGTGTTCTGACCAATAAAGAATTGAGAATCATTCGTGAATTCATAAAAGACAACTATCAGGAAATGTTCTTAAAATGGTCGGAAATGAGCAATAATGGCTTTTATCGTGGAGAATAACTATAAATAAGGTGTATCCCCCTAGCCTTTCATCATCGAAGGCTACAGAGGATACACCTTATTTTATAATCTCAGCTGATAAGAAACGATACTATGAACGGATTTTGTGGCCGTGAATGCTGTAATACAAAATGTAGAGGAAGCAAGGGAGACAGAGCCAATATGCCTGCTGAGCACCTACTGCATCCTTCAAACTTCCATAGAGCGTAGGAAGAACAGCTCCACCAAACATCGCCATAATGAGCAATGAAGAACCTGACTTGGTAAACTTACCCAGATCTGCCATTGCCAATGGCCAGAGAGCAGGCCACATCAGAGAACAACCCAATGCCATCAATGAGATGAAATAGATGGAAATCTCGGCTGGGGTAAGAACTACCAGCAAAGCTCCGGCGATTGCCAGGAACGAACAGAGCTTCAAGGCTACTGCCTGACTGATGTACTTAGGAATCAGAATGATACCGCAGATATAACCGATAACAATACCGATAGGAGCAATCCAGGCATAGTTAGCAGCACCCGGCAAACCCAGGGAATTGGCATAATCTACCAATGTACCGAGAGAAACCGTCTCAACACCTACATAAAGGAACAGCGCCAGACAGCCCAAAAGCAAGTGAGTGAACTGGAAGACAGAGGTCTTGGTTGCCGCATAAGCGCAGGCAGCAGACTCCTCCTCCTCTGATTCATCCTCGCCGGCAGCCTTTACCTCTGGTAATGGAGCCAGGAATGCCAGAACACCCAAAGCCAGGAACGCTACGATGATGATCCAGAATGGCTTGGACAAATCCTCGATTCCGATGAGATGAACATCCTTACCCAACAGCCATACGATGAACATAGATGGGATTGGCCACGCCAGCTTGTTGCAGATGCCCATCATACTGATGCGCTTGGCAGCACTATCCAAAGGACCCAGAATGGTGATGTAAGGGTTGACAGATGCCTGGAGATAGGCATTGGCAGCACCACTCACAAAAGAGGCAAGCAGGAACAGTGGGAAACTCTTCTCATCGGCAGAAAGGATGAAGAGATAGAATGCTGCTGCAAAGATGACAAACGACAGCGACATCGTCTTCTTATAGCCGATAGCCTTGATGGTGAGTCCGGCAGGATAACCGAAAATCAGGAACGGAATGAAGGTGGCTGCGATGATGAGATAAGAGGCAGCATTGGAAATACCCAGCGAGCCCTGCAATACAGGCACCAGCAAGGAATTAATACCCAGGGCAAAGCCCAAAGAGAAAAACATGATTCCAATGAACGACAATGGAATCGCAAAACTTTTTGTTGGTTGCATAGACTATTATTTTAGTTAGAAATTTAGGCAAAGATACAACTTTTCTCCGCATTCTCCAAAGTTTTATGAAAAAAGTTTTTAAATTTCTTGGTTTTACTGCCTTTTCTATCTAACTTTGCATCTATGATGAAAAGATTATTGGTTTTATTAATGGTGTTCTGTGCCCTATCAACTGTTTCTTCCGCACAGAACTGGGTAGGCACCTGGGCCACAGCTCCACAAACTGTAGTCAGATCATTTATGCCCTATAACAATTGCATGACTAACCGTTCGGTACGCCAGGTGGTAAAGGTTAGCATAGGAGGCGACGTGATCCGCCTCAAGTTGAGCAACATCTATTCGATGCAACCCGTAGAGATCCGCTCTATCTACATCGCTCATGCCAAGGATTCCTCCGACATTGATGCCAAAACGGCACAATACTTCAAGTTCGGCAACAGCTACAAGACCGTCATCCCTGCCGGCAAGCAGATAGTGAGCGATGCCCTGAAGTTCAATCTCAGAAATCTGGAGCGTGTAGCCATCACCATCAACTACACATCGGCTCCCGAAATTCCAACCGTGCACATGGGTTCGCGCACCACCTCCTATATCATGAAAGGTGTAACCAATGCCCACTCCAATTTTGCGAAGGCTTTCCGGGAGAACCACTGGTACAACATCAGCGGCATCGATGTCTATACGATGAGCAACAACATGAGCGCCATCGCCATCATAGGAAACTCCATCACCGACGGAAAATGCTCTACCGACAATGCCCAGAACCGATGGCCCGACGTGATGTCGGAGATGCTACAGCTGAAGCATAAGATAACCAATCAGGGCGTGCTGAACCTGGGCATCGGCAACAACCGTGTAACCGTTCCAGGTGGTTTCGGAGCACTAGCCAAGGAACGCTTCGACAGAGACATCCTGATGCAGAACGGCGTGAAGAAGGTGATAATCTTTGAAGGCGTCAACGACATCGGTGCAGCTAAAAGCGGAAGCAGCGAAACCGTGGCAAGACAGATCATCGAGAGCATTCAGGGAATGATGAAGAAGGCGAAAGCAAGGAAGATGAAGGTTTATCTGGGAACCATCACCCCTTTCAAGGGCGCAGGATATTATACCCACTTCCACGAAGCTGCCCGACTCTATGTAAACGACTGGATCCGAAGTCAGGCGAAGAACGTGGATGGCATCCTGGATTTCGCCAAGCTGCTTCAAGATCCGAATGATGACAGAAGAATGAAGCGGGAATACGCCAGCAACGACTGGCTCCATCCTAACCCAACAGGCTATAAGGCGATGGGAATCTATGCAGCAGACATCGTAAAATAAAGACATCATCGTGAAAAAGAAACATCATAGAAGAACATCGTAAAAAAGAAAAAAGAGGAATCGTGAATAATCATTATCACGATTCCTCTTTTTTTATGGATAAGTATCCTGCTTACCAAAGCGGGAAGCAAGATACCGAAATCTACATTACTTAGCGACAAACTTCACTGCTGAGGTCTTGCCATCTACATTAGCTACAAGGTGATATACACCCGCAGCAACCTTACCCAAAGCTACGCTAGCCTTATCGCCAGCATGAACATTCTGCAAGGTCTTCTGAGCCATCAGCTGACCGGCATTGCTATAAACAGAGAGAACAACCTTGTCGGCATCAGCACCGATAGTAACATTCAAATTACCGTTCTCTGCATCTCCATTTACAGTAACATCACCCTTAGAGGCACCAGCCACAACATTGCTGATACCTGTTGCAGCATCAACAGTCAAGACTATGACACCAGTAGTAGAAGCACCTTTGGCATCAGTAGCCACAACATTGATGTTGGTTGAACCGGAAACCTGCTTAGCAGCAATGATGATACCATTCTCCGACTTATAGAGAGCAGCCAATGAAGGATCGGCAATCTGAGCAGAGAAGGTCATGGCATCGCCATCAGCATCCTCGA
>ERZ1026858.1555-NODE-1555-length-11389-cov-12.735133_pt1 | contig 11389 bp, 12 predicted proteins | sample MGYA00380159_ERZ1026858 | MGnify/ENA primary metagenome ERZ1026858 (study PRJEB33269, sample SAMEA4719795) | human gut metagenome | biome: human-associated habitat; feature: organic feature; material: feces | place: Cameroon | collected 2013-10 ... | reverse complement strand
GACAGAATGTAATTGCTGTTTTTGAGTTTTTTCAGATTTTAGAATACAGTGTTTATGCGGGTTTGAGAGATTTGAAGAAAAATCAGTTTAATGTAAATTGCCATAAAATAGTATATTTTCATTTATAAACTGGACCAAATCTGGACCAAATCGAGAAAAAACTGGACCAGCTATAATGTCTGCAAAGATGCATGAAAACTGGGAAAAGTCGATATTAAGTTATAACAGGATATAATAAGCACCATTTATAATCTGAACAAAAAGGAGTGCAGATTCAGTTAGAATCTGCACTTTATTTTTTTTATTAGCTGTTAAATTTTCACGACATCAAATTTGACTTGAAGACATGATATATGCAAATTAACATTTTGCGACAAGTTTAATTAAAATATAAGCACACAGGATCTTGTTGAGGATATAGTCAATATCAGCAATAAAATGATAGAAAACAAGAGTATTGCCCAGAATCTTAAGAATAGTACTAATATATTTGCAAAGTTCTGATTGCAGGAATTGCATAGGAATAAAGCTATGTTTACTATTTACGGTTTACAATTTACATCTGAAAGATATTTGACATTTTTATATTTTTTTAATAATATTATATTATGTGCGATTTTTGCATAAGAATATTAAGAAAGAGAGAAAGAGTATGAACGAAAAGAAAGAGTTCAAGCCTTATATTCCAGCTGATAAGGTTATGCCTGAGTTAACAGTTACATCTGTTATTATAGGTGCTTTATTAGCTATATTATTTGGCGGTGCTAACGCATATTTAGGACTTCGAGTTGGTATGACAGTTTCTGCATCCATACCAGCAGCGGTTATCTCAATGGGAATTATCCGCTTTATATTAAGAAGAGATTCCATATTAGAGAATAACATGGTCCAGACTATTGGCTCTGCTGGTGAATCGGTTGCAGCAGGTGCTATATTTACACTTCCAGCATTATTTATGTGGGCGCAGGAGGAAGGTACAGCTATGCCTTCTTTAGTTGAGATAGCGCTTATTGCATTAATCGGTGGTTTCCTTGGAGTATTATTCATGATTCCACTTCGTAGTGCATTGATAGTCCAGGAGCATGGTGTGTTACCTTATCCAGAAGGACAGGCATGTGCTGAGGTATTAGTTGCAGGTGAAGAAGGTGGTGCTAAGGCTGGCACAGTATTTGCAGGTCTTGGTATTGCTGCTGTTTATAAGTTTATAGCAGATGGACTTAAGGTGTTCCCAAGTGAGGTTGATTTTACAATTAAACCATATAAGGGTTCAGCAGTAGGTGCAGATGTATTACCTGCACTTTTAGGAGTTGGTTATATATGTGGACCTAAGGTATCATCATACCTTCTTGCAGGTGGTTCTGTTGCATGGTTTATGATTATGCCATTAATCGCATTATTCGGTGGAGATAATATCATTGGACCAGCACTTATTCCAGTTTCACAGATGAATCCATCACAGATATGGTCTAATTATGTACGTTATATTGGAGCCGGTGCAGTTGCAGCTGGTGGTATTATAAGCTTGATTAAGTCATTACCACTTATTGTAAGGACATTTAAGCAGGCACTTAAGGGATATGGTAAGAAGGCAGATGGAGTAGAATCAAGATTAACTAAGGATATTCCTATGATGTTTGTTGTATTAGGAATCGGAGTACTTGCTATTATTATGTGGTTAATCCCAGCTATTCCTGTAAATCTTCTTAGTGCAATTATCATTATCATATTTGGTTTCTTTTTTGCAACAGTATCATCTCGTATGGTTGGATTAGTAGGTAGTTCAAATAACCCTGTATCAGGTATGGCTATTGCGACACTTCTTATTTCATCAGCGATTCTTAAGGCAACAGGTACTGTTGGAATGAAGGGTATGGTTGCGGCTATAAGTATTGGTTCTGTAATATGTATAATTGCTGCTATAGCAGGAGATACATCACAGGATTTAAAGACAGGTTATATAGTAGGTGCAACACCTTACAAGCAGCAGGCTGGTGAACTTATTGGTGTAGCTGTATCAGCTATTACAGTTGGTGGAGTACTTTATTTACTTAATGCAGCATGGGGCTATGGTTCAACAGAATTACCAGCACCACAGGCAACTCTTATGAAGATGGTTGTTGAAGGTGTTATGGGTAACAGCCTTCCATGGTCACTTGTATTTGCAGGAGTTGCAATTGCAATAGTAGTTGAGATTCTTCAGATACCTGTGCTTCCATTTGCAGTAGGACTTTATCTTCCAATCTATTTAAGTACACCTATTATGGTTGGTGGACTTGTAAGACTTTACTTTGATAAGAAGAAAGGTATTACAGAAGAAGAGCGTAAGGCTAAGGTTAATCAGGGAATACTTTATTCATCAGGTCTTATTGCCGGTGAAGGACTGGTTGGTATCCTTTTAGCGGTATTCGCTATTATTCCTGTTGGTGCAGGTACTCTTGGCGATGCTATTAATATATCAAAGATTATTAATCTTGGTAATATCGGAGGACTTGTATTCTTTGCATGTCTTGTCGCAACATTAGTAGCATTTATTAACAAAAAAGAAAAGAAGACAAAATAATAAATAATATGTTACAATGAGTCTGCCGGTTATTTTGCCGGCAGATTTTTATTTTCTAGGATTAAAGGAGAAGGCTTGATTTATGGCTAAGCAGAAGGATAATTACTTAGACTATGTTCCAAAGCATAATTCGTTGTTCGAATGCAGGGAAAACAAAAAAGGTCATGTAGAAGTCAAAGTACACAATAAGGGAATTTTTAACAGAATAGCGCAGCTTATTGCACGAAAGCCCAGATATAGTTACATCGAACTAGATGATTTCGGTACATTTGTATGGCATAGCATAGATGGTGTAAGAAGTATTTATGATATAGGACAGCTTGTGAAAGAGCATTTTGGAGATAAAGCGGAGCCGCTGTATGAGAGATTGTGTTATTTTATAAAGCTGCTTCATAAGAATCAGTTTATTGTATATATGAACAAGATAAATAAGTAGTTAAATGGGCAAATAAATAAGCAGATAAACAAATGAATAAAATAGATTTGTAGATTATAAATATTTTAAAGGAGACAGTGTTATGAGAGTATTATCTGAATTAGAACCTAAAAATGTATTTTCTTTTTTTGAGGATATATGTAATATCCCACATCCATCATATAAGGAAGAAAAAATCAGCAATTATCTTGTTGATTTCGCTAAGGAAAGAAAGCTTGAATATTATCAGGATTCACTTAACAATGTAATCATAATAAAGGAAGCCTCAAAGGGTTATGAGGATGCAGCACCTATAATACTTCAGGGACATATGGATATGGTATGCGAGAAGACACCTGATTGTGATAAGAATATGGATGAGGATGGACTGGATCTTGAGGTAAATGGTGATTTCATATCTGCTAAGGGAACAACGCTTGGTGGTGATGATGGAATAGCTGTTGCCTATGCACTTGCAATACTTGATGACGACAGTATCGCACATCCACGTCTTGAGTTCGTGTGTACAGTATCTGAGGAAGTAGGCATGGAAGGTGCTTCTTCCATAGATGTATCTATGTTAAAGGGCAAAAAGCTTCTTAATATGGATAGTGAAGAAGAAGGAATCATGCTTGCAAGCTGTGCAGGTGGCTGCAGTAGCAGAGTTACACTAAAGCTTGATAAAAATAAGGTTACTGGAACAAAGCTTAGTATTACTTTATCAGGACTGACAGGAGGCCATTCAGGTGTTGAAATAGATAAAGGCAGAGGTAATGCGAATGTTCTTATGTCAAGAATATTAAGGGATGTTATCACAGACAATAATGTATATCTTGCAGCGTTTAACGGTGGAAGAAAGGATAACGCTATTCCAAGAGAATGTATGGCTGAGATTATTGTAGCAGCAGACAAGACAGCAGAGGTTAAAGCAGCTATTGAGAATGCAGCAAAAGAGATAAAAGAAGAGTTTGCTACATCTGATGCAGACTTAAAGTGTGTTGTAGATATATCAGAGGGTTGCAGCACAGAGGCAGTAACATATGAAGATAGCACAAGGGCAGTTTCACTTATACAGGCATTACCTAACGGAATAATGAGAATGAGCCAGGATATAGATAATCTTGTGGAAACTTCGCTTAATCTTGGTGTGATTTCACTAGATGAATCAGGTATATGTCTTAGATTCTCACTTAGAAGTTCTGTAGGGGCTGCTTTAAAGAATCTTAAGAGCCAGATCAAATTCATTAGTGAAGCATTCAGGGCAAATGCTGAATTTACAGGTGAATATCCAGCATGGGAATATAAGAAGGATTCTAAGCTGCGTGATGACATGGTAAGGATATTTGAACAGATGTATGGTAAAAAGCCAACTATCGAGGCTATTCATGCAGGTGTTGAATGTGGTATACTTGCAGGCAAAATAGAAGGACTTGACTGCATATCAATGGGACCTGATATTTTTGATATTCATACAACTGAGGAACACTTAAGCATATCTTCAACTAAGAGAATGTATGAATATATACTTAACGTAATAGCTTGTAAATAATAATACAATAATGAAGCACATTGAAGCAGGGTGAGTCTATGTATAAAATATTAATAGTTGAGGATGACAGGATTATAGCTGATAATGTATGTGAACAGTTATTAAAGTGGGGATATGATGTTAAAATAGCAGATGATTTCAATGATGTTTTAAAAATCTTTGTAAAGTATGAGCCGCAGCTTGTGCTTATGGATATCGGACTTCCATATTTTAATGGCTATCACTGGTGTATGCAGATAAGAAATATATCAAAGGTGCCAGTTATATTTATGTCATCAATGTCTGATAATATGAACATAGTTATGGCTATTAATATGGGTGGAGATGACTTTATTGTAAAGCCCTTTGATATCAATGTGCTTATAGCTAAGGTGCAGGCAATGCTAAGACGGACATATTCATTTGCAGAGAGTACGAATATCATAGAACATAACGGCTGTATACTTAACCTGAATGCACAGAACACTACTGGTGTAACAGATATAATGGAGGTATCTCCTAAGTTTTTAGCAGAGCAGCTGGATGGTATATTTACAGATATATATCCGGATGCTGTCAAGACAGGAATGGTTGCTTCAGGTGAACTGATTCAGGTAATAGCAGATAAGCTTACAGAGTATAAAGCAGGAAATATAGTTGTTGATCCAGTTATGGTGGCGACAAGTGGTGCAAGACTTATAAGTGAAGATGCTATCAGCATATTAAAGAGCAGATTATTACCACTTGCAACAGTTATTACTAGAACATTCCACGACAGAATGTAATCATACAAATAGTATAATTGCTTGAAATTAGAATGCAGTACAATCTGAGAAGGTTGTACTGCATTTTTGTTTGCACGCCATGGGCGCGCTCTAATGGGTGGAAGTTCCAAACATGCCCAGCACATATAAGGCTAGGTTGCGAGAGATAAGTTGGCAAAGTTTAATACTATCACATTTGTAGAAGCAGAGGTTGTATATTCACCGATGGTTGCTGAACCATAGGAGTATAAGTATAATGCAGATGCATTTGAGGCTAGAGGTGTGGATGAGGTGAAGTATGAAGCGGCACATAAGGAAGTATCGAAGGTGAGAGAAGATAAAGTCAGATAGTTTTGAGGACGTGGGAGAGATTCTGCATCCTTTTTTAGTGCGGACCAATTTGATAGATGTTATAATGTGAAAATATGAAACAATATCGGACAGGAGTAAAAATTATGCCTAATATACTAATTGTAGAGGATGATATAAATATTAATAACCTTCTTTGTGAGGTACTTAGGAAGGCAGGTTATACGTGTGAACAGGCATTTTCAGGAACAGAGGCAAAGCTGCTTCTGGATATAAAAGAAAAGGCTTATACGCTTGTACTGCTTGACTTAATGCTGCCTGGTGCAAGTGGTGAAGAGGTTTTAAAAGAGATAAGAAAACAGGGAAGGCTTCCGGTGATTGTGCTGACTGCAAAGGATAATTTAGATGATAAAATCGGAGTGCTGACAGACGGAGCAGATGATTATATAACAAAGCCCTTTGAGATTAGAGAGGTATTGGCACGTATTCAGGTGCAGCTTCGTCATATAAAGGCAGAAACAAAAAGTGAAGCAAAGGCAGAAACAGAAGCAGAAACGGAAGTAAAAACAAAGGCTGGTATACAGGAAGGACAAGGCAGCGAAAGGCTTGAGTTCAGGGACATGGTGCTTACACGTTCTACCTTTGAGGTAAGTATCGGTGGCAGGGTGCTTCCTAAGATTACAAAACAGGAATTTGCAATACTGGAATTGCTGCTTAAAAACCCGAAGCAGGTGTTTAGCAAGGAGGATATATTTGAATATGCGTGGGATGAACCATATATGGGTGAAACAAAGACTCTGGATGTGCATATAAGCAATATCAGAAAGAAAATAAAGACCGTTACACCTGATGAATATATAGAAACAATATGGGGGATTGGATATCGCCTGCATGAATAATTTACTCTTTTTTTACTATTTATTTGCGATTGATTAGGATTTATTTTTTATGATAAGAGCAGTTAAGAAAAGGAGGAAAAAGCTTTGAGTGAATTATTATTGCAGACAAGGAATCTGACTAAGCAGTATGGCAGACAAAGGGCGGTTGATGATGTAAATATGCACATTAAAAAGGGTGCGATATATGGCTTTATTGGAAGAAACGGAGCCGGTAAAACGACCTGTCTTAAGATGATTAGCGGACTGTCAACACCGTCTTATGGCGAAATAGAAATGTTTGGGTATAAGGGAAAGAACTTACAAAAGGTACGTTCAAGAGTAGGGTGTCTTATAGAAGCTCCCGGACTTTATGGCAATATGTCGGCATATGACAATCTGAACATTAAATGTAAGCTTACAGGGATTAAGAAAAAAGGATATATAGAAGAGCTGTTAAAAACAGTGGGCCTTGATACTGTTGGAGAAAAGAAAACAAAGCATTATTCGCTTGGAATGAAGCAGCGCTTAGGAATTGCTCTTGCACTTGTAGGTGAGCCTGACCTGCTTATTCTTGATGAGCCGATTAACGGACTTGATCCGCAGGGAATAGTGGAGGTGCGTGAAACCATCCAGAAGCTTGCTAAGGAGCGAGGTATGACAATATGTATTTCAAGTCATATTCTGGAGGAATTATCAAAGATTGCTACAGATTATGGCATTATTCATAATGGATGCCTTGTTCAGGAGCTTACAAGAGAAGAACTTATGAAAAAATGCAGTGAGCGCATAGAGCTTACACTTGATAATCCTAAGCAGGCTATTCCTGTGCTTGATGATATGGGCTTTAGCAGCTATCAGGTTATAGATAAAGAACATATTCATATATTTGAAAGACTGGGAGAAAGTGCCAGGCTGAACATGGAACTTGCAAAGGCGGGAATTCCAGTTAAGGGAATATCTATTACAAGTGAAGAACTTGAGAATTATTTCTTAAGGCTTACAGGGGGTGACAATCGTGCTTAATATGATAAAGATGGATGTATACAGAATGTTTCGTACAAAGAGTATGTATGTAATATGGATTATATTGCTGGCATCAGCACTGCTTACCTCATTCCTTTCAAAAATAGATTATGATGCAACTAATAAGGAATGGGAGCAACAGCAGGCAGTGGAAAGCAACAAAGAACAGCTTTCGCAGCAGAATACAGATAATGTCAATCTTGGTATGAGAGTGGAATTACCTACGGAGCCAGGGAAGAAGGTTACGGTAATGGATGTTTTCTTTTCTAATGCACAGGGAAAGTTTTATGCACTTTTTCTTGTAATATTTGCGGTTATGTTTGCAACAGCAGATATTAAGAGCGGTTATATTAAGAATATTGGTGGACAGGTGTCACAAAGGGGGATGCTTATTGTTTCAAGGGCAGTTGCGCTTGCCTTATTTACAGCAATTACCTTTGCAGGGATATTTGTATTCCAGGCAGCAGCGAATATGCTTGCGTTTAAATGTGTGGTGTGGGGTAACTGGAAGGAGATTATACCTTATTTCTTAACGGAACTTACGCTTCATTATGCATTTGTGTTAATATGTATGGCGATAGCAGTTATAATTAAGAATAATGTCATAAGCATGACCTTATCGGTGTGTCTTACCATGAATATAATGAGCATTGTGTATGCCTTTATAGATTATGTAGTTAATAGAAAGGGACTTCATAACTTCAGCATCTATAAGTATACAGTAACTGGAAGGATGGCAATGCTTCCTATGAATGCAGGCAGGGATGATGTTGTTAGTTCAATGTGTGTGGCAGCCACATTTATTATTATAATGCTGTCATTAAGCAGTTATATTTTTCAGAAAAGGGATATATAGAGAATGAGGATTATTATTGGAATATTAGCAGTAATAATTATTATACAGGCATTTATTATGTGGAAATATCAGCGGCAGATTAAGGACATCTGCCGCCAGTTGTCGTTTCTTATGGAACACGATAGTAACAAGCTGATTCAACGCGAAATAGATATGGGGGGAATAGGTGAGCTTTCAGATAAATTGAATGAGCTTCTTGACATGCGTAAAAAAGAAAGAAATGAGTACAGAAAAAAAGAAGAGCTGATTGCAGATACATATACTAATCTTTCACACGATATAAGGACACCGCTTACATCGCTGGATGGGTATTTCCAGCTTATAGAGGAATGTGACAATATAGATGACCAGAGGAGATATCTTGATATAATCAGAGAAAGGCTTAACAGCCTTAATGAAATGCTGGAGGAGCTTTTTACATTCACTAAGCTGAAAAATGATTCGTATAAGCTGGAGCTTACGGATTGTTGTATGAACAGAATATTAAAAGAAGCTGTATTTTCTTATTATGATGAATGGAAGAAGCAAGGCATCTGCCCGGATATTAGTATTACTGAGGAAATGCTGTATATATCAGGTAATAAGCAGGGCTTAAGGAGAGTTATACAGAATGTCATAAAAAATGGTCTTGATCATGGGGAAAAGAATATAAGTATCAAGCTTACCCGTGAGGATAATTACGCCTTGCTTAAAATCAGCAATTATACGGAACATCCTGAAAATATTGACTTAAGCCATGTGTTTGAGCGTTTTTATAAAGCAGATGTGGCAAGGGGCAGAGCCTCAACCGGACTGGGTTTGTCTATTGCAAAAGAGCTTGTGGAGCGTATGAATGGAGATATAAGTGCAAGAATACAGGGAAATGATTTCATTATTGAGATAAAAGTTCTGCTTGTGGTATAACATGCATAGGCTGAAAACACAGGAGGATTACATCATGGAACGAGTAGTACAATTTTTAAAAGAAGGACAATGACATGGTAAGAAAAATTATGCGGGATCCATTATTTCTCGCTCAGAAATCAATAGATGCAACAGAAGCAGACAAGCAGGTTATTACAGACCTGCTAGATACATTAAAAGCAAATTTAGACCATTGTGTCGGAATGGCAGCAAACATGATTGGAGTAAAGAAGAATATCATTGTGGTGGCAGCAGGACCATTTCAGTTTGCAATGGTAAATCCTGTTATAACAAAGAAAACAGGAGCCTTTCAGACAGAGGAAGGATGTCTTTCCTTAGAGGGGGTCCGCCCATGTATAAGATATCAAGAAATTGAAGTGGATTATCTTGACCAGAACTTTAAGAAGCAACATGGCAAGTATTTCGGTTGGACAGCACAGATCATCCAGCATGAAATAGACCATTGTAACGGAGTGGTAATATGAAACCTAAATCAGCAAAAAGTCTTGAATTATATGACATTATGATGAAGAGGGGATACCCGGAGGAGTTCTGTGACCAGATATCAAAGAATCTTAACATAGACTGGACAGCTCAGCGGATGATTGGTTATCTGTTACATTATAAGAAACTGCCGTTGGAAGAAAGCAATGCCAGATGGAATGAATATTTGAACAGGTAATAAAATGTATTTGATTAAGACGATAAAAGGTGACATAACAAAAGCCTATAATCTGCCATGTGAGTATGTGATTCATACTGTGGGACCGATATGGAATGGTGGAAGGAATAGAGAAGAGGAACTTCTTGCTAACTGCTGTCATGGCGTTGGTACTCATGAAATAGTAGTCAGCCATCAGTGCATCTATCATGCCGGTTTCATCTAATGTCATGAAGCCGCCGTGAGCCACAACTGCACTGGATGGCAGGAAAGAAAGTGCTCCTTGTTATCGTCTTATTTTATTTAGTTAAATTTAAAAACTGTTTTACATAGTGAAGTGAAGCTCCGATCGCAGGCGTATATTGACCGTGTTCTCCAACGGAGAGTTGATCTCTGGTCATCTGAAACAGAGAATGCTCGTTTATTTTATTTAACAGATACAGCAGATCGGATTCCATAAAATACGGTGCGAGATATCCACTTATAATCACCGGGCAGTCTATGACCAGATTCAGATTGCGGATTGCAAAAGCAAGATGATCCAGATAATTCTGCCAGATCTGTGAAAGAGTCGGTGTCTGTGTGTTATGCAGGATGTTGAAAAATTCACTGACTGGCATACCGGCGGCAACTTTGAGTGCATTCGCTGAACAATAGGTTTCAAGGCATCCGCGGTTGCCGCAATAGCATGCCGGTCCATCCGGATCAATGCAGATATGCTCAAAAAGTCCGCTGCGCATGTGATCTCCCTGATGAACTGAATGACCGGTGATCATGGCACCGCCAAGATTCTGGTTCAGAAGAAAAATCAAAGCACTGTCAAACTGTGGATGATTCCAAAGTTCTAAATCTGCAGCGGCTTTGGAATCATGTTCTAAATGGCACGGATATGGCAGCCTGGATGAAAAATCAGAAAGCTGCATTTTTGTATTTCCCATGATATTACCATAGGTCACAGCAGTTCCATCCGGAGAGATGATCCCCTGTGTGGCAATGGAAATTCCCGAGATTTTTTCGGGGAGATATTGATGATCCTGAATAAATCGTTCCACATTTTCAGCAAGCGTCGAATAATAAGCATCGCTGTTTTCATATGGAAGACCAATTGTTTCAGAAGCAATTGCATCACCATATAAATTCACGGCTACAATATGAAACATATCTTTTAAGATTCCGAGACCGATGGAAATACGGTAATCTTCAACAATTCTTATGATCTGTGCCTTTCGGCCACCTGTAGATTCAAAATACCCATCGCGGCGTATAAGACCGTCATTTTCTAGCTCATTTAAGTTCTGGCTCACAGTAGAGAGTCCCATCTGTAAATCTGAAACAATCTGGAGTTTGGAAGTTTCTCTTTTCATATAAATATATTGATATACTTTTTTACGGTTAATTTTTTTTAATGTAATTGTTGTCAATCCCTTATCTTTCATACGAACCCTCTTTTAACTTATGCATTAATCATACACTGTCTCTTATACACATCTGA